>FSUD01000162.1_pt1 | contig 17766 bp, 22 predicted proteins | sample 1637011 | NCBI WGS metagenome assembly FSUD01 (sample SAMEA3914816, study PRJEB12502) | metagenome | biome: forest; material: soil | place: USA | collected 2011-09-16 | depth 0.3 m
ACGCTGGAATGGACCCTGTCCAGCCCGCCGCCGTTCCACCAGTTCGAGACGCTGCCCGTGATAGACGGGGGCGATGGCCACCATCATTGATCGGTTCTAGATCGACAACGAAGCGCCCCGGAGAAATCCGGGGCGTTTTTCGTCGCGGCGCAGGTGAATAGCGCCGCTATTCAACGCCCGGCGCCGCGACCGGCCGGCGAGTGCGCAGCACCTCGGCGACGGCGCGGATTCACTCCGCGCCGGCCTCCTCTGCGTTCGCTCAGAGTGAGAAACAAGACGACCGCTTGCGACCCAGTTGCGGTCATTCAGTCGAATGTAGCTCGTCCCAGGACAGGATGATATATGTCCCTCAAGAGACCCTTCACATACGGGCTGTCATTCAAGATCAGATATTTGAGAGCCATCCCTGTTTCGATGCTTAGCGGTCCGTAAGATGGGGCGCCTTCTCGCACGCGATATATGGAATTCATGTCGGGTCCGAATAAGCGAGCATCCGCAAATGCCCGCCCGGCTTCGGTGATTTGCAGAGCTCCCGAATTCTCGCGGTCGATCAGACCCGCATCGATCATGTCTGAGATAATCAATTGCGCCAGGACCGCCTGAATCTCCATCGCTCCACTAATCTGCGCGCGCGCAGGGAGAGGGTCGGGGTGATAGTAAAGAAGGTCACCAAATATCTCGTCGCGGGGGTCCACTTCGAGCAGTTCGACTACATTGATACCGGCAAGGGCCTCTTGGCGCGCCCAATAGTCATCAGGGTCTTTGGCGGGCGTATTCCAGTCTGTATCGACTGGACCATCTTCGCTGAGTCTTGGCGGCGTGGGTCGGAGCGCCGCCGCCTCCACCGCCTTGAGCACGGCTAACTCGGCTTTAGTCGGTTGCCGCCAGCCAATTGCATCGAGTTCCGCCAGCACGTGCGCCGAGCTTGCCTTGAGCGGGTAAGGCGCAATGCCGTGCGTCAATGAATGATGATCCTCGCCACGTCCGCGCAGATGTGCCACCAACCCCCTACAAGTGTCTGAGCCACACCGCAGAAGAATTTCCCCGCCACGGGTACAAAGCTCAGTCATGGGGCTGGCTAGAACATCAGCCAATTGCTGCGCAAAATCGTCATCCTTTATCAAACCAAGAATGCGCGGACTCGATCGCAGGTTAGTCTCTAAGAGAAGGGCGGTCGGATTATAGATGTATTCTACGGTGGTGCAGTACCATTTGTACTGCCGAGACCGGATATGCATCCTGATTAGATAGACTGCGCTCACCAGCGCAGCACCGTAAGCGCCCGCTAAGATCCCATAATACTGCCAGATCATTTAGTGACCTCCGACCCGCCACAACGCGGAGGACGCTTATTCCGCGTGGCGTAAACAATTGATACCCGGCCCGCACACGCAACGACCGCTTCCGCCCAATAGCGACCATCGCTTGCAATGTAGGATTTCGCCTGACACGCTGACCGATGCTCTTTCTCATCGTTGGTCGATTCCCTTCGCGTTGTCAGCGCCTTGGCGGGCGATTCCGTCGCGCACGCACAAGGTGATATCCCGTGACTTGTCGTGACGTTCCGCGCTGGTCGGAAACCGCCGCGTTAGTGTGTCCCTTGTGTGACCTTCCGAAACGGGTCAGGCTTTCCTCCGGGCAAGATGCCTCCTATAGCGCCGCTGATCCCATGACGACCGACACCCTGACCCTGCCCGCCGAGTGGCGCGATTTCCTGGCGCTGACCAAGCCGCGCGTGATGACACTGGTGGTGTTCACCGGCCTGTGCGGCATGCTCGCCGCGCCGGTCGCGATCGATCCGGTGATCGGCTTTACCGCCATCCTGTGCATCGCGCTCGCCGCTGGCGCCGCGGGTGCGCTCAATCAATGGTACGAAGCCGATATCGACGCCAAGATGAAGCGGACCGCCAATCGGCCGCTGCCCGCCGGGCGGATGGGGCGCGATACCGCGCTCCAGTTCGGCGTGGGGCTGGGCGTGTTCTCGGTGCTGCTGATGGGTCTCGCGACAAACGTGCTGGCCGCCGCGATCCTGGCCGCTTCCATCCTGTTCTACGTCCTCGTCTACACGATGTGGCTGAAGCCGCGCACGCCGCAGAACATCGTCATCGGTGGCGCGGCCGGCGCCTTCCCGCCGCTGATCGGCTGGGCTGCCGCGACGGGTAGCCTGGCGCCGCTGCCGATCCTGCTGTTCGCGCTCGTGTTCCTGTGGACGCCGCCGCATTTCTGGGCGCTCGCGCTGTTCGTGAAGACCGATTACGAGCAGGCCGGCATCCCGATGCTGCCCGTCGTCGCCGGAGAGCGCGCGACGCGGACCCAGATCGGGCTCTACACGATCCCGATGGCAGTGGTGGCCGTTGCCCCCTGGCCGCTTCACCTGACCGGCGCGATCTATGGCGCGGTGGCGGCAGTGGCGACGCTCTGGTTCGGCTATCTGGCGTTCCGCGTGGCGACTCGCACAACCGGCGCGGAGGACAACATGCGCCCCGAAAAGCGGCTGTTCGCGTACTCGATCGCCTATCTGTTCGTGCTGTTCGGCGCGGTCGCTGTCGATCGGTGGGTGGCATGACCCCGGGCGAGCAGGGCGAATTCGAGCGCCGCCGCAAGTCGCGCGCCGTCGTCACCGCGGTGATCCTGGGCGTATTGGTCGTCCTGATCTTCGCGCTGGCGATCGCCAAGATCAAGATCGGCTGGGCGCACTAAGTGGCGAGTACCGCGCCTGATCCACGAGGCACGCGCCGCCAGCTGCGGACCGCGATGTTCGCAGTACTCGGCATCTGTTTCATGACGGGTCTCGCCTGGGCCAGCGTCCCGCTCTACCGCATCTTCTGCCAGGCGACCGGAGTCGGCGGCGCGGTCGGCCGCGCGGTGCGGGCACCGGGGGCGGTCGCGGGCAAGATCAATATCGACTTCGACACCAATGTCGCGCCGGGGATGACGTGGAGCTTCCGCCCCGAAAACCCGTCCGAGACGATCGATATCGGCGCGCGCGACATGGCGTTCTTCACCGCCACCAACACGTCGGACAAGCCCATTACCGGCACCGCGTCGTACAATATCACGCCGTATCAGGCGGCGCCCTATTTCAAGAAGATCCAGTGTTTCTGCTTCACGCAGCAGACGCTCCAGCCGGGCGAGACCGCGCGGATGCCGGTGATCTTTTTCGTCGATCCGGCCATCCTGAAGGACCCGGATGCCAATGACGTTCAGACGATCACGTTGAGTTACACGTTTTACCCGGTGGATTCCGCCAAAAAGCCGGGTTAGAGCAATCTACAAAGCTTAAGATAACGGGGACCATGATGGCCGGCGCCAAGAACCACGACTACCATATCCTTCCGCCCAGCATCTGGCCGCTGTTCGGCGCGGTGTCGGCGCTGTTCATGGCGTCGGGCGGGATCATGTGGATGAAGTCGCATCCCGGCGGCGGCTGGGTGTTCCTGGCTGGTGTGGCCGGCGTGCTGTTCACGATGTTCTCGTGGTGGGCCGACGTCATCAAGGAAGCGAATAGCGGCGATCATACGCCGGTGGTCCAGCTCCACCTGCGCTATGGCATGGTGCTGTTCATCGCGTCCGAAGTGATGTTCTTCGTCGGCTGGTTCTGGGCGTTCTTCGACTTCTCGCTATTCCCGGCCCCGGTGGTGTGGGATGCGGCCAGCAAGTCCGCGAGCCTGGTGACTACGGGCGCTGCGGCCGCCGCGGTCTGGCCGCCCAAGGGCATCGAAGTGATCGATGCCTTCAAGTTCCCGCTGCTCAACACGATCATTCTGCTGCTGTCGGGCACCACCGTCACCTGGGCGCACCATGCGCTGATCCACAACCAGCGTGGCGGCGCGATGAAGGGCCTGTGGGGCCTGATCGGCGTCGGCGAGAATGACGGCGTGAAGAAGGGCCTGTGGCTGACGATCATCCTGGGCATCATGTTCAGCTCGATCCAGGCCTATGAATATCACGACGCGCCGTTCCCGTTCGCCGGGCTGAACTATGGCGCGGCGTTCTTCATGGCGACCGGGTTCCACGGTTTCCATGTGCTGATCGGCACGATGTTCCTGACCGTGAACCTGGTCCGCGTGTATCGCGGCGACTTCACCCCGCGCCAGCATTTCGGCTTCGAGGCGGCCGCCTGGTACTGGCACTTCGTCGACGTGGTGTGGCTGTTCCTGTTCGTCACCATCTATGTCTGGGGTGGCTGGGGCGCGCCGATCCACGCCGGATGAGCGCAACCTGGCATCTCGCGCAGGTCAATATCGGACGGCTGATCGCCCCGCAGGGCGACTCGCGCGTGCAGCCGTTCTTCGAGGCGCTCGATCGGATCAATGCCCTGGCCGAAGCGTCGCCGGGTTTCGTCTGGCGGTTGAAGGGTGACGGCAACAACGCGACGGATATCCAGGCGACGCCTGATCCGCTGCTGATCCCCAACATGTCGGTGTGGACCGACGCGGAGTCGCTGTTCGATTTCGTCTATCGCACTGCCCACACCCCGGTCATGGCCAAGCGCTGCGATTATTTCGAGCGGTTCGACGGTGCCTATCAGGCGCTGTGGTGGATTCCGGCGGGCGAGATCCCGATCGTGTCGGACGCCTTTGCCCGGCTGTGGATGCTTGAGCGTTTCGGTCCCACCGCCCATGCCTTCACCTTCAAGGCGCGCTTCCCGGCCCCCGGACTCGACGGTCCGCCGGTCGATCATCAGCCCGATCCCTGGTGTGTCGGAAACGCCTGACCCCTCCCCGCCGGGCACGGCGCCCAGCACGGTGGATGTTGCGCTAAAGGGACTGTGCCCGCGGTGCGGCGCGCCGACCCTGTTCGACGGCATCGCCACGTTTGCAGAAAAGTGCCCCGCCTGCGGGCTCGATTTCACGCAGTTCAACGTCGGTGACGGGCCGGCGGCGTTCCTGACCCTGATCCTGGGTGCGATCATCACCGCGCTGGCGATCACGCTGGAGCTGACCGTCCACCCGCCCTTCTGGGTGCACATGATCCTGTGGATTCCGCTGACCGCCGGCGCCGTGGTACTGGCGTTGCGGGCGTCGAAGGCGGCGCTGCTCGCGCTCGAATATCGCAACAAGGCCCGCGAAGTCCGTAACGAGGACAGCCGATGAAACGCTTTCCGATTATCGCCACGATCTTGGTCGTGCTCGCCGTCGCGGCGATGATCGGGCTCGGTGTCTGGCAATTGCAGCGCCGGACCGAAAAGCTCTCGGAGCTGAACGTCCTGATGGCCAACCCATCCAAGCCGCCGATCGCCTTTCCCAGCCCGCCGATCGGCGACGACCTGCTGTTTCGCCGCGCCACCGCCTTTTGCCTGAGGCCGGTGGGCTTTGCGGTGGAGGGCGCAGGCGCAGCGGGTTTCCGAGTCATCGCCAGTTGCGCGACCGGCGCGGAAGGTCCCGGCTTTATGGTTCAGCTCGGCACGACGCTGGACGCCGAGTTCAAGGCCAAATGGACCGGCGGCAAAGTCAGCGGCATGATCAGCCACGCGCCGAGCCATGTGCCACTGATCGCCGGATTGGTCGGCAAGCAGCAGCCCAAGGCGTTGATGCTGGTCTCCGACACACCGGCGCCCGGCCTGACCGCCAATGCCACGCCGAGCATCGAATCGATCCCCAACAACCACCTCGCTTATGCTGTGCAATGGTTCCTGTTTGCCGTGGTCGCTTTGGTGATTTACGCGATCGCGCTGTGGCGGCGGCAGCGGAAAGAGGCTTGATGCGCTATGTGAGTACGCGTGGGGTCGCGCCCGCGCTCGATTTTCGTGACGTGACGCTGACGGGACTGGCCAGCGATGGCGGGCTGTATTTGCCGGAGAGTTGGCCCACGCTGAGCCGCGACGAAATCGCCGGACTGGCGGGCCTGTCCTATGTCGAAACGGCAGTGCGCGTGATGTCACCGTTCGTCGCCGGATCGCTCAGCGAGGACGAGCTGCGCGAGCTGTGCACGCAGGCCTATCGCCGTTTTTCGCACGATGCTGTGACGCCGCTGGTCCAGCTCGACCATCAGCACTGGCTGCTCGAACTGTTCCAAGGGCCGACGCTGGCGTTCAAGGACGTTGCGCTGCAATTGCTCGGCCAGTTGTTCGAGCGGTTCCTGACCAGCGGCACCGAGAAACTGACCGTGGTCGGCGCGACCAGCGGCGACACCGGTTCGGCCGCGATCGACGCATTAGCGGGCCGCGAGCATGTCGAGATCTTCATGCTCCACCCCAAGGGCCGCGTGTCCGACGTCCAGCGGCGCCAGATGACGACGGTGCTGGCGCACAACGTCCACAACATCGCAATCGAGGGTAGCTTCGACGACGCCCAGGCGATGGTGAAGGCGATGTTCAACGCCAACGCCGCCGGGACGGGAGCACTGGGGCACCTCCGCCTGTCGGCGGTCAACTCGATCAACTGGGCCCGGTTGATGGCTCAGGTGGTTTACTATTTCTACGCCGCCGTCCGGCTCGGCGCGCCGGAGCGCGAGATCGCGTTCTCGGTGCCGACCGGCAATTTCGGCGACGTGTTCGCCGGCTATGTCGCGGCGAAGATGGGCCTGCCGGTCGCCAAGCTGATCGTCGCGACCAACGTCAACGACATCCTGCATCGCGCTTTGTCGGCAGGCGATTATTCGGCGACTGGCGTGGTCGCGACACCCACGCCGTCGATGGACATCCAGGTCAGCTCGAACTTCGAGCGGTTGCTGTTCGACCTCAGCGGTCGCGACGGGCGAGCGCTGGCCGAGCAGATGGCCGGGTTCGAAGCGTCGAAGGCGATGCGCCTGACCAACCAGCAACGCGAAGGCGCAGCGAGCTTGTTCACCAGCGCGCGGATCGACCTCGACGACATGTCGCGGGCGATGGCCTGGGCCTATGAGCATGCCGGGCAAGTGATCGACCCGCATACCGCGATAGGTCTCGGCGCAGCACGAGAGATGGCGCTCGACGTGCCGGTGGTGACGCTGGCGACCGCGCACCCGGCCAAGTTCCGCGACGCCGTGGAGCGAGCGACTGGCGTTCGTCCTGCCTTGCCCGCGCGGGTGGGCGATCTGTTCGAACGCGAGGAGCGATACGACGTGCTGCCCGCGACGATGGAAGCGGTGGCCGGGTATATCGCCACCCACGCCGGGTGACCGAGGCATGAAGCTCGACACGCTGATCGGAGAGCCGTGGGCCGATTACGGTCTGATCGATTCGGGGCATGGGCGAAAGCTGGAGCGATATGGCCGCTTCCGTTTCATCCGCCCCGAGCCGCAGGCGATGTGGGCGCCCGCCGGCACCGACTGGAAAGCCGATGGCGAGTTCATCCCCGGATCGGACGAGGAAGGCGGCGGGCGCTGGCAGTTCACCGGCCAGATGCCGCGTGACGGCTGGCCGATGAAATGGGACGACGTCGCCTTCACCGCGCAGACCACGCCGTTCCGCCATCTCGGCTTCTTCCCCGACATGGCGCCGGTGTGGAGCTGGATGCGCGAGCGGCTGGACGGCGTGCCCGATGCGGAGGCGCTCAACCTGTTCGGTTACACCGGGGTGGGCACGCTGGCGCTGGCGTCGCAGGGTGTGAAGATGGTCCATGTCGACGCCTCGAAGAAATCTGTCGAGGGCGCGCGCGCCAATGCGACGCTGGCGGGCATGTCCGACAAGCCGGTACGCTGGATGGTCGATGACGCGACCAAGTTTGCCGCGCGCGAAGTGCGCCGCGGACGGCGATATGACGGCATCCTGCTCGACCCGCCCAAGTTCGGCCGTGGACCCGAGGGCGAAGTATGGCGGCTGGAGGAAGGACTGCCCGGCCTGATCCAGGATTGCCGCCAGTTGCTCGACGAGAAATCGAAATTCCTGTTCCTGACGGTCTATGCCGTCCGCATGTCGGCGCTGGCGATCGGCGAGTTGCTGAACCAGGCCTTCGCCGACTTGCCCGGCACTGTCGAAGCCGGCGAACTCGCGGTGCGCGAGGAAGCACGCGGACTGCTGCTGCCGACCGCGATCTGGGCGCGGTGGAGCCGTTAGCGACGCGAAAGGTCACACTAGGGTCACACTATGCGCGGTGTCGGCGGCGGGCCGGACCGAGAGGATCGACGCGTCGGCGAAAAGAACGTGCCTGAGACTGTCAGGGCAAATCCTACATTGCAAGCCTAGTCCAGCGCCGCCCGGATCGCGGCTCCGGCCACGAACGGCGTCCCCGCCACCAATAGCAGGCTCACCGCGGCCAGCAGCTTGAGCGCGCCCGCGCCGCCATCGAGCGATCCGGCGCCGAAGATCAGCAACGGCACCGCCAGCGGTAGGAGCAGCAGCCCGGCAATCGCACCCGCGCCGCGCAGACTGGCGGTCAGCGCCCCGATCGCGACAGCCAATGCAGCCAGACCCGGCGTACCGATCAACAGGCCGATCTCGACTCGCGCCAACACCGAGCCCGGCAATCCGAGCAACCCGGCAGCAGGAATCGCCGCGAGCAGGATCGGCGGCGCAAAGGACAGCCAATGCGCGGCGAGCTTGGCGAGCGCGATCGTCTCCGGCCGTTGCCCGCGCACCACCAATTGGTCGATCACCCCGGAGGCAAGGTCCGGCGCGACCAGCCGCTCCACCGGGATCAGCGCGGCGAGCAACGCCGCCGCCCACAACACGCCGCCGCCGACTCGTGCGAGCAGCGCCGCGTCGGGCCCCACCGCAAAGGGAAACAGGATCGCGACCAGCAGGAAGAACGCGACCGGCAGCAACGCACCGCCGCCGATCCAGGTGCGGCGGATGTCGCGGGCGACCAAGGAGAGGAACGGACTCACGCGCCCAACTCGATCGGCAACGCACCGGGCAGCGCCATCGGCGTGTGGCTGGCGACCAGTGCCACGCCGCCGCCAATGCGATGGCGAGCGACTGCCTCCTCAAGCCGCTGCAAAGCTGCTGAATCCAGACCGTTGGCCGGCTCATCGAGGAGCCACACCCGAGTACCGCTCACTACCACACGCGCGAACGCTGCACGGCGACGCTGCCCGGTCGAAAGCAAGCGGACGGGCACATCCGCCAAATCGCCCAGCGATAGCGCTTCGAGCGCGCCGGCCACCGCATCGCCGCGCCCGTTCAGTCTCGCCCAGAAGCGCAGCGCCGCCGCCAACGGCTGCTCCTCATCGAGTGACGCCGCCTCGCTCAGCAGCGCGCGAGCCGCATCTCCCACGACGGCACCGGCCGCTGGTCGCAACAACCCCGCGGCGACGCGGATCAAGCTCGATTTGCCCGCGCCGTTTGGCCCGGTCACCAGCGCCGCCTCGCCCGGCGCCAGCGCGAACGACACATGCTCGAACAGCATCCGTCCGCCCCGCGCGCAGGACACGTCGCGGAACGCGAGGCTCACGCCTCATCCTCCAGCCGGTGCATGTCGGCATCGCTCAACCCGAAATGATGCCCGACCTCATGGATCACGACATGACGGACCAGGGTCGTCAGGTCCTCGCCGCTTTCGACCCATTCGTCGAGGATTGGGCGGCGATAGAGATGGATGCGGTCGGGCAGCGCGCCCGATTCCATCGACGATTTCTCGCCCACCGGACGACCGTGATAAAGGCCGGTCAAGTCGAACGGATTCTCGATCCCCAACGCCTTCAGCGTCTCGTCATCGGCGAAATCCTCGACGATCAGCACCACGTCGCCGAGATACGCGGCGAACTCGGCCGGCAGCGACGCCAAAGTGGCGCGCGCGATATCCTCGATCTCCTGCGCGCTCGGGGCGGCGCGCGCGCCCTCTTGCCCGCTCATACGCTTGGGCATAGGCCGGGGACCAACGACGCGGCAAGCGAGGGAGAGCGGCGATGGTCCAGCAACTGAGCGAAGAAGAACGCGCCGAGGCGCTCGATGAACTCGACGAATGGGATTATGACGAAGCGCGCGACGCGATCACGCGCAGCTTCACCTTCGACGATTTCACCGAGGCGTTCGCGTTCATGACTCGCGTGGCGCTGATCGCCGAAAAATCCGATCACCATCCCGAATGGTCGAACGTGTGGAACCGGGTCGACATATTGCTGACCACGCATGATGCCGGCGGGCTCTCGACGCGCGACGTGACGATGGCCGAAGCGATCGACAGCCTTGTTGACTAGGCGGTGCCAGCCCGCTCCCCCACCCGGCCACCCAGTCAGGATATTCTATGGGCGGCCGGGTGGGGGAGCGGGCTGGCACCGCGACAAACCTATTCCGCCGTCATCCCGCGCCGCATCTGCTTGCGGATCTTGCCGGGTAGCCAGCGCGCCGCGAATTTCAGGCGAAACGCGGTCTTGCCGACATAGGTGTGGACCTCGTCGCCATGCACCGCGCGCCATGCCGCCTCGGCGACATCGTCGGCGCTGGTCAGCTCCAGCCCGGCCGACTGCACGACTTCGCGGATGTTCTGATTGCTGCCCTGGATCGGCCCCTGGAGCAGCGGGGTGTCGATGAAGCCGGGGATCAGATCGCGCACCTTGATCCCGTCGCCATACCATTCGCCGTCGAGCCCCTCGGTCAGCGCGCGCACCCCGAACTTGGTCGCCGAATAGACCACCAGCCCCGACGTGCCATAGATCGCCGAAGCCGAAGCGGTGTTGAGCAGGCACGATCCCGGCGTTTTGCTGAGATAGGCATGGCCGATCTTCGCCCCGTTGAGCACGCCGCCCAGGTTGATCGCGACGACTCGGTCCATATCCTCGAAGCTCATCTGAGCGATCGGGCCGCCCGTGCCGATCCCGGCATTGTTGAATAGCACGTCGAGCCGGCCGCCGCTCTTCGCGGTGAAATCGTCGAGACTGGCGGTCCAGACCGCGCGGTCGCGCACGTCCATCGTATAGGTATGGGCCATCCCCGCGGGCAGCATCGCCGCGGTCTCGGCCAGCCCCCTGGTGTTGACGTCGGCCAGCCCGACTCGCCAGCCCTCGCGCGCGAAGCGCCGCGCCACCGCTTGCCCGATACCCGACCCGCCACCGGTGATGAAGATCGCCTTTTCGGCCATGGCCGCTCTCCCTGTTTCCACTTCGTCATGCCGGACCTGTTCCGGCATCCAAGGTGCCGCAAGCGCCGCTTTCCTTTGGTTTGCGGCACCTTGGACCCCGGAACAAGTCCGGGGTGACGGATAGCGGGGTGTTTGACGCGCTGTCATCGCTCCACCACTATTGCCCCAATGTCGTCCGTTGGCCCTTCCGTCGCGCTAAGCGACGTGACCAAACGCTATCCCGGCGGCACCGTCGCTGTGGATTCGGTGTCGGTCGAGATCGAGGGCGGTTGTTTCGTCACCTTGGTCGGCAGTTCGGGGTCGGGCAAGTCGACCCTGCTCAAGACGATCAACCGCCTGATCGAGCCGACATCGGGCAGCATCGCCATCGACGGCGAGGATGTGACCAAGGGCGATCCATTCCGATTGCGGCGGCGGATCGGTTATGTGTTCCAGAATATCGGGCTGTTCCCGCACCTGACGGTTAGCGAGAATGTCGCGATCGGCCTGAGGCTGGAGGGCGAACGCAAGCCGCAAGCCCGGGTCGCGGAGTTGCTCGAGCTGGTCGATTTGCCCGCCGAGTTCGCCCAGCGGATGCCCGAGGAATTGTCGGGCGGGCAACGCCAGCGAGTCGGTGTCGCGCGCGCGTTGGCGACCGAGCCGCGTCTGCTGCTGATGGACGAACCGTTCGGTGCGCTCGATCCGGTCACGCGCGACCAGCTGGGTACCGCAATCCGGGCGCTGCATGATCGGTTGGGACTGACCACGATCATGGTCACGCACGACATGGCCGAGGCGCTGATTCTCGCCGATCGCGTGCTGGTGATGGAGAAGGGTCGGATCGTTGCCGATGCCGCGCCGCGCGCTTTGCTGGCGGGCGAGGGCGGCGAGACGGCGCAGGCGTTGGTCGCGGTACCGCGCGACCAGATGCGGCGGCTAGCCGCGCTGGAGGATGGCGCGTGAGCCCGTTCCTTGAAGCGCTGACTCGCGTGCCCGATCTGCTCGCGCAACATCTGTTGCTGGCATTCTCAGCGCTGGCGCTGGGCATCGTACTCAGCTTGCCGCTGGCGGTGTGGTCGGCGCGGGTGCCGGCGGTCGGGCGCGTCGCACTTGGCTTCGCCAGTCTGATCCAGACGATCCCCAGCCTGGCGCTGCTTGCGCTCTTCTATCCGCTGCTGCTGTCGCTCTCGACGCTGATCGGCCGCGATATTCCGGCGCTCGGTTTCCTGCCCTCGCTGCTGGCGCTGACACTCTACGCGTTGCTGCCGATCCTCAGGAACGGCGTCACCGGACTCACCGGCATCGACCCGGCCGTGATCGAGGCGGCGGACGGCGTCGGCATGACAGCGTGGCAGAAGCTGTGGCTGGTCGAGGCGCCATTGGTCGCGCCGGTGCTGATGGCGGGCATCCGCACCGCAGCGGTGTGGACGATCGGCGCCGCGACGCTCTCCACCACGGTCGGCCAGCCGAGCCTGGGCGACATGATCTTCGCCGGGCTGCAGACGCAGAATTGGGCGCTGGTGCTGGCCGGATGCTTTGCCGCCGCCGGGCTGGCGCTGGCGGTTGATGCGCTGCTCGGGGTGATCGAATACGGCATCGCCCATCGCAAGCGGACGCGCGCCTGGCTGGCGGTTGGCGTGCTGGCGGCGGGCGCGTTGATCGCGCTGGCACCGATGATCGCACCGTGGCTGCCCGGCCAGCAGAAAAGGATCGTCGTCGGGGCCAAGAACTTTTCGGAGCAATATATCCTGGCTCGGCTGATCGGCCATCGGCTGGAGGCGGCGGGGTACAAGGTCGAGTATCGCGACGGGCTGGGATCGAGCGTGCTGTTCGCCGCGGTCAAGTCGGGCGATGTCGATATCGGGGTCGACTATACCGGCACAGTCTGGACCAACGAGATGAAGCGGACCGATACCCCGCCGCGCGACGTTATGCTCGGCGCAATCGGGACGTATGAAGGGCAGCGAGGAATGCGGCTGCTCGGGCGGCTGGGGTTCGAGAATGCCTATGCCTTCGCGATGCGCGGCGACACCGCGCGTCGGCTGAAGATCGCGAGCCTGGAGGATCTGGTCGCGCAAGGGCCGAAGCTGAAGTTCGGCGCCGACCTGGAATTCCTCGAACGGCCCGAATGGAGGGCGATCAAGGCAGCCTATCCGATCAGATTCGGTACGGCCAATGCCTATAACCCGACCTTCATGTACCGCGCGCTGGCGAGCGGTCAGGCCGACGTCATCTCTGCCTTCTCCTCGGACGGGCGAATCGCGGCGGACAAGCTGGCCGTGCTCGCCGACCCCAAGCATGCGATTCCCAATTACGACGCGATCCTGACCATCACTCCAGCGCATGCCAATGACCGCAAGATGATCGATGCGCTCAAGCCGATCATGGGCAAGGTGCCGGTCGAGGTGATGCGCGAGGCCAATTACATTGTCGATCGCGACACGGGCAAAGCAAGCCCCGACGAAGCGGCACGCTGGCTGGAAAAGCGGATCGGGCTGTAGTTAGGAGTGGTGGCCGTGCGTGGTGTCGTTCGGGTCGGTGCCGCCGAGACCGCCGCCTCCGCCCATACCGCCACCGCCTCCTCCGCCGCCTTCCTTCGCGCCCTCGCCTTTACCGCGCGCACCAGCGGCGGACGGGCGAGTCGGGCCTTGCATCGGAATGTCGAGACCGGCGGGGATCGGATCGAGATCGAGCGCCTCGCGAATGAAATCGCGCAGCGAGACGACGAGGTCGTGGGTGTGGACAGGATGCCCCGCGACCAACTCTCGCGTCGCGGTCGCCGCCAGGCGAACCTGCGCCTCGGTGCCGAGCAGGATGATGTCCGACAGCGCGCCCTCCACCGCGTCGCGGATTCGCCGCGCGCGGTCCGACCCGCCCCCTTCCGGATTCAAGTTGAGCGCTTCGGCCACATCGCTGTCGGCTTCGTCGCGCCGATGCACGTCACGCAAATGCACCGGGTTGACCGTCAGATTGCCAGTGAACGATCCGCCCAGCACCTTGTATGCCGCGATCAGCGTCTTCAATCGTTCGTTGATCTGGCGATTGGTCCGCTCACGACGCTGCTGGATCGTCTGCATCGCCAGCAGGCGAATGCCGACGCCGATCAGCGTGACCAGCGCTAAGCCGAACAGCGTCGCGAGCAGGCTCTGCCACGAACTGAAGTCGATATTGCGCAGTGACGCCTCCCGCTCGGCAGCTCGTTCCGCCGCCGATCCTACGGGCCGAAACCGCTCGCGTCACTCCGCCGGTTTGAAGAACTTCTCGATCACGCTGGTCGCCAGCCGCGCGGGCCGCAGCGTCTCGGCATCGATGCAGCACCAGCTCGACTTGACCTCGGCCAGCACTTCCTCGCCGCGGCTGATGATAGTTTGATAGAAAGCGCGCGCGCCCTGCACCTTTTCGAGCAGGACGGTAGCGATCACCTCATCGTTGAGGAAAGTCGGCTTGCGATAGGTGATCTCGTGCTTCAGCGCGACCCACAGGTGACCGGCCACCGCATCGGCCGGCGCGATCTTCTGCCAATGGCTCAGCACGGCATCCTGCACCCACTTCAGATACGAGGCATTGTTGACATGCCCCATGAAGTCGATGTCGGCCGGATCGATGGGAACCGGAAAATAGTGCGGGAGCGTGCGGTCGGTCACGAACGCCATCATAGCAAGTCCGCGATTTTTAAGCCAGTTTTTGCTTCGACGCGATAACGCTACGGAATGCGCGTCCTTCACGGTGAAGATCGCGTCCATGCTCAATCGAGCAGGAACGTCCCTTCCATCACCGTGACGCAATTGCCGCCCAAGATCACGCGATCGCCCTCCAGCCGGCACGTCAGGTGCCCGCCGCGCTTGCTCGCCTGGAACGCGGTGAAGCTGTCGCGACCAAGTCGCTTCGCCCAATAGGGCACGGCGACGGCATGGGCCGATCCGGTCACCGGATCCTCGTCGATCCCCCCGCCCGGCGCGAAGGCTCGGCTGATGATGTCGGAGCCTGCCCCGGCCTCCGAGCCGGGGTCGCCAGGCGCCGTCGCAATTACCAGCGTGTCGCCGTCGGCGGCGAGAGCGCGGAAATCGGGGGTAAGCGCACGCACCTGTGCCGCACTCTCCAGCACGATCAACGCATAGCGATGCTCGTGCCACAGCGTCTCCACCGCCTTGCTCACCCCCAGTGCAGCGACCAGATGCGGCAACGACTTTGGGCTCGGCACCCAGGCGGGCAACGCCAGTTCGTAACCCGCGCCCGCCCGCGTCACCGTCAGCACCCCGGCCTTGCGCGTGCGGAAGCGGACCAGCTCGCGATCGGGGTCCGACGACAGCACGAAATGGCCACTGGCCAGCGTGGCATGGCCGCACATCACCACCTCGACCGCCGGAGTGAACCAGCGCAGGTCGAAATCCGCCCCCTCATCGTCGCTGGCGATGATGAATGCGGTTTCGGACAGGTTGTTTTCCGCCGCGATCGCCTGAAGCACATCGTCGGCCAGCCAGTCGAACAGCGGCATCACCGCTGCTGGATTGCCCTCGAACGGCCGGCTCGCAAACGCATCGATCTGGGCGATCGGCAATCTCATCCCTGTTCCTTCAAGAGCGCGAGCTGGTCGGCCTCGACCAACGGATTATCGGTGTCGATCTTTCCCTCCGGATCGACATGGATAAGGATTTCGGTGCCCGGGAATTCACGTTCAAGTGCCTGTTCGAGTTCCTCGATCACGACATGCGCATCGGCGATCGTCATGTCCGGCGCGACCCAGATATGGAATTGCGCGAAATCGCGCGCGCCGCTCGACCGCGTGCGCAGATCGTGCAAGTTGCGGAAACCCGAGCAACGACTGGCGACCTCGACCAGGCACAGGCGTTTTTCCTCCGGCCACTCCTTGTCCATCAGCTGATCGACGGCCTCCTTGGCCGAATGCCAGGCGCCCCATAGCAGCCACAACGCGATGCCGATGCCGAACAGCGGGTCCGCGCCGCCCCAGCCGAAATAACGCTGGATCACCAGCGCCGCGATCACCGCCATGTTGAGGAACAGGTCCGACTGATAATGAACATAGTCGGTGCGGATCGCGAGGCTGTTGGTCCTGGCGATGACGTGGCGTTGATAGGCGAGCAGGCATGCGGTGATCGCCATCGCGATGACCGACGCGCCGATACCGAGCTCGGCGGCTTCGGCTGGCTTCGAATTGCTGAGCCGGCTGACCGCCTCGACCAGAATCGCGATCGACGACCCGGCGATGACGATGCCCTGGAACAAGGCGACGATCGCCTCCGCCTTGCCGTGTCCAAACCGGTGGTCGTGATCGGCGGGCAGGGCAGCGACGCGGACGCCGATCAGCGTGACCAGACTAGCGATCAGATCGAGCGCGGTGTCGGCCAGACTGCCCAGCATCGCCATCGATCCGGTGGCGTAGGCGGCATAGCCCTTCAGCACCATCAGCACGCAAGCGACGGAAACGCTGGCGGTCGCGGCGCGCGCGGTCAGGCGGCCATGCTCGCTCACGGGTAGAGCAGCCCTTCGGTCCAGCCATCAGGCGTCCGGTCGAACACGCGGCGCTCGTGCAGGCGGTGCGCGCGGTCCTGCCAGAATTCGATATGGTCCGGGGTCAAGCGATAGCCGCCCCAATGTAGTGGGCGCGGCACGTCCTGCCCTTCGAACCGGGCCTTCACGTCCTCGAACCGGGCCTCGAACGTCGCTCGGTCGGCCAGCGGGCGCGACTGGTCCGACGCCCAAGCGCCAAGCTGCGAATCACGGCTGCGGCTGGCGAAGTAAGCGTCCGACTCGGCATCGGTCGCGAGCGTCATCGCACCCTCGATCCGGATCTGCCGGCGCAGCGATTTCCAGTGGAACAGCAAGGCAGCGTGCGGATTGGCCGCGATCTCGCCCGCCTTGCGGCTCTCGCGATTGGTGTAGAAGACGAAACCGTCGGGACCGTGCCCCTTCAGCAGCACCATCCGCACTGACGGGCGCCCGGCCGCATCCGCCGTCGCCAGCGCCATCGCGTTGGAGTCATTGGGCTCGGACACTCGGGCCTCGGCATACCAGGCATCGAACAGGGCAAAGGGATCATCGGCCATTTGGTAGCCCTTACCGCCGCACTACCCCTCCGTCACCCCGGACTTGATCCGGGGTCCATGTCCACGCGCGCCTCAAACGGATCGCCATCTAAAAGCTGGATGCCGGATCAAGTCCGGCATGACGAGGGGCAGACGGAACGACTCCGCCGCGTGACGGTTGAATCGGCTTCGCAACGAAAGGACTTTGGGCATGGCCGCGCGCGCCTATTGGCAGGGACAGATCAGGCTCGCGCTCGTCTCGATCCCGGTCGAACTCTACACCGCGACCAAATCCGGCGCGCAGATCGCGTTCCACCAGATCCACGAACCGAGCGGCAAGCGGATCAAGTACGAAAAGGTGGTACCCGGCATCGGCGAGGTCGATCCCGACGACATCGTCAAGGGCTATGAACTCGACAAGGGCGACTATGTCCTGCTCGATCAGGACGAGATCGACGCGGTGAAGCTCGAATCGAAGAAGACGCTGGAACTCACCCAGTTCGTCGATGCCAGCGAGATCGACGTGCTCTATTTCGAGCGGCCCTATTTCGTCGTTCCCGCCGACGATCTGGCCGAGGAAGCGTTCATCGTGCTGCGCGAAGCGCTCAAGCGGTCGAAGAAAGTCGGGTTGGGCCAGCTGGCGATGCGCGGGCGCGAATATGTCATCAGCCTGAAGCCGTGCGGGCGCGGCATGGTGCTGGAGACGCTGCGCTATGCCGATGAGGTCAACAAGGCGCAGGGCTATTTCCGCGACATCCCCGATGACGAGCCCGATGCCGACCTGCTCGACCTCGCCACCAGCC
>FSUD01000173.1_pt1 | contig 17463 bp, 14 predicted proteins | sample 1637011 | NCBI WGS metagenome assembly FSUD01 (sample SAMEA3914816, study PRJEB12502) | metagenome | biome: forest; material: soil | place: USA | collected 2011-09-16 | depth 0.3 m
CGATGATGCGATCGGGGCGCAGCCGGAGCGTCGACCGGACGAGGTCGGCCATGCTGACGATGCCGGGCCGCGTGCGCAGCGCGACGGTATCGGGCGCCGGGCTTTGCAGCTCGCGCGTGTCTTCGATCAGGATCACGCGTTCGTCGACCCAGGCCATCTCGGCGAGCAGGGCATTGGCGAGCGTGGTCTTGCCCGAACTAGTGCCCCCGGCGACGAGGATGTTGAAGCGCTGGGTCACCGCCGCCTTTAGTCGGTCCGCGGCCGCCTCGGTCATGATCCCGTCGCTCACATAATCGTCGAGCCCGTAAAGGCGCTCAGCAGGCTTGCGGATCGAGAAGCACGGGCCGGTCGAGACCGGCGGCAGCACGCCCTCGAACCGCTCGCCGGCTCGGCACTCGATATGCGGCGGCAGTTCGGCCGAGACGATCGGCGCCTCGCCATGCACCTCGGCACGGGCATGACTCGCGACCAGCCGGATGATCCGTTCGACCTGGGCCGCGTCGAGCCGGACCTCGGTGTCCACCCTGCCCTCGCCGAGAATATCGACGCGCAGCGCGCCATCGGGATTGACCATGATCTCGATGACCCGGCTGTCGGCCATCGCCGCAGCGATCGCCGGCCCCATTGCGGTGCGCAGCATCGCGCGGCGGCGTTCGGCGGAGAGCGTGCCGGACAGCGCGAGCCGCCAATCGCCCGGCGTCCAGGCGAGCGTCGGCGCGAGCGCATAGCTTTCGACCGCGAAAGACTGGATCGTGCGGCTGACGGCGAGGTTGCCCGCGGCATTGGTCGGGTAACTGAGCCCGCTCGACCGGTTGTTGTAGAGCCCGATCACGCTCAGCTCGAGATCGGGGGCGAGCAGCTGGCGGCCGCTGGCGATCGCGCGGTGGCTGCGGATCGCGGGATAGAGCGTGAGGCCCGGGCGCGCCGCGCCATAACTGCGCTCGTCGGCGGTGATCGCGGTGTCGCGCTCGAATTCATACGCGACGAACAGGCCGCCGCTGCGCCAGCCGGTGCCGGCCAGGGCACCATAGAGCTGGCGGAAATTGCCGCCGTCGGTAGAGCCGCCGATCCGGGCACTCGCCTCGACGCCGTCGACGCGCTGCCGCAGGATGATGTTGACGACGCCGGCGACCGCATCGGCGCCGTACAGCGCCGATGCACCGTCGGCGACGATCTCGACGCGATCGACCGCGGCAAGCGGGATCGCCGAGACGTCGATGCTCTGCGCCGAGGCGCTATAGGGAAGTCGCCGGCCGTCGAGCAGCGTCAACGTGGCGGCACTGCCGAGTCCGCGCAGGTTGAAGGAGGAACCGCTGCCGACATTGCCGCCGCCCGACGCCGGCACGTTGAACCCGACCCCGGGATTCTGGCCGCCGCTAAAGCTTTGCGGCAGGCTCTGCGCCAGCTCGCCCAGCGTCGCCTGGCCCGTATTGCGGATGTCGTCGCGCCGCATGGTGATCACCGTCGACGCGCTGGCCCCGCCCCGAATTTGCGTGCCGGTGACGACGATGTCCGGTCCGGCCTCGCTGACCCCCGCCTGGAGATCGCGCACGATCGCGACGCCGCCGCCGGCCGCTACCGGCCGCAGGCCGGACCCCGCGAGCAGCGCGGCGACCGCCTCGTCGAACGAATAACGGCCGTCGAGTGCCGGGGCGGTGCGCCCGGCGACCAGATCGGCCGGCGCACTGACATTGCGCCCGAAAGCGGTCGCGACGGCGCGCAGCGACGCGCCGAGCGGCTGCGCCGGCAACCGCAGCTGCTGTCTGGGCACCGTCTGCCCTCCGGCCGGCAAGGGTGCTACGGCAACCAGGATACACAGTCCGCCCGCAGCAAGAATAGTCGATCGCATCGTCTTCTCCCCCAATCATCGGAACGCATCGAGTTGCGTCCGTCGTGGGGAAGACGGCGGCCGGGCCGGCTACCCTATGGTTTTTTGCGCCGGCGGGGCGGATCGCCGCCGAGCACGATCGCGCGATCGGGATCGTCCCGCAACGCCAGCCCGAACGTGGCGGCGACCGTGCGCGCAAAGCCTTCGGGATCGTCGCGACGGAACGCGCCGGTCAGGCGGCGGTGCGCGGCGGCCTCGCCGCCGAGCCGGACGGCGCGCGGGCTGGTCCGGCTGAACGCCGCAACGGCATCGTCGAGCGCGGCATTGTCGAACGCGATCATCTCGCTGGTCCATTGCAAATCGAGGTCGGCGGCCGCCGCCGGAACCGGCAACGGCCCGCGGCCGAACCGCAGGACCTGTCCGGGCACGAGGTGGCGGACACCGTCGGCCCGCGCTGGGTGAAGATCGGTCCGGTTGCGCACCTCGACCGCACCGCGCAGCAGGACGACCTGGACGTCGTTCCCCTCGAACGCAACGTCGAACACCGTGCCGTGCGCGATCACGCTGCCGTCGCCGGCATCGACCACGAAGGGCCGCGCGGGATCGTGCGCGACCACAAAGCGCGCGCGACCGTGCATAAGCCGCAGGTGCCGCTCGCCATCGGTAAAGGCGATCCGGATCGCCGAGCGGCGATCGAGAGTGGCGCGCGAGCCGTCGGGCAGCAATACCGTTCGGACGCTGTCGCTGCCCGCCGTGATTGCGGTCGCCGCCGGCGCGTCACCAGGCGGAAAGCGCCCACCCAGCGTCGCCAGGCCGCCGGCGAGACAGAGCGCCACCAGTACACCCGCTGCAACCGTGCGCCATCCCGGCCGGGTGCGCCGGCGCGCCCTGGCAAGATCGCGCGTTCGACCGACCGAGGTGTGTGCGAGGAACTTCGATTGATCCCAGGTCCGCAGCAGATGGTCATAGGCGCGGGCATTGTCGGGATTCTCGCGCCATCGCTCGAACGCCGCGCGATCCGCAGCACTCGGCGTCGCGCGCAGCCGTGCGAACCACGCATCGGCCGATTGCGGCCGCTCCGCATTGCCGGGATCAGGGAGCGCGGCGTTCGTCACCACCGCTCCGCATGGCGTCCGAGATAGGCAATCGCGCGGGACATATGCTTCTCGACCGTTTTGATACTGAGCCCTGTCCGGGCCGCGATCTCGGCATAGCTATAGCCGTCGAGTCGGTGCGCGAGAAAAATCTCGCGGGTTCGCAGCGGCAGTCGCAGCAGCACGGCCTCGAGGCGATTGAGCAAGTCGCGCGCCTCGAGCGCCGCGATCTGGTCGGCCGCGTGCAAGTCGACCGCGGTGTCGCAGAGATGGAGATGCGCCGAACGGCGGCTTGCCGCACGCGCATCGTCGCGCAACAGATTGAGTGTCGCCTGCTGGAGATAGGCGTCCGGCACGCGGATCTCCGCCAGATGGTGCGGTCCGCGGCCCGCGATCCGCACGAACAGCCGCTGGACAATGTCCTGCGCGCGCTCCGGGGTCGCGAGACGGCGCGCCAGACGCAGCAAATTCGGGCGATGCGCGCGATAGAGCGCATCGATCGTCTGCGGCGGCGCCACGCGATCGTCGGGCGGCAGCGGCTCGCCTTCGGCGACGGGCGCGCATTGAGCGGGATCGGGGCGCAGCGTCAGACGCATGACGCCCCCTTGCGGCAGGCGGCATCGCGTCCCGCATGCTGCGCGCGTAAGTCGCACGCGCGCGCCTTGCCCAGGCCCATGGGCATATCTCCGGCAGGGAGGCCACCCGGCGCTGCCGGATGTCGGGAACGAGCGCGGGACCTGTACCGTCGCCTTTAGCCGCAAAAACGGCCTGGACATGCGCGACAGTCGTCCGGACGCTGTGACGCTCCGGTCCATTCTCCCGAGCGCGCGGTTCCCGCGCCTCTGCGTCGCCAAGGGCGGCGCAGGCATGAGCTTAGCCCAGCATCAGCGCATTACAAGTCGCTGGGTCGGGATCAGGCGCGACAGCCGGGTGTCGAGGAGCATGCTTGAGAACATGCGCCGAGGCCTTTAGCCGCGAACGGCCTGGACATGCGCCTCGGCCACCCGGCCGCAGCGGACAAGATTGCCGCCGCTCGGACTAGCTGCGACAACCCCAAGGACGGCCACGGGCGCGGTGAGCAGCATGAGACCGGCCGCCGAGATGCATGCTTGAAACATGTGCTGGCGCCTTTAGCCCGCGAGGGGCGTCGACATCCGCTCCGGCCCCGGCCGGGTTCGCGCTGATCGATCGTCCTATTGCGACGCGCCTAACACGCCGCCGTCCAGCACGAAAGCACAAATCTACGGTTATTAGGTATTGCACTGACGCGTCTGACCTGCTTTGCCAAAAAAAAGCAAGAAGGAGAGGCATACGTGGACCCGACAGGCACACCGGTGATCATCGCGGTCGGGGAATATCTCGATCGGCCGCCATCGCCCGAACAGTCGCTCGAACCCCTCGATCTGATGGCGCGGGCGCTGCATGCTTGCGACGCCGATGCCGGCGTCTCGCTGCTGTCGCGAGTGACGGATATCAGCCTGATCGGCTTGGTTAGCTGGCGCTACCGCGATCCGGTGGCGCTGCTGTGCCAAAAGCTCGGCATCGACCCGCAACGAGCGGTCAATGCCAGTATGGGCGGCGAAACACCGGTAAGGCTGATTCACGAAGCCGCGTTGAAAATTGCCCGCGGCGAACCGACGATCAGCGCGATCGTCGGCGGTGAGGCGAGCCATGCCCGCGGCCAGGCTCGCAAGGCCAAGGCGTCGTTGCCCTGGACCCCCGCGGCCCCGCGCGAGGAAACGGTGCGCTTCCCCTCCAGCCGATATGCGATGAGCCCGGTGGCGATGTCGCTCGGCATCACCGATCCCGCGCAAATCTACCCGTTTTACGAAGTAGCGGCGCAGGCCGCCTGGGGCGAGACGCCGGCCCAAGGCCGCGCCGCCGCCGCCGCTTTATGGGCGCGCTATGCCGAGACCGCGGCCGATAATCCGAACGCCTGGATCCGCACTGCCCCCGATGCCGAGGCGATCGCCACGGTGACCGCCGACAATCGGATGATCGCTTGGCCGTATCCGAAGCTGATGGTCGCCAATCCCTCGGTCAATCAGGCAGCGGCGGTGATCGTCACGAGCCTGGCCATCGCGCGCGAACTCGGCGTGGCCGAGGATCGGCTGGTGCATATTTGGGGCGGCGCGCACGCGGCTGAATCCGAAGATTATCTGATGCGGGACCGCTACGACCATTCAACCGCACAGGCCGCCGTTCTCGATTGCGCGGTCGCGATCGCCGGCGGGGACGCGGCGCGATTCGACCGGATGGAGCTTTACAGCTGCTTTCCCGTGGTGCCGCGGATGGCGCTCCGCGCGCTGGGGCTCGACGAAGCGAGCACGGTGCCAAGCGTGACCGGCGGCCTGACCTTTTTCGGCGGCCCGCTCAACAATTACATGAGCCACGCCGTCGCAGCGATGGTGCGAATGTTGCGCGCGCATGCGGGCGAAATTGGGCTGCTCTACGGCCAGGGCGGCTATGTCAATAAGCACCAGACGCTTGTGGTCAGCACTGCGCCGCCGCCCGCGCCGCTGTCGCTCGACTCTTCGGCACAGGACGCAGCGGATGCGGCGCGCGCGCCCGTTCCGCCGCTTGCCCCCAGCTATAGCGGACCGGCGACGATCGAAACCTATACCGTGACCTATGCGCGCGATGGCGAGCCGTTGCAGGGCGTGGTGATTGCGCGCGCGCCGACCGGCGACCGAGTGATGGCACGCGTGCCCGCAAGCGACGCGGCGGGCATCGCACGGCTGACCGCGCTGGATCGCAGCGCGGTCGGCACCGCGGGCCAGGTCCGTATCGACACGTTCGGCAAGCCGGTATGGAGCGTCGGCGACGCGATCCCCGTCGCGCCCCGGCGTTTCGCGCGAGTGGAGCGCGAAGGCCGGCTGACGATCGTCACGATCGACCGCCCAGAGGCGATGAACGCCCTTCATCCCGACGCCAATGCCGAATTGGCCAAAATTTTCGACGATTTCGCCGCCGATCCCGCCCAATGGGTGGCGATTATTACCGGCGCCGGCGATCGCGCCTTTTCCGCCGGCAACGACCTCAAGGAGACCGCGCGACGTATGGCCCGCGGCGAGCCGATCGAGACGCCGGTCTCGGGTTTTGCCGGTCTCACCGCTCGGTTCGATCTCGACAAGCCGGTGATCGCCGCGGTCAACGGCGTCGCGATGGGCGGCGGGTTCGAGATCGCCCTCGCCTGCGACCTGATCGTCGCTGCCGACAGCGCGGTGTTCGCTCTGCCCGAACCGAGGGTCGGACTCGCCGCGCTCGCGGGTGGCCTCCACCGGCTGCCGCGCGAGATCGGCCTGAAGCGCGCGATGGGAATGATCCTCACCGGCCGGCGCGTCGGTGCGATCGAGGGACAATCGCTCGGCTTCGTCCACGAGGTAGTGCCGCAGGCCGAATTGATGGACGTGGCGAAACGGCTGGCGGCGACCATGCTTGAATTGTCGCCGATGTCGCTGCGCGCTTCGAAACAGATCGTCCGGCGCGGGCTCGACGAGGCGAAGATCGCCGATGCCTATCGCGGGCAGGATGATTATCCCGCGCTCAAAGCGCTGTTCCGCTCGGCCGACAGCCGAGAAGGCCCTCTCGCCTTCGCCCAGAAGCGCAAGCCCGAATGGAAAGGAAACTGAACATGCTCAAGACCCGCTTCACCGAGATGTTCGGCGTCGACCACCCGATCGCGCAAGGCGGCATGCAATGGGTGGGGACTGCCGAGTTGGTATCCGCGGTCGCCAATGCAGGCGCGCTCGGCTTCCTGACCGCGCTGACCCAGCCGACGCCGGAAGCGCTCGTCAAAGAAATCGCGCGGACTCGGGAGATGACCGACAAGCCGTTCGGGGTGAACCTGACGATCCTGCCGTCGATCACGCCGCCGCCTTATGACGAATACCGCCAGGCGATCATCGAAAGCGGGGTCAAGGCGGTCGAGACCGCCGGCTACAAACCACAAGAGCATGTCGATGCGTTCAAGGCGCACGGCATCAAAGTAATCCATAAATGCACCGCGGTGCGTCACGCGCTGTCGGCCGAGCGGATGGGCGTCGATGCGATCTCGATCGACGGGTTCGAATGCGCCGGCCATCCGGGCGAGGACGACATTCCCGGCCTGATCCTGATTCCGGCCGCGGCAGACAAGGTCAGCGTGCCGATGCTCGCAAGCGGCGGCTTCGGCGACGGGCGCGGGCTGGTCGCCGCGCTCGCGCTCGGCGCCGACGGTATCAATATGGGTACGCGCTTCTGTGCCACTGTCGAGGCGCCGATCCATGACGGTATCAAGCAGGCGCTCGTCGCGAATGACGAACGCGCGACCGAACTGCTGTTCCGCAGCTATCGCAACACCGCGCGCGTGGCCAAGAACACGATCGCTATCGAAGCAGTCCGCATCGAACGCGAGGGCAATCCGTTCGACGCGATCGCCCATCTGGTCAAAGGCGCGCGGGGGCGCGAAGGGCTAGTGAACGGCGATCCGGAACACGGTATCTGGACCGCCGGCATGGTGCAGGGCCTGATCCACGACGTTCCGACGGTGAAGCAACTGATCGACCGGATCGTCAGCGACGCGGAGGCGATCATTAACGACCGTCTCAACCGCGTGCTGGGGCGGCTGGAGGTGGCGTGAGCCGACCAAGGTCCGTGCTGGTTGGTTAAAGGCGGGGGAAGCCCCTCAAGACGATCGAACCAGATTCATGGCCGTCGCAACCATTGCAAGGCGTCGTCCTCGGCGGCGAAGGTTTCGACGCGAGCGTCGGACAACACGCGTCTGGTCTGGAGCGTCTGAAGCGCGCCCGAGGTGATGATCGCCAATCGATCCCGCTCGCCGGACAACAAGTCGCGAACATCGTACGGCGTGGCGATCGTGCCGAGTTGAACGCCCGAGTCGCTGGCATCAAGCAACACGCGCCCCACCCCGCTTTGGTCGCGGCTCCGTCCGGCAAGGTCCCGGATCGCCGCCAGACAGCGCTCCGCTTCCTCCACGGTCAGCAAGCCCTGTACCTTGATCAAACCAATTGCGGCGGTGGCGTCATATGTCGAGGACAGCATCAGCTCGGACCCTTATTCTCCAGCCTGATAGAACATTAAGGCGCAGTGCGTTGCGTGGTGTGCGACCTTTCGCGCGGCGACGTCCCTGCCTCACGAGCGAAATCCGCGCGTGCCCGCCCGCCGCTTCGCCACGGCGCTATCGCGCCCGCTCGGCGGTTTCGCGCGCGATCGCCGCGAGTAAGTCCATCCGTGCGACCATCGTCGCAGCGTCCGCCGACGCTGCGGTGCCGCGGATCATCCGCCCCTTGATGCCGTGGATGATCGCCGCCAGCCGAAACAGGTTGAAGGCCAGATAGACATCGAGATGCGCAATATCGCCACGCCCGGTTCGCCGGCAGTATGCCGCGAGATAGGCCGACTCGTCGGGCAGCCCCAGCGCGGTGAGATCGCGGTCGGCCAGCCCCCAGGGAATCGATGACGGCACGCGATACATCATCAGATTGTAAGCGAAGTCGACCACCGGATCCCCGAGCGTCGACAATTCCCAGTCGAGCACCGCGACCACTTGCGGCTCGGTAGGATGAAACATGATGTTGTCGACACGATAGTCCCCGTGAACCACGCGCGTTTCCCCGTCCGGCGGAAGATGCGCCGGCAGCCATTCGACGAGGAAATCCATGTCGGCGGTCCGTCCTGCCATATCGTCGTCCAGATATTGGCGTGACCAGCGCGCCACCTGCCGCTTGAAATAGCCACCGTGGCGACCGAAATCGTCCAAGCCGACGGCTTGGGGATCAAGGCCGTGAATGGCTGCAAGCGTACCGCCCATCGCATCCTGATATTGCTCACGAGTGTCGGGCGCGACATCGGGAAAGCCCCCGTCCCAGAAGATCCGTCCCTCGACCAGGTCCATCACGTAGAACCACGATCCGATCACGCCGTCGTCAGCGCACAGCGCGTGGACATGCGGCACCGGAATACCCGCCCTCTCGAGTGCCTGCAACACACGTGCCTCGCGATCGACGGCGTGCGCGCCCTTGAGCAGCAGCCCCGGCGGCTTGCGGCGCAGCACGTAGCGCGCATATGGCGTCGTCAGCTTGAACGTCGGGTTCGACTGGCCGCCGCTAAACTGTTCGATCGACACCGGCCCGGCAAAGCCCGCGACGTGATCGCCGAGCCACGCCGACAGCTTGGCGTGATCGACCTCAAATCCGGCGCGGACCGCAGTCGTTTCCGCGCCTGGATTCATTGCTGCGCGGCCTTCCAGTCACGTTTGATCTTCTTAGCGAGGCTCCATTTGTGGACTTCGGTCGGCCCGTCATAGATGCGAAAGGCGCGGACTTCGCGGAAGACCTGCTCGACGATCGTGTCGCCCGACACACCGGTTCCGCCCATCACCTGGACGCACCGATCGGCGATCCGCATCAGTGCTTCCGAAACCGCGACCTTGGCCATCGAGCTCTCGACCGTGCCAAGCGCGCCGGTATCGAGCACGCCTGCGCACCAGTCGATCATCAACTCGGCCTGTTTGAGGTCGATCAGATTCTCCGCGAGCATGAAGCCGACACCCTCATGATCGATCAGCGGTTTGCCGAACGCGTGGCGGCGATTTGCATAGTCGGTGGCGATCTCGTTCGCGCGGGTGCAGGCGCCGAGCCAGCGCATGCAGTGGGTCAGCCGCGCAGGCGCCAGCCGGAGCTGGGCGAGCGCAAAGCCCGTCCCGGGATCCCCCAACATCTGGTCGGCGGGCACGCGCAGTCCTTCGATCGCGACCATCGAATGACCGCCGGGCATCGACGAATCGATCGTGTCGAGCACACGTTCGATGCGGACCGCCGGATCGGGCAGGTCGACCAGGAACAACGACGCCCCTTCTTCGGCTTTCGCCATGATAATGCCGACCTTGGCACCCTCCGCGCCGGTGATGAACGCTTTGCGCCCGTCGATCACCCAGTGATTGCCGTCGCGCGTCGCGATCGTCTGCAGCATCGACGGATCGGACCCCGCGCCGCCGTCCGCCGCCGGTTCGGTCATGAAGAACGCCGAGCGCGCTTCGCCCGCGACGATCGGCGCGAGGAAGCGCGCCTTCTGGTCCGCGCTCGCCACCTTGCCGAGCAGATACATATTGCCTTCGTCGGGCGCCGCCACATTGACCGCGACCGGACCGAGCGGCGACAGACCCGCCGCGCGCAACACCCGCGCCGTGGCACGATGACTGAGGTGATCGCCGTCCGCCAGGATATGCGGCGTCAGTACCCCGGCCGCGCGCGCCAGGGCACGCAATTCCCGCACCAGCACATCGCCGGGTCCGTGCGCCCCGCAGCGCGGGTCGCGCTCGTGCGGCGCAACCATGTCGCGAACGAACGCCTCGACGCGCGCTGCCATGTCGCGACCGTCACTCATAATATGGTTCCTCCCACCAGGGAAAGTAATCGGGCAGGTCGGCGCTGACGCGGTCGGGAAAGGCCGGTGATCGCTTGTCGAGAAACGATGCGACGCCTTCCGCGACATCGGCACTGCGTCCGCGCGACAGGATGCCGCGGCTGTCGATGCGGTGCGCCTCCATCGGATGGCGCATGCCCAGGCCGCGCCACATCATCTGGCGGATCAGCGCGACCGATACCGGGGCGGTGCCGTCGGCGAAACTCCGCGCCAGCGTGCGCGCCGCTGGCAACAGGTCGTCCGGCGCGTGCACCGATCGCACCAGCCCGCCGCGCTGCGCTTCGTCGGCATCGAACACCGTGCCGCTGAAACACCATTCGAGCGCCTGGCCGATGCCGACGATGCGCGGCAGAAAGAAGGACGATGCCGCCTCGGGTACGATGCCGCGGCGCGCGAAGACGAAGCCGATCCGCGCCGCCGCACTCGCCAGCCGCACATCCATCGCCAAGGTCATCGTCGCGCCGACGCCGACGGCGGGGCCGTTGATCGCGGCAATCACGGGCTTCAGGCAATCGAACAGGCGCAGCGTCACCCGCCCGCCGCCATCGCGCGCCTCAGCGGCGGCGTAATCGAGCCTGCCCTCGGCATCAAGCGGTGCGCCCGCAGTGAAAAAGGCGTCGGCGCCGGTCGACAGGTCCGCCCCTGCGCAAAAGGCGCGCCCCTCTCCCGTCACGATGACGGCACGGACGGCGTCGTCGGCATCGACCCGGTCGATCACATCGATCAATTCGTCCATCATCGCCACGGTAAAGGCGTTGAGCTTGTCGGGGCGCGATAGCGTGACGGTGGCGATGCCTTCGGCGACATCGTAGCGGATGGTCTGATACGTCATCGCACCCCCTACAGCGATTGGCCGTCGTCGACGACGAAGTCGGAACCCGTGACGTTGCGGCTCTCGTCCGACAGCAAGTAGATCAGCATGGCGTCGAGCGCATCCTCGTCGAGCATGCGGCGCCGCGGCCAGGTGGTGATATGCTTCTCGCCTGCTTCGCTCGCAAACCAGTCGGCGGCGAGCTCGGTGGCAATATAGCCGGGCGACAGGATATTGACATTGGGACCGGAGCGCACCCATTCGTGGGCCAATACCTTGCCCATATGCGTGACCGCGGCTTTCGAGGCGCTGTACGGTACCGTTCCCGCAGTGCGCATCTGCGCCGTGATCGAGGAAATCAGCACGATCCGGCCGCGCTCGGCGATACCGGCCGCGCGCATCCGCCGCGCGCCCTCGCGTGCGGTGAGGAAAACACCGCGGACGTTGACGGCGAACAGCTGATCGAACGCGGCCATGTCGATGTCGAGCGCCCGCCCCTCGATCGTTACCCCGGCATTGGCGACGACGCCGTCGATCGGGCCGAAGGCGGCCTCGGCCACGTCATAAGCGGCGACCACCGATGATTCCTCCACGACGTCGAGCTGGACCGTCAGCGCCCGCCCGCCCCCCGCGACAATCTCCGCCTCGAGCTGTTGCAGCCGATCGATCCGCCGCGCGGCAAGCACGACCGCCGCGCCCTCGGCAGCACATATCCGGCCGAACCGCGCGCCGATGCCCGACGATGCGCCGGTCATCAGGATCGTGCGTCCCGCCAACTTTCCCGGTCCCGCCATCGTCATTCCCCCTGGAATGTCGCAGCGCGCTTTTCGAGAAAAGCTGCGACCCCTTCCCGATAATCGGCGGTGCGCCCCGCATCGCGTTGCTGCGCGCGCTCCGCCGCCAGCATCTCGTCCCAGCCGGCGTCGACCGCCTGCCAGGCGAGCTGCCGGATCGCCCGCAGCGAGCACGCGCCGTCGGCCAAGCGCCCGGCCAGCGCCAGCGCTTCGGCTTCGAGCGCATCGTCGGCGACAACCTGATTGATCAGCCCCCAGTCGAACGCGGTGCGCGCCGGCAGGCGATCGGCCAGCAGCATCAACTGCATCGCGCGCGGCCGGCCGATCGCGCGGACCAGCAGATGTGTCGAGCCGGCGTCGGGCACCAGCCCGATTCGAGCGAATGCCTGGAGGAAGAACGCGCTTTCGCCCGCGACGATCAAGTCGCCGGCCAGCGCCAGCGAGGCACCGGCGCCGGCCGCGGCACCATTGACGGCAGCGATCCACGGCACCGCAAGATCGTGCAGCCGCTGCATCAACGGATTGATATGGCTTTCCAGCACCGCCCCGGCGTCGAAATCGGCGGGATCGGCCGACTCGCTGAGGCCGCCGGCAAGATTGGCGCCCGAGCAGAAGGCACGGCCGGCACCGGTCAACACCATGGCGCGCCCGTGCGCCTCAACCTCGTCGAGCATACGCGGCAATGCGGCGACCATGTCGAGCGTCAGTGCGTTGAGCGAGGCCGGATCGTTCAGCCGGACGATGGCGATCGAATCGCGCCATTCGAGTTTCAGCGTGGCGATGTCCAAATCGGTTCCCCTCATGCTTCGAGCGTACGCGCGATCAGCAATTTCATAATCTCGGTCGTGCCGCCGTAGATTCGCTTGACGCGGACGTCCTTGTACATCTGCGCGATCGGATATTCGGTCATGTAGCCGTAGCCGCCGAACAGTTGCTGGCACGCATCGACGATGCGTTGCGCAGCTTCCGACACCCAATATTTCGCCATGCTGGCGGTCGCGGCGTCGAGCGTCCCGGCGCTCAACCGGCCGACGCATTCGTCGCAGAAGATCCGCGCGATCGTGGCCTCGGTCTTGCACTCGGCAAGCTTGAACTGGGTGTTCTGGAAATCGAGAATCCGTTCCCCGAATGCTCGGCGCTGGGCGGCGTAATCGATCGTGTGGCGCATCGCGGCCTCGATCATCGCCAGCGATTCCAGCGCGATCATCAGCCGCTCCTTGGGGAGTTGCTCCATCAGCTGGTAAAGGCCTCGTCCTTCGATTCCGCCGATCACGCTGTCGGCCGGGACGAACACATCGTCGAAGAACAGCTCGGACGTATCGCCCATTTCCAGGCCGACCTTGTCGAGGTTGCGGCCGCGGCGAAAGCCCGTGACGTCCTTCGTTTCGACCACGAGCAGCGATATCCCCTTGCTGCCGGCACCGGGGTCGGTCTTGGCGACGACGATGATCAACTCGGCATGCTGTCCGTTGGTGATGAAAGTCTTCTGACCGTTGATGACATAGCCGTTGCCCTGGCGCCGGGCGGTCGTGCGGATCCCCTGAAGATCGGAGCCAGCGCCCGGTTCGGTCATGGCGATCGCCGCGATCAGCTCGCCGGAGACGAGCTTGGGCAGCCAGCGCCGCCGTTGCTCCTCGGTGCCGTATTTCTCGATATAGGGCGCGCAGATCGCATTGTGCAGATGAATGCCCCAGCCCTCGATCCCGGCGACCCCCAGTTCGCGAATGATCACCGCTTCGTGCCGGAAGTCGCCGCCGGCGCCGCCATAGTCCGTCGCCACCGAGACGCCGAGCAGCCCGGCGGCCGCCGCCTGGCGCCAGGCAGAGCGTTCGACCAGACCATCCTCGCGCCACCTGGCCAGCCGCTCGGGCGGCGCGACGTCGGCGACGAAACGCGCGACCGAGTCCGCGAACATGATGACCTCCTCGTCCGCCCAGGGCGCAGGGTCGTTGAAATAGCGTGCGCCCATCAGCGCGGGGCCATGCGGATCGCGCCGTCGAGGCGCACATCCTCCCCATTGAAATAGCCATTTTCGATCATCAGCAGCGCCAATTGGGCATATTCGGCAGGATTGCCGAGGCGCTTGGGAAACGGCACCGAAGCGGCCAGCGCGGCCTTTACATGCTCCGGCCCGCCTTGCAGCAGCGGGGTGTCGAAGATGCCGGGCAGGATGGTGTTGACGCGGATGCCCTCGCTCATCAGATCGCGTGCGATCGGCAGCGTCATGCCGACCACCCCGCCCTTGGACGCGGAATAGGCCGCCTGGCCCATTTGCCCGTCCTCCGCCGCGACGCTGGCGGTGTTGACGATCGCGCCGCGCTCGCCGTCTTCGAGCGGATCGAGTGTCAGCATGCCGGCCGCCGATTTGGCGATGCAGCGGAAGGTGCCGACGAGATTGATCTGGATGATCAGGTTGAAGGCATCGAGCGGAAAATGCTTGATACTGCCATCCTCGCGCGAACGCCCGGCGGTCTTGATCGCATTGCCGGTGCCCGCGCAATTGACCAAGACCCGCTCCTGGCCGTGCGTCGCGCGGGCCTTGGTAAAGCCCTGATCGACGCTCGCCTCGTCGGTCACGTTCACCTTGCAGAACACGCCGCCGATAGCGGTCGCGACCGCTTCACCCTTTTCCTCGTTGAGGTCGAACAACGCGACCTTGACGCCCTTGACCGCGAGCGCCCGCGCGGTCGCTTCGCCCAGCCCGGACGCGCCGCCGGTGACGACCGCCGCGACGCCAGATTCGAGTTTCATGTCAATTTCTCCCCAGGATATATCAGCCGGCGACGCGTTCGATGATGATCGCGGGCGCCATGCCGCCCGCCGCGCACATGGTGACCAGGCCGTAGCGGCCGCCGGTCCGCTCAAGCTCATCGAGCACAGTGCCGATCAGCATCGTTCCCGTCGCGCCGATCGGATGGCCGAGCGCAATCGCGCCACCATTGACGTTGACCTTGCCTCGGTCGAGGCCAAGGTCGCGGATGAACTTCTCGGCAACTACGGCGAACGCCTCGTTGATTTCCCAGAGATCGATATCGTCCTTGGTCAACCCGGCCTTGGCGAGCACCTTCTTCGCTGCCGGCACCGGCGCGTTGAGCATCAGCGTCGGATCGTCGCCGATATTTGCGGTGGCGACGATCCGCGCGCGTATCTTGAGCCCATGCTTCTCGGCAGAGTCTTTCGAGGCCAGCAACAGGGCGGCGGCGCCATCGACGACCCCGGACGAATTGCCAGCATGATGCACGGGCTGAATATCGAGGTCGGGATAGCGGCGATTGATCTGCTGGCGGAAGGTTGCCCCGCTGTCGTCATATGCCCAGTCGGCCATCGCCGCGAAGGCTGGCTTGAGCTGCGCCAGCCCCTCGGCGGTAGTCTCCGGCCGGGGATATTCGTCCCTGGTAAGCAGCGCGTTGCCCGCATCGTCGACCACCGGCACGATCGACCTGTCGAAACGCCCTTCGGCGATCGCTTGCGCCGCCTTGCGCTGGCTCTCCAGCCCGAACGCATCGAGTTCCTCGCGCGTGATGCCTTCGAGGCTCGCGATCGCGTCACCGCAGACGCCCTGATGCGATTGCGGATGGGCGGCATCGAGCCGCTGATTGTGCGAGCCCATCAAGGCCGGCGGCTTGCCTTCGGCCTGGTCCTCGGCCGCCATCTGGCCGGTCAGGCTCATCATCTCGGTTCCCCCGGCGATGACCAGATCCTCCATACCGCTCATGATCTGCGCGGCAGCGAGGCTGACCGCGGTGATGCCGCCGCCGCAAAAGCGGTCCAGCGTCACCCCCGACGCCTTCACGTCATAGCCGGCATCGAGCGCGGCCATTCGCCCGAGGTCCCCGCCTTGCTTGCCGCGCTGCGTCGAGGTCGACCAGATGATGTCGTCGACCTGCGCGGTGTCGAGATGATTGCGTTCGGCAATGGCCTTAAGCACGGTCGCGGCTAGCTGTTGCGGATGCAATTGCGCGAGCGCGCCTTTGCCAACCTTGCCGATGCCGCGAGGCGTGCGCACGGCGTCGACGATATAAGCTTCGGTCATTCGGGATCATCCACTTCGGTTCAGGTGGTTGCGTGAGTGTGTTCGGCGATCCTGAGCGCGCCGCCGGCGCGCGCCGCGGCGAGCGTGGCGTCGTCGAGCAGCTCCAGCACGCCCGCGGCGATCAGCGACGATATGTCGGGTCCGTCGCCAAGCCAGTCGCGGATTACCATGCTGCTATGCTCGCCCATCAGCGGGGCGGGGTTGGCCGGCGCCTCGACACCATCGGACCGCTTGGCCGCCCAGCGCTCGGCGATCACCGCTTCCTGGAGGTGGGGATGACCTTCCACCCGGAACAAGCCGCGCTCACTATAATAGCCGAAATCGGGCAGATCGGCGACGCGCAGCATCCGCGCAGCGGGAATGCCGGCGGCTTGCAGTGTCTCCATCGCATCGCTGCTCGAGCGGGCGGCCAGCCAGCTGCCGAGGCAATTGTCGATCCGGGCACGAGCAGCGCGGCGCGCGGTCGGGGTGGCGAGGGCCGCGGCGTCGGGAAACTCGATGACGCCGGCGAGCTTCAGCCAGTCGCGGCCGTCGCGCACGGTCACGACGCACCATTCGTCGTCGCCCGGCGACGGATAGACCGCCCACGGCCAGTCGGGCGTCGTCGGCTCGCTTTCCTCACGCGAGGCGCGCGCGACCTGCTCGGCGAAATGGGCCAGCATCACTTCGGCCTGCGCGACGCTGGCGTAGCCGCCGCGGCCGGTGCGCAGCCGTCGGATAAGCAGTGCAACCGCCGCAATCGCCCCGATCCGACCGGCCACATGGTCGGGATAGATCGTCACCGAATCGCAAAAGCCCTCGGCGTCGTCGGGATAGCGCCAGGCGAGCGTCAGTCCGGTCGCCGCGCGGACCAGCGGCCCGTACCCCATCCGGCCACTCCAGGGACCAGACGTCCCGAATGCCGAGCTGTCGGTCATGATGATTGCGGGATTGACCGCAGCGACCGACGCATAGTCCAGCCCCAGCGACTCCATCGCGCCGGGCTTGAAGTTGGACAGGACGAGGTCGGCTTCGCGGGCGAGCTCGAGGAACAGCGCGCGCCCCGCCGGGTCGCGCAGGTTGATACCGAGACTGCGCTTGTTGCGATGCCCGGCGGCAAAGCTGACCGACAGGCCGTAGGACAGATAGGATTGGCGGTTGCCGTCCGGATAATCGCGCGATTCGACCTTAACCACGTCGGCTCCGCCATCCGCCAACAGCCGCCCCAATTCGGCGCCGACGACGATGACGCCGAGATCGAGCACGCGCAGCCCGGCAAAGGGCTGGTCGCCGGTTCCACCGGGCGCAGGCCAGGATTCGGCCGAACCCGCCGTCGCTTGGTCGACAGGCCCCATCCGCTCCCCGTCGATCTCGATTACGCCGTTGGGCAACGTGACCGGGCTGCCGTCGGCGAGCAGCGCAGGCACGAACGCGCGGCGCTCGCGCAGATGGTCGGCCGCCAGGCATTCCTCAAAGGTCAGCACCGCGCTGATCGGAAC
>FSUD01000686.1_pt1 | contig 16643 bp, 21 predicted proteins | sample 1637011 | NCBI WGS metagenome assembly FSUD01 (sample SAMEA3914816, study PRJEB12502) | metagenome | biome: forest; material: soil | place: USA | collected 2011-09-16 | depth 0.3 m
GCGCTGGGCGAACCAGCCTCGGCGCGCGGCTATCCGCCGTCGGCGATCGCGATGCTGCCCAATCTGATCGAGCGTGCCGGCACCGACGTCAACACCGGCGGATCGATCACGGCCATCTATACCGTGCTGGCCGATGGCGACGACGGCAACGACCCTGTCGTGGACTCGGCGCGATCGATCCTCGATGGTCATATCGTGCTCAGCCGGGCGCTGGCCGAGCGCGGAGTCTATCCCGCGATCGACCTGGGGCCCTCGGTCAGCCGAGTGATGGCCGATATCGTGCCGCACGCGCACAATGCCGCCGCGCGCGTGCTTCGCCGCCATCTCGCGACGTACGAGGAAAATCGCGATCTGGTGCTGATGGGCGCCTATCGCGGCGGTGCCGATCCGGAGATCGATGCCGCCATCGCCTGCCACCCGGCGGTAATGGAATATATCCGGCAAGACGCCGATACGATGATCCCGATGGCCGACGCCGTCGCCGAGCTGATCGGCGTGTTCGGCGATCACGGCGGATGACCTGAATGGCGCGCAAAGCCAAGCAACTCGACCGGCTGCTCCGGGTCCGCACGCTCCAGCTCGGCATGAGCCGCGCCGACGAAGCGCGCGCGCTCGACAAGATGGCGAGCGAGGTTGCCCTGGCCGGGCGTATCGCCACGCTCGCCGATAGCGTCGCGCCGTCGCAGGAGGCCGGCAGCGGCTTCTCGCTGGTCGCCGCTGCGCATTTCCGTTCGCGTCTCCACCAATCGGCGCAGATGGCCGAAATGCGCGTGCGCGAGGCGGAGGCAATCGTCGAACGTGCCGCCGAAGCGGCCCGCGAAGCCAAGCGCGACCAGAGCGCGGTCGAAAAATTGATGGCTCGCGCCGACGCCGACGCTGCGCTGAAAGCGATCCGTGCGCTTGAGGCTGCCCCCTCTGTCAGAAAGATTCGGCACGATCCTTGCTGAACCGCGTGCGGGGGCAAGCCTACGCCCCCGATGCAGGGGTAATTCGTGACGGGTCTGACTGTTTCCACCACTGGTTCCGCGATGCCGTCCGTTCCGGGCGCCGCTCCTTCGTTGCTGACGGTGGGGGCGCTTTCTGGCGTGCCCAACCTCGCGGCGTTCCTTGACATGATGGCCGACCAGGCCAGCCCGGCGGCTGGCGAGCAGCCCGTGCTGCCGGAGCGGCAGGGCGATGCCGAACCCGGCAATTCCTTGCCGGATCACGATGAGGACCAGCTGACCGGGGATCCCGCGCTTGCCTGGCTGATGTCCGGACTTCTCGGTGCTACGCCGCAGCCGCTGCCGGTCGCCTTGCCCAAGTTCCAGCCCGGATCGATACCGGTTGCCGCTAGCGCGCCGCTGGGTGCAACCGCACCGTCGCTTCCAGGGGCTGACGCAGCGCCCGTCGCCGCTGCACCGGCAGCAGTTCAGCCCCAACCGTCCACCGCAGTTACCGATCTCAACGCCGCGCCTCAGCCAGCGCAACAGCAGCCCGCAACACCGATCGCCAATCTCGTCCAGCCGTTACCGGCAACGGCCCCGGCCGATCTGTCGGCTACGCCCGCTGCAGCAATCGTCGCCACCGACGCAGCGCCGGTGGCAGCACAGCCCGCGGTCGACACCGCGAAGTCACACGCACCGATACCGGTCGCGGTCGACTCTACTCGCTTGCCGACGCCGCTCACGACAGCGCTCAATAACGCTCGCAATGTCACGGCCTCGCCAGCCGTTACCTCGACCGCTCGCACCGCGGCGGTGCTGCCGGCGATGTTCGCGCTCGCTGCCGGGCGTCGCGAGGAGCGCGATAGCGACACGATCGGCTCGCCTACCATCTCCGGCGCCACGCTCCTGCAACCCGCCGACGCCGCCAAGCTGATCGCCCAACCCGGCGAGCTGCAACGCCAGACGCTCGACATGGGGCGCCAGGACTGGCCGCAACAGATGATCGACCGGATCGAGACGCTGCGTGACAATGCCGATGCCAACGATACCTCGATCCGCCTGAAGCCCGAGGCGCTCGGCCAGATCGACGTGTCGATCCGCAGCCACGCCGATGGCGCGGTCAGCGTGAGATTCACCGCCGAACAACCGGCTGCCCGAACCCTGATCGCTGATGCCCAACCGCAACTGGCCGCCGCCGCCGAAGCGCGCGGCATCCGGCTGTCGGGCACCAGCGTCGATCTCGCCGGATCGGGGCAGGGCGGCGGCGACCGCTCGCGCCCGCAGGCCGAGACCAACCGGAACACCAGCAATCGCCTCGCCTCGGGTGGGGATGACATCACGGCCGATAGCGACGGCCGAATCGCATGAAGAGGGAATGAGAGATGAGTGACGACAAGGCCACAGCGCCGAAGAAAAAGGGTGGCATGATGAAGCTGATCGTCATCGCGCTGGGCGCGGTGATCGTGATCGGCGGCGGCACTGTCGGTGGCCTGTGGGCCATGGGCATGCTGGGCAGCCATGGCGCGGCCGCGGCCGAGGCCAATGGCCCCAAGCTGGTCCCGAAGAGCGAGCAGAAGCGCGCATCGGGCACTGAAAGCGGCGAGGGCAAGGCATCGGCCGGCAACAAGCCGCCCAGCGGCGTCGGCGGCGATCAATACGCCTCCAACTATTACGCGATGGACAAGGACTTCACCTCGAACCTGCAGGGTAGCGTCCACTACATCCAGGTCGGGCTGGCGATCTCCACGCCCTATGACGACACCGTCATCGAGAACATCAAGACCAACGAGATTGCGGTCCGCTCCGCGATCCTGATGGCGCTCGGCGATACGCCAGAGGATCAGATCACCACCGCCGAAGGCAAGAAGGCGCTACAGGTCCGTTTGGTCAAGGCGATCAACGATACGCTGAAACAAAAAGAAGGATTTGGCGGCGTTAGTAACGTCTACTTTACCAATTTTGTTGTTCAGTGAACGGGCATGGTTAACGGCTCTTCACCAACATCCGACACGGATCGGCGCGGTCGCTCCCGCGCGGGAGCGTCGCACGCCTCCGCGCTGGGCGGCGCGAACCTCAATCCGTTTGGCGATCTGCATACGCTGCAGCATCTCTCCGCGCGTCTCGCCCGGAGCCTGCGCGGCGTGTTCGAGCCGTTGCTGCGCCAGGAAGTCCGTATCTGGGCCGAGCCTTTGGTCGTCCAGCGCTTCGCCGACTACCGCGCCGAGCGCCCCGACGGCCTGACCGCCTGGGTGCCGCTGGCGATGACGCCGGGCAATGGCCAGGCGCTGCTGGTGGTCGACGGCAAGTTCACGCTCGAACTGCTCGATATCTTTTTCGGCGGCACCGGCCTAGTACCGAACGACATGCCGGTCGAATTTTCGCCCGCGTCGGAAGCGATGCTGGGCCGGCTGGCCGGAATGATCGCCTTGCCGATGACCGCTGCCTGGGAACCTCTGGCACGAGTCACGTTCGCGCCGGGCAAGGTCGAGGCCAATTCGTCGATGGTCACCGGCGTCGATGGCGACGATCCGATGGTCATCACGCGCTTCGGCATCGGCAAGGGGCATGGCAAGCCGGTCTTCATCGACATCGTCTATCCGGTCGCCGCGCTGAAACCCTATACGCCGACGCTGACCGGCAAGGTGATGGGCGCGGCACCCGACGTCGCCTGGCAGAACGGGCTCGCCAAGGCAGTGATGACCGTGACCTTCCCGGTCCGCTCGGTGCTCGCCGAGCCCGTCATCAGCCTCGCCAAACTCATGTCTCTCAAGGAAGGCGACGTGATCCCGATCACCGTCGCCGCCGATGTGCCCGTGATGGTCGCCAATGATCAGCTCGGCACTGGAACTGTCGGGGCGTCCAACGGGCGCGCCGCGATCAAACTCAACGCATTCGCCATCAACCCAGAGGAATTCGCATGACCGACTTGTCCGGGACCTTCCCGGTCGACGCCACGATGGCGGCCAATTTCCGGCTGCTGCAGGACGTCGACGTCAAGCTGACCGTAGAGATCGGCTCGACCCGGTTGACGCTGCGTGAGCTTCTCGCGCTGGGCGAAAGCTCGGTGATCGAGCTCGACCGTCAGGCCAACGAACTGCTCGACGTGTTCGTCAACGGCACGCTGATCGGGCGTGGCGAGGTCGTCACCGTCGGCGATCGCTTCGGCGTGCGGCTGACCGAGCTGGTCAGCCCGGAAAAGCGCGGCTGATGTTTGAGTATACGCTCAAGCTGATCGTCCTCCTGCCGCTGGTCTGCGGCCTGATGGTCGGCTGCCTGTGGCTGTGGCGCAAGCTGGAGAGCCGGATGCCGGGTCAGCCCGCCAACCGCATGCTCAAGGTCCAGGAAACGATGATGCTGTCGCCGGGCCTGCGCCTCGCGGTGATCGAGTTCGAGGGCGCCAAGCTGCTCGTCTCGGTCGGCCGCGGCGGGGTCAATCTGGTCGACAAGAGCGAGAGCCAGCCGAAGTGACCGATATTCGCCGCCTTAATGACGCGGGGACCTCCCTGTTCAAGGAAACGCCGTACTCCCGCGCAAGCGGGAGTCCAGGAATCGCGGGCGGTATCGCTCGTGGCTCTGGATCCCCGCTTTCGCGGGGACACTGGAAATGGGTAGCGGTATTCGCGATCCTGATGGCCGTCTTGCTGATCGCGATGCCGGCCTTCGCTCAGGGGGTGCCGGCTCCCGCGACACCGACCGCAGTCGCTGCGCCCGGCGTCGGCGACGCCGTCGACCGTGCGCTCGGCCAGCTTGGTGGCTCGGGTGCCGCTGCCGCCAGCAATGGCGCGGGCAAGGCGCCGCTGGCGCTGTCGCTGCAAGTCCTCATCATCATGGGACTGCTGTCTATCCTGCCCGGTATCCTGTTGATGATGACCAGCTTCACGCGGATCATCATCGTGCTGTCGATCCTGCGTCAGGCGTTGGGGCTGCAACAGACTCCGCCGAACCAGGTGCTGATCGGGCTCGCCTTGTTCCTGTCGCTGTTCATCATGGCGCCGACGATCAACCAGATAAACACACAGGCGATCCAGCCTTATTCTGCCGGCCAGATCCAGGGCACCGAGATGATCAGCCGCGCTGCCGTTCCGCTCCATGCCTTCATGGTCAAGCAGACCCGAATGAAGGACCTGAAGATGTTCGCCGACATGGCGAAGTCGGGCCCCTACAAGAGCGCCGCCGACATTCCTTACACTGTCCTATTGCCGGCTTTCGTGACGAGCGAGTTGAAGACGTCGTTCCAGATCGGCTTTTTGATTTTCCTGCCGTTCCTGGTGATCGATCTCGTCGTGGCGACGGTGCTGATGTCGCTGGGCATGATGATGATGTCGCCGACGATCATCTCGATGCCGTTCAAATTGCTGTTGTTCGTGCTGGTCGATGGCTGGGCGATGATGATGGGTAGTCTGGCGGGGAGTTTCGCGACATGACCCCCGCCTCGCCGCCTCCCGCCCCCAATCCGTTCCGCACGCCGCGCCGTCCGCAGCCGCGCCTCGCGCCGGTGCTGTGGCTCGCCCTCAACCGTCATGCCAGCGAAGGCTGGCATCTCGTGGAGGGGAATATCGCACAAGACCCCAGCTTGCGCTGGGGTGACGAAGCTGGCTGCAAGAGCTGGATTCACTAGAAAATGGACGCCGATTATTTCCTGGGCGTGGCCGACCAGACCATGTGGGTGCTGGCGCTCGCCTGCGCGCCGATCCTGCTGCCAGCCCTGCTGGCCGGCCTGATCCTGGGCATGATCCAGGCGGCGACGTCGATCAACGAGCAGACGCTGACCTTTGTCCCCAAGCTGATCGTCGTCGGGGTGTCGCTGGTGATCTTCGGCAGCCTGATCCTCGGGCTGCTCAGCGATTTCACGATCGAAATCTTCTCGCGCATTCCCGACCTCGTAAAATGAGCACGCTGGGCTTCGGCCTGACGATCGAAACCCAGTTATGGGCGCTCATCTTCGTGATGGTGCGGATCGGTGCGGCGTTCGTCGCGGCACCGGTGTTCGGCGCGGTGTCGATCCCACTTCCTGTCCGCGTATCGCTCGCCGGGGCAATAGGTGTGCTGGTGATGGGCATCCATCCAGTCGTGCCGCCCGCCGAAATCTTTAGCGCGGTCACCATCCTGTCGGTCATGGCCGAGGCCTTGGTCGGTCTCGCCATCGGTTTCGTGCTGCAGATCGCGTTTGCCGCGCCCATGATCGCCAGCGAGCTCATCGGTACGTCGATGGGCATCGGTTTCGCCAGCGCGATCGATCCGCAGAACGGCCGGTCGACTCCGGCGCTCGGCCAGTTCTTGTCGATCCTGATGACGTTGCTGTTCCTGTCGGTGAACGGGCACCTCGTACTCGTCGATATGCTGGTGCGCAGCTATGCCGTACTGCCCCCGGGCGGCGCGTGGCTGGCGCCCGATCGTCTGAAGGATATCGCATTCTTTGGCGGCTACACATTCGCCGCCGGGCTGTTGCTGGCGCTTCCCGTCGGGTTCCTGCTGCTGTGCCTCAATCTGATCGTCGGCATGATCAGCCGTTCGGCGCCCAGCCTTAACCTGTTCGCCATCGGCCTGCCCGCCAGCCTGGCGGTCGGCGTCATCGCTCTCGCGCTCGCGATGCCGGCGATGGGCGATTATATGCTCGTCATCATTCGCGAGGCGCTCGACGCCACGCAAAGTCTGGTGTTTGGCTGATGGCTGAGCAAGCCGGTGACAAGACAGAAGCCCCAACAGCCAAGCGTCGTAAGGATGCGGTTGAGAAAGGCGATGTCCTCAAATCCAAGGAATTCGCGACCGCATTGATCGTGCTGGCCGGCTGCTTCTGGCTGGCAATGCTCGGCCCGTCTCTGGTCAGCGCCTGCGAAGGGCTGATGACCGCGAGCTTTCGTTTCGGCCGAGCCGATATCGAGGACTGGTCGCCGATTCGGCCGCTGATCCAGGCGGGGCTGGGTTTCGCGCCGACCGTCGGCGGGCTGCTGCTGATCGCGCTGATTACTGCGGTGGGCGGGCAGGCGGCGTTGGGGTCGGTCACCTTCAATGGCTCGCTGATCGCGCCCAAGGCGTCGCGGATCAATCCGGGCGCTGGCCTGAAGCGGATTTTCGGCCCCAGCGGCTGGATCGAACTCGGCAAGGCGCTGCTCAAGGTCGCGCTGCTCGGCTCGATCGGCGTGTGGCTCTTGTGGCATTCGGCGCAACCCACGCTCAGCATGTCGCGATCGTCCGACGTCGCCGGCACGGTTCGCCAGCTGGGCGGGACGTTCATCGGCGTGCTGTTCACGATGGCGGGGGGGTTAGTGCTGATCGCGGGCGTCGACTTGCCGATCCAGATCATCCGCCGGCTAGCCAAGATGCGCATGACCAAGCAGGAAGTCCGCGACGAGCATAAGGAGACCGAAGGGTCGCCCGAGGCCAAGCAACACCTGCGTCAGCGTCAGCGCGACATGAGCCGCAGGAGCGTTCGCAAGGTAGTCGCCACCGCGCACGTCATCCTGACCAACCCGACACACTTCTCGGTCGCGCTGCGCTACGATCGCGACAAGGATCAGGTGCCGATCGTGGTCGCCAAGGGGCGCGGCATCACCGCGCTCGCGATCCGCGACGTGGCGGGCGAGCATCAGGTGCCCATCCTGGAATATCCGGCGCTGGCTCGCGCGGTCTATTATACCAGCCAGGAAGGGCAGGAGGTGCGCGACGATCTGTATGGCGCGATCGCCGTCGTGCTCGCCTTCGTCTTCGGTCTCAACGCGCGCGCCGGGGCGGTCCTGCCCTCGGTGGACGTGCCGGCGACCGCTCGCTTCGACGAAAACGGCGTGAAGCAATGACCACCCGTCCGAATTTACTAAAAAAGTACAACCAGCGGTCGTTCCCTGTCGTGAAGCGCGCGGAGACAGTGAAGTGACAACCACCAGTTCGACCACCAGCACGCCGACACCCACGCCGACACCAACGGCGTCGAACGTTATCGGCTCAGCGGCTCAGGCGCTGTTCAACTCGCTGCAGACCGGATCGGGCGTCGATACCGCCTCGCTGGTCACCTCGCTGGTCGCCGCGCAATTCGCGACCAAGACCGACCTGCTCACTCAGCAGGGCAACACGCTGACCGCGCAGATTTCGAGCGTCAGCACGCTGAAGGATACATTGGCCACCTTCGCCACCGCGTTGAAAAACCTGTCGACCGGCGGCACGCTGACCACGCAGCCGGTCAGCTCGAGCACCAGCATCGTCTCCGCCTCGGCGCTACCGGGTGCGAGCATCGCTGGCCAGACCTCTTCGATCACGGTCAGCCAGCTCGCCAGCGCGCAAGTCGCGATCACCAAGACCGCAGTCGCCGATCACACTGCCGTCATCGGATCGGGCCAGCTGACGCTGACGCTCGGCAGCGCAACCTATAGCGCCGATGGCACTCAGATGACCGGCTTCACTGCCGGATCGGCCGCCGCGGTTACAATCGACCTCACCAACAGCAGCCTCGATGGCATCGCCGCGGCGATCAACGCCAAGAAGGCGGGGGTCTCGGCCTCGGTCGTGACCGATGCTGACGGCACCGCCTATCTGTCGCTGAAGGGGACGACCGGTTCGGCCCAGGCATTTACGCTTCAGGCGACGACCGATCCCACCGGCAAACTGTCCCAGTTCAATGTCGGCAAGGACGCGACGGGCACAAAGATGTCGTCGGTCGCCCAGAACGCCAAGCTGACGGTCGATGGCGTGACGGTCGAGCGCTCGTCGAACACGATCAAGGATCTGGTCAACGGCGTGCAGCTGCAACTGAACGGCGTCAGCCCGGTTGCGGTGTCGCTGACGACGTCGACGCCCACCGATGGCTTGCGCCAGGCGATCACCGATTTCGTCGATTCGTATAACCAGGTCGTTGCGACGCTTCAGACCGCGCTGGACCCGCAAACCGGACCGCTGAAAGGTGACACCGCGGCGCAGGGCGTGCTCCGCTCGCTGCAGACGCTGACCACCAAGACGCTGTTAAGCAATGCGGCGGCCAATACGCCGACGACGCTCGGCGAAATCGGCATCAAGACCAATCGTGACGGGACGCTGTCTGTCGACGACAACACGGTGACCAACGCGCTCAACACCTGGCCCGCCTCGGTCGAGTCGATGTTCGCCTTTTCGAGTTCGAGTTCGGACGGCGTGACGGCGGCGATGCAGTCGATTTCGCTCAATGCCGGCAGCACGATCTTCGGCCTCGGCGCGTCGATGGCCACCTATCTGCAGAAGCAATCGGCCCTGGCCACTGCCAAGGACGATTTGTCGACCCAGTCATCGACGATGACGGATCGCCTGACTCAGCAGTTTGCCAGCATGAACGCCCGGGTTGCGGCCTATAAGTCGACTCAGTCGTTCCTCACGGCCCAGATTGCCGCATGGAACAAGAGCGGCAATTGATGGCCGGTTACGCTACCGCGCTGCGCGGCGATCCCTATTCGACGTATCGCCAGATCGATTTGGTCGGCCGCACCGCGGAAGCGGACGGCGCCGCGCTGGTGCAACTGCTCTATGACGAACTGGTGCGCGCGCTCCGGGTCACCGCCTGGGCGGTCGAAAACCGCAATCTCCAGCTCAAGAGCGAAAAGGTGACTCGGGCCACCGCGATCCTGTTTGCACTGGAGGCCGGGCTCGATTTCGACAAGGGCGGCGACGTGTCGCACACGCTCGCTCGCCTCTATGTCGGCGCGCGCAGGACGATCATCGACGCCAGTATCGGCAGCGATCCGCAGCCGTTCCGCGACGTTGCCAACAACCTCGACGAAATCGCCACGGCCTGGGCGCAGATACGCTCGGCCTGAATGCCGCGGACGGCCGGAACATGGTTCCCGGCGTGTTAACCATTTCGTGACCCGCGCCGGACTAGGCTGGGGCGAAGGAAGCACTCATGGTCGATTTCTACGAAGAACCCCGCCGCCCGGTCCGCACCATCCTGGTGGTGGATGACAGCCGCACCAATCTGAATGTCATCGGCAAGCGGCTGACTCATCTCGGCTATCTGACGGCGCTGGTCGATAATGGGGTTGAGGCGCTCGACCTGATTTCCGCGCGTGGTTTCGATCTGGTGCTGCTCGACATGGTGATGCCGGGCATGTCGGGTGTCCAGGTTCTTGCCGAGATTCGTTCGCGGCAGGAGACCAACGACCTGCCGGTGATCATGGTGACCGGGCGCAGCGATCCCGCCGCCGCCGTCGAGGCGCTGGCCGCCGGAGCCGACGATCATGTCCCCAAGCCGTTCGATTTCGACGTCTTGCACGCGCGCATCCAGCGCGTGCTGGCGCGCGGCAAGCGGATCGCCGACCTGAAACGGTCGAACGCCGCGCTCGATGCACGGATTGCGGCGCGGGCGATGGAATTGGGCGAGACACGCGCCGAGCTCGCCGATGTTCGCGCCGACCGGCAACGGCTGGTCGCCTCGCTTCAAGCGTTGCACGACGAGGTCGAGCGGTTGAAGGCCTGACCTTCCGGTTTCTAGGTCCTGAGCCAGTGCTGGCGCAGGAAATAGATCGTGATGCCGGCGCCAATCAGCGCGCAGACCCCGGAAATCGCATCGAACGCCCAGGGTTCCTCGGCATAGGGAAGCCCCTTGACGTTCATCCCGTACAGGCCGGTCAGAAAGGTCAGCGGCAGGAACACCATCGCCACGATCGAGATGACCAAGGCGCGCTGGTCGATCTGTTCGGCGCGCAGATCGGTCAGCGCCTCGTGCATCAGCGCGGATCGCTCGCGAATGCTCTCCAACTCCTCGGCCATGCGCGCGGCGCGGTCGGCTGCAGCCGAGAGGTGCAGCCGGTCATCATCGCCCAGCCAGTCTACCGGAAGCGTCGACAGCTTTTCCAATGCGGAGCGTTGTGGGGCCAGGAATCGGCGAAACCCGATCGATTGCGCGCGGACATGAGTCACCTTGCGGCGCAAGTCGAACACGCGATCCGGATCGAGCTGAGTCTCGCATTCGTCGAGCTCGTCACCCAGTTCGGCGACGTCTGGGTCGAGGTCGGTGGTGATCGCGGTGGCGAATTCGGTGATCAGGTCGCCGGGGTCGTTGATCTTGCCGTCTTCGACTTGCTTTTCGACCATGCCGACTGCGGTCAGCTTGCGCCGCGTGACTGAAAAGACTCGCCCCTCGAACGCCCAGATCCGCAGCGACGCCAGCGTGTCGGACGCCGCCAGCCGGTCCTCCGACCCGCCGCGCAGGTTGAGCAGGGCGCCCTCGCCGAACTGATCGCAGCGCGGCCGGGTTTCCTGCGCGGTCAGTGCCTCGACCAAATAGTCGTTCAGCTGGGCGACGTTGGTGAGCCAGTCCTGCGCATGCTCATTGTTGGTCGACAGATGGACCCAGACGAAGCCGTCCGCGATGTCGAGCGCCTGTTCGATCTCGCACCGGGTCGCCTTGCCCGACTTGTCGACATGGTAGGCAAAGCCGCTCATCGCGCCATCTCCAGATAGAGGGTCAACCCGTCACCGGCGTCCAGCGGCGGGGACGAGGAAACGATTCGTACCGCATCGGCGCGGGCGCGGTCGAGGATCGCGGGCGGCACGTCGGCGGTGTGGATCACGCGATCCGCCCGGGCCAATGCGCGGGCCTGGCGGAGCGTCAGGTCGTCAGGGTCGGGGGAGGTGAGGGCGAATTTCATTACCGTGCTCCCGCGAAAGCGGGAGTCCAAGGTGGCGGGCCGGCCCGCTTGCGGCTCTGGATTCCCGCTTTCGCGGGAATAGGAGGACAGCCAATTTGCGACGTCCGGGTTCGCGCCAAACGGATCGAGCTGTCCGCCCTCGCTCAACGCCTCACCCAGCGCGCGACGTCGATCCCTAGCGTCTGGCCAATGCTGACGCAGCTTTTCCCGCGCAGAGTGCAGCGAGGTCGCCACTGTGCCGAGGGTCGCGGGCAAAATCATCTCCAACCGCTGCCTGAGCGCAGCCGCCAGTCCGGCAGAGGCGCCACCGGTGCCGATCGCGACGATCACCGGCGAACGATCGACGATCGCGGGCAAGGTAAAGTCGCACAGATCACGACGGTCGGCAGCGTTGACCAGTACCCCGCGCGCTTTCAGCCGAGCCACCGTTTCGTCGGGGTCGGCCAGCGCGACCAGCGCCAGCTGCGCTTCGCCATCTTCGCCTACAACCACCGCACCCGCTCGTTCGAGCAAGCGCCGTTTCGCGTCCGCCGCGTCGCCCTCGCCGATCAGCATCACCGGCCGCCCAGCCAGCCGGAGGAAGACCGGCAGGCTGTGCAAGGTCATGCGGCGAGCCACTCGGGCAAGCGTTCGGCCGCCATGATCGTGCTGGAGGCGATGCGGTCGGCGACCACGGCATAGCGATCGCCATCGACCATTACCTCAGGCACCAGCGCTCGGCTATTATAGGTCGAGGCCATCGTCGCACCATAAGCGCCGGCGGTATGCAGTACCGCCAGGTCGTCACGAGCCACCACATCGATCTCGCGCGCCTTGGCGAAGGTGTCGCCGCTTTCGCAGACCGGGCCGGCGATATTGGCGATCATCTTTTCGCCGGTCGGACGGACCGCGGTGAACTCATGATGGGCATCGTACAGCGCCACGCGGGCCAGGTCGTTCATCGCCGCATCGACGATCACCCAGGGGTGGCCGACGCCCGGCTTCACCCAGATTACTTCGGTCAGCAGCACCCCGGCATTGCCGGCGATTACTCGACCGGGCTCGAACATCAGCGTCACGTCCCAGCCATCGGTCGCGCGCGCGATCATCTGGCCGATCGATTCCGCCGAGGGGTAAAGCTCGCCGGGCGTGTAGGGGATGCCGAACCCTCCGCCCAGATCGACATGCGTGATCGTGTGGCCGCTCGAGCGCAGGTGCGCGACCAGTTCGCCGATCCGGCGATAGGTAGTCTCCAGCGGATCGAGATCGGCGATCTGGCTGCCGATATGCGTCGCAACACCACGCATTACGAGGCCGGGCAGGGTGGCGAGCCGGCCGAAGATGGCGGGAGCATCGCTGATCGCGACGCCGAACTTGTTTTCCGCCTTGCCGGTTGAGATCTTGGCATGGGTGCCGGCGTCGACGTCGGGGTTGACGCGCAGCACTGCTTGGGCCCGCGTTCCGCGAGCGAGCGCGAGGTCGGACAGGACTCGGCCCTCCTCCTCGATTTCGATGTTGAACTGGCCGATCCCGGCATCGAGTGCGGCCTCCATTTCGGCGATCTTCTTGCCGACGCCCGAAAAAACGATGTCGGCAGCGGGCACGCCGCCGGCCATCGCGCGGTACATCTCGCCGGCCGAGACGATGTCGGCGCCGTACCCGCATTTGGCGAGCACGTTGACCACCGCCAGATTGGGGTTGGCCTTGACCGCATAGGCCAGATGGACTCGCGGCAGGACGCTCAGACCTTCACGCAGCGCATTGGCATTGTCCTCCAGCTGCGCGCGCGAATAGACATAGACCGGCGTCCCGACCTCGGCCGCAATCCGCGACAAGGGAACGTGCTCGGCGTGGAGTTCGCCGTTTCTCAGCTCGAAATGGCTCATCTTATTGCGCCGGAGGCAGATCGAATTCGTTGCCCTGTCGCTCCTCGGAGTTCTTGAGCACTTCGTCGCTGCGCACTGGCCGCGCCTGGGTGGAAGCGGTCAGCAGTTGCGACGGCTTGGGCGGTACGCTGGCGCCATAAGGAGCGATCGGCAGCGATTGGCCCTTGGCCGGCTTCAACTCGCGCTGCGCACCGCAGGCGGACAGCGCCAGGATGGAGCCAATCAACACGACACGCTTCACTTCTTGTCTCCCTCGCGCGCAGCCTTCGCTACCGCGATCGCTTCGCGTACCCGAACCGGCGCCGTGCCGCCCAGGCTGGTGCGGCTGGCCACCGAAGAATCGACGCTCAGCACGCCATAGACTCGTTCGTCGATCCGCGCATCGATTTGCTTGAGCGTCTCGATCGGCAATTGATCGAGGGCGATCCCGGCATCCTCCGCCGCTTTGACCGCACGCCCGGTGACGTGATGCGCCTCGCGGAACGGCAAGCCCCCTTCGCGCACCAACCAGTCGGCCAGGTCGGTTGCGGTGGCGAAGCCGCTCTCGGCCAGCGCGCGCATCCGGTCGGTGCGGAACGTCGCGCTCTCGATCATGCCGGTCATCGCCGCGATCGACAGCGCGAGCAGATCATGCGCCTCGAACACCGGCGGCTTGTCGTCCTGCATGTCCTTCGAATAAGCGAGCGGCAGGCCCTTCATCGTGACCGACAGCGCCGTCATGCAGCCCATGATCCGCCCCGAATGGCCGCGCACCAGTTCTGCGGCGTCGGGGTTGCGCTTTTGCGGCATGATCGAGCTGCCGGTCGACCATTGGTCGGACAGGCTGACAAATCCGAACGGTTGGGACGCCCAGATCACGAATTCCTCGGCCAGCCGGCTGAGGTGAAGCGCGCATTGAGTCGCCGCCATCAGATAATCGAGCGCGAAGTCGCGGTCGCTGACCGAATCGAGAGAATTGGTGGTCGGCGAGTCGAACCCGAGCGCCTTGGCGGTGGCATTGCGGTCGAGCGGAAAGCTGGTCCCGGCCAAAGCGGCGGCACCAAGCGGGGAGCGGTTCATGCGGACGCGCGCATCGGCAAAGCGGCTGCGGTCGCGGGCGATCATCTCGTAATAGGCCATCAGGTGATGGCCGAGCGTCACCGGCTGAGCGGATTGCAGGTGCGTGAAGCCGGGCATCACGTCCTCGGCATGCTGTTCGGCGCGAGCGATCAGCGCGTCCTGCAATTGGCCGAGCGCGGCGCCTACCTGATCGATCGCATCGCGCACCCACAGGCGGAAATCGGTCGCGACCTGGTCATTCCTCGACCGCGCGGTGTGCAGCCGGCCCGCGACCGCGCCGACTTTTTCGGTCAGCCGAGCTTCGGTCAGCATATGGATGTCCTCGAGCACCAGATCGTCGGGCACGCCATCGCGCGCATAGTCGGCGGCGACCGCATCGAGACCGTCGGCAATTGTAGTCGCGTCGGCTGCGCTCAGGATGCCTTGCGCGCCCAGCATCGCGACATGCGCTTTCGACCCGGCGATATCTTGTTTCCACAATCGCTTGTCGAAGGGGATCGAGGCATTTATCTCGCGCATTACCGCAGCCGGTCCCTCCGCGAACCGTCCGCCCCACATCGCGTTCGAGGTGCCCTTGCGCTCTATTGTACTTCTCCTGCCCTTGGTGGCGGTAATCGGCGGCTGCGATAAGCCGTCCACTCCTGCGGAGCAAGCGAACGAAGCGTCGGCGGCGACTCTGGCGCCCGAAGCGGCGAACGCAGTATCGCCTGACGAGGCGGCTCCCGCAGACAACGGCACGGATGTGATCGGCACGCTCAATCGCAAGCATGCGGGCGAGGCGGCGCCCGGCGCTGGCTTCAAGGGCCCCGATGGCACAGCGCTGACGATCGCGAACTTCAAGGGCAAGCCGGTGCTGGTCAACCTATGGGCAACCTGGTGCGGACCGTGCGTTGGCGAAATGCCGACGCTCGACAAGCTTGCTGCCGAGGGCAAAGTCCAGGTCGTGACGGTCAGCCAGGATCTGGACGGAGCCACGAAGGTCGCACCCTATTTCGCCAAGGCGGGCTTCAAGAACTTGAAGCAATATCTCGATCCGGGCCTCAAGATGTCGGCGGCGTTCGACAACCCCAGCTTGCCGACCAGTATCCTGTACGATTCGTCGGGCAAGGAAATCTGGCGGATGAGCGGCGGAATGGACTGGACCAGCCCGACCGCGCATCAGTTGCTGGCCGAAGCAAAGTAGCTAGGCGGCGCGCTCGCGCGTTGCCTGAGAATATTTGTCCTCGCGCCTTAGGCCGACCATCATGCTGCGCTCCAGCCGAGCGCATAGCGCCGCATAATAGTCGGACAGGAAGCCGTAATCGTCGCCGTCATCGGGAATATCCGCCTTGCGTCGGATCGCCGCCGCCACGGTGCCCAGCGCCTCGGTCCGCGCGTCGCGCAGCACCGTCTCCAGCGTCTGTAGTTCGTACTCGCCGTACAGGTTAAGCGCCGCCTCGTTGAACACTCGGCGCGGCCGCGCGCTCTGCGCCGCGGAGGCGACCAGGTCGTTGCCCAGCTTGCCGCGTACCGCTTGCACGACCCAGGTGCCAGCGAGCAGGTCGCCGATCCGCAACTTGTCGCGGTTGAACAGCGGGAAGAACAGGAAGATGCCGCTCCAGATCAGCGCCAGCACCGAGATCAGCTTGTCGGTGCCCGACTGAAAGATCGTCGCGAAGAAGAAGGTGAGGGGCAGGAACACCTCGATCTCGCGCATTGCGTTGCGCGCCAGCACTGCGCCGCCGGTCAGTCGTGCGCCGTCGCGGGCGATGACACGCAGGCCGACCATCCGCTTGCCCGGCGTAGCGCCGCGCCCCCCCATCTCGAACAGCGCGAACCAGCCATTCCTTAGCAGGAAGAAACCGATCAGCCACAACGCGGCAACCAGCGCGTTGCCCGTCGCTATCCCCAGCATGCCGATGCCGATCGAGCCGAGGATCAGGACGCCCAGCATCATCAGCAAGTCGAGCATGAACGCGCCCGCGCGCGCGCCGGCCGATCCCAGCTCGATCTTCAGATCGACCCCTTCCGGAGTGATGAAGCGGCGGCGAAGCTCGGGTGAGCCGATCCGATCAGGCCGCCGTGCCATCGCGCTTTTTCCTGGGAGCGTAGAAATAGGTCAGCCAGCCGATCAGCATCGCGATGCCGATCGCGTAACGCAGGGCGTCGGAGGTGATTGTCTGGCGCCCGATCCCCTCGAGCAATCC
>FSUD01000219.1_pt1 | contig 16211 bp, 9 predicted proteins | sample 1637011 | NCBI WGS metagenome assembly FSUD01 (sample SAMEA3914816, study PRJEB12502) | metagenome | biome: forest; material: soil | place: USA | collected 2011-09-16 | depth 0.3 m
CGAGCCGAGCTTCGAATATGGCGGATCGACCGGCAGCACGAACTATTTCGTCACCGGCAGCTATCGCCGCGACAATCTCGGCGTCGAGGCGGTGGACCCGGGCCGAACTGCGCTCCACGACACAACCAACCAGTATCAGGGCTTCTTCTATCTCGATCACACGCTCAACGAGAATAATCGCATCTCGCTCATCGGGGGCTATTCGGACCAGAATTTCCAGATCCCCAATCCGCGGGGCCTGCATCCCGACACTGGTTATAATGTCGGCGGCGTCACCGATTTTCTGAGTGACGATCTCGACGAGCGCCAGCACGAGCGCACCGCCTTTGGCATTGCCAGCTTCCTCCATGATGCCGGGCCGGTCACGCTGCAGGCCTCGCTCTTCGCGCGCTATTCGAGCCTGAGATACACGCCCGATACGCTTGGCGAACTGCTGTTCAACGGCATCGCACAAAAGGCGTTCAAGCAGGATTTCACCTTCGGTGGCCAGATCGAAGGCGTCTATCGCGCCAGCGAGGCCCATACATTACGCGGCGGCATCGTCATCTCGCGCGACCGCAGCAACAGCCAGACGTCGAGCCTGGTATTCCCCGTCGATAGCGACGGCAACCAGACCGGCCAGCCGATCACGATCGTGGACAACGGCGCCAAGACCGAGATGACCTACAGCGTCTACCTTCAGGACGAGTGGAAGCTCGCCAGGGAACTGACGATCAATTTCGGCGGACGCTACGATCACTATGACGGCTTCCGCTCGGAGTCGCAGTTCAGCCCGCGCGTCAACGCGGTGCTGACGCCTGCCAAGGGGCTCACGCTGCATGCGGGCTATGCGCGCTATTTCTCGCCCGCGCCCTTCGCCAATGTCGCGACGACCAGCGTTCTCAAGTTCCGGGGCACCAGTGCGCAGGCGCCCGGTGACGATGGCGTCACGACCCCGCTATCCACCACGCCATTTGCCGAGCGACAGGACTATTTCGATATCGGCGCCCAGCAGAAGATTGGCGACCTCGTCATCGGCATCGACGCTTATCACCGCCGCTCGAAGAACCTGATCGACGAAGGCCAGTTCGGCGCACCGATCATCCTGACGCCGTTCAATTACGCGCGCGGGCGGATCGACGGCATCGAGGGTAATATCGCCTATCGGCACGGACCGCTGCTGGCCTATGCGAACTTCGCTTATGCCAAGGCGCAGGGTATCAACATCGCCTCGGGCGAGTTCAATTTCGGCCCCGGCGACCTCGATTATATTCGCGGCCACTACATCTATCTCGACCATGACCAGACCTATACCGGCTCGGCAGGCCTATCGTATCGCTTCGACAAGGGCGCGCTGAGCGGGAGCAAGCTGGGCGCGAGCATGATCTATGGCTCGGGCCTCAGAAAGGACGGCGACGTTCCGAACGGCGGCAAGCTGCCGCCTTATGCGGTGTTCAATCTGACCGCGAGCCACCGATTTGCCGGACCGGGCATTGAGATCCGCGCCGACATCTTCAACGTCGGCGATCATGTCTACGAGATCCGCGACGGGTCGGGGGTTGGCGTCGGGGCTCCGCAGTTCGGACAGCGGCGCAGCTTCTTCTTCGGGATCAGCAAAACATTCTGATCGACGGCGCCAAGTCTCCACATCCGATTCAACACCTTGCTTCGTGCCAGCGGCGAGGATCCCGCCGGTGAACCTTGTCATTCTGTGGGTTGGGCTCGCCACCTGCATTTCGACCTTCGCAGGCGGGGTGTTGGCGCTCGCCTTGAAGCGATGGACGCGACTCATCCTCGGCGCCAGCGTCGGCGCGATCATCGGCGTCGCGCTCCTCGAGCTGGCTCCGGAGGCGGCCCGGTCGATCGGCCCGGTCTGGACCTTGCTGGGTATGACCCTTGGCTTCGTGGCATATCTCGCCATCGATCGCGTAATTCAGGCGGTGACAGGGCCGGCTTCGGGACATCGCGCTCACTTGGGTCCGGCAAGCCTGACAGTGCACAGCTTCCTCGACGGCGTGGCGATCGGATTGGCCTTTCACGCCTCCCCCGCAATAGGTCTCAGTGTGGCCGTCGCGGTGATCGCCCATGACCTCTCCGACGGGGCCAATACGGTCAATCTCAGCCTGTCGGCCGGTTCCAGTCCCGGCGTTGCACGCTTATGGCTCGCAGCGGATGCTCTGGCCCCCGTGCTGGGCATTCTGCTCACCTGGTTCGCTCCTGTTCCGCAGGCTTGGCTCCGGCCTGTGCTGGCGGCCCTTGCAGGCGGATTGCTGTATATTGGCCTCGACAACCTTGGCTGGGACCGGCGTCGAATTGGGCTTTGGACAATCCTTCGGCCCACTTTGGGATTCGCCTTCATCTACGCGATCGGCCAGCTTTCTCGAGGGTGACGACCGCGCAGGCCCAAGAATCTGTCGCTTGTCCGCGCTTGAGGAGCGCGCCGCTGACCCAGACTTTGCCGGACTGCCCGTCCACCCGGTCGTCGAGCCGGGAAGCCGGATCGAGTTTTGAGTCCCCCCGCTGTGCTTCACCACAACCGCGCTGGCCGTGACAAATTCTTGTTCTGGAGCGATGGCGCCGGAGTGCCCGACAACCGATCGATGGGACGCGGCAAGCCGACGCTCGATCAATGTAGGTTGGGACTATGCAACGTGTAAATCTGGCTCTCGCTGCATATGCTAGCTGCGCCGCAATTGATCGATCAAGCCGCGCGTAGAACAGGAGAGTCTTTATGCGAATATCAGGTAAACTGTTGGCGCTTGCCGCCGCTTCTTCGATGGCGGCGGTTCCCGCCATTGCCGCCCCAGCAAATCCTGCGGCCAAGCTGTCACTGACCGGCCCTTCCAGTGGACGCGCGTCGACTTCCGCGACCAAGAAGTCCGCTCTCGCCGGCGGCGGCATCGTCATCGCCGTCCTCGCGGTCGCTGCGGTCGTGGCGGGCGTCATCCTCATTGCCGACAACAACAACAACCCGTCCAGCCCCTAGTCGGCGGGCATCTCGACTAGGGTTGAAGCGATCTGCGGCGCTTGCCTGCTGTCCAACTCCCAATTCGACTCAGGCCAGGGGAAGGTCGTCGGCTGCCCGCCGGCGGCCTTCTTCTCGCTAGTGGGCGGTCCAGCGAAATCGATATGTGACGGCGTTTGAATGGCTCTGGCCTACTTTACGCATCTGCTTCTCCAGATGGTCTCGCCGCCGTAGCGTGAGGTCCGCGCTTCCGAACCTGGCGCGATCAGAGGAGCGACAAATCGACTGACTTGACTGCCGGGAACAGCGTGGCGAGCCGGTCATCACCCAGACCGTATTGCCGTATTGCCGGGCCGCAAGGCCGCCGATCATCGACCGGTAATCGGTCAACACGGGGAGGTCGCGGCCCTGGTTGAGGGTTGCTTGCGAAAGCGCAACCTGCGGCCCCGCCATTCACCCCGCCGCCCATCCCCCAATAGATGCTGCCACGGCCGTGGTCGGTGCCTTTGTCCCCATTCTCGTGGAAGGTGCGGCCGAACTCGGATACGACAACCACCGTTGTGTTTCGCCAGGCATCGGAGCCGATCTCATCGGCAAACCCGGCGAGTCCACGCCCCAATTCGCCGATATGCGTCGCGAGATATCCTTGCGCACCGCCCTGGTTGACGTGGATGGCGCAAGGAAACCTGCGGCAATGTCGATACGCTGGAGGAACAGATCTCGTTACTTAAAGGCGAATCTTGACCCCGCCCTCTAGCGTCACATTGTAATATTCGCGCTGGATCGGTCGGTTGCTGCTACCTTCGTAGAACCGCAGCGGGGCATTGGTGAGGTTCTTGGCGTTTACGTAGAGCGATACGCGCGGAGTGACGTCATAGCTGCCGTTAAAGTCGAGCGTAAACCGCTTGTCCTGGAAAACGTCGGTCGCGCGACTGCCGCCGACACCGAATAGAACGGCCGATTCATATTGCCCTGCCAGCCTTAGCTGCAGCCCGTACTTTTCGTAGAATAACGCGCCATTCGCGGCATATTTGAACGTGCCGGGAAGCGGAACAGCCGGTTCGCCATCCCGAACCTTCGTCGCGCTGTCGACATAGCTGCCGTTCGCTTCGACGCCGAAACCGGACAGCAGGCCGGGCAGGCCGGCGAACTTGTAGTTGATCGCGGCCTCGACACCGCGTGCGTGAGCGCCGGACACATTCGAAAACGTGCTGATCACGGCGATGCCCGTAATGCCGGGAAAGCTCCCGCGCACGGTGCGGGTGACGATATAGTTGCGGAACTCCTTGTCGAACACGCCGACCGAGAGGATGCCGTGACCGGGCAGGTAATATTCGAGTGACAGGTCGAAATTGTTGCCGGTGATCGGCTTCAGGTTCGGATTGCCGGTGGTCACCGTCCCAGCACCGACATCGACGCTCAACGACTGGATCGTCTGGAAGAAGCCGGGCCGGGCGATCCCAGTCGACCAGGTGCCGCGCGCTACCAAGTCGGGAGCGAGCGAGTACCGCAGCTGCACGGTGGGGAACAGATTAGTATAGGTCTTGCTTTGTGACGATGGTGCAGACGTGGCCACGCCGTTGGCGTCTTTGACCGTCTGCGTCCCGCGATAGGTCGCATGAGTCTGTTCCACGCGCAATCCGGCCAGAACGCCGAGAGCGCCGAAGGTGGCCTTGTACTGCCCGTAACCTGCAATCACATCCTCGTTATCGTCGAAGAGTGGCGGCGTGTTCTGTGATGAACCATTACCGTTGGTGTTTGCCGCGAGGAATGCTTCGATCTTGTTCGGATCGAGCAGCGCGCCGATCGCATAGCGGCCATAGAAATCGTTCACGACCTGCCCGGTCGAAAAGTTGCCGAGGCCCTGTGGCGTGCCTGAATAGGTAAAGTCAAAGCCGACCGGCGCGGCGATCTTGTGCCGAAAACGAAGTTTGACGCCGACCTTGAATTCGTCGTCGGCAGCCAAGTGCAGCGGGATCGCCAGATTCGCCGCGCCCGACCATTCGCGATCGCGATCGGACTCTGGCGCGTTGCCGATGCTGTCGAGCGTGTAATTCGCCGAATCCGTGATGCTGGCGCCAGATATGGCGCGGAACGCCGGATAATCCGGGTTGGTCGTGTTATCATAGGCTATGGCTAGGCCCGTCGGTCCGACAAAGGTCGTGTTATAATCGTAGTGCTTGCGATAGCTCGCCTGCGAGAAGGCGCCGAACCAGTCGAATTTCGCTTCGCCGAACCGGTGCTCGCCGCCCAGCTGCGCGACGATGTTGCGGTGCGTTTCATCATAATGCCGCAGTGTCTTTGTCGTAGAAGCACCCGAGGCGATGAAGCCGTTGGAGTTAGCTGGATCGGCGACAACCGTATCGAGCCCGTCGATCACGAGCCGGTTGCGCTGTGCGCTTTCGTTATAGCCGGCCATGCTGGCGCGGAAATAGACGCGGTTGTTGTCGTCCGGTGTGAAGTCTAGTTCGCCGCTATAGCCGAAGCGCTTGCGATTATAGGCGTATTTGCGCAGCTCAAGGCCGGTGAACGCCTTGTCTGGAGTGGCCGGCTGGTTGTCGGCATAGCCTGCTTCGATGTCGTCGAACGAGCGCCGGTCGTTGTAAAGGAACTGAGTCAGGACGAACGACAGCACCGGTTTGCCTTGCGCATTTCGACCGCCGATAGGGCCACCCAGCACGATCTCGTCGCGATACAGGCCGGTGCCTTCCTTGGTTTCCACGCCGCCGCCCAGCGTCGCTTCGAGAAACAGCTTGTCGTGCCCGATCGCGGTGCGCGGGCTGAGTTCGATCGAGCCGCCCAGCCCTTCCGCGTCGTGGTCGGGCATGCCGGTCTTGGTGACGACGATCCGATCGATCGCGCCGATCGGCACTGTATCGAATTCGACCGCGCGCCCGGCTGCGTTGAAATAGGTCCCGCCGGGCTGGGTATTCAGCAGCACCACGCCGCCAAAGGTCGCGCCGTTGAGATTACCATCGAGACCGCGGATGTTGACGAACCGTCCTTCGCCGGTGTCGATCGACAGCGCGACCCCAGGAATGCGGCTCAAAGCCTCGGCCGCGTTGACATCGGGATATTTGGCGATCGTCTCGGCCGGCTGGATGTTGACGAGGTTCGGCGCCTCCTTCTGCTCGGCGCGGGCGGTGTCGGCTCGACGCGCAGTGATGACAATGTCGGACGCCGAGGCGCGTGGCGGCGCCGGTTCAGTTTGGCCGACAGCACTGCCAGTCCAGCACGAGATCGACATGGCGCTCGTCAACAGCAGTGTCTTATGCATCGGTGCCACCCTTCTAGACTCGCGACCGTTGTCGCCGATCGATCCCCGATGGGAGTGGCGGGTGACGTTTATGTTTCAGCGGGCGAAGGTTGGGATTTTATATAGATGCGATCGTCAAGGGTCAGCGACTCGCATCGCTCACGCATACGACGCGACGTCTTGCGATACGAATATCAAACGCGAAACCCGAGCGGCTGGACTGTGTCGACCGCGGCAGACAAGGGCGTCGCAGCGGTGATCTCGGGACCGATGCCGCCGCCGGGAGGATCAAGGATGTTCAACACTAGCGATCCCGCCACATCGCTGTGACATCGCTTCGTACTCGTGCACTGCCGGGCCCGAGGTAAGCATTTCGCCCCGGGACCGCAGTGTCGTCGATCATCCTCACCCGCTGGGCGAAGCTTCAGAACTTGACCTTGGCCGACACACCTACGGACCGTCTCACGATGTCATAGGTGCAGCATCCGTTGTCAGTGGCACGGCGCTCAAGAAGGGAGGCACCTTGTCGGTGAGGTTGCGGATCGTAGAGCACGCGATCGATCCGGCGGCGCGCTTCGCCGATCGCACCCATCACCGCGTCGGCCCATCGCCGATAGCCATCGTGTCGAACCATGATTTCGGCACCGACCAGCCTGTATAGCTCTATAGCGTGGCGATCGTTGCGGTGGATTTCCGGGCCGATACCATCGCCCGACAAAACGAGAATCCGCGTCATTGTGTCGCCGCCTTCATTGTTGAACCGGCTTCGGGAGAGGATTGTTTTGTGCCGCTTGCGTGACGTGTGCGAAAAGGACCGCAACAGCCTGTTCACGGCGATGCTAGCAAGCAACTCACCGCTCAGCGCTGGATTAACTCCGTGATGATGCCGCCTCCATGCCGGGGCGGGACGATCGCTCTCGTATCTAGATTGTATTTTCCCAATCTTTGATCTGACGCGGCTACGCCACCGAACCGTCATGCACTGTTCATAGCGCCCGATCGACGGCGCGGGTGGCGTCGACGAAGGGGTGTTTTGAAAACATGAAGATCGGGATGCTGGCAGCCGCAGTCGCCGTTTGCCTCGTGACGCCTTGCGCGTTTGCCCAGTCCAAGGCGGACGTCGATTATCGGATCGTCGATCGCATTGCTGGCCGCGATGGCGGCTACGACTTCGCCACGATCGATCAGGCCAATGGCCGGCTGCTCATCGCGCGCACCGATGCGATCGAGCGCGTCGACCTGGCGTCGCGGACCGTGACCGATGCCTTGGCGCCGGCGAAGCGTGGGCATGAAGTGATCGTGCTCGACGGTGGTGCCACCGTGTTCGAGACCGATGGTGAGACCGGTCTCGCCCGGTTCGTCGCGGCCGACACGGGCAAGGTGCTCGCGGAGGTTCCGACAGGCACCAAGCCCGACGCGGCGTTTCTCGATCCGGCCACCGGCCTGATCGCCGTGATGAATGCGGGCGACGGTTCGATAGCTCTGGTCGATCCGAAGACGCGGTCGCTTGCCGGCAAGATCACCGTTGGCGGGGGTCTGGAGTATGGCGTGGCCGACGGCAAGGGTGGCGCCTTCGTCAACATCGAGGATGGCAATGCGATCGCGCGCATCGACCTGAAGGCGCGACGCCGCACCGGCATGATTGCGCTGTCGGGTTGTGACGGCCCGACCGGCCTCGCGCTGGTGGCGAACGGTACGCGCCTGATTACCGCCTGCGCCAACCGGGTCGCGCTGGTCGTCGACGCGAAGACCGGCAAGACGCTTGCTACGCTGCAGATCGGCGCCGATCCCGACGCCGTGCTGGTGGATGCGGCGCGTGGCCTCGCGTTCATCCCTTGCGGGGGAACGGGCACGCTGGTCGCCATCTCGATCACCGACCCCGACCAGATCGCGGTCGTCGCCGTCATCCCCACCCAGCGCGGCGCGAAGACCGGCGCGATCGATCTGCGCGATGGCCGCATCTATCTGCCGACCGCGACGTTCACCGCGCCAGCGCCAGGGGCCAAGCGTGGGCAGCCGATCGCCGGCTCGTTCACCGTGCTCGTCCTTGCCCCCGCCGAGAAGGGCAAGAAGGCGCTCCAGTATCTGAACGCCGCCGCATATGAGCCGACGCGCCTGGTCCCGGCACCGGCAGCAAAGGGATCGCCGGAAGAGGCGATCGAGCTCAAGCGCAGCCACGCGCTGATCGATGGCGCCAGCCCGGAGCGCAAGGCGCAAGCGAAGGCGGACAGCGACACCGAAAATCCGTCGATCTTCGACGCGGCGACGGGTCGCGACCTCAAGTCGTTGCCGAACACCTGGGCATTGCTCAAGCTGATCCAGGGCGAAACCGACTTGGCGATCAACGACAGCAAGGTCAAATTCGGCAGAATCCGCCCCTGGGGTGTCGATAACACGATCATCAATTGCGAGAACGAGCCTGGCGCAAAGCCGACGCGCGGCTATCCCAGCGGTCATTCGGGCCTGGGCTATTCGGTCGGCTGGACGCTGGCGCAGCTGATGCCCGACAAGGCATCGGACATCCTGGCGCGCGCCAAGGACTATGCCGTCAGCCGTGAAATCTGCGGCGCTCACTTCGCGTCGGATACCGAGGCGAGCCACGTCATCGGTACGCTGACCGCGTGGACGCTGTTCAACGATCCGCGCCTTGCCGGCCTCTACGACGCCGCCCGCGCCGAACTCGCCGCCCCGGCCAACCGATAATCACGAACAAAACATCACGGGGGACCTACAATGACGATCGACCTGCGTACCGCGCTGCTCCTCGCGACCAGCCTCACGGCGTTGACTTGCACCAACCCGGCTCTCGCGACGGACGCCGACAAGAATCCGCCGGCGGCGGCTGCCGACGGCCAGACAACCAGCGCCAACAGTGCAGGGCAGGCGAACGACAAGAACTCGCTCACCACGTCGGACATCATCGTCACCGGGTCACGGACGGCGGAAAGCGCGCCGATCACGGCATCGCTGACGACGACGCAGCCGCAGTCGGCGGTCAGCCGCGACTTCATCGACAACACGACGGCGACGTCCGACTTCAACGAACTGATCGCGCTGACCCCCGGCGTCTCGATCACGGGCACCGGCAACGGCTATGGCCTTGGCGAAACCAAGGCGGTAATCCGTGGATTCCAGGACGGTGAATATAACGTCACCTACGACTCGATCCCGTTCGCCGACACCAACAACCCGACCCACCATTCGACCGCTTTCTTCCCGTCGAACACGATCGAGACGGTGGTGGTCGATCGCGGCCCGGGTAACGCCAGCCAGCTCGGCCAGGCGACCTATGGCGGCAACCTCAACATGTATTCGCGCGGCGTGAAGGACGAGATGGGCGGCCAGATCGAGGGCACGCTAGGCATCTGGAGCACGTTCCTTGGCCGCGCCGAATTCCAGAGCGGCAAGATCGCGGCTCTCAACGACACGCGGATCGTGCTGACTGGCCAGTATCTGCGCTCGAATGGTGCGCTCACCTTCTCGCCGATCAACTCGCAGAACCTCTATGGCAAGGCGGTGATCCCGATCGGGTCGCACAACACGCTGACCGTGATGAGCACCTGGAACCGCAACTATTATTACCAGTCGGACGTCGCCAAGGGTGCGACCTGCGGCAGCGCCACGACGCTCGCCAACGGCTCGACGGTCGCGGCCGATGCTTCGGGCAACAAGCTCACACAGCTTACCGGCCAGAATTGCGCGGCGACATCGGACGTCGGTACTTACGGCCGGAATTTTGGGATGACCAACGACCCCAAGCTCGCCAGCTATTACAGATATAACCGCACGGACAAGACGACCGACTTCTCGTACGTCCGCCTGCAGAGCGAGCTTGGCAGCGGGTTCTCGATGGACAACCGCGCTTACATGTACGGTTATACGAATCACACATTGTCGGGCAATGGTACCACTTCGGCGAAGGTATCCGCCGTAAGCAACGTGCCGGTCTTCACCTCCTCGGCGAGCGGTGTCGTAACCGGCTTCAGCGGTGGCGGCACTCCGGCGTCGCCCTACGCCGCAATTTCGGCGCCGGCGGGTGACGTGCTCGGCTACAACAAGCTGAACAAGTATCGCGTGCTCGGCTATATCGGCCAGCTCAACTACGACTTCTCGATGGGCAAGATCCGGCTCGGCGGCTGGTACGAATATGCAAATACCGACCGCCACCTGGTCGACCTCGACATGACCACTGGCGGCTACAGTTACAACGAGAAGTTCAATAACGGGAACGGCACCGCCGCGCAGAACGCGCTCCCGCCGACCTCGCAGGCGAACCTGCAATACGTCCAGGCATCGACGTGGAACCAGTACCAGCTGTTCGGCGAGTTCGAGTTCCGGCCGATCGAGAGCCTGTCGATCACGCCCGGCGTCAAGTACGTCCACTTCACGCGGGGGATCGACGCCACCGTCAACCAGAAGTCACGCACTCCGCTCGATACTAGCGGAACCTGGACCAAGACGCTGCCGTTTCTGACCGTCAATTGGCAGGCGATGAGCAACTGGGCATTCTACGGCCAGTATGCTCAGGGGATGTACGTACCCGATTTGTCGAGCTTCTATTCGTCCTCGGGACAGCTTTCGACGGCACTGGGCGCGCTCAAGCCACAGACCTCAACCAACTATCAGGTCGGCAGCGTTTGGCACGGCAGTAAAGTCTCACTCGACGTCGACGGCTATATCATCAACGTCAACAACAAGATCGGGAGCTGCACCGGCACCCTCGCCTCGGGTTGCGATTCGACGCTGCTGATCAACACCGGCCAGGTCCACTACAAAGGCGCAGAAGGCCAGCTCAGCTACATGCCGATCCGCGGCCTGACGCTGTTCGGCAACGGCTCGTACAATTACGCGCGCAGTGTGACGACCGGCGCGCAGATCGCCAAGGCGCCGTTCAGCACGGCGGCGGGCGGCTTCGTCTATCGCAACCAGGGCTTCCGGCTGTCGTTCAGCCAGAAATATGTCGGCCCGCAATATGCTAGCGAATATAGCGGCAGCCCGGGCTTCCGCCTCTATCGGATCAAGCCCTACAGCATCGGCGACGCCGCAATCAGCCAGGACTTCGGCAATCTGCGCCTGGGCGTGACCGTCAACAACGTGTTCAACAGCCGCGCGGTCACCGCGATCTCGAACAGCTCGTCGGGCGCACCGACCGCGACGATCAACAGCACCAGCTACCAGAGCGGATACGGGCAGCTGGATCAGTTCAGCTACCTGCCGCCGCGCTCGTTCCAGGTCGACGCGCGGATCAAGTTCTGATCAGACGGAAAAGGTCGACCTTTCACCCGACGGGCGTGGTTTAAAAGGCGGCGCAGGATTTAGGTGAACGCCGGAACGTCTGACCCGTACTGCTGCGATTTCTGAAGCAAGATCAATTGGTCGATCGGCGAAGAGGAGCAAAGCCAAACCCCCGCAGATACTGAACGTCGATGCTAACTGTGGTTATGCCGATTCCGGCATCGACGACTCCCTGATCCAGCGTCGGCTTGCTGCGGCCGAGCGCGCGGTTGGCTGGGATGCCCGCACCGTCGTTCCAGAGCGAAAATTTGTCTCGGCCCACGCGATTGTGTCGAAGCAACAGCGCATATCGCCCGGGACGCGGCACTCGGATGCAGATCGCCACCTCACCGGATGGAGGTAGTTTCGCGCGGGTTCGGCGGAAGACTTTGCCGGCAGCGACAAGATCCTGGTCGGGCGCAAGATAGTCGGCGTGCGTCGCCGGGTAAAGCTCAAGCCACAATTCGCCAGCTCGATCCTTCAATCCTCTCACGTTGACCTCGATCGCCGGCCCGCGCCCCGCATCACAAAACGCCGCATCCTCCCCAATCGTCGCGGCATACAGCGACGTCCCGCCGAGAACGGTAAGAGCGGCGACAGGAAGGGCAGCAATCGTGGTGGAGCGCATAGGTCTGGGATCCGAGTGATGGAATTGCGTGTTTAGACGCCGCGGACCACCGCAATCCGCACCCGGCCGTCCGCCATCGGTTGCACAAAATAAATTTGCGAAACCGCATGCGGTTTCTTGCGACCTGCACCGTCTTGGACCCGAACAGCGACACCGGCGCCGGTCGCATGACTGAGGAAAGCCCGAGGGGCGATCGCAATCATCCTGCAACGGCACTGCCTTTTTTCCCGGTTCAAACGGACGGTCCCGGATGTATCTCGACCTACTAGTCTCGGCCAACACCGGACGAAACACCCCGCAAGCCTTGTCCGACTGGACGGTGCTGATCCCGTTCTTCAACGAACGCGACTATCTGGCGGCGACGATTGCCAGTATCGCGGCACAGACGATAGCCCCGCGTCTCATCCTGATCGACAACGGATCGACGGACGGCAGCGCCGATGTCGCACGCGATGCGTGCCGGCAGCACGGTATCGATTTCGAATTGATCATCGAGCGTATGCCGGGAAAGGTCGCCGCACTTGGTGCCGCCGTTACTCGGGTACGTTCGCCTTATCTCGCCACATGCGACGCCGATACACTTTATCCGCCGCATTATCTGGCTACTGCACAACGCGTTCTCGAGCAGCCTGGCTGCGCCATCGCGGGTGCCTATTTCGCTGCACCGAATGCAAGCGAGGGCGAGCGCATCACCAAGGCTCGCTCAACCCTCGCCGCCGCCTGGCTGTTGCCGCGGCAATGCCATACCGGGGGTGCCGGGCAGGCATTCAACACCGAATTGTTGCAGGCGGCAGGCGGCTTTGATCCCAGACGCTGGAGCTTCGTGCTTGAGGATCATGAAGTCATTCATCGTGTCATGACGCGCGGCTCCATGCGCTATTCGAGGGAATTGTGGTGCATCCCCTCCCTGCGCGACCGCGATCGCGATTCGATCCGCTGGACGGCATTCGAGCGGCTGATCTATTCGGTCACAGCGCCTTGGGCGGGCGACTGGTTTTTCTATTCGTTCCTCGCGCGGCGATTGCGCCAGCGGCGGTTGTTCAGCGATCGTGTCCGCGAACGCCAGTTTCAGACGTTGGAAGGACCGGCACGTGCCACGTCTCATTCTCTGCTCTGACGATTTCGCCTTTTCGCGCGACGTCAGCGAGACCATCGCGCAACTGGCGCGAAACGGAAAGCTGAACGCGATCAGCTGCATGGCAGCCATGCCAGGTTGGCCGGCCGATGGTCTGTTGTTGCACGATTTGCCCCCCCAAATCGAGATCGGCCTGCATTTGACGCTGACCGGCGAGCGGCCGCTGACCGAAATGCCCGTGCTCGCACCCCAAGGCGCGCTTCCCGGCATCAACGCGCTGCACCGCGCAGCTCAGCGACGGCGCCTGCCGCTCGACGAAATCGCGGCGGAGGTCGATGCGCAGTTCGACGCGTTTATCGACGCCATGGGCCGCCCGCCCGCGTTCGTCGACGGGCACCAGCATGCGCACGCACTGCCCGGTATTCGAGACATCGTACTCGCCGCGACAGCCACCCGGGCGCCCCTTGCCTGGCTGCGCGCCTGCGCCGACCGCCCGCTGGCGATGCTTGCGCGCCCCTTTCGCGGCAAGGCGATTGCCAGCGCGTTTCGGTCGCGGGGATTTCGCGCTGCCGCTGCGGCTTACGGTCTCACCTGCAACGACAGCTTTGCCGGACACTATGATTTCGCCACCGACTATCGCACGCTGTTTCCAAGATTCCTCCGCAAGCCAGGGGCTACGCATCTGATAATGTGTCATCCGGGCGCAGGCGATCGCGATGGCGACGACATCGCAACAGCGCGCCGGTTAGAGGCAGGAGCGTTACGCACCTTCCCGATCGCCGAGATGGCGTCCGCAGCGGGCCTGACATTTTCGGCGTGGCCCGAATCGGGCGATCGGGCGCCTAGAATTCGGTCGGTGGTGAATGACGTCAATTGCCAGGATCGGTCAGATCGGTAGGTGCCTCGACCTTTTTGCCCCCAAATGGCATCGTCAGGGCCAAGGTGAATGTCCTGCGCACATTCCTGCGGGACGTATTCTCGATCAGGTTGGGGCCGGCAATAAAGGACCGCTCGCGCGCTGAATTGAACAGGTCCGACACCGCCAGCACCGCGGCGATCCCGCTCTTGAACGTGTGGCGATAGCCGATGTTCGTGGTGATCGCCGACAGCCGATATCCCTGCGGCGTCAGTCGCTTGCCATTATAGCTGGTGCTGACCTGGAAGAGGTCAGGCTTTGCCAGTTTGAAGTCCATGCCGGCCTTTGCGGTGAAGCCGATGATCGATCGAGTGCCGGCAAAGCCGAGATTTGCGGCGTCGATCGAATTGCGGCTGACCGTCCCGCTCAGCCGATAGCTGACAGCCGACGACAGCTTGCCATTGCCTGAAAAATCCAGGCCGAACGCCGTGCTGCGGCCGAGATTTTCCTTCGTCGTCAGCAATATGGTGGGGGAAATGAAACGGCTTACGTCGGTGAAGACGTTCTGGTTGTTGCGATAGAACAGCGTTCCTTCCAACGACAGGCCGCGCAGCTCATATTGATACGCGGCCTCTACGGCCTGGGTTTCCTGCGGCTTCAGGTTCGGATTTCCGGCGCGCTGATTGAGCGGATCGGAGAAGACCGGAGCGGGGTTCAAGTCCTCCGGGTCGGGCCGGACGACGCGCTTGGTGAAGCTGAACTTCAGATTTTGACCGTCAGCGACATCATATTGCAGATGCACGGTCGGATAGGCACGGAAATAGTTCTGGCGGCCGATCAGCCCGAGGTCGATCTGGTTCGTGCTGATGATCGTCTGTTCGAGCCTAAGGCCGACGATCGCGGAGAGCTTCTTGACGACCTCCCGGTCGTAGGTCCCGTAGAACGCATGGATCGTCTGTCCATAAGCGAAATGATTGGTGTGGGACGGATCGACCGTGACTGCACCCCCGGCCGGATCGATCAACTCACCGCGATTGCGGAAATCATTGTCATCTCGCTGAAAGTCGTAACCGGCCAGGAACGTGCCGCCCCATAATGGTTGCGTATATTCGGCGGTGAGCTCGCGCTCGAGTAGATCGAGCCGGGGACGCTGCTGGTCGATCGTCACGAGGCCGGCGGGGACGGCATAGGTGTTGGTGAAACGGCGGATTTCATTCTCGATCGTCTCGCCGCGGCGCAGGTCGAGCGTGAAGACATGGCCCTTCTGAGCAAAGGCGTGGCGATATCGCAGCGATGCTTCGTCACTGACCTCATTCTCTCGCCCCGTACCGTTGCGGGAGAAATCGCTGCCCGCGGCGCCCGAGGGCAAGAGGACCAGGTTACGCTGGTCGGTCTGCGGCGTGCCGGTGCGGTGGGTGTAGCTGCCGCTCGCGCTCAACCGGTCCTTGTCGGTGACGTCATAGTCGAGCCCGCCATTGAAGATGCGCGACAGCTTCTCGCCGTGGAACAGGCTGTCCTGCAAGCTCTTGGTCGCGAGTCCGGTGACCGGGTCGATTTCGGTACGGCGATCGGTAAAGGGCCGCCACCGCTCGTCCCGGCGAAGTGCCGCGCTCGCCGTCGCCGTCAACCGGCCGGTGCGATAAGTCATGTTGCCGGCGGCGTTGAAGCGGCCGTCATTGCCCGCGCTCGCGGTCAAGGCGCCCGACCTGCCCGGCTTGCGGTTCTTCTTGGTCACGATGTTGATGATGCCGCCCGACCCTTCCGGCTTGAACTGTGCCGATGGGTTGGTGATCACCTCGATGTGATCGATCGTATTGGCCGGAAATTGCTCCAGCGCATCGGCCCGGTTGGCGTTGGTCATCGTGGTCGAGGGCTTGCCGTCGATCAGTATCTGGACATTGGTGTCGCCGCGCAGGCTGACCGCGCCCTGCGCATCGACGTCGACCGACGGCAAGTTGCGCAGAACGTCGCTCGCCGACCCGGACGCCGACTGGAGATCGTTGGAGACGCGGTAGGTCTTGCGATCGATCGAACTCTCGGCATCGGGACGCTGGCCGGAAATGACGATGTCCGTCTGGTCCGGTGCTGCAGCTCCCGCTCTTCCCGCCGCCGGAGTGGCCGGAGGAGCGGGCGTATCTTGCCCAAAAGCGGTCGTCGACAAGGACGAGAGCATGCAAA
>FSUD01000113.1_pt1 | contig 16152 bp, 13 predicted proteins | sample 1637011 | NCBI WGS metagenome assembly FSUD01 (sample SAMEA3914816, study PRJEB12502) | metagenome | biome: forest; material: soil | place: USA | collected 2011-09-16 | depth 0.3 m
GGGGAAAGGTCAGGCGGCAACCGCCAGCGCGCGATACTTGGCCTTCAGGCTAACCTTGTCGACCTTTTCGGTACCGAGCCGGGGCAAGGGTTCGTTAGCGATCCAGATCCGCTCGGGCACCTTGAACGCCGCGATATGCTCGCGCAGGAATTCCTGAAGCTCGCCGATGCTCTTCTCGAGGCCGGGGTGGAAATAGACCACGGCGCCCGGCACTTCGCCCAGCCGTTCATCGGCTAGGCCGAACACTGCCGTCTCGGCGACCGCCGGGCATTCATAGATCGCCGCTTCGACTTCCTGACAGCTGATATTCTCGCCGCCGCGGATGATGATGTCCTTCTTGCGGTCAACGATGAACAGATAACCGTCTTCATCGAGATAACCGATATCGCCGGTCAGGAAGTAGCCGTCCTTGGTGAACGCCTCGGCGGTAGCTTCCGGCCGGTTCCAATATTCGCGGAAGTTGCAAATCGAGCGGATCGCGACGTCGCCGCGCTCGCCAGCGGCCAGCTTGGCCCCAACTCCGTCGAGGATCGCTAGATCGACCAGCGGCTTCGATGCCGGGCCGGTCGAATTGGGCTTGGCCAGATAATTGTCGCGGAAATTACCGCAGCCGACCGCGTTGGTCTCGGTCAGGCCATAGCCGATCAACGGCGCGCCGCCGCCCATCTCGTCATTGATCCGGCGGACATGCTCGACCGGGCGCGGCGCACCGCCAGCGGCGAAGTCAGTGACGGTCGACAGGTCATAGTTCGCGCGGCTCGGGTGGGTGAGGATCTCGAAACTCATCAGCGGCACGCCGACGAAATAGCTGACTCGTTCGGCCTGGATCAGCCGCATCGCTTCTTCGGCATTCCATTTCGGCATCAGCACCAGCTTGCGGCCCATCGCGAAGCTTTGCAGCATCACCGGGATTTCGGCGGTAACGTGGAACAGCGGCACGTTGAGCAGAGTGGCCGGCTGTTCCGTCGGCGCCTGACCCATTTCGGTCGCGATGCCGAGCATCATCAGCGTCTGCGCCAGGTAGTTGAAGATGCCTTGCACCACCGCGCGATGATCGCTCAGCGCACCCTTCGACAAGCCGGTCGAGCCCGAGGTGAACAGGATCGTCGCCAGATCTTCACCGCCCAGCGCGGGCAGCGTTGTGTCCGGAGCGTCGGGGAGGGGCGACAGCGCGGTCGCGATCGGCCGCGCGTCGTCGATCGTCACCACCCGCGCACTCAGCCCGGGTACGCCCGCCAGCCGGTCGGCGCGGGGCGGGTCGGCGAACACGATCGAACATTCGACTTCGCTGAGTGCGGCGGCGAATTCCTCCGCCTGCCACCATCCGTTGAGCAGCACCGCGACACCACCCGCCATCGTGATGCCCATGTAGAGCGCGATCCAGGACGGCGAATTGCGCATCGCGATACCGACTCGGTCGCCCTTCGCCAGACCGCCGGCCACCAGCGACCGCGCGGCGACGCCCGCTTGCTCATAAACCTCGGCGAAGGTCAGCCGTTCGGCGCCCGCCACGAGGAACGTCTTGTCGGCATGTTCGGCGGAGAAATGCGCGAAATAGTGCATCAGGCTAGGCGGCGCGGCGGCGATCATCGGATAGGTTTGCCCGGCGACCGTCACCTCCGTCAGCGCCATCGGCGCGCCAGGCGCGGTCAGCGCCGCCAATCCACTGTTGATCCGTTGATCGAGCGCCGTCGGCATAACCTCATTCTCTCCACTTGGTCTTGTCGCCTGGCCCCTTTATGGAGACCCCACTGTCCGGGGAAAAGCCTTGATCCTTACCGCACTCGTCTCGATCGATTTCAAAGACCTTCATCTCAACCCCGTGTTGCTGTCGATCAACCTGTTCGGGCGCGATTGGTTCGACATCAAATGGTATGCCGTCGCCTATCTGGCCGGCATCGGCGTCGCCTGGATGTACCTGATGCGGCTGCTGCGCGAGCCCGGCGCACCGATGGCGCGGCGGCATGTCGAGGATCTCGTGTTCTACGCGACACTTGGCGTCATCCTGGGCGGGCGGATCGGGTACGTTCTATTCTACGCGCCCGAGATGCTGCTGCATCCGCTTCAGATATTGCAGCTGTGGAGCGGTGGCATGTCGTTCCACGGCGGCGCGATCGGCACGTCGCTGGCGATCCTGGTGTTCGCCCGGCGGCGCGGGCTGCAATGGCTGCGCATCCACGATTATGTCGCCTGCTGCGTACCCTTCGGCTTGTTCTTCGGCCGCCTCGCCAATTTCGTGAATGGCGAATTGTGGGGCAAGCCGACCGGCACCGATTGGGGCATCGTCTTTCACCACACCGGCAACGATGTCGCCCGCCATCCCAGCCAGCTCTACGAGGCCGGGCTGGAAGGGATCGTGCTGTTCGCGATCCTGTGGTTCGCATTCTGGAGGACCAAGGCACGCTATTCGCCGGGCAAGCTGGTTGGGCTGTTCCTGGTCTTCTACGGCCTGGCGCGATTCACGGTTGAATTCTTCCGCGAGCCAGACGCTCAATTCTCGGACCCCGCCAACAGCTGGCACCCCTTCTATCAGGTGTTCCTGGACGGCACCGGCCTCCATATGGGCCAGTGGCTGTGCGTGCCGATGCTGCTGGGCGGCATCTACCTGATCTGGTCGTCCAAGGGGCGGCGCGATCGCGTCACCCCGATCGCGGGCGACGAGAGCGTCGCCTGACATGAGCGGTGCCTTGTCAGCTTCGCTGGAGCGGGCCGGCACCGCGACAAACAATGAACTCCTCGCTGCCCGACCGGCTGGCGCGCGCCATCACCATGGCGGGGCCGATCCCGCTGTCGCAATATATGGCGGCGGCCAACGCCGAATATTATGCGACTCGCGATCCGCTGGGCGCGTCGGGCGACTTCACCACGTCACCCGAGATCAGCCAGATGTTCGGCGAGCTGATCGGGCTATGGGCGGCCGATCTGTGGCAGCGCGCCGGATCGCCCGGCATCGCCTGGGTCGAACTAGGCCCAGGGCGCGGCACGCTGACGAGTGATGCCTTGCGCGCGATGGCCAGCACCGGCCTCGTGCCGCCGGTCCATTTCGTCGAGACCAGCCCGACCCTGCGTTCGATGCAGGCGACCGCGGTGCCCGGCGCCGAATGGCATGACGACATCGCCACCCTGCCCGACGACACGCCATTGTTCGTTATCGCCAACGAATTCTTCGACGCGCTGCCGATCCGTCAGCTGATCAAGGCGGGCGACGCCTGGCGCGAACGGCTGGTCGCGTGCCAGGACACGATCTTCCTGCCGATCCCGGGCAAGGACGTGCCCGCCAGCGTGATCCCCGAGGAATTGCGCGACGCGGAGCTCGGTTCGGTGATCGAAACCTCCCCCGCATCGGTCTCGATCGCGCGCGGCGTGGCTGGCCGGATCGCGGCACAGGGCGGCGCGGCTTTGGTCATCGACTATGGCTATGAGGGCCCGGCCGTCGGCGACACACTGCAAGCGGTCAGCGCCCATCAATTCGCCAATCCGTTCGAGGAGCCCGGCAGCCGCGACCTGACCGCGCACGTCGATTTCGCCACGCTCAACGCCGCAGCGGCCGGTGAAGGCGCCGGTGTTGCCGGGCCGGTCGGGCAAGGCGCGTTCCTGATGAATCTGGGCATCGCTCCACGCAGCGACTCTCTCGCCGCCATCAGCCCCGATTACGCCGACGGCATCATGGCCGATCGTGCCCGGCTGGTCGATGAGGACCAGATGGGGTCCTTGTTCAAGGTGGTGACCTGGTTCGCGCCGTCCTGGCCGCAGCCGGCGGGGTTCGCATGATCGCCTATCGCGACGCCGTGCCCGACGATGCGGTCGCGCTCGACGCGATGGCAACGGCGGTTTGGCTGGAGACGTTCGGCCAGACGGCACCGCCCGCCGACATCGCCACTTATCTGGGGCAAGCCTATGGCCAGGACGGGAAGTTGATCGCCGACCTGCGCTCCGGCGCGGCGCAGTTCCGCCTGGCGATCGAGGGCGAGCGGATCATTGGCTATGCAAAGGTCAACGCGCCCTGGCTGCCCGATGCCGAGCCCGGCGCGATGCAGCTGAGCCAGATCTATGTCACCTACGACCAGCATGGCAGCGGCGTGGGCAAGGCGTTGCTCGACTGGGCGATCACCACCACACGCGAGGCTGAAGCGGTCGCGTTGTTGCTGACGGTCTGGGAGAACAATCACCGCGCCTTCCGTTTCTATCAGAAGAACGGCTTCGTCCATATCGGCGACTATGCGTTCCCGGTCGGCGAGCAAGTCGATACCGATCACATCATGCGGCTGGTGCTGTGAGCGTCATCACGATCGACTATCGCGATGCGACGCCTGCGGACGGCGACGAGCTGGCCCAGGTCGCGCGGCGCTGTTTCACCGAGACGTTCGGGACGCTCTATCGGCAATCGGACCTGAAGACCTATCTCGACTCGGCTTATGGCGAGGGCGGGTTGATCGGGGTCCTTCGCGATCCAGCCTATGCCGTGCGGCTGGCGACCGTTGACGGTGCCATCATCGGTTATTGCACGATGGGTCCGGTCGGCTTTCCCGGCGAATGGCCGGCCGATGCGGTCGAGCTGTGCAACCTCTACGTTCTCGGGCCTTGGCAAGGCGAGGGTGTCGCACCGGTATTGATGGACTGGGGCCTTGGCTGGGCGCGAGGGCGGAAGGCGAGCGAGGTGATCCTGAGCGTGTTCGTCGACAATCACCGCGCGAAGAGATTCTATCAGCGCTACGGCTTCGTCGAATTCGGCAAATACACGTTCATGGTGGGTGACCATGCCGACGACGACCGGCTGATGCGGCTGACGCTGTGAGCGTGGAAATCAATCGCGCTCGTGCGCTCGGCGACGTCGCGCACGGTTTTCTCGGACGGCGGGGCGGTGTGTCGGAAGGTGTTTACGCCGGGTTGAACGTGGGCCTGGGCTCCGACGACGATCCAGCGACGATCGCCGAAAATCGCCGACTGGCAGTGGAAGCGGTACTGCCGGGCGGAGTATTGCTGACCCCCTATCAGATTCATTCGGCCGATTGCGTCACGGTGCTCGCGCCTTGGGATCATGCGCTTCGCCCGCATGCCGACGCGTTGGTCACCGATCGGCCCGGCCTCGCGCTCGGCATTCTGACCGCCGATTGCGCGCCGGTGCTGCTCGCCGACCGCGAGGCTGGGGTGATCGGCGCCGCACATGCGGGGTGGAAAGGCGCGATCGGCGGCATCACCGATTCGACCCTGCTGGCAATGGAGGCGCTCGGTGCCCGGCGTGACCGCATCGTCGCTGCGGTAGGCCCATGCATCGCGCGCGCCAGCTATGAGGTCGACGACGGGTTCCAGCGCCGTTTCGAACAGGACGATCCCGAGAACGAACAGTTTTTCGCCTCGGGCCGCGAGGAACACGCCCAGTTCGACCTGGAGGCTTATGTCGCGCATCGCCTCGCCATTGCGGGCGTGCGGACGGTCGAGGCGATGGGCCACGACACTTATGCGGATGAGGATCGCTTCTTCAGCTTCCGCCGCGCGACGCACCGTAGCGAACCCAGCTATGGGCGGCAGATTTCGATCATCGGGCTGGAATAACTCAGCCTTCGCGCTTCACCTCGGCGATCGCAGTACGGCTCTGACGAGTCCAGGTCTCGCGGCCAGTCAGGAACGCCTTCCATCCCAATATCGCGCCCCAGTGGCGGAATAGCTGGAAACTGAATGGCTCCAGCACCGACGCGATCAACGCCGGGCCGAACTCCAGCCCCTTTTTCTGCCCCGTCCAGCGCGAATAGAGGTGGAGCGAGGTCAGGTGGAAGGCGAGATCGACCACGATCTTGACCAGCATGATGATCAGGATCGGCAGGACGATGTGAAAACGCCCGCTGAACAACACGACTAGCAGGATGACGAACGCAGTCAGGCCGAACACCGGTTGCACCGTGTCCGCCGCCTTGACCGGCAGCATCGCGGTGCCGAGCCGCCCGAAATGGCTGTTGGCGACCATGTCGCGGGTCCAATATTGAGTCTGCAGGACCCCGCCGAACCAACGGCGCCGCTGGCGCAAGAACGCCGGTAGCGTCGCGGGCGCATCGGTCGAGGCCAAAGCGTTGCCGACCACGCTGACTTGCCAGTCGAGCCCCTTATCGTGTGCGTGACGGTGTAGTCGGTGGATCAGCTCGTAATCCTCGACCAGGCAATTGGGATCGAACCCGCCGACATCGACCACCGCCTGACGCCGGAACGCAGCGAACGCGCCCGACACCAGAAGCAACCCGTTCAATCGCTGCCACGCATAGCGCGACAGGAAGTTGCGGACATATTCATAGGTCTGGAACCACTCGAACAATCGGCCCGACAGATCAGGGCCACACATCGGCCGGATCACGCCGGTCGCCGCGACCAGCCGCGGGTCGGCGGCGAAGGCGTTGCGCATCGCCGCGATCGCGCCCGGCTCGAGCAACGTATCGGCATCGACGGTGACGACGATCTCCTCATGCGCATGCAGGATCGCCGCGTTGAGCGCGCGCGCCTTGCCGCCATGCGGCAGCCGCAACCAGCGCAGCGACGGCAGTTTGGGCGCGGGCGGGCCGATCGTGCCCAGCTCCGGCGGGGTCAGGCCGTAATGCGCGAGCGTGCCGGCGGTGTCGTCATCGGACCCGTCATCGGCGATCAGGATCAAATCGGGCGCACCATCCTGCGCCGCGAGCCGGTCGATCGTCACATCGAGCACCGCCGCCTCGTTCCGAGCGGCGACCAGCACCGCGAGCGTCACACGGCTGTCGCTGGACGGCGTGGGCGTGAGACCGTGGCGCAGCGGCCAGATCTGGACCGCCGTGAAGATCAGCAGCGCAGTGTCGTACAGGATATAGGCCACGCCCACCGACCACACCAATATTCCCTGACGCAGGAACGCCTGAACCACCAGCGCCGCGAACGCCACATAGACCGATATGGTGATCGCTCGGCTGGGCCAGCCGATGCGATGCGGATTGAGGCGAGGCGAATGGATCGCAAAGGACTGAGCGAGCGCGTCCGCCTGGGTACGCTGAAGCATTGGTACACAAACCTGGAAAGGGGACGGAATGGTCCCTAGCGTTGGTTTCGCCAGCACACTAGCCTGATTGCGAGTGACTTGCAGGAGTACGTCGTGGAAACACAAAGGTTCACTAGGGTCGCGATCTGGCTGCACTGGCTGATCGCGATCGGTATCATCGCCAATGTCACTCTGGCCTGGATCTGGCCGCTTGGCGACGCGCACCCGGCGATCGGCGAATATGTCCGGCCGATGATCGACACGCACAAGTCGATCGGGATCACGATCCTCGGCCTGGCGATCCTGCGCCTGCTATGGCGCTTCACGCACAAGCCGCCCGCTTTTCCCCCCAGCTACAGATCGTGGGAGCGTGTTTCGGCGCATATCGTCCATTGGGGCCTGTATTTCATCATGCTGGCGATGCCGATCACCGGCTGGGTGATGGATTCGGCGTACAAGGATGCAGCGCTTCACCCCAATCACTATTTCGGCACGTTCGAGTGGCCACGGCTCGGCTTTATCATGGACTTGCCGCCCGCCACGAAGCTGTGGGTCCATGACAGTTTCGGCGCCGCTCACGGCCTGATCGCCTGGCTCGTCTATGCGCTGGTCATCCTGCACGTCGCCGGTGCCCTGAAACATCAGATCGAGGGGCAGAAGGAACTGCAGCGGATGGGTCTGGGCCGCTAGATCATTTCCTTGAGCAACACCGAAGCATCGGCGAGCCGAGCCGGGTCGATCACGGCGCCGGTCTCGACCAGCTTGCGGCCCTGAACATAATCCTTGGTCGCGTTGACGCAGTCGAGCGCGATCACGCGGCCTTGCTTCAGGTGGATCACCGAAAAGCTCCGCGCCGCTGGATCGCCGCGAACGATCGCCTGATCGTACCCGATCGACAGGCCGATCGTCTGGAGCTTGAGGTCGTATTGATTCGACCAGAACCACGGCGTGGCGTCATAAGATACGCCCTCGCCCAGGATCGTCTTCGCGGCGACGGTCGCCTGATCGGTTGCGTTCTGGACCGATTCCAGCCGGACTTCGGCACCATCGGCAAAACGATTGGCGTGGAGCGCGCAATCGCCGATCGCGTAGATGTCGGGCAGTGAGGTGCGGCACTGGCTATCGACGCGCACGCCGTTGCCGCCCTCGGCGCCAGCCGCCAGCAAGGGTCCGACGGCGGGCACGATACCGATGCCGATTACGACCAGGTCCGCGGGCACGACATCGCCGTCGGCCAGCCGGACGCCGGTCACCTTGTCTTCGCCCAGGATGCCGTCGACCGCGACGCCAAGCCGGACATCGACGCCATGCGCGCGATGCTCTTCCTCGTAGAAGCGCGACAAAGCCTGCCCGGCGACTCGCGCCATCACTCGGTCGAGCGCCTCCAGCAAAGTCACTTGCTTGCCGAACTTGGCAAGCACCGCCGCTGCCTCCAGCCCGATAAAGCCGCCCCCGATCACCACCGCATTGGCGACCCCCGGCAGCTCGGCGATCATCCGGTCAGCATCGGCGCGAGTGCGGACGGTGTGGACGCCCGTCAGGTCATGCCCCTCGCAGCTCAGCAGCCGCGCCGCGCCGCCGGTCGCCCAGACCAAACTGCCATAACCGATCGTCGCGCCGTCCGCGGTCGTCACCTGGTGCGCCGCCGGATCGACCGAAACGACTCGCTGGCCGCGCAGCATCGCGACCTCGCGCTCTTCCCAGAACAGCGGCTGGCGAATCAGGATCCGGTCGAACGTCTTGTCGCCCGCCAGATATTCCTTGCTGAGCGGCGGACGCTCATAGGGCAGCTCGGGTTCGTCGCCGACGATCGCGATCGTGCCGGCAAACTTTCCTTGTCGCAGCGCGATCGCCGCCTGCGCGCCGCCATGGCCGCCGCCCACGATCACGACATCGAATCTGCTATCTGTCATGCCCGCACCGCGTGGCATATCCAGCGAGCAATGCATAGACCCGGATGGTACTGGACTCGCGCCGACCCCATGATTATATACCGCCCGTTATGGAAGCCGTTGCCCTTCGTGGTCGCCCCCGTGAATTTTGCGTCGACGAAGCTCTCGTCGCGGCGCTGCGCGTGTTCTGGAGCAAGGGGTATGAGGGCGCGTCGATGACCGACCTCACCGAGGCGATGGGTATCACCCGGCCCAGCCTCTACGCAGCGTTCGGCAACAAGGAAGCCCTGTTTCGCAAGGCGCTCGACCTCTACGAGCGCGAGAAGCTCTGTTATGTCGGCGCGGCGCTGGAGGCACCCACCGCGCGCGGTGTGGCGGAGCGGATGCTGATCGGCAGTCTGAACAACCAGACCGGCGGCGACGACCCGCGCGGGTGCCTGGGCGTGATCAGCTCGGTCGCGTGCGGGGCGGAAGCGGATTGTATCCGGCAGGAAGTGCTTCAGCGCGGCAAGATCGCGCATCAGGCGATGGTCGAGCGGATGGAGCGCGCGATCGCGGAGGGCGATTTCACTGGCCCGGTCGAGGCGGATGCCATCACCAATTACCTCTACGCCATCCTTCAGGGCATGGCGGTGCAGGCTGGCGCGGGCGCGTCGCGTGCGGAATTGCAGCGGCTGGTCGATACTACTTTGGCGGTATGGCCGAGTCGGTAGTTGCATCGCACAAAAAAATATCGGCCGGTATAGAATTCTCCCTTGACCATTCCCGACCGGGTTTCTATACTGAGCGGTATAGAAGATGGTCGTGCCGCCAGCGGCGCTACATTGGTTGAAGGGAAACACCATGAGCGTCCGCACCGCGTCCTGATCTAGTGTCCGCGTAAAATTCGACGATCCCCATGCCGGGCGCCTTGCAGGTGCCCGCGGAGGGTCGCCCTTGTCCGAAACAAACCAGACGCCCGCGAGCCATGCTTTCGGGAAGGGACCGTTGCGCCCGGCGCCACGGACCCGCTAGCCAAGAGGAGGAAAGGCCATGGCCTATCTTGAATTCGCCGAAGGCGTCAGCGGCGCCGTGCTCGATCGCTCCTATGCCACCGCTCGCGCCGCGGCCCGCCCGGTCGATCTGACGCCGCTGGAATGGTCGGTCGTCGCGATCGCCCAGCAGGACAAGCTGTCCTCGGTCGAACGGCCGGGGCTGGTCAGCCGCTTCCTGCATTGGGCATTCGGCGGGCCGGTCGCGACCGCGCTTTCCGACGCCCGACTGGAGGCGCTGCGCCGTATCTCGGTACTCAGCTGGTATCGCGGCTTTTCGGTCGCCCCGGCAGAGGTTCGCGCCTTCCTGGCCGCCGGTTTCACCCCCGAACAATATGAAACGCTGCTCGACCGCATCAGCGCCGGCCGCGCGTCGCTCCCCCGGAGATTTTCCCGATGAACATGATCGCCCCGATTCCTGACTCAGATACCGCGCAGCCGATCGCGCAAGGTGAAGCCAGGCCCCACAGCAATTGGCAGCGCGCAGCCTGGGTCGCGGCCCCGGTGGTGCTTGTCGCCGCAGGCTACGGCCTCGTTCATCGCTCGTCCCCGGCGATGGCCGCCCCGCCGCCGCCCACCGTCACTGTCGCCACGCCGTTGCAGCGCGATATCACCGAGTGGGACGATTATGTCGGCCGCTTCGAGCCGAGCCGCTCGGTCGAGGTCCGTCCGCGCGTATCGGGCGCGGTCACCGCAATCCACTTCACCGACGGTCAGATCGTCAAGGCCGGCCAGCCGCTTTTCACCATCGACCAGCGTCCCTATGCTGCGGCGCTGGCCGAAGCGCGCGCCGGCATCGCCACCTCGCAGAGCGATCTGGCGCTGGCTCGCGCCGACTATGACCGGGCATTGCGCCTGGTCGATGTCGATGGCGTGGCCAAGAGCGAAGTCGACCGGCTTCGCGCCCGCGTCCAGGCCGCTTCGGCCGGTCTCGCCGCGGCTCAGGCCCGAGTTCGCGCTCGCGAACTCGACATGGAGTTCACAATTATCCGCGCGCCGATCGGCGGCCGGATTTCGGACCGCAAGGTCGATGCCGGCAACCTCGTCGCCGCCGGAGAGGGCGCGACCAGCACGCTGCTGACCACGATTAACGCGCTCGACCCGATCTATTTCAGCTTCGAAGGATCGGAAGCCCTGTTCCTCAAGGCCAAGCGCGACGGTGTGGGTAACGCCTCGCCGGTCCAGGTTCGCTTGCAGGACGAAGCTTCCTACCGCTGGAAGGGCAAGATCGACTTCACCGACAACGGCCTCGATCCCAAGTCCGGGACGATCCGGGGTCGCGCGATCCTCGACAATCCCGGCCTGTTCCTGACGCCGGGCATGTTCGGCAACATGCGGCTGGCCAGCGCCGGCGCCGCTCGCGCGATCATGGTGCCCGACAGCGCCGTGGTCACCGATCAGGCGCGCAAGACGCTGCTGGTCGTCGGCAAGGACAAGTCGGTCGTGTCGAAACAGGTCCAGCTCGGCCCTGTCGTCGATGGCCTGCGCGTGATCCGCTCGGGCCTGGCCCCGACCGACCGCGTGATCATCGCCGGTACGCAGATGGCGATGCCGGGGACGAAGGTCGAAACGATTGTGGGCAAGATCGCCCCGGTCGCCAACGCCGCCGACGCCGCGCCGCAGATCGCCGCACCTCTTGCCGGAGAGGCGACGCTCGGCCGCTAGAGCCGACCGCCTCCTTCTCCGGAATTTTTCTCCTCCGTCCTTCGAGGAATTGGTCTCATGCGCCTGTCGCGCTTCTTCATCACGCGCCCGATCTTCGCCGCGGTCATCGCGGTGGTGATCACCATCGTCGGCGCGATCGCCTATTGGGGCCTGCCGGTGTCGCAATATCCCGACATCGTGCCGCCGACCGTCACGGTCACCGCGACCTATCCCGGCGCCTCGGCCGAAACGGTAGCGGAAACCGTCGCCGCGCCGATCGAGCAGGAAATCAACGGCGTCGACAACATGCTGTACCAGTCGTCGCAATCGACCGGTGACGGCAAGATCACGATCACCGTCACGTTCAAGATCGGCACCAATCTGGATGCCGCTCAGGTGCTGGTCCAGAACCGCGTGGCGGTCGCCGTTCCTCGCCTGCCCGAGGACGTGCAGCGGCTTGGTGTGGTGACGCGCAAGACCTCGCCCGACTTCCTGATGGTCGTGAACCTGGTCTCGCCCGACAATTCGCTCGATCGCGGCTATATCTCGAACTACGCACTGACTCAGGTCCGCGACCGGCTGAGCCGCATCGACGGCGTCGGCGACGTGCAGTTGTTCGGTAGCCGCGACTATTCGATGCGCGTGTGGATCGACCCCAACCGCGCCGCTGCCCTCAACCTGACCGCCGGCGAAATCGTCGCCGCTCTGCGCTCGCAGAACGTGCAGGTCGCCGCCGGTTCGCTCGGTCAGCCGCCCTACGCCAATGGCAGCGCGTTCCAGTTCAACGTCGAGACTCAGGGCCGCCTGACCGACCCGGCGCAGTTCGCCAATGTCGTGATCCGCACCGATGGCGACGGCCGTCAGGTCAAGGTGTCGGATGTCGCCCGGGTCGAGCTGGGCGCCGCCGATTATGGCAGCAACACCTATCTGTCGGGCAAGCCGACTGTCCTGCTCGCGGTATTCCAGCGCCCCGGCTCCAACGCGCTCGCCGCCGCAAATGCGGTGAGCAAGGAAATGGAGTCGATGCAGCAGAAGTTCCCCAAGGGACTGAAATACAGCGTCATCTACAATCCCACCGAATTCATCGCGGAATCGGTCGATGCCGTGATGCATACGCTGTTCGAAGCGGTGATCCTGGTCGTGCTGGTGATCATCGTCTTCCTGCAAAAATGGCGGGCGGCGATCATCCCGGTGGTGGCGATCCCGGTCTCGCTGATCGGTACCTTCGCGGTGCTGGCGGCGTTCGGCTACTCGCTCAACAATTTGTCGCTGTTCGGGCTGGTGCTGGCGATCGGTATCGTCGTCGACGACGCCATCGTCGTGGTCGAGAATGTCGAGCGTAACCTCGAGCACGGACTGTCCCCGCTCGAGGCGGCGCGAACGTCGATGGACGAAGTGTCCGCCGCTCTGGTCGCGATCGTGCTCGTCCTGTGCGCGGTATTCGTGCCGACCCTGTTCCTGACCGGCATGTCCGGCGCCTTCTATCAGCAGTTCGCGGTCACGATCACTTCGGCCACGATCATCTCGCTCCTCCTGTCGCTCACCTTGTCGCCCGCCCTCGCCGCGATGCTGTTGCGGGCCCGCGATCAGGACAAGACCGGTGGGCGCTTCCACCAGGCCGTGCTGGCCGCCGGTGACCGTTTCAATCGCGGTTTCGACCGGATGAGCAACGGCTATGCCCGGCTGACCGGCCGGCTGGTCCTGGCGCCGAGGCGGATGATGACGATCTATGCCGGCCTGATCGCGGCGACCGCTGCTCTGTTCTGGGCGACGCCGACCGGCTTTATCCCGGCGCAGGATCAGGGCTACTTCCTGACCGTCATCTCGCTGCCGCCCGGCGCCAGTGTCGAGCGTACCGACGCGGTGATGCGCAAGGTCGCTGCACGCATCCTTCCGCTCAAGGGGATCAAGGGTGCCGTCATGCTCGCCGGATTCGACGGACCGTCGCAGACGCTCGCCCCTAACTCGGCCGCCGCCTATTTCCCGCTAACCTCGTTCGAGGACCGCGAGAAACTGGGCGTCAACCTCGCCAGCATCATGGGAGAAGCGCGTAAGGCGACCGCCGACATCAACGAAGCGCGCTTGCTGGTCATCCCGCCACCACTCATCCAGGGTATCGGCTCGGCCGGCGGCTATCGCATGATCGTGCAGGATCGTGGTGGCCACGGCTATGACGAACTCGCCAAGAACGCCTTCGGGCTGATCGGCAAGGCCAATCAGACGCCGGGTCTCGCTCAGGTGTTCACCTTCTTCGACACCGGGACGCCGCGCATCTTCGCCGATATCGACCGGCCCAAGGCCGACTTGCTCGGCGTGCCTCCGGAGCGCGTGTTCGAGGCGCTGAGCGTCTATCTCGGCTCGGCCTATGTCAACGACTTCAACCTGCTCGGTCGCACCTATCACGTGACCGCCCAGGCCGACGCGCCCTACCGCGCGACGGAAGCCGATATCGCCAACCTCAAGACGCGGTCGAACTCCGGCCAGATGGTGCCGATCGGATCGGTCGCGACCTTCACCAACAAGACCGGGCCGTATCGCGTGGTGCGCTACAACCTGTTCCCGGCGGTCGAGATCGACGGCGACACCGCTCCCGGTTTCTCGTCGGGCCAGTCGCTGGTGACGATGGAGAAGCTGGCGGCCACGACCCTGCCGTCCGACTACGGCACCGAATGGACCGGCATCGCCTTCCAGCAAAAGGCCGCGGGCAGCACTGCCGGCGTCGTCTTTGCCCTCGCCGTGGTGTTCGTCTTCCTGGTGTTGGCGGCACAGTATGAAAGTCTGGTGTTGCCGCTGTCGATCATCCTGATCGTGCCGATGTGCCTGTTGGCGGCGATGATCGGGGTCAATCTGAGAGGCATGGACAATAACGTCCTCACCCAGATCGGCCTGGTCGTGCTGATCGCGCTCGCCGCGAAGAACGCGATCCTTATCGTCGAATTCGCCAAGCAGGGCGAGGAGCAGGACGGGCTGTCCCCGGTCGAGGCCGCGATCCGTGCGGCGCAGACTCGCTTGCGGCCGATCCTGATGACCAGCTTCGCCTTCATCCTGGGTACCGTGCCCCTGCTGATCGCGAGCGGCGCCGGGTCGGAACTCCGTCAGGCGCTGGGCACCGCGGTGTTCTTCGGAATGATCGGGGTGACCGCGTTCGGCCTGCTCTTCACGCCAACCTTCTACGTCGTGTGCCGCGCATTGGGCGATCGTCTCGCCCGGATGCGCGGCAGCCGCCCGGCGGCCGAGCCCGATGCCTCCGGCTCGCTGCAGCCGGCGGAATGAAACGGCCAGAATCAAAAGGATTTCCCATGAAGTCGTTTCGTCTTCTCCTCCCCACCGTTTCCGCGCTGGCTTTAGCCGCTTGCGCGGTGGGGCCGAACTACGTCGCCCCCCAGACCCCAGCGGCGTCGTCCGGCCCCTTCATTTCCGCAGCCTCGCCGGCGCTCTCGACCGAACCGGTCGCGCAGAATTGGTGGAAGCTGTACAATGATCCCGTGCTCGACGGCCTGATCGGCGATGCGCTGACCGCCAATACCGATGTGCGGGTGGCGGTGGCTCGGCTGGAAAAGGCCCGCGCAAATCTGCGCGGGGCGAAGTCGGATCGATTGCCTCAGACCAGCATCGGCGCCGGCGCAACCTATGGCCGCTTGCCCGAGAGCCAGCGTGCCCCCGGCGCTCCACAAGAGGATTGGTCGATCGATGGTGGCCTGAGCGTCTCCTATGAGGTTGATCTGTTCGGCCGCGTGAAGCGTGGAGTCGAGGCGGCGCGAGGCGATGAGGCCGCAGCCGCGGCGGATGCCGATGCCGTCCGGGTCGCGGTGGTCGCCGACACGACACGCGCTTATGCCGACGCGGCGTCGGGCGCGGCGCGGCTGAAGGTGGCGCATCAGATCGTCGATTTGCTCGACCATTCGCTACTGCTCACCCAGCGTCGCCACGAAGCGGGGCTCGCTACGCAACTCGACGTGTCGCGAATCGCGACCTTGCGCCAGCAGCGCGCAGCCGACATTCCGGACCTGGAAGCCGGACGCCAGGCCGCGATCTTCCGCCTCGCCACGCTGACCGGCAGAGCGCCCGCCGCTCTGCCCGCGATCGCCACCGATCGCAGCGTTGGGCTGGAAGTCACGCAGCCGATCCCGGTCGGCGACGGTTCGGCCCTGCTCGCTCGCCGCCCTGACGTACGCGCCGCCGAGCGCCGCCTTGCCGCCGACACCGCGCGGATCGGAGTCGCCACCGCCGACCTTTATCCGCATATCTCGCTGGGCGGCTCGATCGGCTCGACCGGGCCCAATATCGGTGATGTGTTCGGTGCCGGCCCCTTGCGCTGGCTGGTCGGCCCGCTGATCAGCTGGGCGTTCCCCAATCAGGAAGCGATCCGCGCCAGGATCAACGCAGCCAAGGCGGATAGCCACGAATCGCTGGCGACGTTCGACGGCACCGTGCTGCGCTCGCTCGAAGAAACCGAGACCGCTCTGACCAGCTATGCCAAGGCGCTCGACCGCCGCACGGCACTCCGCGCCGCGCGCGACCAGGCCGAGATCGCGGCGAAGATCACCCGCGCACAGCAGCGCGAGGGCGCGATCGACTCGCTGCAATGGCTCGA
>FSUD01000091.1_pt1 | contig 15988 bp, 20 predicted proteins | sample 1637011 | NCBI WGS metagenome assembly FSUD01 (sample SAMEA3914816, study PRJEB12502) | metagenome | biome: forest; material: soil | place: USA | collected 2011-09-16 | depth 0.3 m
CTCGTCCTTCGCGCGCATGCCCAAGCCGGTATTCCACGAGGAGTCTCTGGTCGACCTTACTCGCCAGTCGATCTTCCTGCACGAAGTCGCGCATCCGGCGATCGGTTTTTCGCTCGAAACACCGGACTTCGTGCGGCTCGTCTGTGATCGCCGTCAGATCGGCCAGGCGCTGACCAACATCGTCAAGAATGCGGTCGAGGCGATCGAGGCTCGCGAAGGCGATGTGCCGCCGGGCAACGTCTCTGCAACAATCCGGCCCGATGGGCGCCTGCTGACGCTCGAAGTCGCCGATAACGGCATTGGCCTGCCGGTCGAGCGTGATCGCATCGTCGAGCCCTATATGACGACGCGCGCGCGGGGCACCGGGCTCGGCCTCGCGATCGTCAAGAAGATCATCGAGGAGCATTGCGGCACCATCGCCTTCACCGACCGTCCGGGTGGCGGCACGGTGGTGACGATCGTGTTCGACACCGTGATGCTCGACGCACTGCTCGAGGAAAGCCGCGATCCTGCGGAAATCAGTAAAGGCGAGGGTGCTCTCGCCATGCTTACCAGAACCGGACAAAAATCATGAGCCTCGACATTCTCGTAGTCGATGACGAGCAGGACATTCGCGAACTCGTCGCCGGGGTGTTGCAGGACGAGGGCTACGAAACCCGGGCCGCTGCGGACAGCGATTCGGCGCTGGAGGCGATTTCCATGCGCCGTCCCAGCCTGGTATTGCTCGACGTCTGGCTTCAGGGATCGCGGCTCGACGGGCTCGATCTGCTCGACGAGATCAAGCGGCGCGATCCGTCGATCCCGGTGCTGGTGATTTCCGGTCACGGCAACCTCGATACGGCAGTGGCGGCGATCCGGCGCGGCGCGGTGGATTTCATCGAAAAGCCGTTCAACGCCGACCGGCTGTTGCTGATGGTCGCGCGCGCCACCGAAACCGAGCGGCTTCGCAAGGAAGTGGCGTCGCTGCGCGCCTCGGTCGGCCGCGATACCGATCTGACCGGCAGCTCGGCGGCGATCAACGGCGTGCGCGCCACACTGAAGCGCGTGGCGGGGACGGGGAGCCGTGTGCTGATCATGGGATCGGCCGGTGTCGGCAAGGAAGTCGCGGCGCGCTTGCTCCACACCTGGAGCCAGCGCGCGACGGGGCCGTTCATCATCGTCAGCGCCGCGCGGATGACGCCCGAGCGTGTCGAGGAGGAATTGTTCGGCATCGAGGATCATGGCGACCTCGTCCGGCCCGGCCTGCTCGAGCAAGCGCATGGCGGCACCCTGTTCCTCGACGAGATTGCCGACATGCCGATGGCGACGCAGGGCCGCATCCTGCGCGTGTTGACCGACCAGAGCTTCACCCGCGTCGGCGGCCAGCGCACCGTCAAGGTGGACGTCCGCGTCGTCTCCGCCACCGCGCGCGACTTGACCGAAGAGATTGCCGACGGGCGGTTCCGTGAGGATCTCTACTACCGGCTGAACGTCGTGCCGGTGGTTATCCCGCCCCTGACCGACCGGCGCGAGGATATCCCCGCGCTAGTCGAGCATTTCGTCGCGCATTACGCGAGTGATCGCCGTGTACCGACCCCGGAGATCGCCGGTGACGCCATGGTCGCGCTGCAAAGCTATGAATGGCCGGGCAATGTCCGCCAGTTGCGCAATGTGGTCGAGCGTACTGTGATCATGGCGCCGGGCGACCGGATCGGGCGGATCGACGTCGACTTGCTCCCCGCTGAGGTGCTGGGCGGCAATGGCGACAATGCCGGGGCCAGCGCGATGATGGGCGCACCCTTGCGGGAAGCGCGCGAAACGTTCGAGCGGGAATATCTGCGAGTCCAGATCCGGCGCTTCTCAGGTAATATCTCGCGCACCGCGACCTTCATCGGGATGGAGCGATCGGCATTGCACCGTAAGCTGAAATTGCTCGGCATCACCGAAACCCGCGACGAATAGCGCGGCGGCGCTGGACGTAGCGTCGCTCGATCAATACATTGCGTGATGCACGTGCCGAGTGGGCACGCGCTTCAGACGCCGGAGAACGGCGCCACGCGGGCCTCACGCACCCGCCAAGACCAAGGACCGAATAATGGCCGAAAAACAGACCTCTCTCCAGGACCTGTTCCTCAACGCGCTGCGCAAATCGAAGACCCCGGTGACGATGTTCCTCGTCAAAGGCGTCAAGCTGCAAGGAATCGTCACCTGGTTCGACAATTTCAGCGTCCTGCTCCGCCGCGACGGCCAGTCGCAGCTGATCTACAAGCACGCTATCTCGACCATCATGCCGTCCAACCCGATGGACATCGCCGCCATCGTCGATGCGGTGGGCGATGCGCAGAAGAAGGCGCCGCTGCTCCAGGAAATCTTCCTGAACGCGGTGCGCAAGTCGGAAGACAGCGTGACCATGTTCCTGGTCAACGGCGTCATGCTGCAGGGGCAGATCGCCTCGTTCGACCTGTTCTGCATGCTGCTCGAGCGCGAGGGCATGGCACAACTGGTCTACAAGCACGCAGTCTCCACCATCCAGCCGGCACGTCCGCTGAATTTGGCTGAAGATTCAACAGATTCCGACGAAGATTGACCACAGGATTCGAACGTGATCGCGACGAGTTCGCGCGCGGTGCGCGAGCTATCGTCGTATTGCCCGATCAGGGAAGCGCGAGCCGCGATGCCGAGGCTCGGCTGGAGGAGACGGCTGGCCTCGCCGCCGCAATCGGGGTCGAGGTGATCGAGAAGATCGCCTATCGAGTCCGGGCGCCGAAGCCGGGCACGCTGATTGGCTCCGGTCAGGTCGAGATGCTCGCAACGGAAGTGCGGATGGCGGAAGCCGGGCTGGTCGTGTTCGACGCTGGCCTGACCCCGGTGCAGCAGCGCAACCTCGAAACGGCGCTCGAAGCCAAGGTGATCGATCGCACCGGGCTGATCCTGGAGATATTCGGCGAGCGCGCTGCGACCGCTGAAGGGCGGTTGCAAGTCGAACTGGCGCATCTCGACTACCAGGCGGGGCGGCTGGTGCGCAGTTGGACTCACCTCGAGCGGCAACGCGGCGGTTTCGGCTTCCTCGGCGGTCCGGGTGAAACGCAGATCGAGGCCGACCGGCGCTTGATCCGCGACCGCATGGCGCGGTTGAGGAAGGAACTCGACCAGGTCAGCCGCACACGCGGCCTGCATCGCGACCGGCGCCAGCGCGCGCCGTGGCCGATCATTGCGCTTGTCGGCTATACCAACGCCGGAAAATCCACGCTTTTCAATCGCCTGACCGGCGCTGACGTCATGGCGGAGAATTTGTTGTTCGCGACGCTCGATCCGACCTTGCGGCAGATTTCATTGCCGGGAATCGACAAGGCGATCCTGTCGGACACGGTCGGTTTCGTCTCCGAACTACCGACGCAACTGGTGGCGGCGTTCAAGGCGACGCTGGAGGAAGTGGTGTCGGCCGACCTGCTGATCCACGTCCGCGACATCGCGCATCCGGATAGTGAAGCGCAGCGCGCCGATGTGGAGAAGGTGCTGAGCGAGATCGGCGTCGCCGAGACGACTCCGCGGTTCGAGGCGTGGAACAAGATCGACTTGCTCGACGGCGACGACCGCGCGGCGGCACTGGCCGAAGCGGCGCGGCGCGATGACGTCGTCGCGATCTCGGCGATGAGCGGGGAAGGGGTGGACGAGCTGATCCGCGAAGTGGCGGCCAAGCTGACCACCGGGCATCGCCGCTACACGATCACGCTAGACGCTGCCGACGGGGCGGGGGCGGCGTGGTTGCATCAGCACGGGGAGGTGCTGGGGCAGGAGGTCGATGGCGACATCGCAACCTATGACGTGCGGATGGCACCCCGCGACTACGAACGATTCGTGCAGCGCACCGGCTGACCGGTCGGATCCTATTTCGGCAACGTGTAATGAAGCACGTAGCGATGCTTCCCGCCCTCAATGATAATCTCCAGCCGACCGCCGATACCCTTGAGATCGCCGGTGCCTGAGCCAGGTGCGATGACGGCATTCATATCCTGCTTACCATAGCCCATCGAGCCGATGTGCTGGAGCGTGAAGCTGCCTTTGCGACCATCAAGCGTGCCGGTCACTTGCTCAAGCGCCACATAAGACGCAGTCCCTCCCGCAGGATCGCCGGAGCCGAGCATCTGGCCGGTGGCACTGGCTTCGAGATCGCCGTGATAGACTTTGGTCAACGCGAGCACGCCAACAGGCCCTTCGATCCCGGCATTCGGCTTGGCGCTGACGTCGAAACTACCCTTCGCCTCTTGCATATCGGGGCTCAACGCTTGGGGTACTGCCGCCGCATTCGATAACGCACCGGCTAAAGTCGGCAGCACAACCAGCAGGGCAGGGATTAGGAACATTTCACGAACATATCACTCCGTTAGGCGTGGGGCAAGCGTTTCGCCTCCGCCCAAAGCGCTTCCTTGGCGTCAAGGTCGAGCGATACGAACGAGTCGCCAGCCTGCACCTCCATTGCCCGAAACCGCCGTTCGAATTTGCCGTTCGCCGCCCGCAACGCCGCTTCCGGGTCCACGCCTAGCTTGCGCGCCCAGTTGACTACTGCGAACAGCAAATCACCGACTTCCTCCTCGACTTCGGCAGGCGTGGTCGCAGCTTCGACCTCGGCCAGTTCCTCGTCGATCTTGGCGCGCGGGCCGCGGGGGTCGGGCCAGTCGAAGCCGGTGCGGGCGGCGCGCTTCTGCAACTTCTCCGCGCGCAACAACGCCGGCAGGCCGGTCGCGACACCGGCCAGCGCGCTCTTGTCCGTCTTGCCGGCGCGTTCCTCGGCTTTGATGATTTCCCACAGGTGATGACCGCCTTCGGTCGCGTCGCCGAAGATGTGCGGGTGGCGGCGCTCCATCTTGTCGCTGATCGCACTGACGACGTCGGGCAGCGCGAACTGGCCGGCTTCCTCGGCAATGCGGCTATGGAACACGACTTGGAGCAGCAAGTCGCCAAGTTCGTCCTTCAGATCGGCCATGTCGCCACGCTCGATCGCGTCGGCGACCTCATAGGCTTCCTCGATCGTGTACGGCGCGATCGTCTCGAATGTCTGGACGCTGTCCCATTCGCAGCCGGTCTTGGGATCGCGCAGCCGCGCCATGATATTGGTGAGACGGTCGATCATCGTGAGGGGGCTCTTGGTTTGGGTTATCTTCAAGATTGATAATATACATTATGTTAAATGAAGGCCTATATCAGGAGGGGCCGTTATCCCCGGATCAACATCACTATCCCGATGACGACGGCGAAGATCGCTGCCCAGGCCAGCGCCATCGAGAGCGTCCGCCCGACCGGCATCCGGCGCGCGAGTAGCGCCGAGATCGGCAACACCAGCAGCAAGATGTAAAAGATGGCCATGCCAGTCCGGTCGTTCATCGGCTCAGCTCCAATTCCAGCCCGTCATACCCAGGTATCACATTGCCGGGCAGTTCGGCCAACAGGCCCGCATAATCCATCGACAGGTCCATATGGGTCAGGACTGCTTGTGCTGGCTTTAATTCCGCGACCCAGCCCAGTGCCTGAGCGAGATTCGGGTGGCTGGGGTGCGGCCGCCGGCGCAGCGCATCGACGATCCAGATGTCGAGATCTTGATAGAGTGACCGCATTTCATCCGTCATGACATTGAAATCAGTGGCATATCCGATCGATCCGTTATCGGCGTCGAAGCGCAATCCGGCGGAATGGATCGAGCCATGCGGTTGATCGGTCACGGCAATCGCGATGTCGCCGATTGTGAGCCGGTCTGGTAGCAATTCCGGCGTCACTATCGACGGATAACCATCGCGGCCAGCAAACACATAAGCGAACTTATCCCGCAGCAGACCCATCGTCGCCGGCCGTGCCAGCCCGCGTACCGGTGCGCCGCGAGCGTGATAGATCTGGCGGAGATCGTCGATGCCGTGCGTGTGATCGGCGTGATCGTGCGTCCAGATCGCCGCATCCACATCGCTGACGTTGGCCGCCAGCAACTGCTCGCGCATATTGGGGCCGGTATCGACCAGGATGCGCGTAGTCGCCGTCTCGACGAGGATAGAGACACGCGTGCGCCGGTTGCGCGGCTCGGCGGGATCGCAATCGCCCCAGTCATTCCCGATCCGAGGCACACCCGACGAGGTACCAGAGCCGAGAATGCGGACCTTCACGCGACGGTTTTCGCGAACAATCGGTGGAAATTGGCGCGAGTCGCCTCGGCCAACGCCTCGGGATCCTCACCGCGCAGATCGGCCAGGAAACGACAGGTGTCGGCAACGAAGGCAGGCTCGCCAGTCTTACCGCGATGCGGGACCGGCGCGAGGAAAGGAGCGTCAGTCTCGATTAGCAGGCGCTCGATTGGCAGGCGTTTGGCGGTATCCTGCAAATCCTTGGCGTTCTTGAAGGTAACGATACCGGAGATCGATATATAAAGTCCTAATTCCAATGCCTTGTCGGCAAAGTCTCCGCTGGCGGTGAAACAGTGAATGACGCCGGGATAGGCCCCCTGCTCCATTTCCTCGCGCAGGATTGCCGCGGTATCGTCCTCGGCGTCGCGGGTGTGCACGATGATCGGCAGCTGCATTTCGCGGCACGCCGCGATGTGTGCTCGGAAACTCGCCTGCTGGCGTTCGCGGTCGCTGTGATCGTAATAATAGTCGAGCCCGCTTTCGCCGATCCCGACGATGCGTGGGTGTTGAGCACGAGCAACGAGCTTGGCGGTATCGACATGACTGTGTTGGTCAGCCTCATGCGGGTGGATACCGACGGTCGCCCAGACATCGGGCTCTCGCTCGGCGGTGGCGAGCACATCGTCCCATTCGCTCTCGCGCGTCGCGATATTGAGCATCGCCACCACGCCGCTGCTGCGAGCGCGCACCAGCACCTCGCCTTGCTGCTCGGCCAGGCCCTTATAGTTCAGGTGACAATGGCTGTCGGCAAGCCTCATTCCGGCTCCATTTCCAGACGCGGGAACACACCACTGGGTGCTGGCAAGACGGTGCCGGAGACGATCGGCCGCGTGAGCGAGTCGAAATTGCGTCGATCTTCATCCTGGCCGAGCAGATCGAGCAGCTTGTCGGCGCTTTCCGGAATCGCCCAGCGCGCCATGATCGCGATCCGGCGCACGGCCTCGGCGGCGTAGTACAAGATCGTATCGGCCCGCGCGGGATCGGTCTTGCGGACGCTCCACGGGGCCTGGTCCGCGAAATATTGGTTGGCATCACGAGCGGCCGCCCAGATCGCGTCAAGCGCAGCGTGGATTGCCAGATCGGCCATCGCGGTCTGCATCCCCGCCTCCGCCGTCGCGACGCTTTCGACCAAAGCCTCTTCTGCCGCCGTCGCCTCCCCCGCTTCCGGCACCTTGCCGTCGCAATTCTTGGCGATGATCGAGAGACAGCGCTGCGCCAGATTGCCGAGATTGTTGGCGAGATCGGCGTTGCACCGCGTGACGATCGCCTCTTCCGAATAGCTGCCGTCCTGGCCGAAACTGATTTCGCGCAGCAGGAAATAGCGCAGCGGGTCGGTGCCGAACCGGTCGGCCAGCTCGATCGGGTCGGTGACGTTGCCGACCGACTTCGACATCTTCTCCCCGCGATTGAGCAGGAAGCCGTGACCGAACACCGTCTTGGGCAAGGCGACCTTCGCGGACATCAGGAAGGCCGGCCAGTAAACTGCATGAAATCGCACGATATCCTTGCCGATCAGGTGGATATCGGCCGGCCAGTATTTCGCCAGCGGATTGCCGGTATCGGGATAGCCGATACCGGTCAGGTAGTTGGTCAGCGCATCGACCCAGACATACATGACGTGCCCCGGGCTGCCCGACACCGGCACGCCCCAGTCGAAGCTGGTGCGCGAGACCGACAAGTCGTTCAGCCCGCCTTCGACGAAGCGGACGATCTCGTTGCGCCGCGCCTCGGGCCGGATGAAATCGGGGTTTGTGGCATAATGATCGAGCAATGGCTGCTGATACTTGCTCAGCCGGAAGAACCAGGTCTCTTCGGCAGTCCATTCGACCGGCGTGCCCTGGGGGGAAAGCTTCTGCCCCCCCTCCCCGTCGATCAACTCCTTCTCGTCGTAAAAGGCTTCGTCGCGGACCGAGTACCAGCCGGCATAGCGATCGAGATACAGGTCGCCCGCTTCCTCCATCGCCGTCCAGATCGCCTGGCTGGCGGCGTAATGGTCGGGGTCGACGGTTCGAATGAAACGATCGTAGGAAATGTTGAGACGATCATCCATCGCCTTGAAAAGAGCAGACATTTCATTCGCCAGCTCGCGCGTCGGGATGCCGCGGTCGCGCGCTGTCTGCGCCATCTTCAGGCCGTGCTCGTCGGTGCCGGTCTGAAACCGCACATCGCGCCCCGCCTGACGGTGAAACCGAGCGATCGCGTCGGCTGCAATCGCCTCATAGGCATGGCCGATATGCGGTCGGCCGTTCGGATAGGAAATCGCGGTGGTGATGTAATAGGGTTCGGCCATGCCCCGAGCCTCTAAAGCAGGCGGCGGACGGATGGAACCACCCGCAGCCCTATGATATCGTCAGCGCAACGATCTGGGGAGGATGGGATGCGATATTTGACGGCGATGGCTCTGGTCGCGCTGGCGAGCCCTGCAGCGGCGCAACGCGTGCCCGTACCTGTGGCGAGCGATGACGAGCTGAAAGGGCTGAGCGAAGCCACCTCGGCGATCGAAGTCCGCGTCGATGGCGATCTCAACGGCGACGGGGAGACCGACACTGTGTTCGTCGAGCGCGGCGAGGACGTCCGCAAGCTGCACGTACTGATCGCCTATCGCAGCGAGACCGATCTCGGCCACGATCCGCTCGACGACGAACTCCAGCTCGACATTGCCCCGCTCGGCTCGGCCGAGCTGACGATCAAGAACGGCGTGCTGCTGGTCCACGATTTGACCGGCGGCACCAGCGCGACCGACTCGACCTATCGCTTTCGCTACGATCCCAAGGTCAAGAAAATGCGGCTGATCGGGCTCGACGCGACCGATTATAGCCGAACGTTCCAGACCGACATGTATGCGATCAGCTGGAACCTGCTGACCGGCGATTTCATCATGCGCTATTCGAAGCTCAAGCCGGAAAGCGCGAAAAGCGACGAAGCCTATGAAAATGCGGTGGAAAGGCGGCGCAAGCGGCCGTTGAAACCACTCTATCTCGCGGACACGCCCGACCCGGGGAGCACGATCAGCGCCGAGAATTGGCCGGGCGGTTAACCTCGCCCGCCAATCGCGTGACGATCCCGCCCATCTCGAACACTGTGCCCTGCGCGTCGAGCGACAGGCCGAGCGCGCTGGCGGTGAGATTGCGCGCCGCCTCCTGCGCGTCGAGCGCGGTGCGGAGCGCCTCCCCTGTCCGGGTTCGTGCCACGCCGGCGATGAAGCTCGGCGCGCGTTCCAGAAACGCTTCGTAGCGCGGCTGCGCGGCCTTGAGCGACAGCGTGCGCGCCAGCTCGGATCGCAGCACGTTGGACGGATCGCCCTTGGCGAGATCGGTCAACGCCTTGTCGAGTCCGGCAATATCCAGCCCGGCCATTGCCAGTGCCTGAGCGGGCGACCCCTGCCCCACGCGGACCAGCTCGTCGACTTCACCAGACGCGACTCCAGCATCGTCCAGCGCGGCGCGCATCTCGCTATCGCTCAACGCCTCGAACCGGAGCATCCGGCACCGCGAGCGGATCGTCGGCAGGAGGCGCCCCGGCGCGTGGCTGATCAGCAGGAAGACGGTACCGGGTGGCGGCTCCTCCAGATTCTTGAGCAGCGCATTGGCGCCGCTGCGTTCCAGGTCGTCGGCCGAATCGATCACGACGACCCGGCGGTCCGAATAGGTCGGCTTGACCCCAAGAAACGGCTCCAGCGCGCGCACCTGATGCACGGTGATACTCCGCGCCAGTCCCTGATCGGGCTTCTTCTCGTCCCTGGGCAATCGCTGAAGAACGCGCAGGTCCGGATGCGAGCCGGCGTCGATCAGCTGCTGGGTGCGATCACCGGGCGGAATTGAGAAGTCATCGGGCCCATCACCAGCCAGCACCCGCCGCGCGGCGAGCGTCGCAAACTGCGCTTTCCCGATCCCCTCGGGCCCCGCGAAGATCCAGGCATGGTGGAGCGATCCACCCGCCATCGCCGTAGCAAAAGCCTGTTTCGCCAGTGCATTACCGTAAAGCGACGTCATGGCAGCAGGTCGGCGATCTCGACCATCAGGGCATCACTCACCGTTTCTGGACTGCCGCTGGCATCGATCAGACGGACACGATCGGGCTCGACCTCGGCAAAGCGGCGAAAGGCAGAGGCAACGTCGGTGTGGAAGTCCGCGCCCCTTGCGGCAAACCTGTCGGCGGCGGCCCCATCTCGGCTGGCCGCTCGCGCTGCGCCGACTTCCAGCGGGACTTCGAGCACCAATGTCCGGTCGGGCAGCAATCCGCGCGAACCGAAACCATGCAACGCCAGCACCGCGGCATCGTCGATTCCGCCCGCCACGCCCTGATAAGCGCGCGACGAATCGATGAAACGATCGCAGATTACCCAACTGCCCGATCCCAGCGCCGGCTGGATACGCTTCTCGACATGGTCGGCACGCGCGGCCGCGAACAGCAGCGCCTCGCTATGCGCGCTCCATCGCGTGACCTCGCCTTGCATCAGCAGGCCGCGGATCGCCTCGGCACCCTCGCTGCCGCCCGGCTCGCGAGTCACGACTACCGAAACCCCGCGCGCTTCGAGCGCCGCGGCCAATCGCTTCACCTGGGTCGACTTGCCCGCGCCCTCGCCGCCCTCGATCGAGATGAACTTGCCGCGCACGGCCCGGCTTAAGCGCCGAACAGCTGAAGGAAGCCCGCCCAGGCGCGGCCGAAGAACCCGGCCTCGCTCACATCCTTGTCGGCAGCCAGCGGCAGCAGTTGATCGGGCATGTTCGGCACCCTGATGAGCAAGTCGGCGACATGATCGCCCGCCTTGATCGGCGCCTTGAGCGGGCCTTCATAGACGATGCTCGCCTGGACGTTGGGGTTGGTGCCGGCCGGGACCGTCATCGACAGATTGTCCGGCGCGACCAGGCCAACACTGCTCGATCCGCCCAGTTGCACATCGGCGGTGCCGACTTGCTTGCCCTTGGCGACGAGCAGCTTGGGCTGCCACGCGCGGAAGCCCCAGTTCATGAACTTGACCGATTCTTCCTTGCGGCCATTGAAGCTGTCGAGCCCCGCGATCACCATGATCAGCCGGCGCCCGTTCTGGATTGCCGAGCCGGTAAAGCTGTAGCCCGCTTCGTCAGTATGGCCAGTCTTCAGGCCGTCGGCGCCCTGGACGTTGCCGAGCAGCGGATCGCGGTTCGCCTGGTCGATCGCGTCGCCCTTGCCCAGCGTCTTGCCCCAGGTGAAGTTCGGGAGCGCGTAGTAACGCTTGTAGAGGTCCGGGAAGTCGCGGATCGTCGCCTTGGCCAGCGTCGCCAGGTCGCGCGCGGTGACAAAGGTGACGCCATTGTCCGGCCAGCCGTTCGAGGTGCCGAAATGGCTATTATTGAGGCCGAGCTTCTTGGCGGTCGCGTTCATCCGCTCGGTGAACGCTTGCTCGGTGCCCGAAATCCCCTCGGCCATCACGACGCAGGCGTCGTTGCCCGACAGCGTGACGATGCCCTTGAGCAGGTTGTCGACGCTGACATTCTCGCCCGATGACAGGAACATGGTCGAACCCTGGCTGTGCCACTTCTTCCAGGTATCGGGCGCCATCGTATACATCGTGTCGGGCTTGATCTCGCCCTTCTTGATCATGTCGAACACGACATAGACCGTCATCATCTTGGCCAGCGATGCCGGCGGCATGCGGCGATCGGCGTCCTTCGAAAACAAAACCGCATTCGACGACAGGTCGACCATATAGGCGACCGGCGCGGGGGTCTGAAAATCCGGCAGCGCGGCATTGGCTGGCGCCACGAGCACCATCGCGGTGGCGGCGGCGAGGGTAACGATCTTCGACAGGCTGTTCATACTCAAACGCATCCGTACGCTAGCTAGTGGCGGGTACATCAATCCTCGCGGACGATCCGGGCATCGCCATAGCCCCGCCGCGCGGCGCCGTCACGCGCTTGTGCGGCCTGACTGGCGCTGGAATAGGGGCCGAGGCGGACGCGCCATAGCGCTCCCGCTGGCGAGACTGCTCCGCCAAGCGATTTGGCGAGCTGGACGGCACGGGGTTTGCTGGAGAAAGCGGCAACCTGGACGAAATAGCCTCCCCTCGCCGGAGCAGAGACAGCGGGCGATGGGGCTAGCGACCGAACGGAGGATGTCGGCGCGGATTGGCGAGTCGGCAGTCGAACCGGGATCTTCGGTGCAGATGCAGGCGTAACAGCGGCAGGTGCACCCGGCACGCGCTGCCTGAGCGCTGTCAACAGCGCCGGCGGCGCATCGAGACGCGGCGCGCCCGGCTGGCCGGAGCGAAGCGCGGTCAAGTCTCCGGGAGACGGCGAGACTCGGCGAATCCGTACCGCCGCGCGGCCGTTGATCCCCAGCGCCTTGGCGGCGGCTTGTGACAGGTCGATCAGCAGGTCGCGGCCTGCTGGCCCCCGATCGTTGATCAAGACCAGAATCGTCCGTCCGGTAGCGAGCGAGGTCACCTCGACATAGGACCCTAGCGGCAAGGTGCGGTGCGCCGCGGTGAAGCCGTTGGGGTCGAACCGGTCGCCCGATGCCGTGCGGTTGCCGCCCAGTTCGTCGCCATACCAGGTGGCGTACCCAGCCTCGTCATAGCGATCGGGGCCGGCGCCCGACGTGCCGCTCGGGCCAGTTGTCGGCGGTGGGCCGGCGTCCAGTGGAACGGGCGCGATTCTTGGTGGTGCCGAGCGATCCTCCGGCACCGGACGCAGAGCATTCGCCTGTGGATCGGGCTGTGGATAATTGCGGGGATTGCCGTCTTGCGACGTGTCGCCGTAGCTGGGATTCGGCAGCCGCTGCGCATCGGCATAGCGGTCGCTCACGCAGCTCGCGAGCGCGACGCAGGCGATCAGCCCCAGCTTATTGCTCAACGGCATCGGCCAGCAATCCCACGCTCAGCGCGTAAAAGTTCGAGCAATTATAGTCGAGGATCACCCGGTAATTGCCCGTCAGCAGATAAGCAGTGCTGCCCGGCCCGTCAGGCTCGATCAGCGTGGCCATCACCTTGTCCCCCGGCCAGGCGCGACGCTGCGGCACGATCCCCAAAGCGCGCCATTCGGCCATCGTCCGCCATTCGCTCTGCCGCGCAAACACGCGGGGGCAGCGCGGCGACATCAGTTTCGAGGTCATGCCCGCCCGATCGAAGCTGGATGGCACCGACACCGCAAAGCCCCAGGGCTGGCCGGGACGCCACCCGGCTTGCGTGAAATAATTGCCGATCGACGCCAGCGTATCGGCGTCGCTCGACCAGATATCCGCACGCCCATCGCCGTCCCCGTCGCGAGCGAGGCGCAGGTAAACCGACGGCAGGAATTGCGGCCCGCCCATCGCTCCTGCCCAACTGCCGACCAGTTTGTCGCGCGGTACGCCGCGATCGACCATCCGCATCGTCGCGATCAGCTCCGGTTCGAACAGGCTGCGGCGGCGGCCTTCATAGGCCAGGCTGGCTAGCGCTCGTGGCAAGTCGAAATTGCCCATGATCTGGCCGTAATTGGTCTCGTGCCCCCAGATCGCGACCATGATCGATTCGGGTACGCCAGTCTGATCCTCGATCCGGCGCAGATGCGAGCGTTCAGCGAGATATTTGGTGCGCCCCTGCGAAATGCGGGCGGCGTCGACATGCGCGCGCAGATACGGCGCGAAGGGCGGGTTGGCATTGCTGGGATTGGCCGGGTTGCCGCCGGGCTGCCCGCGATCGAGCTCGATCACGCGCGAGTTGAAGGTGAGACCGTTCAGCACCGAATCGACGCTCTGCGGGCGGATCCCCTGGGCGATCGCCCGGGCGCGGACCGATTGCAGGTACGTCTGGAACCCCGCCTCATCCTGCGCCGCCGCAATGTTGCTCGACAGGCCGGCGAGCAGCAGCGCCGCTCCCAGCATTCCCGCGATCGTGCTCAACCCCCGCATCGCGCGACCGTGCCACAATCCGGGCCTTTGGTGAAACCCCCGTCGTAACTGTTCTCGTCGCTATCGTCGCGCGGCTTGCACAAATCGCCGCCGTTGAGCAAAGACGCGCACTCGCTCGTCAGGGTGACGCGCGGAGAGATGGCCGAGTGGTTTAAGGCAGCGGTCTTGAAAACCGCCGTGGGTGGAAGCTCACCGTGGGTTCGAATCCCACTCTCTCCGCCAAGGCCCAGCGCGAGATAGATTTTAGCGATGCTAAAATCTATCTCGCGCAAGCCCGGCCGGCCTCGCCGACAAGGCGAGGGCCGACGACGCAGCTTCGCCGCGGCGCTTCGATCAAGCCGTGCCTGCGACCTCGACCAGCATGTCGTAGAGATATTCGGGCAGCGGCTCGTTGAACTGGCAGCCGGCCTGGAAATCGTCTGCCCATTTGATCGTCGCAGCGATCGTACCGGCGCCTGGAATGGTCAGCCAGATCACGCTGTCGCGGCGAAGCGCGGAATAAGTGTGGATGCGTGCACCCTCCAGCGACAGATCGGTGATCCGGCACAGCGTGCGGTCGAGCCCGCCGCGCCCCAGCTTGGCGTCGAGCGACACCGGAGCGCGCGGCGAGCTTCGCCGGCTGAGAATGGCGGGTTCGAATTCCGCAGAGAAGATACGCTGGCTGGCTTCCATGACGGATAGCCTAAGCCAGCGTAGCTAACGCGCCGTTAACGACGGCGCCGTGCGGAAATGCTTACTTCTTGCCGAGCGTGAGGCCGCCGAAACGCTTGTTGAAGCGCGCGACCTGACCGCCCGAATCGAGCATCGTACCGCGACCGCCGGTCCAGGCCGGGTGCGCCAGCGGATCAATGTCGAGCGTCATCGTGTCGCCTTCCTTGCCCCAGGTGGAGCGCGTTTCGAACACGGTGCCGTCGGTCATCTGGACCTTGATCATGTGGTAATCGGGGTGCGTATCGGGCTTCACGTCTTGAATTCCTTTTGGAAAGCCGCCGGTTTCCGACCGGCAGCGAAGGGCGCGCGCCTAGCAGAGCATGCGCATTAATACAACAGGGCAGCCATTCAGGCGGCGGAACGCAGCGCCCACCATTTGTGCAGCGCCGCGACGGTCCAGACGATCTCAATCACGCCGAACGGCCATGCGCCCTGCATAAAACCATAGACCGAGCTGAGCACGCAGCCTCCGGCGAATCCGAGTGTCCAGATCGGCGCCCGCGCCTCCAGCACATAGCAGAGAGCGGTAAAACCAACCGATACCAAGCCGAAAACGGTCAATGCGTCCCACTGGATCATCGGGCAGCCTGCCCTGGCATCAAGCGCTGGGCGGGTCGGCGATCATCGCGGTGAATTCGCATTCGGTGGCGATCTCTCCGTCGAGCATCGCCTTGCCCGCGAACTTGCAGACTCGCGAGCGCTTCTGGAGGAACTCGACCTCGAGCCGCAGCAATACGCCGGGGGTGACCGGCTTGCGGAACTTCACGCCGTCGATCGACATGAAATAGACCAGCTTGCCCGACCCGGCGAGGCCGAGGCTTTCAACCGCAAGCACGCCAGCCGCCTGGGCCAGCGCTTCGACTTGCAGCACGCCGGGCATGATCGGCCTTCCCGGGAAATGCCCCTGGAAGAATTCCTCGTTGATCGTCACCGCCTTGATCGCGACGATCGACCGGTCGAGAACCAACTCCTCGACCCGGTCGACCAGCAACATCGGATAACGATGCGGCAGCGCCGCCATCACTCGCCCGATATCGAGCGGGCCGATGGACGTCGCTGCCGTAGTTTCGTCGTTCACCGGCCGCTGGGCTTCTTGCCCGTCGGCGCGGGGGCCGGTGCGACAGCTCCGGGAGCTGCGGCGCCCGGAGTTGCCGACTTCTGGCCCGGCTGCCAGCCGGCCGGCGGCGTGATGCTCGCGGTGGGGACCAGCCTGTTCAGCTCGGCGGTGATGTCGTCGGTGATATCGGCGGTCTGGTCGGCGA
>FSUD01000833.1_pt1 | contig 15722 bp, 11 predicted proteins | sample 1637011 | NCBI WGS metagenome assembly FSUD01 (sample SAMEA3914816, study PRJEB12502) | metagenome | biome: forest; material: soil | place: USA | collected 2011-09-16 | depth 0.3 m
CAGATGACCGACACTACCGACGTCCGCGCACCGGCGGGCTTTGCGCCCGAACATGCGATCAGTTTCGGGGCGCGCAACCAGCCGGCGACACCCGTCGCGGGCGACAATCCGCTGCCGACCATGGCGACGCTGATTGCCGCCACCTCGACGCCGCTGACGGGCAATGCGAGCGCTGCGACGGTCGCCGGGCCGTTCGTGCCGCAACTCGGCCGGCCGATCTGGCTGACGCTGTCGGGTATTTGGAGCGGGACCGCGCAGCTGCTGCGCTCGACAGACGGCGGTGCGACCCGGCTACCGCTGACATATTCGGACGGTGCCGTGAAGGCGAGCGTCGCCAGCAACGTCAACGCGCCGATGGCCGAGGAAAGCGACGCGGCGGCAACTTATTACCTGTCGCTTGCTCCGGCGAGCGGTACCGTCACCTATCGGGTGGCACAATGAGCGCGGACATCATCGCGCGCGACACCGCCGAGCGTGCGCGGCAACAAGGCGCCGCCAATGCCGCGGCGCTGGCGCAAAGCGCGCTGAGCGGCTTCACTCCGGCTAACATGGCGGCGTGGAACCGGGCGAAGGCGCGAGTCTTGGCCGGCGTGTCGGACGCGGTCGTCGCTTTTGTCGGCGACAGTACGACCGTAGGCCATGGCGCGGGGGACAGCCCCACCGTCAACATGACCAACGCCCGGTTCCGCGCGATGCCGGCCCGAGTGTCGGCGCGCTTGAACACGCTGGGGCTGCCCGCGACGGCGGAAGCGGTGTTCGGGTCGAACGGCATCGATACCGTCAGCACACTCACCAACATCGCGTCGTACAACCCGCAGCTCAACGTGGCGACCAGCGGTACGACCAACTGGCGCGTGACTCAGATCTTCACCGCCGCCGGGCATATCGTGATGAACGTCAGCGGCACCGGCACGTACGCGCTGACTCCGTCTGCACCGTTCGACGGATACGATATCTATTGGGTCAACGGTTCGAGCAATGGGGTGATGACCACCGATATCGGCAGTGCTACGCTGGCAACGCTGAGCGGATCCGGCGCCACGGCGGTGAGCAAGACGAGCGTCTCGACCGGCGGTGCGGCAGCGACCGGCACGATCAACGTCAAGCGCGTGTCCGGTACGGTCTATCTGCTCGGCATCGTTCCGCGCAATTCAGTGGCGCGGCGCGTGCAGATGCTCAACCTCGGCTGGGAAGGGGCGCAGACCGGCGACTGGGCGTCCACCGCCAGCGCGCTCTACGCGCCGACCTCTACGGCGGTCTACAATCCGCCCAACATGCTGGCGACGCTCGCGCCCGACCTGACGATCGTCAAGCTGGGTGCCAACGACTTGTCGCACTCGACTCCAGTGGCGACGAGCCGCGCCAATCTGCAGATCGTCATCAACGCGGCCAAGGCTGGCGGCGGCTCGGTCGTATTGATCACGCCGACGCCGCAGAACCCGGCGACTCGCGATCCGGCCGGGCTGACCGCGGCGTACAACGCGATGTTGGCGGAACTGGCCGCGGCAAACGGCTGCGGCTTGATCGATCTGTACTCGCGCTATGTCGGCTGGTCGGCGGCGAACGGCTTCGGCTATTTCGCCGACGACGTCCATTCGCTGCCGCTCGGCTATGCCAATGAAGGCGATGTGATCGCCCGCGCGCTGTCGGGAAGCTGAGTTAAGGGAGCGTCGCGCCGGGCAAGGGCGGCTCGGTGCGGCGCTCCAGCCATTTCTGCATCGCCTTGACGACGGGCTGGTCGAATACGCGGTCGAGCAACAGCGCCAAAGCCGGCAGACCGACTACTACTAGTACGACTCGCACGGCGAGCGGCAAGTGGAGCTTCTCCGACAGGGGCGTGCCGAGCATCAGCAGCGGATAATGGACCGCGTAGAGCGGATAGGAGAGGCGGCCAAGCCAGTCCGCCGAGCGCGACGCTCGCTGACTCCGCGCGCCGGCCAGCACCAGAAGTGGCGACAGCAAAAGCACGAATCCGATATCATAGACCGCGCGCCAATCAGCCGGCACCGGGGCCAGCATCAGCAACGCAACCGCCGGCAGCAATATCCATAGCGGTGCGGCGAACGGCCGCCATCCCGAGCGAAAGATTAGCAACCCCATCGAGAACGAGAACAAGGTGCGCGGCACCCCCGCCGGGGCGCTGGCGAAGGTCGAGCCGAGATCGGCTGTCCCATGCTGCCAGCACAGCCAGGCGAATATCGCACCGCTGGCCAACGCCACCACGCCGAGCGCTCGCCGCCCTAGCCACGGAAAGGCCGCGACATAGGCGATGTTGACCAGCAGTTCGAAGAATAGCGACCAGCTCGGCGAGTTGAGCGGAAAGAGATTGCCCGGCGCGCCTGCGAAATCGGGCAGGAAGACGAGGTTGAGCGGCACTGTCGCGGCCAGATGCGCACTCCCCATTGCATGCGGATTGTGGGTGGCGATCAGCATCAGCTGGTGCGCCAGCCCGAGCGCCAGCCCCAGAGTGTAAAGCGGCCAGAAGCGGATCGCGCGGATCAGCGTGAACCGCCGCGCCGACATCCCGCCCGCGATCCTTTTGTCATAGGCGGCGGCGATGACGAACCCGCTGAGCACGAAGAACAGGTCGACCGCCAGATAGCCGCCTGGCGCCCAGCGCCCATCGAGCAAACGGACGGCGTGGAACACCACGACCAGCAATGCGGCGACCCCGCGCATGGCATCGAGCGCGACATAGCGCGGGCGTTGGGCGGGGGCACTCATGCTCGGAATTCCGTCGGTGATTTGCGTCGCGCATTTTGTTCGCAGGTGCAAAAAATTTCAGCCTCCTGTCGCGGCAAGCGCTTGCGCCAGCCGTTCGCATGCGCGAAAGCCGGACGGCAGGCAAGACGCTGGAGAATCAATGACGATCCTGGTCACCGGAGCCGCCGGCTTCATCGGATCGCATATCAGCAAGGTGCTGATCGCGCGCGGCAACGATGTGCTCGGCATCGATAGCCTCGATGCTTATTATCCTGTTCAGGTGAAGCTGGATCGGCTGGCGTCGATCGCAGCCGCGCCGGGTGGCGACCGCTTCCGTTTCGTTCAGCTCGACTTCGCCGACGATGCTGCGCTCGATGCCGCGATGGCCGGGGTCGAGATCGGCCGGATCGTCCATGTCGGTGCACAGGCCGGAGTGCGCTATTCGCTGCAGAATCCGCGCGCCTATGTCCGCTCGAACCTGGCGGGCCATGTCAATATGCTCGAACTGGCGCGGTCGCGCGGTGTTGCGCATCTCGTCTACGCCTCTTCGTCGTCGGTCTATGGCACCAACGCGTCGCTGCCTTTCCGGGTCGAGGACCGCACCGACAACCCCATTTCGCTCTATGCTGCGACCAAGCGTGCTGATGAACTGATGAGCGAAACCTACGCTCATCTGTATCGCATTCCGCAGACCGGATTGCGCTTCTTCACCGTCTATGGACCATGGGGCCGGCCCGACATGGCGGTATGGCTGTTCACCGACGCAATCCTGCGCGACCGGCCGATTACGGTGTTCAACCAGGGCAAGCTGCAGCGCGATTTCACCTATATCGACGATATCGTCGCCGGGGTGATCGCGGCACTCGACAATCCGCCGCCCGACGATGGTGCGGAAAAGGCGGGGGGCAGCCGCTCGCCGCATCGGGTGTACAATATCGGCAATCACCGCTCCGAAGAACTCGACACGCTGATCTCGACGATCGAGCAAGCGTGCGGGCGTCTGGCGATCCGCGACTATCGCGAGCTACAGCCCGGCGACGTGCTGGCCACCTATGCCGACATTTCCGCGATCGAGCGCGACCTCGGCTTCCACCCGACCACTCCGATTAGCGAGGGAATTCCGAAATGGGTCGAGTGGTACCGCGGTTATTCGGGCCTATAGGCGACCGCACCACGCGATCCCTGACTCAATGCTGATCCGCCAGACCCTCCTCTATCTCCCCGCGCAGATTCTGGCGCCGATGGTGGCGTTCGCCTCGGTCCTGATCTGGGCGCACCTGCTCACGCCGTCCGACCTGGGCGTGGTGACGTTGCTCGTCGCGATCCAGGAGGTTTGCTACGCCGCGTTTTTCGGCTGGTGGGGGCTGTATACGCTGCGTTTCATCGCGGGGTTCACCGATATAGCCGAGCGCACCCGCTATCTGCGCGCGGAAACCGCGGCGATCGGTCTGTCGACGCTGGTGCAGACCGCGGTGGTGGTCGTCGTGCTGATCTATCAGTTCGACACGGTGATGACGCCCGGCCTGATCGCCTTGTCGCTCGCGTTCATGATCACCCGGTCGATCAACAATTACAGCGCCGATCGCGCGCGGGCCGAGGCGCGGATCACGCTCTATAGCCTGGTCCAGGTGGTCGGGCCGGTGATCGGATTTTGCTTCGGGCTGCTCTGCATCTGGCGGTTCGGGCCGTCGCCCAATGCAGTGCTGGCCGGGTTCGTGGTTGCCCAGTTAATCGGTGTCGGGCTGGCGATCGCGATGTCCGATTTCTGTCGCGGACTGGGCCGTGTGGACCCCGCCATCCTCAAGACCGCGCTGACCTTTGGCGGGACTCAGACCACATCGATGATGCTCGCGATTCTCGCGATCAACGCGCCGCGCTTCATAGTCGGGCGGATGCTTGGGCTCGACGCGCTGGGCAGGTTCTCGGTCGGATACAGCCTCGGCATCCGCGCATCGTCATTCGCGGTCACATTGGTCACGGCCGGCGCCTATCCGCTGGTGGTGCGCAAGATGCAGACCGAAGGGCGCGCCGCTGCCTTCGCGCAACTTTCCAAGAACATGATTCTCGTCGCCCTGGTGGTCGCGCCGGTCGCCTTCGGGTTGCTCGCGGTCAACCGCTCGGTGGTCGAGCTGCTGGTCGCCGAGCCATATCGCGCCGTCACCTATATCGTCCTGCCGCTCGCCACGTTGGGCGGGCTGTTCCGCTATCTTCGCGCCCATACCTCGGATCAGGTGTTCCTGCTGAGCTTGCGGCCCGGCTTTGGCACGCTGATCGCGGCGTGCGATATCGTCATCGCGATTGCGTCGACCTATGCCGGTATCGCGCTGTACGGCGTAGCAGGCGCGGCGCTGGGGCCGATGATCTCAGGTCTGGCCACGTTCGCGCTCAGCTTTGTGCTGTCGCGGACCGTGTTCGGTTATCACGCGCCGCTGATGGCGTTCCTGCGCATCGTGCTGGCGGCAATCGTCATGTGCGTGGCGGTCTATGCGCTGCCGGTCGCGCATAACGTCGTGATGCTGGGCGCTTATGTGGGGCTGGGTGGGCTCATCTATATCGCGGCGACCATGCTGGTGATGCCGCGAGAAGCGCGGACGTTGCTCGATATGGTCAAGTCGCGATTGCCGGGCCGCAAGGCTGCGCAGGGGTAGGGAGAAGCGACATGGCCTCGATCGCGATCTACATGCCCGATTTCGCCTCCGGCGGCGTCCAGCGTCAGCACCTCAGGCTCGCGCCGCATCTAATCGCCGCCGGGCACGACCTGACCTTTATCGTGCATCGCGCGGAAGGCGCGCTGGCGGAGCAAGTGCCGGCGGAGGCGAAGGTTGTTTCGCTCGGTGTAAAACGCACCGTGTCGGCGATCCGGCCGTTAGCGCGCTACATCAAGGCCGCGCGGCCCGACGTCCTAGTCGCCAATATGGGGCACCCCAATCTGGTCGCGCTCGCCGCGAACAAGGTGGCGGGGAAGGCGAGCCGTATCATCGCCAGCCACCACAACCACCTGACCAATCAGGCCAAGGCCGAAGGCGGGTGGCAGCACAAGATTCTGCCCTTCCTGATCCGCCGCTTCCTGCGCCACGCCGATGCGATCGTCGCGGTGTCGGAGGGGGTGGCCGCCGACCTAGCGCGCGTCGCCGACCTGCCGCGAGACCAGATCAGGGTGATCTACAATCCCGCAGTGCCTGACGAGGTGGCGATGCTGGCCGCGCAACCGGTCAAGCATCGCTGGTTGGGAGAGTCGCAGCCGCTGGTGGTCGCGATCGGGCGACTGGTGCCGATGAAGGACTTCGCGATGCTGATCGCGGCGATCGCAGATCTGCCTGATGCGCGCCTGCTGATACTGGGTGAGGGGCCGCTACTCGACCCGCTTCGGGCCGAGGCCGAGCGGCTCGGCATTGCCAACCGAGTCGACTTTGCCGGGTTTCAGGCCAACCCCTATGCTTTTCTGTCACGCGCACAGTTGTTCGTGTTGTCGTCGAAATATGAAGGGTTCGGCAATGTCATTGCCGAGGCGCTGGCGTGCGGCACGCCGGTGGTCAGCACCGATTGCGAGTCCGGGCCGTCGGAGATTCTGGACGGCGGCCGGTTCGGCACGCTGGTGCCGGTCGGCGACACAGCAGCGATGACTGCGGCCATGAACGTTGCGCTGGCCGGGCCGCACGACCGCGCGGCGCTGATCGCGCGCGGCATGGAATTTTCGGTATCGCGGGCGGCCGCTGCCTATCTGGCGCTGTTCGATCGAGTGCTGGGGCGCTAGCGGCTTAGTCGAACAGCGACCCCATCGCCCGCGCGACGCGATCTGCGCCATAGAAGGACAGATGGCTGTTGTCGCTCATCACTGCCTGACCGTTCTCAAATACCAGGCACTTGCGCTCGTCGCGGCATAAAACGGCGCGGGGATCGAAGAACGCCGACGCGCCGATCTGGTCGGACAGCTTCCGGTTCCATTCGGACCCGAATTTAGGGGCGAGATAGAAACCGCGCTGAGCGTCCGGCCGTTGTTCCAGGCGATAGGCCAGGAATTCCATGCCGCCGAACGCGTAATCGGGGTTGTCGCCGATCATCCGCACCTCGACGCCGTGATCGCGCAGCGCCTTAATCGTCGCGGCCACCCGGTCGAACCCGATGCCGCTTGCCTCCATCCCCGCCTGCCAATGGCCCGCCAGGACGACGCGGCGGATATTGTAGCGGCGGATGATCGCCCAGACATTGCGGTTGTTGGCGGCGCAATCGGGCGCATTGGCGGGGCTGATGCCGAACAGCGGCAAGCATCCGGCTGAGGCGTAAAGCAGGATGCTGCCCCGCGCCCGGGGCGCTATCGTCGCTGTGATAGAACGGCGATATTGGTAGCCGTGCGAGTCACTCCAGAGCAGCGTCACCGGTCCTGCACCGCGCGCGAGGGAACAGCGGTCGGCGGCCCAGGCGGCATAGCCCGCGGTCAGGAAACAAGTCGGCTCGCCCGGCAACGGATTGTCGGCGCGCGCGATAGTCGGGATTTGCAGACCCGCAAACCGCTCCGGCACGCCCTTGCGGATGAATACAGCGCCGCCCAGCACACTCGCCGCCAGAATCGCGACGACCCCGCCGCGCAGGATGAAGCGGCGCGACACCCGACGGTTGCGGAACGGGCGTTCGACGAATCGCCAGGACAATGTCGCGGCGATAAAGGATGCCGCCAGCAACCCGAACTGTAGTGGCCAGCCCAGATCACCCATCACTTGATATTTGGTGAAGACGATCAGCGGCCAGTGCCAGAGGTAAAGCGAATAGGAAATGAGGCCGACAAACACGAACGGCTTGGTGCCGAGCAGGTGTGCGACCCAGCTGTGATGCGAACTCGACCCCGCGTGCAGGATCAGCGCCGCGCCCAGACACGGCCACAATGCGTTGACGCCGGGAAAGGCGCTATGCTCGCTCAGCAGCACGGCGGAGGCAAGGATCGCGACGAGCCCGACTGCCGCGCTGAGTTCGACCAGCGCCTGGCGCTTGATTGCCGGGATTGCGTCGAGCGACAGTAGCGAACCCAGCAACAACTCCCACGCCCGGCTGGGCAACAGGTAATAGGCACCGCTGGGCGCCAGCCGGGTCATCGCCACGCTTGCCACGAACGAAGCTAGTGCGACGATCGCCACCGGTCCAACATAGCGGCGCCCATGATACCGGGCGAGCGCCCACAGGAAGACCGGGAGCACGATGTAATATTGCTCCTCGACCGCCAGCGACCAGGTGTGGAGCAATGGTTTGAGGTCGACCGGGCCGTTGAAATAATCGGCCTTGAACCAGAAGAAGATGTTCGAGACGAACAGTGCGGCGCTGAGCAGGCTGGCACCCAATTCGCGGAAATCGTCGGGCAGGAACAGGACGAAACCCGCGATCAGGCAGGCCAGCATCATCACGAACAGCGCCGGGAAGATCCGCCGGACGCGCCGTTCGTAAAAGCCCAGGATGGTGAAATGACGCTCCTCGATCTCGCGGCGGATCGCGGCGGTGATTAAGAACCCCGAAATGACGAAGAACACGTCGACGCCGACGAAACCGCCCGCCATCCAGCCGAAGCCGAGATGGAACAGGATGACCGGAACGACGGCGATCGTGCGAAGACCGTCGATATCCGATCGGTACCTGATGCCGTGCATTGATCAATCACCCTATGCCGTGAAGACAGGCTCGCCGCCCGGCACCCCTTCCACCGCGTTTTTTTGCCGCTCATGCCTGATCGGTCCAGGGCTGGCTAGGTCGCGGACACCGCGACGTGCCGGTTTTTCCGGTTTTGTGGTGATCGGGCCGGGATCGGCTATTGAGCATTGGCTTGCCCCCGCGCTAGAGGGCGGCGCGTAATGCCGAGACGGCATGAATGGATGGATGATGACGATCGCCACCGAACTGCCCAAGGCCGATCCGACCAGTGGCGCGTCGGTGTCGGCCGTGCGGCTCAGTATCGTCATCAAGGCGCTGAACGAGGAGCGCCATATCGAGGAAGCGATCCGCAGCGCGCTGGCCGTGGCCGAGCATGTCGGCGGAGAGGTCATCCTGGCAGACAGCGGATCGACCGACCGTACCGTGGAGATCGCGTCACGCTATCCGATCCGCATCGTTCAACTGGCCAATCGCGACGAACGGTGCTGCGGTATCGGGCCTCAACTCGGCTATCAGCACGCTCGCGGCGCGTTCGTGTGGATCGCCGATGGCGACCAGGTGCTGTACGCCGATTTCGCCGATCGCGCGCTGGCGATGCTCGATGCACAGGCCGGCCTGGCTGGAGTCGCTGGGGCAGTCAACGAAGTGGTGATCGAGAATCTCGAGTTCGAGCGCCGCACCCGCATCAAGCCCGATCTCGCAGCCGAGGGGCGCGAGATGCGGTGGCTGAGCCAAGGCGGCATCTATCGCCGCGCCGCGATCGAGAGCGTCGGCCACTTCTCCGACCGCAACCTGCACAGCTACGAAGAATATGATCTGGGCCGCCGGCTGCGCGGGCGGAACTGGCGGCTGGTCCGCATCCCGGTCGTGTCGTGCGACCATTACGGACATTCGGGGGGCTCGTACAAACTGCTCTGGCGGCGACTGACCAGCCGTTATGCCTATGGTAGCGGCGAAGCGTTGCGCGCGGCGCTGGCGCAAGGCGATGCGCTGCGGATGGTCGGTGAGATTGGCGAGATCAAGCTGTGGCTGGCGAACCTGGTCTTCTGGGCGGCGATGATCGCGCTCGCGGTGCTGACCATGATCGACGGCTGGTGGGCGTTGCCCTTGGTCGCGGTCGCGCTAGTGCCGCTGGCGGCGGCGTTGTTGAAGACTCGCAACCTGGAACGCGCGGTGTTCACGGTCGCGTCCTGGGGCATCTTTACTACCGGCTTCGTACTCGGCTGGTTCCGGCGACGCGTCGCGCCCGACAGCCTGATCGCCAGCAAGGACCTGTCGCCGCAGCGCTGAGTCAGAGCGGCGCGGGGTTCATCACGTCGGGTACGCAGTCCGACCTCACAACTTGGCCCGGATTGCCCATCACGATCGAGCGCGGCGGCACATCGCGCGTCACCAGCGCGCCGCCGGCGATGATGCTGCCCCGGCCCACCGTGACCGCGCCGACGATGATCGCGTGCGGCCCGATCCAGACCTCATCCTCGATGATCGGGAAGCCGGTCTCGCGTTGGCCATCGGCCGAGATGCTGTCCTTGCGCCCCAACGTGACGCCATGGAACAGGGTGACGTTGTTGCCCACCCGAGCACCGGCATTGACCACTATCGCCCAGCCGTGCGGAATGGCGATCCCTGCGCCAAGATCGGCTGCCCACGGCAAGTCCATTCCGGCGCTGCCCGTCGCAAACCGATGTGCCAGCCGCCAGAACGGGCCGATCAGGCCGCCGGCCTGCGCCATCCGCAGCGTGAACAGCACGCGGAAATTGCGGTTGCGCGCCGCAAGCGCAATCGCGCCGCCCCACGAAAAGCGGCGCTGCGCCCGGTACATGTCGGCCTTGAGCGCGTCGATCGGGGTCATCGCTTGGTCTCCGCCGTGTCGAACATCTCGTCCCACGACAAGGCACGACCCGCCGCCACCTGACGCAGCCAGACCTCGAGCGTCAACACGCGCGTGATCTGCTGCAATCGGCTCGGGCTGGGCAGGCGTAAGAACAAGGCAGCGGTATTGGGCACCGAGATCTGATCGCGCAGCATCGCACCAGGCCCGTCGACCAGCGCGCGATAGAGTCGCTGGAAATCCTTGCCGCGATACCAGCCGAAATAGTCCATCGTCGTCCATGATCCTGCGATCGGCAGGCCGGTCCAGCGTGACAATTGGCTGATCCGGCGTACCGATTTACGCTGCGCCGCCGCCCATTTGTGGGGGCGGTAGGGGTAGGGATAGGCGCCGGTCTTCAACCAGGGCACGCTCGCGAACACGTCGGGGTGCATCGCACCGGCGGCTTCGCGGTACAGTCGTCCGCCATCCGTCACCGCAGGACTGAGTCCGTCCATGAAATCGATCAGCGCTTGGTCGATCAGTGGCGTCGCGACGGCGGCAAAATTCTGTTCGATGCGCGGGCCGAAATAGGTGAAGCGGTTGATCCGGAGATAGCGGTTGGTCGCCTCCTCCACCGCCGGATCGACCGTGATCGCGCCCCGGCCGAGTACGACGTCGCCGAACAATCCGTCCAGCACCACGCCCGCGCCCGAAATGGCGTTGGCGACGTGGACGATATGCGCGTGCGAGACGTCCTGCATGCCGTCGGCCATCCAGATCGCTCCGTCGCGCCCGGTCAGCCAGTTGCTATGGTCGATCGGCACGATCTCATGCGCGACGCCGAGTTTGCGCGCGACCTGCGCCGCAAGGGCGAGTTCTGGCGAGCGGGGCTGACCATAGGTCACCGTGCGGACGGTGCCGAACTTTCGCGCCTCTGCGGCGAGCAAGCGCGAATCGAGCCCGCCGCTCAACGTGACGACGATATCGCCGCTGGATGCCGGGGTGACGCGCGCGCGGATCGCCTCCATCAGCAGCGTGGCGAATCGTTCCTTCGCCTCCTCGATCGGCGTCGCGATGTTCTGGGGAATCGCTTGAGGCGGATAGACCTCTACCGCCCGCTCGCTCGCTTCCGGCCAGCGGACCAGCATGGCCGAGCGCGGCGGCAATTGCGTGACGCCGCGATAGTGCGTGAGCGGCGGTTGCAGCCAGCCCTTGGCGACGAACCGCTCCAGCATCGCCGGATCGACTGCATCGCCGACCGACGCCGCCACGGCCTTAGCCTCCGACGCCCAGAACAGCCCCGCCGCAGACCGGCCGGTATAGACCGGCATTCCGCCGTGCCGGTCGTTGGCGAGCAGCAACCTGCGCCGCGCCGGATCGACCATCGCGAAGGCGAAGCAACCATCCACGCGCGCGAACCAGCGACCGAGATCGGCAGCGTCTCCCTCCAGCATTCGCGACAAGGCGGTAAAGGCTTGGGCGAGATCGCCGAACCGTGGATCGCGGAGCAGGAGCGACCCGGCGATCGCGACGGTCGCGCCATCAGGCAAGATCAGGATCGTCGCCGACGCTCCACCTCTTGGCGCGACGACGCCCGAACGCCAGCCCTCGCCCGCCGCGTCGGAAAAAGACAGACCTGCATGATGCAGCATCGGCCGCGCGATCGCGGCGCTGGCGGCATCATCCGATCGTTCGCCCGTCAGGACCGCTCCGCACAGCCCGGCCATTGTTGTCCTCGTTCCCCCGAAACGCTCGTCGCCATGCCCGACTAGCCGACCGCGATCAATCGCGGTGCCGCGCCCGATTTAGGATGAGGCAGTCACCGCGGCGCGCGGCAAGATCGAGTACGCACCGGGGCCGGGCGCCGCCTTCAGTGCCTTCACCGTAACGTCCCAGATCAGCTTGGGCCGGTAATTCGCGTCGAACGCGGTCGGGCGCTGCGGGACGCCATCCAACCGGATTCGGGTCATATCCTTCACGATCCAGTTGTAGCGATCGTCGAGCCCCCAGAAATTGAGGCCCTGGCAGGTCGGCTGCGACAGCGTCACGTCGAGGAAATCCTGGATCATCGCCGCACTGGTGCCGTCGCGCTGGCCAACATTGCCGGCAAACGCCTTGTCGTTGATGTCGAGTTCGGAAACGAAAAAGGCGATGTCCATCTTTGCCAACTCGCGGATAAAGCTGTCGAGCCCGGCATGATCGACCCCTTCGCTCGACAGCAAATGCCCTTCGATGCCGACCGCGCTGACCGGCACGCCGCGCTGCCGCAGCCGCTGGACCAGCGCCAGCGTCGAGTCGCGCGACTTTTTCTGGAAGTCGGTGGTGCCCTCGATCAGGTTCTGGTTAAGCGTCAGCGGCGTCGCGGGATCAGCGGCGCGCGCGGCGGCAAAGGCGGAGTCGATATAGCGCTCGCCCATCTTGTTGAACATCGTCCAGCGCCGGACATCGCCCGAGATCGGCTCGTTCATCACGTTCCAGTTGAGGAACCGTCCGCGCCAATGCTGAGCGATGGTGCTGACGTGATCCGTCATCATTTTTTCGGCTTGGGCGGGTGTGGCGGCGTCGAGCGCAGCCTGGATCGCGGGCGCGATTCCGGTCCAGTCGAGCAGCATGTGACCGCGCATCGGCACGCCGACCGACTTGGCGAAGGCATAGATCAGCTCGGCCGAGCCATAGTCATATGCCTGGCCCGGCGTGTTCTGCAGCTCGTGCCATTGCAATGCCGATCCGTGGACCAGGATATTGCTATAGGCGCCGACCAACGCGCGATAGCGCTGATCGGTGGTCAGCGGCACACGGCTGACCGCGGTTCCGAAGAACAGGCCCTTGGCGCGCGCGATCGTGGCCGGATTGTTGGCGGATGCCTTTGCCGCCGCCACGATCTGCGCCGGGCTGGGCGCGTCGCTCGAGAGCGGGCCATAGGTATAACGGCTGAAATCCGGAGCGTTACCGCAGGCGGTCGCCGGCAGGATCGCGAGTGCACCCGCCAAAACATTGCGGCGGCTGATCGGGGCAGCCAGCCTGCCGTGTGCAAATAGCTCGCTCATCGCCGTCCTTTCGGTGTTCAGGCCACCGGTCCTCTCGAGCACCGGTGCAATCAGATACGACTTGCGGGCTCAGGCGTTCCTTCGCGCCACACGAATGCGACTGGCGGTGGGCGGCGCCTCGCCGGGCTGGCGTAGCGGCGCTGCGGTGAATCGGGGCTGGGCGAGCGCAATCATCATCACCAACAGCTGGCTCAGCAGCAGCGATTTCGATGCCAGCGACAGGAATCCGGCGGTCACCACCAGGAAGAACAGCGCCATGTACATCGCCGACCGGTCCAGCCGCCGCGCCAGCGTGACCAGCAAGGTCGGCAATGCGAAGAACATCGGCAGCGTGACCAGCAGACCATAGGTCATGGCCAACGCGATCCAGCATAGCTCGATGCCATAAGGCGAATGATAGAAGGTCTGGATGATCAGGCGGCGATTGGCGTCGGCGCCCATCAGCCATTCCTGCGGGTTGAGCGCGTTCAGCATCCCGATCGCGGCGTTGCGCGTCTCCGAGCTCTTCTGATCATTGGTAAAGCGATCGATTGTCGAATCGACGAAATCCAGCGGCACGAAGACCAGCAGCACACCGGCCCCCATCACGAGCAGCGGCAGCAGCCGCTGGCCGAAGCCGACTCGCGTCTGGCCTGGCTTGCGCCGGGCGAGAATAGCGCTGAGAACCACGACGACCGGCGTGAACACCAAAGCGGACCGGCCGCCGAACGCAAACATGGCGATGCCGTGGAGCAGAATCTCAGGGGCGCGCCACAAGATTGGCGTGGCGCCGGGCCGCGCGGTGAACAGGAACACCAGCATCGTCCCGGTCAGCAGCGATGCCGATAGCGGATGACCCAGCAACGCGGCCGCCCGGGGATCGTTGACGCCCTCGACCAGGCTGGGGATCAAATGATCCCCGCTAGCGCGCTCGCCCAGGCCGATCAGCGAGTTGATCACGAAAAACACGCGGACAGCGATGCCTATATAATCGAGCTGAACACGGCTGAAGCTCTGCATTGCGATCAGCAGAAAGGCAGGGCCGAGCCAGGTAACGATCGCCGCCGACAACTCCCCGCTGGTCACGCCGCCGCCGGCGATGAAGGCGGCGCGGACAACGAACAATATGCCGGCCGCCAAGAAGAACAGGAAGGGCGGGCTGCGCAATATCCGGAGATAGGCCGGGTCGCCGCTGACCAGCGCGACAATTGCGGCCAGCGCAAGCAGGAACACTGCAGGATGGACCTTGGTCACGAACGACGCATTGCCCAGGCTGCCCCAGCCGCTGATCTCCAGCAGATTCAAGCTGGCGAGGAACAGCAGTGCGATCGCGAGGGTCGTCAGCCAGCGAATTATGGGCGCCACGCAATCCTCTTTAGGTTCGGCCCGATCGCGTAGCGCGGCGGGCGCGGGGCATAGATGCCATTCGAACATGGCGGTGGCAAACGTGTCGACCGCACCGCAGCGTCAAGTGACCGCGGCATGGTCATCGCCGGCTCATGACCAGCGAGTCGAGATAGCCGAATTGCGGGCGAGTCACCACCGATCCCCGAAAATGATGCGTGTCCTTGTAGAGATACCGATCGCCGTCAAATACCGGGCACGCGCTTTGCGGGCAGAGGGTGTCGAGCGGATCGATCAATCGCGCGCCAGTTGCCCGTGCACTCGCCGCCAGACGGCCGCGAACCCATTGGGTATCGGCAAGGAAGCGCGCGCGGTCGATCGGCGGGGCGAGCACCGGTTGGCCAGCAAGCAGCGTTTGCCGATAGTAATGAAGCGGCTGATAGGTTCCCGGTGCCGGAGAGGGCAGGACCAGGGTCACGTCGACGCCGGCGCGAGTGAGCGTGCCGATGCGCCGCGTGAAGTCGTCGAACGCGGCATCCATCTCGCCGCGCGTCGCGGCCGGCTGCGCGATCGGGCGGCAACCGATCCATGTTTCCCGGCACATCGCATTGGGCAGCGCACCATTGTCATGACCGAAATAGACCCACCAACCGACCAGCACGATCACCTTCGGAAAGCGCTCGCGAGCGATGCGATCGAACGCGGCGGCGGCGAAATCGCTGCACTGACGGCCCTGGCCGGTCCAGCCGAGACGGGACAGCGGCGGGCAGCCTTCGCGGCGGAACATCGTGATTTCGGTTCGGCTCGACGGGACGATGGTGGCGAAGCGCGGGATCATCTGTTCGGCGTGGCTGTCGCCGATGATCGCGATGCGGTCCGGGTGCCCGGCGCCGATCACACAGATCCGGCCGCTGTCGAACAGACCGTCGCGATCGCATCCGGCGCGGCCGATCCAGTCGTTGTCGGCGGCTCGATAATCGGCCAGACGCGCCCGCGTGTCGGCCGACAGCGACGCGGTACGGATTTTCTCCAGCCCGCGTGTCTTCGCGACTCCGACCGGGAATGCCAGCAGGGCGACGGCTCCAGCAGCAAGTGCCAGCCAGCGTGCCCTCGACGATTGGCCGCTGGGGCCGAACAACATCTTGCGCAGCCGAGTCTCAACCAGCGCGTGCGACAATCCGCCGAGCAGGAGGGTAAGGGCG
>FSUD01000861.1_pt1 | contig 15646 bp, 12 predicted proteins | sample 1637011 | NCBI WGS metagenome assembly FSUD01 (sample SAMEA3914816, study PRJEB12502) | metagenome | biome: forest; material: soil | place: USA | collected 2011-09-16 | depth 0.3 m
ATCTCAAGCAGCGCAAGCAATTTGGCGTCCTCATCGGCAGCTTCCAGGCGCTCCAGCACCGCGCCGCGCACCTCTATTCGGAAATGGAAGTCGCGCGCGCCGCAACGCTGCGCGCGCAACAGATGCTCGACAGCGGATCCGACCGCGCCGACGAAGCGGTGTCGGTGGCCAAGGCGCAAGCCGGCCTCGCCACGATGCTCAGCGTTCAGGAAGGCGTGCAGATGTTCGGCGGCATCGGCATGACCGACGAGTTCGATATCGGTTTCTACATGAAGCGCCAGCGCGTGCTGGCCGAAATGTTCGGCGACGCCAACTTCCATGCCGACAAGATCGCTCGGGAAGCGGGATACTGATGGCCGAAGAAGACACCACACCCCGCCCGAAGCGCACGCCCGAAGACCTCGTGGCGGGCCTTGTCGCGTTGCTCGATGTCGAGGAGCTCGACACCGATCTCTATCGCGGCATGAAGCTGCCCGGCGGGCGCGGGCGCGTGTTCGGCGGCCAGGTGATCGGCCAGGCGTTGCAAGCGGCCCAGCGGTCGGTCGAGGGCAAGGACGCGCACTCGCTCCATGCCTATTTTATGCGCGCAGGCGACGACGCGCTGCCGATCATCTATCGCGTGGTGCGCGATTTCGACGGCAAGAGCTTCGCGACCCGGCGCGTGATCGCGACACAGAATGGTCAGCCGATCCTCAATCTGGCGGCATCGTTTCAGGTGTCGGAGGGCGGTTTCCACCACCAGGACGCGATGCCCGCCGACATCCCGCCGCCCGAGGATCTGAAATCCGAGAGCGAGCTACGCGCCGAAGCCGCCGCCGAAATGCCCGAGGAACATCGCGAGCGTTTCCTGCGCTTTTCCAGCCCGATCGACATCCGCCCGCTCTACCCGCGCAGCTGGTTTCACCCGGTCAAGCGCGAGCCCAGGAATTTCAGCTGGTTCCGCGCGGTCGCCCCAATCGGTGACGATCCGGCGATGCACCGCGCGGTGCTGGCCTATGCCTCCGACATGGCGCTGATGGCGACGTCGATGATGCCGCACGGGGTCAATTGGATGACGCCGGGCATGCAGTCGGCCAGCCTGGACCATGCTGTCTGGATTCACGAGCCGTTCCAGGCGGACGAATGGATGCTCTACGCGACGGATAGCCCCTGGGCCGGCCATGCACGCGGCATGAACCGGGGCCAAATCTTCACCCGCGACGGCCGGCTGGTCGCCAGCGTCGCTCAGGAAGGACTGATCAGGCAACGCACGCCGCGCGCCTGATCAGCGCTAGAGCCTATGGGCTGGCGGGATGATCGTTGTTGTTGTCATCGACCGCGATGAAGATGCCGCCGCCGATGATCGCGAGGCCGAGGATGATCGGGACGATCCCCACACCGAGCAGGTCGCTCTTATGCGCCTTGCCGCTCGACGATGCCCGGGCACCGTTCGCGCTGCTCAGCGACAGGCTGGTTGCCGGATTGGCCGACGCCATCACTGGCGTCACCGCCAACGACATCATGGCGGCAGCCGAAACGATTGATTTAATACGCATAACCCGTCCTCCCGTGAGTGGGAGGCAATGAACGACCGCGGGCCGGAAGAGTTCCAGCAGGGGCTATCGACCGTCCTAATACGCGGCTTCGTCGTCCGCGCGGTGCCCGCTCATCACGTACAGCACACGTTCGACACAGCCGACATATCCGCGTTCCGACTTCGCCATGACGGCGCCGCGGATCACTCCCGCTCCGGCATCGCCGAACTCGGCCGATGGCTCGGCGCGCAGGACTCGAATGTTCCCGGTCGCGCCCCACGGCGCGACGTCGAAGCCGATGATCGCCCAACCCTCGACTGCGCGGCGGCGATAATTGACGGGAAATGTCAGGGTGGGCTTCGTCGCCCACTCATTATTGGCCGGGCAAGTCGCACCTTCGACCGCAAGAGCGGTCTTTTCGGGCATGGCGGGGGGCGCCACGCGAGCGGCATTCTGGCGATAGGGATAAAGGCACCCGCTCCTTCTTCCGCCCGAAAAGCGCGATTGCGCAACCGCCGTCCGCGACGCCGCATCGAGTTCCGGATTGCCACTGCCCGCGACAGTCCTGACCGCTATCGGCTTTCCGCTGTCGTCGATGTCGAACTGAACCATACTCCAGTTCGGCAGTCCGACCATGGGCTTCATCTTCGTGAAATCGGGAAAAGCCCGCACCAGCGGCACCAGAGGATCCTTAAAGCATGTCGAGCCGGTAGGCTTCATCCGATTCACCATCGCGCGGGACATCTGCATCTGCGGATAGATCGATGCGGCCATCAGGTCGGTAGGCGACGCATCGGCCAGCGGCGTCTGCTTCAGGACAAAGCTGATATGGCAAGCATCGCGCGCCCGACCCGCCGGGAAGCGGCTGACCGCCAGCGCCGGCGCCAGGTCGCTATTATACGCGGCGTAACCGCTGGTCGGCGAGCGCACGATATCGACTGGCCGCCCGCTGGCGTCGATCGCGAAATCCAGGCTCGCCCGCCCCATCATGTCCATGCCCTGGGGTTGTACTGGCCATCCCAGTTCCGGTTTCATCGGCACGATCGTGGCAATGGGCAAATGCTCTTCGCCGCAGGTGATCGCGTCGGGCGCCCATTGGCTCAACACCTGATTGACCTCGACCGCTGGCGGCGACAGGACGATCGGCGGGGGAACCAGACGAGGCGGCGATTTGGGCACGGTCTGCGAGGCGGCGGGACTGTATAGCGAAACTAGGGCGACAAGCGCCGCGAACGAGGCAATCTTCATGTGCCGAGTTTGTCTCGCGGATGTTACCACTGCAAGTCAGCGCGATACTCGGTTCGGCGTCAGAGTGCCCTGCCCTCATCGGTTTCGTAAATCCGAAGATTCCGCTCGCCAATGCCCAGCTCGGCCCAGACACCGCGCCACGCCGCCATGTGCGTCGCCTGGCTGTGCGCTCGAAGCACATCAGCATCGGTCCAGCGTTCGTTGACGTAGAACAGGCCCGGATCGAGCACATCCTGCGAATAAGCGAAGAGCAGGCACCCCTCCTCGGCGCGGCTGGCCTGGAGCATCGCGGTCATCGCCGGCCGCGCTCGCTCGATGGCATCGACGGGCACACGAAACGTTCCGGTGATGATCAGCATGAGGTTCTCCTAGACCGCGGGTTTGCCGAATTCCTGGCGAGTCACCGGGTGGCTCGACGACAGGCCGCCATCTACCGCCCAATGCTGGCCGTTGACATAGCTCGCGTCGTCGCTGGCCAGGAACAGCGCCACGTGTGCGATTTCCTCGGGCACGCCGGCGCGCTTGAGCGGGTTGAGCCGCCCGACCTTGTCCATCTTGTCGTTGGCGCGGGCATATTCGAACACGCGCTCGGTCATCCCGGTCTCGATCAGGCCGGGGCATATCGCATTGACGCGGACATTGGTGCCAGTCAGTTGCTGCGCGGCAGTGGTAACGAGATTGATCACCCCGGCCTTGGACGCCGAATAAGCCGGGCCGCCAGCGCCGGACCGGATACCGGCGACCGATGCGGTGCAGACGATCGCGCCCTTCCCGCGTTTGATGATTTCCGGCGCAGCATGCTTGATCGCGAGGAACGGGCCGATCAGATTGACGCGAAGCACTTCGGTCCACAGCTCGACCGAGCTGTCGAGGATGCCGGTGATCCCGCCGGAAATGCCGGCATTGGCGTAAATTACGTCCAGCCCGCCATATTCGCTGACCGCGAGGGCTACGGTGCGAGCGACATCATCCTCGCCGCCCGCGTCCATCTGGATCGCCTTGGCGGTGCCGCCCGCCTTCAGGATGTTCTCGACCGTCGCGTGGACCGCCTCCGCCTTGTCGGCGGCGATTACCTGTCCGCCTTCAGCCGCGAATAGAGTAGCGGACGCGCGCCCGATGCCCGATCCCGCGCCGGTGACGATGATCGATTTGCCGGTGAACCTTGCCATAGCCTTTTACTCCGTCATCCCAGCGCAAGCTGGGATCTCATGCCGTGTCACGCCTCCGCCAGAGACCCCAGCTTGCGCTGGGGTGACGGGTTAGACGCGAATCTCAGATCGTCACACCGCCATCCATCACGATGGTCTGGCCGGTCGTGAACGCCGCCGCCTTCGACGCCAGGAACACCACGCCGCCGGCGATGTCGTCGGGCTCGCCGATCCGGCGCAGCGGGATTGAGCGGTTGGCCGCTTCCTGCCGTTCGGGGCTTTCCCACAGCGCACGCGCGAAGTCGGTCTTCACCAGCCCCGGCGCGATACAGTTCACGCGGACGTTATCGGGTCCGTATTCGTGCGCGAGGTTGCGGGCGAGTTGCATGTCGGCCGCCTTGGAGATGCAATAGGCGCCGATCGAGGTCGATCCGCGCAAGCCGCCAATCGAGGAAATGATGATGATCGACCCGTCCTTGCGCTCGCGCATCTCGGGCACGACCATGCTGATCAGCCAGTGGTTGGAGACGATATTGTTGTCGAGGATCTTGCGGAATTGCTCGTCGCTGATCCCCTCCTGCGGCCCGTAATAGGGGTTCGAGGCAGCGTTGCAGACCAGGATATCGACCTGCCCGAACGCCCGGCGAGTCTCGTCCACCAGATTCTGCAGCCCGGCCTTGTCGGAGATGTTGGCGGCGATCGCGATCGCGGTGCCCTCGCCGTACTTGCCGTTGATCTGGGCGGCGACCTCGTCGCATGCATCCTGCTTGCGGCTGGAGATGACGACCTTCGCGCCATGCTCGGCCAGTTCGAACGCGCTGGCCTTGCCGATCCCCTTCGACGAGCCGGTAATGATCGCGACCTTTCCGGTCAAATCGAACAGCAACATGCCTTGTCCTCCCTCATCGTCATCCCAGCGAAAGCTGGGATCTTAAGCCGCATGAGACCCCAGCTTTCGCTGGGGTGACGGCCTCTTGTTACGCCCCCGCCTTCTGCGCGAAATCCCATGCCGCATCGGCCAGCCGGTATACGCCCGCTGCCGACTTCTCGGCCTGCGCCGATGAAGCGGTACCTTCGACGATCCGCTTCTTGATGCCCTGGACGATTCCGGTCAGGCGGAACAGATTGTAGGCGAAGTACCAGTTGAGGTCGGGCACGCCGTCGCGCCCCGTGGCGGCGCAATACCGCGCGGTCATATCCTCGATCGTCGGGATGCCGCTGTCGCCGCCGGCCTTGCCCTCGACACCGGAGCGGCCCTCGGGCTTGGTCACCCAGCTCATCAGGAAATAGCTGAAATCGGCCAGCGGATCGCCCAGCGTCGATAGCTCCCAGTCGAGCAGCGCGATCACGCGGTTCTCGGTCTTGTGGAACATCATGTTGTCGATGCGGAAATCGCCATGGACGATCGACGTCCGAGTCTGTTCGGGCAGGGTGCGGGGCAGATACTCGATCAGGTTCTCGACCACCGGCATGTGCTCGGTTTCGGACATGCGATATTGCTTGGTCCAGCGCGCGACCTGGCGCTCGAAATAATTGCCCGGCTTGCCGTAATCGCCGAGGCCAGCCGCTGCGAAATCGGTGTTGTGCAACGCCGCCAGCGTATCGCACATCGCATTGTAGATGCCGGTGCGTTCTTCGGGCGCATAGTCCGGCAAGGTGCCGTCCCACAGATTGCGCCCGTCGGCGAAGCCCATCACGTAGAAATCGGTGCCCACCACGTCCGGATCGGTGCACAGGCCGTAGGGCCGCGCGACCGGAAAGCCGGTCGGATAGAGACCCGCAATCACTTTATACTCGCGATCGACCGCGTGCGCGGACGGGAGCAGATTGCCGAACGGCTTACGGCGCAGCACGTACTGCCCCGATGGCGCGTCGATCTTGAAGGTCGGATTCGACTGGCCACCGGCGAACTTGGTATAGGTCAGTGGGCCCCGGAACCCCTCGACATTCGCCTCCATCCACGCAGTCAGTTTCGCCTCGTCGAGACGGTCCTTCTCGGCGACCTCGATCGTTTTCGGAGCGTCGTCGGGATGCGCGCTCATCCGAAGGTAATCACGCTGCGCGCCGCATCGCCCTTGCGCAGTTCGTCGAACGCGTCGTTGATCCGCTCGATTGGCATGCGGTCGGCGATGATCGTGTCGAGGTCGAGCAGCCCGCGCATGTAGAAGTCGACCAGCCGGGGAATATCGACCGGGAAGCGATTGCCGCCCATCAGGCCGCCCTGAACCTTCTTGCTGCCGAGCAAGTCCATCGCCGACAGGCCGACACTGCTGCCCAGCGGCATCATGCCCAGGATCGTCGCCGTGCCGCCGCGGCGCAGCACCTTGACCGCAGTCGCGGCCGAGCCCTCGCGGCCGACCGCCTCGATCGCGTGGTGGACGCCGCCCTTGGTCAGTTCGACCACCTCTGCGACGACATTCTCGCCCAGCGCGTCATAGCTGTGCGTCGCGCCAAGCTTTTCGGCCAGCGCGCGTTTTTCCGGGACTGGATCGAGCGCGATGATCTTGCCCGCGCCCGCGATCTTGGCGGCATTGACCGCCGCCAAACCGATGCCGCCGCAACCGACGACACACACCGTCTCGCCCGGAGTGACGTCGGTGGAGTTGAAGATCGCCCCTGCCCCGGTCGTCACCGCGCAGCCGAGCAAGGCGGCGCGGTCGAGCGGCATGTCCGGGTCGATCGCGACACAGGCATGCTCGTGCACCAGCATCATCTCGGCATAGGCCGACAGGTTCAGCATCTGGTTGACCGGTTGGCCATTCATGCTGAGCCGCGGTGGCGCTCCCTTGGGCCGCCGCACGTCGCTGGAGATGCACAAAGCCATCCGCCCGGTGATGCAGAACTCGCAATGCCCACAGAACGCCGACAGGCAAGTGACGACCGCGTCACCGACCTTCACCGTGCGCACTTCGTCGCCAACCGCCTCGACGATGCCCGCAGCTTCGTGACCGGGGATACCGGGCAGCGGCGTCGGATAGGCGCCATCGACGAAGTGAAGGTCCGACCGGCACACGCCGCACGCGACGGTGCGGATCAGCACTTCGTGCGCCGCGGGCTTATCGACCGTGACATCGCATATCTCGAGCGGCTTCTTCGGCTCGAACAGGACTGCTGCTTTCACGCTTCCTCTTTCCCTTTTGTCACCTCGGACCTGTTCCGGGGTCCACCGCACCGACGCGATGACGGTTATTGCTGCGCCGTGGATCCCGGAACAAGTCCGGGATGACGGTAGTGGCTGGGCAATGAGCTAGCGGCTGACCCCGATATCACCGCTCGACACGATGTCCTTCTTGTAGTCGCCATACTTGCCGAACTCGTTGCGGGCGATCGCACGGGCATGGACTTCATCCGGACCATCGGCGAAACGCAGCGTGCGCATCGCCGCCCAGGCATGGGCGAGGCCGAAGTCCTGCGACACACCGCCGCCGCCATGCGCCTGGATCGCGTCATCGAGAATCTGCAGCGCCATGGCCGGCGCCTGGACCTTGATCATCGCGATTTCCTGCTGCGCCGACTTGTTGCCGGCGCGGTCCATCATGTCGGCCGCCTTCAGGCAGAGCAGGCGAGTCATTTCGATATCGATGCGCGCGCGGGCCACGCGCATTTCCCAGATCGAATGGTCGGAGATGCGCTTGCCGAACGCCACGCGGCTCTGGAGTCGCTTGGCCATCGCCTCCAGCGCGGTCTCGGCAACGCCGATCGTGCGCATGCAGTGATGGATGCGGCCCGGCCCGAGGCGGCCCTGCGCGATCTCGAACCCGCGCCCTTCGCCGAGCAGCAAATTCTCGACCGGCACGCGGACATTGGTCAACGACACCTCGCCATGCCCGTGCGGCGCATGATCATACCCGTAAACCGAAAGCATCCGCTCGATCTTCACGCCGAGGGCGTCGAGCGGCACCAGTATCTGACTCTGCTGCGCGTGGCGCTTGGCATCGGGATTGGTCTTACCCATCACGATCGCGACGGCGCAGCGCGGATCGCCGACGCCCGAGGACCACCATTTGCGGCCATTGATGACGTAATGATCGCCGTCGCGAACCATCGAGGTTTCGATATTGGTGGCGTCGGAAGAAGCCACCGCCGGCTCGGTCATCAGGAAGGCCGAGCGAATCTTGCCCTCCATCAGCGGCTTCAGCCACTGCTCCTTCTGCTCCAGCGTCCCGTAACGATGCAGCACTTCCATGTTGCCGGTGTCGGGCGCCGAGCAATTAAAGCATTCCGATGCCCAGCCAATCTTGCCCATTTCCTCGGCGCACAGAGCATATTCGAGATTGGAAAGCTGAGTCCCCTCGAACTCGAAACTGTCGTCAACGTGCACCTGGCCGGAATGCGGCGGCATGAAGAAATTCCACAGCCCCTGGGCCTTGGCGATTTCCTTAACTTCCTCGATCACAGGAATCACTTTCCAGCGATCACCCTCGTGCGATTGCTCGTGATACAGGTGATTGCGGGGGATGATTTCCTTGTCGATGAAGGCTTTCACGCGGTCCCGGAAATAGGTTTCGCGTTCGCTCAGCGTGAAGTCCATTTTAGTCTCTCCTGTGGCTATCGCGCAGTGGCCTAAACCGTACCGCGTTTTCGGTAAAGCCGTAGAATCACCTTTTCGACACCGGGTCCAAACCTCAAAAACGTCCCGTCGCGCCCGCAAAAGCACTGGCCCCATGTGACGAAACTGTTAAGCTCCTCCGATGGGGCAAAGTACAAGCGCAGAACTGACGGACGTAGCTGGGACGAAACGCTTTCGCGCAAAGCGGGATGCGATCCTGGCAGCGGCTTCCGAGGCGATCAACGAACAGAGCGCGAAGGGCATGACTTTCGCCGACGTGGCGCGCCGGGTTGGGCTGAACACCACCAGCGTGACCTATTATTTCAAGCGCAAGGAAGACCTGGCTCAGGCGTGTTTCGAGCATACGTTGGAAACCCTGCAGGACATGCTGGACGACGCACTGGGCGAGGCGACGCCCGATGCCCGGGTGGCCCGCTATCTGTCGCTCAACATGGCGCGCTTCGCTCGCATCCGCGAGCATAAGGAGCGCGCGCTGGCGTCGCTCGGCGACTTGCGGGCGATGGACGAGCCGATGCTCGGCCGGCTAATGACCGGCTGGCGCGACGTGTTCCGCAAGACCCGGGACTTGTGGGGCGACGAGCGCGACACGCGGCAGAACAAGGATCTGAACAGCGCGCGTGCGCATGTCCTGCTCGAAAACACCTTCTGGACCCCGGTCTGGCTGACCCGCTACGACCTCGACCAGTTCGATCGCGTCGAGACCCGGATGATGGACATGTTCCGTCACGGCTTCGCCGGCGCCGGCGCGCGCTGGGAACCGCAACTGCTCGATATCGAGCATGACGAGGCGGAGCCGGGGCGCGAGGCGTTCCTGCGCGCCGCCACCCGGCTGATCAACGAACTCGGCTATCGCGGTGCTTCGGTGCAGCGCATCGCGTCAGAGTTGAACGTCACCAAGGGCAGCTTCTACCACCATCTCGATGCCAAGGATGATCTCGTCATCCAATGCTACAAGCGCAGTTTCGACACGATCCTGGACGCGCAGCAGGCCGGCGAGAACGCGCAAGGCGATTGGTGGCACCGGCTTAACAGCGTCATCGCTACCTTGCTCGATGTGCAGTTTTCCGTCCGTGGCCCGTTGCTGCGCACCACCGCGCTCAGCGGCCTGCCGCGCCCGGTGCGGCAGGCGATGATCGACCGCTCGAACCGCATCGCCGGCCGCTATGCCGGGATGCTGTCGGACGGCATCGCCGAAGGATCGATCCGCCCGGTCGATCCGCTGATCACCAGCCAGTCGCTGATGGCACTCCAGAATGCGGCGTTCGACATGCGCAAATGGGCGTCGACCATGCCGCGCGAGCGCGCGGTCGCGATGTACGCCTCCACCCTCGCCTTCGGGCTGTTCGACGACAGGCATATCACCGACTGAGCGGTTCGGCGTCGCGCTTCCGGCACGACGCCGCTACTCCATTAGATAAACACCGTCCTCTCCATCTCCCGGCGCTTCAGCAACACGCCGGCGCGCCAGTAATGGAAGATCGCCCAGGGGGTGATCGCGGCGAACGTGAACATCGCATAACGCAGCGATTCCTCTCCGTATGTCGGACGCAGATAGTCGCTGATCAGGCCGACTGCCGTTGGCCCCAGCCCGAGTCCGATCAGGTTGTTCACGAACAGCGTGATCGACGCCCACACCGCGCGCTGGCGGATCGGTGCCAGCCCCTGGAGCAACGAGAAGGTTGGCCCGAGATAGCTGGAGGCGAACAAGGCGACCAGGAAATAAGCGGCGAAGGCGAGTTGGACGTTGTGCGTGAAATAGAGCGTCAGCGTGAACGGGAAGGCGATCGTCTTCAGCATTGCGACGAGCCAGCTTTGCCAATGCAGGCCATATTTCGCGGCCACATGATTGGCGATCTGGCCGCCGACGATACCCGAAATCGTCGCCATCACTGCGGCGACCGGCGCGATGAACAGCGAGATCGTCGGCAGCGTGACATGAAACGAACGTTGGATGAAGCTGGGGCCGAACTGTGCGTGGCCATAGCCGATCATCGATGTCAGCGTGACCGCGGCGATCAGGTGCATCGCGGCGCGATCGCGCAGGATCGACCTGAACCCGTCCAGGATCGACGGCATCGGATCATGCTCCGCGACGATCTGCACGTCCGACAGGCCTCGTTTCGGTTCGACCACGAACATCCAGATGATCACCGCCAGCAGCACACCCGGAAGGCCCACCACGAACATCGCCATGCGCCAGCCATAGATGTGCCCGACCATGCCGCCGATGATCGCACCACCGGCGCCCCCCAGCACGACGCCCAAGGTATAGATCGCCATCGCGCCCGCACGCTTTTCCGGGGGATAGAGATCGGCGATGATCGAATGGCTGGGGGGACTGGACCCCGCCTCCCCGATCCCGACGCCGATACGCGCGAGCAGCAACTGCGTGAAATTGTTGGCCAGTCCGCTGAACGCGGTCATCACGCTCCACAGCGCCAGGCTGATCGCGATGATCTTCTTGCGGCTCCAGCGATCGGCCAGCCACGCCACCGGAATGCCGAGACAGGCATAGAAGATCGCGAAGGCCAGACCGGAGATGATGCCGAGTTGGGCATCGTCGAGCGACATATCCTTGCGGATCAGCTCGAGCAGGATCGCAACGATGTAGCGATCCATGAAGCTGAAGAAATAGGCAGCGGTGAGCAGGAACAAGGTCAGTCCGCGGCGTTTCAACGCCAATGTTGCGGCGACTTCGGGGAGGGAAGTGGGAGAAGACAAGGTGGGGGCGACCTTTCTTTTTCTGGGCAACAAAATGGCCCCGCCGCATCTTGACGAATGCGACGGGGCCGAGGGGTCTTTTCAGATCATGTCAGGGTCAAAACTTGGTCGACAGGCCGAGCTTGAACATGCGGCCGTAGGGATTTCCGACGAACGGCTCGTAATTGTAATCCTCTCGCGCGAACGGTGGCTGAGCATCCATGAGGTTGAACACCGTGCCGGTCAGCGTGACGTTCCACGGCAGCTTCACCTGGATGTTTAGGTCGGCGGTGATGAAGTCGTTCAGGTCGGATCCGGTCAGGATGCTCGGGGCAAGCTGAACCGGGTCGCCGGTGCCGCACGGCGTTCCGGCAAAGCCTGTCGTCGGGTTGGGCAATGCCGTATAACCCTTGCCCAGCGAGCAATCGGGCGCGAACGGCCCGCTTCGCGTGTCATACCTTTGGTCATGCAGCTTGCCGGTATAATTGACCGTCAGGCGGGCATCGACCGGTCCCGCGCCGAGATCGACATAGGCCTGCCCCTTCCATTTCGGCACCGGATACAGCGTCGACTGATAGTTGAGCAGTCCGGCACCATCGAACGAGTTCTGGACCTTGGTGCCAGCGACGGTGATCGCACTGATCGTATTGTGCAGCATGCGCGTGGCGTCCGCACCGATCCCGAACCTGATCGACGATCCGAGGAACTCACGCGAGCGGTAGTTGACCGCGATGTCGAACCCTTCGTCCTTCAGCGTGGCGCCGTTCTGAAGTTGCGTTTTCACTCGGGCGATATTCGTGATGTTGGTCGTCGAGGTGCAGGGGCCGGTCGAGAAGGTGAAGCGCGCCGCGAGCGCGGCATTGGCGGCGCAGGTGTTGGGCGCACCGGTCGGGAACAGGGTCGCCACCATCGCGCTCAGCGGATCGGTGACGATCACGTTGGACAGATCATAGCGGAAATAATCGACGCTGGCGTTGAGCCCGCCGAACTTGAGCAGCACGCCGCCCGAATAATTCTTCGAGCTTTCCGGCTTCAACGCGGGGTTACCGAACACATCGACCGGCTTGAACGACGCTCCGATCAGTTGCAGCGAGGTCACGAAGTTGTTGGTGATATTGGCCAGGGTCGGTCCGCGGAACGTGGTGCCGAAGCCGCCGCGGATCGCCAGCCAGTCGGTAACCTGCCACCGTGCGCGAATCTGTGGATCGGTGGTCGATCCGACCGATCCGCCATAGTCCTCGTACCGCACCGCTGCCTGGATGTTGAAGCTGTCGAACACCGGCAGCTGCAATTCGCCGAACACCGCCTTCACGCCGCCTCTCAGGAAGCTGTTGGCGTTGGTGCCGAGGAACGCCAGCGCGCCGTTCGGCGGGCTGGGCGTGGCGCCGGCGGTCGGCGAACAGGCCGCGGGGTTGGTGTTGCCGGTGATCGGGGTATCGCGGCACGGATTGACCGCGATATTGCCGTTGTTGCCATAGACCGTGTCAAACCAGTTATAGCGATATTGCGCGCCGACGCCGAACTGAATGTCGCCGCCGGGCAGCTTGATCCCGGTCGATCCGTTTAGGTTGCCGTCCAGCACGAACAGCTGCGAATCCACGCTCGTCGTCCCGCGGACGAAGAACCAGTCGGTCAGTGTCTTGTTGTTGGCGAGCGCCGCACTGCCCTGCGGATTGGTGGTGCCGTTGATTGCGCCGTTGGTGACCGCATTGCCAAACGGGTTAAGCCACAGACAGCCATTGGCGCCCGGAGTGGAGCCCGTGCAATTCGGTCCGCCGAACCCGCGCAAGGCCAGCTGGATACGGTCGCCGAAGGAGTCGTAGCCATCGATATAGCGCGTATATTGATGATAGGTCGCGGCCAGGCTGTAGTTGATGCCGGAGGTCACCTTGCCGGAGAATTCGGCGGTGAAACGGATCGATTCCGACTTGCGCATGCCGCGCGACGATCCGGTCTCGTCATCGTCGCCCAGCGTCGACGGGTTGCCGCCAGCCAGATAGGGACGGAACAGCAGCAGCGGGAACACAGCGCCGCTTGATCCAGCCGCAACCCCGGCAAAGACACCCGGATTGGCGGCCTTATAGGCAGCAAAGCCGGGGTTGTTCGCCGGGACATAGAAGCCGAGGCCCAGGCTGGTATTGGCGACGCTGCCGCCCAGCGACGCGACCGATGGCGCTTGAGTCAGCAGATAGGATGGCGAAGTCAGGTAATGCGGGATGGTCGTGCGCCCGAACAGCGCGGTCGCCTCGAACTTGTTGCTCCCACCCAGATCGACTTCGACATCGGTCCAGGCGGTGATGCGCTTCTCCAGATCGACCAGCGTGTCGAACCCGGTATATTGCGTGTAGCAACGGTTGTTGCCGACGCCGATCCGGCCGCCCAGCGCTACGCAGCTCGAATCCGGCTGAACCCCCGAATAGGGCGTGACGACGCCAGGCGTGGGCGACGGGCCAACCAGCAGGAAACTCGCCGGATTGCCGCCGCCGGTCCAGCCGCCTTGCGGGTTGTTGGTATAAGGCTGCAACGCGAAATCGCGATCGCGCGCCAGCAATTGCCCGCGCTTGTTGAACCCGACCGCCGTCAGGAACCGGAAATGGTCGCCGACATGGCCATAGCTGAGCGACACATCGACATCGCCATCGGTATCCTGGACGAAGCGATACGATGCGGCCGCGCGGAACCCCTCCTGGTCGTTGCGCGTGATGAAGTTGACGACGCCAGCAACCGCGTCAGATCCGTAGGTAGCGGCGGCGCCGTCCTTCAGGATTTCGATACGGCCCAGCGCGGCGCTGGGGATCAGGTTGATATCGACCGCGGGAACGCCATTGCCCGACGTCACCAGACGCTTGTTGTTGAGCAGGACCAGCGTGCGTTGCGGGCTAAGGCCGCGAAGGTTGGCGGTCGCGATGCCCTCCGCGCCTTGCGACCGGCTGTCGAACTGATTGGCGTCGCCCAGCACCGCGCTCGAGGTCGGCAGCGCCTTGAGCAGCTCGACCGCGGACGGCGAGCCCAGTTTCTGGAGTTCGTCGGCACCGATCACATTGACCGGCAAGGCAGCATCCTCCGGTGTGCCTTTGATGATCGAGCCCGTGATGACGATATCGCCCTGGCCGGAATCGTCACGGTCCTGGGCGGTGGCGGGTAGCGCAGCGGCAACGCCGAGCACGGAAATCGCGCAGGCGCAAAGCAACCTTGTCTTGATCATGTACCTCTCCCCATGCGGATTGGTACGCTTTGGCGGCACCATACCCGAACATCGAATAAGGCACGCGACCTACCGTCACGTCAAGCACTGTTCGCGTTGCAAACTGCTACTGCTCTAGGGGAATACCCCGATCCTACCCTTGGCTTATGAGACCGGAGCAGCCCAAACCCGATTATTTAATTCGGACTGCCCCGGATTAATCCCCAATCGTCGCGCGTCGCTCAGAATCCCGAAAGCGTCGCGAATCGGTCACGAAGGTAAGCAGTGTTGCCCCACATCTGCTCAAGCACGCGCATCCGCTTCAGATAGAAGCCGGCGTCATATTCGTCGGTCATGCCGATGCCGCCGTGAAGCTGGATCATTTCGCGGCTCATCAAATGCCCGACCTCGTTCGCCTTGGTCTTGGCAAGCAACGCCGCCTGGCGCGTATCGCCGCCGCCATCGATCGCCGACAATCCGGCCTCGACCGCCGAGCGCATCAGCTCGATATCACTGAACAGCCCAGCCATGCGATGCTGCAGCGCCTGGAACGTCGCCAGTACCTGGCCGAACTGGACGCGCTGCTTGAGGTAATCGAGCGTGGTTTCGAACGCTTGCGCCGACAGGCCGAGCATCTCGGCCGCCGCCAGCACCCGCGCGCGGTCGAGTACCTGATCGAGCAGGGCGTCGCCACCATCGGTCAGCTTCTCGGCCGGAGCGTCCTTGAACGTCACTTCGGCATGGCTGCGGAAATCGGTCAGTTCGCGGCGCGAGCGCGTCACGCCCTCCGCATCGCCGGCAACAAGATAGAGCCCGTCAGTCGCGGCAACGACGAACAGGCCGGCGGTATCGCCCTCGGCAACAAACGCCTTGGTGCCGGAGAGCTTGCCGCCGCTCACGCTGGCCTTGATCGCTTCGGGCGCATGCCGCGGACCTTCATCCACCGCCAGTGTAGCGACGATCTCCCCAGCTGCGATGCCGGGCAGCCACTTCTGCTTCTGCGCGTCGCTGCCACCCAGCACGATCGCCGAGGCAGCCGCGGCACTGGCCGCCAACGGGCTTGCGGTCACCGTCTTGCCGAGTTCCTCGAGCACCAGGCCCAGGCTCAGCCAGCCGAAATCGCTGCCGCCATAGGCTTCGGGGATGACGATCCCTGCCCAACCCATCTGTGCCATCTCGCCATAAACGCCGGCATCGAAGCCAGCCGCCCCGTTCTCGTCGCGCACCTTGCGCCACGCACCCACCGGGCTTTCGTTCCTGGTCCATTCGCGCGCCATGTCGC
>FSUD01000530.1_pt1 | contig 15308 bp, 12 predicted proteins | sample 1637011 | NCBI WGS metagenome assembly FSUD01 (sample SAMEA3914816, study PRJEB12502) | metagenome | biome: forest; material: soil | place: USA | collected 2011-09-16 | depth 0.3 m
CATCTGATCCCCCATCATATGTTCATGATTTGTTCCACAATACAGAGGGCCGTCCGTGTAGGACAGCCCCCTCTTTCATGGCTGGGGAGGTTGGGTTCAGACCGTCGGAAGGAGGGTGGTCGGCGTCTGCAGCGAGTCAACCATGCCCGGCACCCAGCCGGTGGCGTCGTCGTAGAAGATGAAGCCGTTGCGATACGACCAGGCGCAGGACTGCACCCCGATCGACGCATAAGCGGCGCTGACCGTGCCGTAATATTTGGTACGCTCGCTCAGCGGGACTTCCGGATCGCTCATCACGCCATATTCGCCCAGGAACGGCACGCGCCCAGTACGCGCGATGAACGACTTTACCTTGGCGACATTGGCGTTCAGCGCCGCCAGATCGTCCGGGGTGCCATAGGTTCGGCCATAAGGGATGATCGGGACGACCCAGGTCGCGCCCTGGTGCGTGAATTGCATCGGATCGTACGTGTGGAATGTCGGCACGATGTTGGGGTCGTTGGGGAAATCGAAGTCGGCCAGCGAATCGACCGAACTGCCCAGCGCCGTCGAACTGCCGCGATTGGCGACGATGATCGTGCGGGTCGGGTTGTTCGCCCGGATCGCGGCGATCGCCGGGTTGTAGAACGTCCAGATGCTCTTCTGGTTGTTCATGTTGCCGGTAGGTTCGTTGAGCAGTTCGAACCAGACGCTGCTCGGCTCATCCTTCAGCGTCATGCCGATCTGGCGCCACATCTCGTTGAACCAGATCGCGTTACCCGACGGATTCGACATGATGTCGGTAAAGTTATGCATGTCGATGATGACGTTCAGGCCCGACCGAACCGCGACGTCGGTGATGTACTTGACGCGCGCCAGAAAGGCCGGATCGATCGTATAGGGCGTGATATTGGCGGAATGGGCGGAGAATTTCACCGGGATACGAACGGTGGTGAACCCGGCCGATTTGATGTTCGTGAAGTCGGAATCGAGAATGGCGCGGCGATACTGACCCTCGACGTCGAGATCGAGCGTGCTACCCATGCCGATGCACTTGCCGATCGGCAGCGCGACACCCTGAGGCGCCGGGGCTGCGGCGGCCAGCGTATAGCCATAGGCGACCTTGGGTGCGCTTCCGGCCGGTGCGGCGGTCGAGCTGGGCGTCGGTGTGGACGTTGGCGTCGGGGTTGGGGCCGGCGCGGTGGTGCCGCCATCGACAACCTGGACACCCGACGGGCTGGCTACACTGCCGCCGCCGCACGCCGCCAATGTCGCCAGCACGCCCCAAAGTGGCGCATGTATCTTCCGAACCTTCACGCTCAACCCCCGCACGGCCACCGATGCGCCGTCTCAAACCCCCCGACGGAATCTTCGTGTTTTCCAGTCGGCTGCGACACCCGCCGCGGGAACATGGTTTACAGGTTAAGCGTAAATTTTTGCTTTCCGGCCATCCCGATTATTGCAGAATTCGCCAGATATTTCAGAGCTATATTCGTTACACATGCGGCACGTCAGCCATGGTTTTCTTGCCGCATCTTAACAGTTGTAACGCCGCGCTAGGGAGTCGGAGCTTCTTCAGCAGGGGGATCGGTCGAGATATAGCCGCGCTCCTCACCCTCCAGGTACAGCGCCGTCAGCACGCCGGTACGGTAGGCGCCGGTATCGACTCCGATCCGGTTGAACTGTTCGTCGAGCGTTGCCGCCTCGCTATGGCCGTGGACGATGATCGCCCCGTGATCGCGGTCATCGGTCAGGAAATCCTCGCGGATCCACAACAGATCGGTGCGCTTTTGGCGCGCGATCGGAACGCCCGGCCGGATCCCGGCATGGCAGAAGAAATAGGATCCCGACCGCGCTGACAGCGGCAGATCGCGCATCCACTGCATCAATTCGCGCGGAATCACCGAATTGGCGAGCGCCAGGAACTCGGTCGGGTCATCGCCGCTGGGCGGCGGCTCCAGCCCGAAACTGCGCAGCGTCGCCCGGCCGCCGGTCCGCATCCAGCCGCGCAGCATCCCGGGCCGGCCATCCAGCGCGCCGAGCATCAACTCTTCGTGATTACCCCGCAGGACGACCATCGATTCGTGCTGGGCCTGAATCTTGCGGACCAATCGGAGGACTTTCGCAGAATCCGGACCGCGATCGACCAGGTCGCCGAGCAGGATCAGGTGAGTCTTGGCCTTGGTCTCAAGGCTCCGGCCATGGTCGCCAATGCGCTCCAGAAGCTCGACCAGCAAATCGTGCCGGCCGTGAATATCGCCGATCGCATAGATGCGCTCGCCAGGCCTGGTGGCCGGAACGCTGCCGGTGGCTCGAGATTTAAAACGGTTAAACAACAATTTACGGCCTCCAGCCGCGCAAGGTCCGCAGCACTCTGCCGGCCATTATAGCCGAGTCGGCCAGATTAGCCGATTCACCACTCACATATCGCACGCCACACCTGAACGATTCACAACTTGACCCATAATGACGCAGCGCACCATAATCCGGCTCTCGAACGAGGGGCGTTAACATAGTTAGGTCCTTGTTCACTGCAATAAACGCCGCTACGTGCGGGTTCTTCTCAGGTTCTGGGGGTTTGTGTGAAGCTGAGCGTTTTGTTCCTTGCGATTATCGGCTTGCTGTCGGCCTGCGGGACCTCGGCAGCGGGGGGAGGTCCGGTGATCTCGTCGGGTGAGCGCTATACGCTGGCCGATTCACAGATCGAAGATTACAAGCTCGGCGTTGGCGACAAGGTTCGCTTGACGGTCTTCAACGAAGCCACGCTGTCGGGCGAATTCTCGGTGGGCGCCAACGGCGTCATCTCGCTGCCGCTGGTGGGCGACATCCAAGCGATAGGACACGCTCCACAGGACGTCGCAACGGCCTATCAGGACAAGCTCGCCGCCGGCTATCTTCGCGAGCCGAGGGTCAGCGTAGAGGTCACCGCCTATCGCCCGTTCTTCATCCTGGGCGAAGTGAAGGCGCCGGGCCAATATCCATATATCAGCGGACTGACGGTGATGAACGCGATCGCGACGGCGCAGGGCTTCACCCCGCGTGCGCAGCGCCAGACCGTCTATATCCGCCGCTCGGGCGCTGCCGATCAACAGTCCTTTGCCCTGACCCCGGACCTCCGGGTTTATCCGGGCGACACGATCAGGTTGGGTGAACGATATTTCTGACCGGCAAAAGCCGGCTTGGTACGAGCAAGCATTTGTTGCCCGCACATAGCGACACACAGGGAAGAGACTGACATGGCCAGGAACACGATGATCAGCGCGGCACGACGCGCACTGTTCGGCGGCGGTATCTGCGTCGCCCTTATCGCCAGCGCGACTGCTGGCGCGTTGACCTACGACAAGGGGACAACCAACAGCGAAAGCACCACGGCGAATGCCGCGACGATCGCCAATGCGATCAAGCGTGAGCTGGCCGCGTTGCCCGCGACCGCAACCGAGGCGGACATGGAGGCGACGATCGTCTTCGCGCTCAGCCAAGGCACCTACTCGACCGACGTCATGGATGCGGCGCTCAACATGATCGCCGGCCCGGATGCGAGCACCGAACTGAAGCAGGCGATCGCCAACGTCCGCATCGCAATGCTGAACAAGAAGAAGTTCGGCACTGCCGCGCTCAACGGCGGCGGCGGCGGCAATGGCAGCGGCTTCAGCGGCTTCTCCTCGCCGATCGTCGGCATTGGCGGCGGATCCTCGAACTACACGTCGTCCTAATGAGTGTTCCGATTTCGCGGCAATCACGCGTGAGCGCCTTTCCGACACGGTTGCGGAGCCGGGCCGCCTTGGCGCGTGGCGTGGCCCTGGGCATTTTCACGGTGGCGGGGACGACCGTCGCGACTGCGGCACAGGCCCAGGAAACCACGCTGATCCCGCCGACGCTGCCCGACGATTTCGATCGCGGCCGCAACGTTAGTGTGCTGGAAAAGCCCCGGCCGGATTATGATCCGATCGGCATCCCGCTCAACTCGTTCAACATATTCCCCCGGATCGACATCGGCGCCGGCTATTCGGACAATCTGTATTTGTCGAATGCCGACAGGATTGGCTCCGCGTTCGTCTCTGCCTCGCCGCAATTCCGGGCGGTGTCGGACTGGTCTCGCAACTATGTGGCGGTGCGCGGCGGCGCTCTGCTGCGGCGGTATATCGATAACCCGCTGCGCAATGAAAACGCCTGGAACCTGGCCGGGCTGGGCCGGCTCGACATCGGCAACGATTATGACGTGACCGGCGAGGCGCAGGTGGCGCGGCAGTTCGAGACTCCGTTCTCGGGCGAAGTCGCATCCGACCTTGCAGTCCTGTCCAATTATCTGCGTGGTTTCGAATCCCTCCGCGGCGAATATAAATCGGGCCAGACCCGATTGGTCCTGGCGCTCGACCGGACCACCTTCAACTTCAGCGACGTCCGCCTGGCGAGCGGCGGGCGGATCGATCAGTCCGACCGCGATCGCGAAGTCCTGCGCGCGACGGGCCAGGCCGAATACGCCTTCACGCCCAGCGCATCGGTCTATGGCCAGCTGACCTACGGCAATACCAGTTACGATCGCTCGTTGCTGAACGGCCAGCCCAATCGCGATTCGAACGCGGTTCGGGTGATTGGCGGCCTGAACATGGATCTGGCCGGATTGCTGCGCGGATCGATCGGCGTGGGCTATGTCTGGCGCAACTATGACAGCCCGATCTATCCGGACGTCAGCGGCGTGTCGGCCGAAGTGAAGCTCGAATACTTCCCGAGCGAGCTCACCACCTATACGTTCCAGCTTCGCCGGGTGATCGAGGATTCGAGCCTGGGAACGTCGAATGCCTATTTCGACAATCGCGCCGTGTTGCGCGTCGACCATGAACTGCTGCGCAACCTGTTGCTGAACGGCCAGGCCGAACTCGCGCTTCAGGACTATATTGGCACGACCGATCGCAACACCGTTTACCGAATCACCGCCGGTGCGCGTTACCTATCGTCGCCAAGATTGGCGTTCGACCTGAACTTCTCTTATGGCGGCCGCACCGTACATGGAGCGAATCAGGGGAGCGAATTCAACGAATTCCGGGCACAGATCGGTATTACGTTACAACGCTGACGCACCTTGGCAGCTTTCTGATTTTTTGAGTGGGACGAGTCTGACATGGAAATCGCGCGTGATTCCGAAGCGTATGAAGGTCGGCTGTCCGACCTGGTGGTGAAGATTCGCGAGACCATCCGCCGGCGCTGGCTCACGCTTGCGCTGGTTTCAGCGGCGGTGTTCGGACTGGGCGTGGCGGCGGTGTTCATGATGACGCCGCAATATTCGTCCAGCGTCCGCGTCCGTATCGACCCCACCCGCAATCCGCTCCAAAGCAATCCGCAATCGGATAGCCAGGCGCTGAACCCCGAAGCGATCGAGACCGAAGTCACCGTGCTCAGCTCGGTCGACCTGGCGCGCGAAGTGGTCCGCCGGCAGCAGCTCGAGCGCGACCCGGAATTCACCAAGAAGCTCGATAGCGCCCCGGATGCCGCCTCGATGACCGCTGCCGAGCGTCAGACCGCGATCGCCAACGAGTTGCTCAAGCGCCTGTCGGTCGGCCGTGAGAAGCTCAGCTATATCCTGACGATCAAATATACGTCGCCCAACGCCACCAAGTCGGCGACGATCGCCAACGCCTTCGCCAATGCCTATATCGACACGCGTGTCGGATCGAAGATCGGCACGGCCGAGCGTCAATCGACATGGTTCAAGCAACGCCTGGATGAGCTGGGCGGGGAAGTGAACGCCGCCGATGCGCGCGCCGCGGCCTATCGCGCGAAAGCCGGCATCGTCGAAGGTGGCGCCAATAATTCGCAGTCGGGCACGATCACCGACCAGCAGATCGCACCTTTGTCGGGGCAGCTGGCCACCGCCGAGTCGGAAGCGGCCGCAGCTCGCGCCAGCCTCCAGGCGGCGCAACGCCAGATCAGTTCCGGCGGCCTCGATTCGGTCGCGGAAGTGTTGAGCTCGCCAGTCATCGCTGACCTTCGCCGCCAGCGCACCGAGATTCTGCGCAGCGTCGGCGAAGTGCAAGCGCGCTACGGCGACAAGCACCCCGAAGCGATCCGGGTGCGCGACCAGCTGGCGTCGGTCGATGCCCAGCTCAAGGAAGAATCGCAGCGTGTGATCAGCTCGCTGCAAGCCAACGCCAACGCCGCCGACGCCCGTGCCGACTCCATGCGGGGGGCGATGAAGCGGCTCGAAGGTCAACAGGCCTCCAACACCCGCAACGGCGTGCTCGCACAATCGCTCGACCGCGACGCTGCGGCCAAGCGCGCGGCCTATGACCGCATGTCGCAAATGTCGCTGGATAGCACTCAGGCGGCGCAGAATCAGATCGCACAGGCCGAGATCATCGATCGCGCCGCGCCGTCGCCCACGCCGAGCTTCCCCAACAAGCCGTTGTTCATCGCGCTGGCGTTCATCGTCGCACTTGCCGCCGGTACCACGACGATCGCGGTGCAGGAGATGCTGGTGTCCGGCCTGCGCACCGTCGAGGATGTCGAGACCCAGCTCGGTATTCCGGTGCTCAGCGCCATCCCGAAGGTGCCGCGCATGGCGAACCCGGCGGACTTGCTGCTCGAAAAGCCGACCTCGCTCTTCGCCGAATCGCTCCGCATCGCGCGGGCCGCGATCATCGGCGTGCGCTCGACCACGCCGCCAAAGGTGATTGCGCTGACCTCTGCACTGCCCAGCGAAGGCAAGACGACCACCGCGCTGGCTTTTGCCCGGACGCTCGCCGCCAACAACGCGCGCACGCTGTTGCTGGAATGCGACGTCCGCCGCGCGGCGATGCGCGCGCTGGTCGGCAACCCGCCCACTGGTCCGGGCATTGTCGAAGTGCTGCACGGAGAGGCTACGCTTGAGCAGGCCATCACTCCGGGCGACGTCCCCAATCTCGATCACTTGCTGGTCAGCAAGCCCTATTTCAGCTCGGGCGACCTGTTCGGCGGCGGCCAGATGGAGACCATGCTGACCACGCTACGCGGGCGGTACGACCAGATCGTGCTCGACTTGCCGCCGCTGGTCGGATTGGCCGATGGCCGCTTCCTGGCGGTGCTGGCCGATGCCACCGCGCTGATCATTCGCTGGGACGCGACCCCGACCCCGGCCGTCGCCTCGGCGCTGGCATGGCTGAAGGCGGATGGCGCCAACCCGGTCGGCGCGATCTTTACGATGGTCGACGCCTCGGCAGAGGCGATCGGCGGGCTGTACTATTCGAAGAAATACTCCGCTTACTACCAGGCGGCCTGATGCCGTGACGGCGGCGGTACTGCCCCAGCCGTTTGACGCCGCCGGCCGCGGAGCGTCGAGATGGACTCGCATCGCCATCCTGGCTGTGCTCGCGGTGGCCGCGGTACGATCGGTCGTCATACTCTCACGCGAGGGAGAAGTGGCGACCGCCGAAGCCCGGCTCGATGAAGCGCCTCAAACAGACGCCTCGGGTCGCGTCACGCCGCGGATCGCCATTCCCTGGCACGAAGACGGCTATCCGGCCCGCGCGCGAGTCGCCGACGCCCTCGCCCTCGCCCGCCAGGCTCAGGCCAGCCCGGATGCTGCCGCTCGCCACGAGATGATCGAACGCGCCGCGGTCGAGATCCAGGCCGCCCTCTCCCGCCGGCCCGAATGGGGCGAAGGCTGGACGGTTGCCGCGTTCATCGATGAATTGCGGTATGGCGACCACAACCCTTCGGCGATCGCGGCGCTGGCGCGAAGCTACCGCGGTGCACCCTATCTGCGGGACGCCGCCAGCTGGCGCGTGCGCTTCGGGCTGGGAGCGTGGGACGCGCTTGACGCAGCGACACAGGCCAAGGTGATCGACGAAGCGGTCTGGCTGGTACGGATCGATTCCACCACGGCCGGCCCGGTGTTCGACCTCGCCCGGCAATCGCCGGCCTATCCGCAACTGATGCTACGCTGGCTCGCGATGCGGCCGGGCGACGCCAATTTTATCACGGATCGCTCCACCCCATAGGATTCCGGCGAGCACCATCGCCAGATCGAGCGTCGCGGGCACATCAAACGTAATGTCGATCGTCGCGCAGCCGGCCAGTACGAGCAGCGCCCCGACCACGCCGAAATCGCAGATATCGCGCCGCCGCTTCAGGGCCCGCACCACCGGCCACACGACCAAAGCCGTGGCCGCCAGGATCAGCAGAAGGTAGGGCAATCCGCCATTGACCAGCATCTGCAACAGGATGCCGTGCGCCGAATTGACCGTCCAATTGGCCTGCGCGAACCGCGGATCGGTCAGCCAGCGCGTGTTCAACACCGGAAAGGCGCCGGGGCCATAGCCATAGATCGGGTGGGTCTGAACGGCCTCCCAATACCGGCTCCACATCCCCATGCGGGTGTTCAGCCCTTCGGCCATCGCCGAGCTTCGCTTGATCACTATATCGGAACCGATCACCGCCACCGCGAGCAGCAACGCGCCGGGTAGCGCCAGCACGGCCCATCCCCGCGCGCTCGTCCGGCGCCGTACCATCGTGAAAACGAAAGCAGCGACGATCAGCCCGGCAATCGCGGTCAGCACCAGCAGGTTGACGAAGCGCGAGCCGGTGGCGAGCGTGGCGATCAGCGCGACCGCAAATGCTGCGATGTACGCTATCGCAGCCCAGCGCATCGAACGATCGCTTAGCTCGCCACCGCGCGGCAGCCGGCGCGTATAGACGTAGCGCGACAGCGCGATGAACGCCGTCCCGCCGGCGACCGCGGAGGTCGCGTTGACGTTGCCCAGCGTACCCTGGAACCGTGCGTCGCGCTGCACCGACCAGAAGCTCAGTACGTCCCCGGTGCCGAAAAAGCGCAGCACCAGCCCGATCGCCAGATAGGCCGCGCACAGCAATACGATCCGCTCGATCGTCCGGTTCGCCGCGACCCGGTCGCTGCCCAGCATCGCCCCCGCCACCAACGCCGCTGCGGCGCCGGTCAGCGACAGCAACTGCGGTTCGACCAGGTCCGGCGCATAGCGCGGCGGCGTGGGCAGGCCCAGCGCCTCGACGGGCACGAAAGCAATCAGCATCAGCCACCCCGCCGCCAGCGCGGTCAGGATCAGGACGGGGCGCAACCTGGCCCAGAACGCCGGCCCGACCGGCCAGAAGATGATCAGCGCCGCGAGCGTGGCGGCATTGACCAGGCACGAAATCGCCTGTCCGGCGGCGCTGTTATAGCCGTTGAACAGGATCCCGCTGGTCAGCGCCAGCGCGACCAATGTCGGCGCCACTTCACGCGCGCCCCGCGATGCGCCGACCGGCCTGATCCATTCGGGGGAAGCGCTCGCCATGCCGTTGCTATTGCCGCTTTCCGACTAAAAAACACGATTTATCATCGCCCTGGCGGTATCCCGCGCCGGGACAGTGCGCGGGCTCTCCGTACAGCCAGCCCGATCCCTCATATCCGACATAGACTCGGCCGAACACGTCCTTGTCCCCCTCAATGACAGTCACCTGGTCGAGCCGGCCCATCGGGAAGTCGGCCACTCTTTGCCAATTCTGCGCATCGTCGACCGACCGCCAGATGCCGAAATGCCCGTCGACCTGGCCGGAGAGATAGATGGCGGGCGTGGCCGCGCCGGGTGCCGCCTTGCCGAACGCGATGTCATCGACTCGAGTCACCCGGTCCAGCGTCAGCCAATGCGCTCCGCCATCGGCCGAGCGCCGCAACCGGGTATCGCCACCACCATAGCCGCTGGTAAAGAATAAATCACCCTTGCGGCCCGGCATCGCTCGCAGCTTCGCGGCGAAGCGGTTGTTGGGCGCGATTTCTCCGGCGAACACCCGAGTCCAATGCGCTCCGCCATCCTCCGTCCGCCACAATCCGGCAAGCTGCGGATTGGTCGCGCTGCCGCTATGCACCAGGTAGAAGGTCGCCGGCGCCACTGGATCAGCGGCCAGTGTCTTGCGTTGCAGGAAGATGCCGCCGAACGACCCGGTGAGCGGCGGGTGCTCGCCTTCCAATACCACCCGGTGCCAGGTCTTGCCGCGATCGAGCGTGTAGAATGGCGACCGGTCATAGCCGGGCGCCCAGACGATGTTGTCGGTCGATCCGGCGGCAACCGCGATCGTCCCGAACGCCATTCGCCAGGGGTCTTGCGGCTTGGTGCCGGGTGGAGTCGGCAGAGTCGCGAACTTGGCCCAGGTCCGCCCTGCATCGACGCTGTATCCCGCCAGCACGGAGTTGCCGTCCTGCGAGCAGCACGAGGTGCGCGTATCCGACGCGTTGGTGACGACGAAATCGGGATTGCTCGCGCTCGCCGCGAGTTGCTGAGCCGCGATCAGCACGCGTTCGCGCGGACCATATCCGGTCGAGAAGGCATTGAGATCGGGCTTCACATGAATCCCGAAATCGAGCGCGGCGAACAGCGGCGCCCGGCCCGGCAAGGCCAACGTGTCGGTCGCTACCAGCTCCTCGATGCCGCGAGTCTGCGACTTGAGATCGACCGCCGCACAGGAATTGCCAAGATCGGCGCGATACACCCCTGCTCCGGCGGCGACCCATAACCGGCCGGGCGTCTTCGGATCGAACGCCATCGAGGCCATCGCGAAATAGGATTGGTCGGTGACGCGGAGCCAAGGCGGGTCGCGCTCGCCGACTGCGGCGCGGCGTACCATCCCGGTCCACACCCGGCCGCCGTCGATCGAGCAGGTGAAGTGCCCGCCTTCATCGGCAATCACCACATGCCCGCTCGCCGGATCGGTTGCGACCGCGACATAGCGCGCGGCGGGCAATTCATGCGTAACGGTCAAGTCGGTCCAGCGGTCGCCGCGCAGCAACCAGGCGCCGGAATGTTCCTCGTCCAGCGCGATCAGCGCGCCGTCGCGAGTAAACGCCGCCTTGGCGACGGTGACCGGCCCGCCCTTGGCCGCCGGCCCGAAGTTCAAGCCGTCATCGTCGCTGGCGAACACGCCGTGCCCCGGAGAGGCAGCCCAGGCACGCTTGCCGTCCGGCGAGTACCAGACGGTGATCGCGGGACCGCCGGCGTCCGCCTTTCCGTCGCTGGCGGCAGGGACGCTCGCCACCCGAGCCCAGTTCGCCGCGCCGTCCACCGACCGCCACAGGCCGGCGGCGGGCGTTCCCATCAGCAACCGGTCGGGATTGGCGGGATCGACAGCGAGGAAAGCGCCGTGCCAGCGGAACGCTCCGTTGGGATCGGCCGCCACCGGAAACGGCGCGCTGCCGCGGCCCGGCGCGCGCCACGTCCGGCCGCGATCGTCGCTGCGATAGAGTTGCCCCTTGATCGCCATGTACAACCGGTCGGGATCGCCGGGCGCGACAACGACCTCATAGGCGCCTTCATTCATCGCCGATTGATAGTGATCCTCAGGCGGCATCGCCCCGAAAATCGCCAGTTGCACCCAGCGGTCGAGATCGGCACGCCACAGATAGGCGCCGTGGACGTCGGTGCGCGCGAGCATGGTCGTGCCGCTGCGATCGATCGACAGCCCGGTGATGAACCCGCCGCCGCCGATCGCGACCGGCCGCCAGGCATAGGTTTCGTTCGCAACCGGCTCGCCCGTGGCGCCCGATGCCGCTTGCGTGATACTCGATATGATGCGTTCCGGTGCACCAATGAACTTCATGCCGGTCAGCGCGCACAACAGGATCATGGCGCCGATCGCCGCGACGACCGAGGCGCGCGGTGTGGGAAAAAAGACCGGAATCATCCTTTGTTGCACCGCATCCATTCCCCGCGGGGGACGTATAGCATATGGGCTTTGGCCCGCCGCGGTTGTAAACAGGGAAAACTTAGTTTTAATCCATAGGGTCTAACGCACGGAGATGACGACCGGACCGGCCTATGTTTTGGGGAAGCCCGATGAGCGGCGAGCTGCTGCAGCGTTGCCCATGGTCGGTGGGCGTGTGAACGATATCGTTTCCACTTCTTCCGACACCGATAGCGAACGCGCGATGGGACCGGTGACTCTGCAGGTCGCCGACCGGGCGGAGGCGGTCGCTCGCGTGCGCGACGCGGTGACGGCGCGGACCGGCGGCGTGTTCGGCTTTTGCAACATGCACACCTACAATCTGGCGCTGCGGTCCCCGCCCTTTGCCAAAGCCCTGTCACACATGATGGTGTTCAACGACGGGTTGGGCATCGACATCGCCAGCTGGCTGATGTTCGGCAAGGCTTTTCCGACCAACTTGAACGGCACCGATTTCCTCCCCGATCTGTTCGCCTCGCTCGATACTCCCAAGCGAGTCTATTTGCTGGGAGCCAAGCCCGGCGTTGCCGAGCAAGCGGGTGCAAGGATAGCGGCGCGCTTTCCCGGCATCACTGTCGCCGGCACGCATCACGGCTTCTTCACACCGGACGAACGCGAGCAGGTTCTCAAAGACATTGCCGCCACCCGCCCCGACATCGTGCTGATCGGCATGGGCAATCCGCGCCAGGAATTGTGGGCGGTGAGTGCCGCCGACCGGATCGGCGCCGTGCAGATCTGCGTCGGCGCGTTCCTCGATTTCACGGCCGGCCGTGTACCCCGCGCGCCGAAGCTGGTCCGCATGTTGCGCGCCGAATGGATTTATCGCCTTGCGCTCGAACCGCGTCGGCTTGCGCCGCGGTATCTCGGCGGCGCCCTGCCCTTCCTGCGCTCGATCCTGCGTGAGCGTAGGAACCGGGCGCGGTGAAGGACGATCCACGGCACCGCAACGACCGGTTCGACGCCAGTTCGATCGGCGCCTATCTGACCGGCTATGCCGATCGCCTGCGCGTCGCGCTGCTGGCGGTCGATGTCGAGGCGCTGGACCGCGCCCGCGCCCTGATCGAGCAGACCGCGCATGCCGGCCGCCGAGTCTATGCGATCGGCAATGGCGGATCGGCGGCGATTGCCGACCATCTGTGCTGCGACTGGACCAAGGGCACGCACCATGCCGACCATCCGGTGATCGATTCGCTGTCGATGGTATCGAACGTCGCGCTCTATTCGGCGATCGCCAACGATTTCGGATTCGAGCGCGTATTCTCCACCCAGATCGAATTGCTGGCACAACCCGGCGATTTGCTGGTCGCCATCTCCTCCTCTGGCAACAGCCCCAACATCCTGGCCGGCGTCGAGGCGGCGCAAGCGCGCGGAATGACGGCAATCGGCTTGTCGGGGTTCAACGGCGGGAAGCTCAAGGACAGTGCCGACGTTTCGTTGCACGTCCCCATCGACAATTACGGCGTAGTGGAGGATGCGCATCAGGCTCTGATGCATATTCTTGCCCAATATATCGCCTGCCACCGCGATGGCTGACGTTCGCCAGCGGATCGTCGTCGTCACTGGGGGCGCCGGCTTTATCGGCAGCCATATGTGCGACGCGCTGATCGCGCGTGGCGACCGCGTGCTGGCGATCGACAATTTGATGCTTGGCCGCCGGGAGAATCTCGCGAGCCTCGTGGGCCATCCCGACTTCACCTTTGTCGAGGGCGACGTGATGGACGCTGCGGCGTTCGATCCGCTGTTCGACGGGGTGCAGGTCGATGCGGTCGTCCATCTCGCCGCCAATTCGGACATCGCGCGCAGCCATGCGACTCCGGACACCGATGTCCGCAACACCTTCCTCACCACCTATGCGGTACTCGAAGCCATGCGCCGTCATGGCGTCGGCGAGATCGTCTTCGCCTCCTCCTCGGCGATCTATGGCGAGGCGGAAGGCAAGATCGGCGAGGATCACGGCCCGCTGATGCCGATCTCGCACTATGGCGCCGGCAAGCTGGCGTCGGAGGCGTTCATCTCCTCCTATGGCGAGAATTACGGCATCACATCGTGGATGGCGCGCTTCCCCAACGTGGTCGGCGACCGCTCGACTCACGGCGCGGTCTATGATTTCGCGCGCAAGCTGAAAGCGACGCCGGACCGGCTGGAAGTGCTGGGCAACGGCACGCAGGAAAAGCCCTATCTCCACTTCTCCGACCTGATCGCCGCGATCCTGACAATGTGGGAGCGGACCAGTGAGCCGCGCAACGTGTTCAACATCGGCGGCACCACGCGCTGCACGGTGCGCCGCATGGCGGAGATCGTGGTCGAGGAATGGGGCCGCCCGGCGCGGATCGACTATACCGGCGGCGACCGCGGCTGGATCGGCGACGTGCCGAAGGTCGATTTCGACACCAGCCGGATCCGCGCTTTGGGCTGGGCGCCGCTGCTCGATTCCGAAGGCGCGGTGCGCGCCGCCGCGCGCTGGATGTTCGAGAACGACGCTTGAAGGTCGTCATTCTCAATGGCGGCAAGGGGACTCGGCTCGGACTGACCGACCGGCCGAAGCCGATGGTCGATGTCGCCGGGCGTCCGCTGCTCGACCGACTGGTCGATTGCGCACAAGCATCCGGGTTCGACGATTTCGTGTTCCTCAACGGCTATATGGCCGAAGTAATCGAAGCGCATTTCGGCGATGGCTCGTCGCGCGGCGCGCGAATCGAGCATGTCCGCGAGGAAGCGCCGCTGGGCACCGCTGGCGCGATCCGTGCCGCCCGCACATTGCTCGATAAACCGTTCGTCGTTCTCTACGGCGATATCCTGATTGACGTCGACCTGCGTCATTTCGCTGACTTCCACCTTGCCCGTGGCGGGCTGGGAACGCTGTTCGTCCATCCCAACGACCACCCGCACGACAGCGACCTGATCGAGGCAGATGCCGACGATCGGATCACCGGCTTCCTGCCTAAGCCGCACGCGGATGGCGCGATCCTGCCCAATCTGGTCAGCGCCGCGCTCTATGTCCTCGATCCGGCGGCGATCGACCACGTGCCCGACAGCGGCGCCTGGGATTGGGGCCGCGACATCTTTCCGCGCATCCTTGCCTCGGGCGACGCACTCAACGCCTATCGCAGCATCGAATATGCCAAGGATGTCGGCACGCCCGACCGGCTGGCGCGGGGTGTCGCCGATCTGGCCTCGGGCCGCGTCGCCCGGCTCAGCCGGCGCAGCCCCCGCCCCGCCATTTTCCTCGATCGCGATGGCGTGCTCAATGTCGAACGAGGCGGCGTCCACCGTCCGGAGGACCTCGAATTGATCCCCGGTGCGGGCGAAGCGCTGCGCTCGATCAATCGCGCCGGCATTCCCGCGATCTGCGTCACCAACCAGCCCGATGTCGCCAAGGGCTTCCTGACCTTCGCCGAACTCGGCCAGGTATTCGCCGCGCTCGACACCGCGCTGGCGGCCGAGGGAGCTTATCTCGACGATCTCTATTTCTGCCCGCACCACCCCGAAAGCGGCTGGCCCGGCGAAGTCGCCGAACTCAAGATCGACTGCGATTGCCGCAAGCCGAAGCCCGGCATGCTGCTCGATGCCGCGCGCGACCATAATCTCGACCTCGCGCGATCCTGGCTGATCGGTGACCGCTATGCCGA
>FSUD01000554.1_pt1 | contig 15271 bp, 10 predicted proteins | sample 1637011 | NCBI WGS metagenome assembly FSUD01 (sample SAMEA3914816, study PRJEB12502) | metagenome | biome: forest; material: soil | place: USA | collected 2011-09-16 | depth 0.3 m
CGACATTGGCATTCGCCTTCCAGCGCGGGTTGCCGCCCATACCGGCAACGGTCGGCTGAGCCACGCTGTCGTCGAGACGGACCCGGGTGGTGCCGTCGTATGTCTCGGTCTTAATCAGATAGTTGACCAGGCCCTGGACGGCGATGTGAGCTTGCCCAACGGGAATGGTGTAGCCGAGCTCAACGTCGATGCCGCGCGTCATCGCATAAGCGAGGTTGGTGGGCCCGCTGAACACCGAGGTGATCAGCCCGGTGCTGTCGCGGGTGACATATTGGCAGGCCGCAGTATTGGTGGTGAAGCACTGCTGCACGATCGTTGCCGGCGTCAACTGGATGATCGCTTTGTCGATATTGATATTATAATAGTCCGCCGAGATGCTCAGCCGGGGAATGAAGCTGGGGGTCAACACCACTCCGCCGGTGAAGGTCTTGGCGACCTCCGGCTTCAGGTTCGGATTGCCGGCAGTCAGCGACGTAACCAGATAGCTTTGCCCCAGATAGCGCGGATCCAGATCGGTGACCGTGAGGAAGGAACTGCCGCTCTTCTGATTCAATTCGGTCAGGTTGGGCGCGCGGATGTCGCGCGATTCGGTGGCGCGCAGGCGGATCGAATCGTTAATCGCGTAGTCGACACCCGCCTTCCAGGTCTCGACCGTTCCCGAGGTGCTGTAGTTGGTGAGGCGGCCCGCGACATCGATGCTCAGCCGCTTACCGAAGCGCGAGTCGGCCAACAGCGGAACCAGCAGTTCGCCGAACGCTTCTTTCACATCGACACTGCCGGAATAGGGTATCGACGGCGCGCCGTATGCGCCGGCCCGCGAGGCCGTATCGAAGTTCACGTTCAGCGACTGGCTGCGATATTCTCCGCCCACGGCCAATGAAACCGGCCCGGCCCAGGTAGAGAAAGGTTCACCGCGCAAGGTCAGCGAAAGCTCGTCCTGCTGAATGTCACTGATCGTTTCACTGGTACCGTTAACATATTTCAACGCCGAGTCATTGGGATTGACCTTGCCCATGATGTTCAGCGCTATGCAGCCGTTGCCCGGGTTGGTCAGCGTCGAACGACAGATTGCCGAGCCGGGATGGGCGGGATCGGCCACCGCGTCGATCGCCAGCGCGTAATTGGCGAGGATGCGATTGTTCTGGCTGATATTGTCGTTGTAGTTGCGGCCATGACCGTAATAGCCATCAAACGCCCAGCTTTTTCCGAGTTCGCCATGGACGCCCATTGTTATCTGATAGACGTCCGTATTGTAATTGGTGAGCGTCCGCGCGTTCTGGTCGGCGAGCTTGTTGACGGTGATCGATGAGACGTTGTTAGCCGCCAGCGTCCCGGCAAGCGCGCTTGGCAGATAGAAGTTGTTCGCTGCGATCGTGTAGCTGAAGGTAGACGGGATACCATCCTGCAGCGAATGAGCGTGGCTGTAGGAGCTCTCGATGAAAGCCGTCCAGCCGGGCGCGATGTCTCCGTTCAGTTTGCCATAGGCGGTGTAGCGGGTGATCGGCGTAGCACCGACCTGATCGGCGACGCCATTCACCCCATCCCCACCCAGCATCGTCCCCGACGTCACCATTGTGCCGAACGCATAGGGCACTGCTGCGCCGGCGTCGTTGAACTGGATGCCTTTCAAATAGGAGGGCAGACCGGTGATGGTGTTGATCGCCGAGCCAAAGCCAGGTTTGAAGGCAACTCCGGTAATCACGCCATTCGCCGTGGAATTGCTGTTGCGCAAACCGCTGGTGACCAGGATCTGGCGCGGCTCGCTGGGCGTGCCGAGTCCGCCATTGCCGGCATTGGGGTTGGCGAGAAGGCCGGCGCCGGCGTTGGCCCATCTCCTGGCGGACAGGCGGGCGATGCCGGAATTGTCCGAATATTCGCCAGCCAGAACCAGATGCAGGCTGTCGTTCAGCTTCACCCCACCGGCCACCGAAACCAGCACGTTGCGGTAATCGCCCGCCCCGGCCTCGCCGCCTTGGATCGTCGCCTTTAAGCCTTCCAGGTTCGCTTTGGTCTGGAGGTTGACGACACCGGCGACGGCGTCGGCGCCGTAGGCAGCGGAGGCTCCGCCCGTCACCACATCGACCCGGTCGATCAGCGCCTGCGGAATGTTGTTGATGTTTACCGCGCCGGTCGGGTTGGACGGCACGTAGCGCCGCCCGTCGAGCAGCACCAGCGTCCGGGCATAGCCGAGGCCACGCAGATCCAGATAATTGCCGCCCACCTGAGTGCCGCCGCCGGCGTTCACCGCACTGGTCGGAGTCAGCGAGGGGCGCAACGCCGGCATCTGGTTGATCGCGTCGGCAACATTGGGCGCGGCAACCCGGGCCAGTGTGTCTGCGGTGAGCACCGTGACCGGCGTGGGGGTGGTGAAGCCGGTACTCCGCACCAGCGAGCCGGTGACGACGATGTCCTGCTGCTGCTCGGCGTCACTCGCTTGGGTGCTGCGGGGCGCCTCCTGCGCGGTCGTGTCCTGCGCGGTCGTGGCTCCATTATTGATGCTATCGGCGAACGCGGGCGGAGTCCCCAGCAAAATGGCGGCGCAGCTCGCAAGATACGCGTATCGAAGGCACGCGACATGGGAAGACGAATTAAGCGTCATGATTTTTCCCCCTGGAGTTATGTGCTCTCAGTCAACGTTCTTGACCGGGCACCTCAACGTCCGCGAGCATGCGCAAGGAATCAATCACTATTGCGTTCGCCGCTAATAGCCTGCAGTTATGATCTGCGTCGAGCCTTCCAGGGACGCCGCATTATTCGAGATCATCCTCATCGACTACTACGACACTTGCGGACGGTTGCTGCAAGGCCGCCTCAGCGCATATATCAGCGATCTCGTCGCTGACCGCTCGAATAGCTCCAAGGCGTCGTCGTTTGGCTCATCGAGCGATGCACGCCCAGCGTCTTGAGAAAATCGACATCGGACCAGCCCGATTTTTCCCCGCGCATCAGCGCCGCGATATCGAGCTTTGCTTGGCGCACGATCGTCAGCCGTTGTGAGGGGATGACATATAGATACTGACCACCGGCGCCGGCCGCGGTGACTAGATCGGCGGGCACCTCCGACGCTCGCGTGCCGAGATCGGTGCCCGCGGTGACGGGGTCGGGTACTTTGGGCGGATGCGGTAGCCACCAGGTCAAGCCGTAGGCGGGGTTGAGGGGGCTAGGCCGGAATAGCGCCGCGAAGGCGCCCGGATCGACCAGCTGTTTGCCGTTTGCCTTGCCACCGGCCCGGACGAACTCGCCAAGCTTCGCCCATGCGCGCGGCGTCAGTACCGCACCCTGCGGCATCAGGGGATTGCCGTCGGGGCCATTGCGCCATGCGTCGAATTGTAGGCCGATCGGGTCGAGCACGCGCCGCTTGAGATAGGCGAGAGGACTAGCGTCGAGGCCCTTGGCGGCAAGCTTTCGGCGCATGATCTCGCCGAAAATCTGCATCGGTGTGGGGCCATATTGGAACCTGGTGCCGGGATCACTGGAGAGAGGCGCGGCGATGGCTTCCGCGTAAGTGGGGGGCTTGCCGATCACGCCGCCCTGGCCGGCCGACATCGACAGCAGCTGCCGCAGCGTGATCGTCGACTTGCGCGGATCGTCCTTCCACTCCGTAATCGTGTCGGCGGCGCGCTCGTCGAGCGTCAATAGTCCGTCCTGCACAGCGGCTGCGGCCATGATGCCGACGAAGCTTTTGGTGCCGGACCACAATTCGTTCGCGGTTGTCGCGTCGCCTGTGGCATATTTCTCGCAGACCGGCTTGCCATCCTCCAGCACCAGCACGGCCAGACCGCGATGAGCCGTGGAATAAGCGGCGGCGGCGTCGCATTGGGCCGGCGTCACCTTGGCGAACGCCGCATTCGGCAGGCAAATTCCGGCGGCAAGCAACGCAATCCAGCGCATCGTGACTCTCTCCCGTGTTGTAATTATCGATAATATTGCACAGACTTGGCGTTCCGCGCTAGCCCGATGTCACGGACTGTAATAGCCAAGCCGATATGGAAATGCCCCCGCCCTCCGACCCCACGCCTCCCCAGGACCGCGTCATCGCCCATGCATTGACCGAGGACATCGTGGAATGGCGCATCCCGCCGGGATCGTGGATTCGGGAACGCGAGATCGCGCAGCGGTTCGGGGTCAGCCACGCCCCGGTGCGCGAGGCTTTCCGGCACGTCGCGCATATCGGTTTGATCCAGGTGGTGCCGTGGCGCGGCGCGCATGTCATCGAGATCGACCGCCATGCCGTCAATGAAGTCTTCGAGCTGTGGAAGGCCACATTCGGTGTGGTGTGCCGGCTGGCCGCGACAAAGATGACCGACGCCGAATGTGCAGAGTTAATGGCGCGACTGGAGGGCTATAGGGAACTCGTTCACCGCACCAAGAACACGTTCGAGCATCTCGCTTCGTCGAACCGGGTTGGCGCGTACATCGCCCGGCGTTGCGGCGGGCAGCTGGCGATCGATGTCCTCAACCGTATCGCCCTCTTCGCGCGATGGCAGCACCACGTCGTCTCCTCGGAACATTTCAGCCTAGAGGGCGGCATTCGCTCGGCCGACCTTTACGAGGTGTTGTGCCGTCACATCGTCGAGCGAGAACCCGACGACGCGGATCGTGCTGCGCGCGACTTGCTCGCGCATTTGCAGCTCAGGTTCGCCGAACCCCTCGAACAATATCTTGCCGGCCGGTCGACCCAGCCGCCGCGCCGGGCACAGAAGGAGTGACGCATGATCGAGCCGACGCGACGCGACCTGCTGGCGGACTCCGGCCTGATCCTTGCGGCAGGGAGCGTGCCGGCGTTGGCCGCGCCTGACGAGCCGGCGAGCCAGGCCGCCGCCGACCTCGATCATTATATCGGCTTCGGGGTGAAGGCGGCGGGCGGGGCCGGCGATAATGCCAGCGGCGTCTGGATCGAGGAGCAACTCGGCCGCGCAGGCTACAAAGTCGAACGGCAGCCGTTCGACGCGCCGTTCTTCGACGCGACGCGCGCCGAACTGTCGGTCGGTGCAAAGACAGTACCGGTCATCCCGCAGCCGATCGTGGTGCCCACCGGTGACGCCGGTGTGAGCGGCCGGCTCGTGCGAGTCGATCCGGTCGCGGGTGCTGCGGGTCCGCTTGCTGGCGCGATCGCCCTGGTCGATCTGCCCTTCAACCGCTGGTCGACCGCGCTCGCCAAGCCGATCGCGGAGACGGTGCGGTCAGCTCTGGCGGGTGGTGCGGTCGCCGCCATGATCATCACAAACGGGCCGACCCGCAAGGCAATCGCGCTTAACGCCGATGGCAAGGCCCCGATGTTCGACAAGCCGGTCGCGATCCTCGCCCCCGATCACGCCGCGCCGTTCCTGGTCGCGGCGGCGAAGGGCGAAAACGCCACCCTGCACGTGACCGGCAAGAGCGGAAGGCGGTCAGCCTTCAACCTGATCGGCAAACTTGATCGCGGCAAGGGCCGCTGGATCGCGCTGTCGACCCCGCGCTCCGGCTGGTTTACCTGTGCGGGGGAACGCGGCCCCGGGATCGCGGTGTGGCTGGCGCTGGCCCGCTGGGCGCCGGCCGCTTTACCGGGGCACGACATCGCGGTGCTTTGCAACAGCGGCCATGAATATGAGTATCTGGGGGCGGAAAAAGCGCTCGATACCGCTGCCCCGCCACCCGCCAGCACGGCGTTCTGGCTTCACCTCGGCGCCAATGTAGCGGCGCGCGACTGGCAGGAAATGGGCGGCGGCGTGCTGCTCCCGCTGCCGAGCGCCGACCCGCAACGCTTCCTGGTGACGAGTCCGGCGTTGGTCGAGCACGCCCGGCGCGCTTTCGCGGGACAGTCGGGCCTCGAAATGGCCTATCCAGCCGGGCAAGGCTCGGCCGGAGAGCTGACCAACATCCTCGCCGCCGGTTATGGGACGGTCGCCGGAATCTTCGGAGCGCATCGTCTTCATCACGTTGCCGGCGACGATTCTTCCTGCATCAGCCCACCGCTCGTCGACCGTGTGATCGCCGCGTCAAAGCAACTGATCATGGATGCGGTAGGATAATATTCCTAATAAAATCAGATAAATAACCCGATATCAGAAAGGAGGTTATCCCCCGATCGCGGATTTCCGATTGACATCCCCCCTGAGTCATCGTCAAAATTATCGATAATTCGGCGATAGCTCGAGCGGGAGGATTGGAATGAGGATGAGGCTGCTCCTGTCAGGAAGCCTGCTGGCGTTGGGATCGATGATCGGGCCTGCGCTGGCGCAGGATATCCCGGCGCCAAGCGGCACCGTCGCGACGGGAAACCCGCCGGACGAGAACCAGGGCGAGATCATCATCACGGCCCGTCGCCGCGACGAGCGGCTCGCCGATGTGCCGACCGCCGCGTCGGTGATCGACGCTACGTCGTTGCGCGATCGCGGCGGGGCGACCGATACGCGCGAACTGCTGATCGATCAGCCCAGCGTCCGCTTCAACAACCTCAATTCGATGGTGACGTCGGAGATTTCGATCCGCGCCTCATCGACCGCGCGCGCGACCAATGGCGACGCCAGCGTCGGCCTCTATCGCGACGGCGCCTATATCGGCGGCGGCGCGATCGGCGGACGCAACTTCACCCGGCTCGACTTGCTCGACATCGGCCGAGTCGAGGTACTGCGCGGCACGCAGGGCGCCCTCTACGGACGCAACGCGGTGGGCGGCGCGATCAACATCGTCTCTGCCCGGCCGGAGTTCGAGAACTCGTTCTGGCTACACGGCCGCTACGATTTCGAGACGGATGCGGTCCAAGGACAAGGCGCGATCAACCTGAAAGTGGCCGACGGCATCGCCATTCGAGTGAGCGGCGACGGCATCAACCAGGACAAGGGGTTCTTCTACAATCCCGACCACGACGTCTATTTCGATCGCCAGAAGGGCTATGGCGCCCGTGGGCAGATCCGCTTCAAGACCGGACCGCTCGACGTGATCCTGCTCGCCGAGACGCAGGAAATGACGATCCCGACCATCGCCTACCAGATCGCCATTGCACGTGGCACGCCCGGCTTTCCCGGCGGGTTCACCGCACCGAAGTTCGTCTACAACTGGAGCACGCGGCCGCGCGCGTCGCAGGGCGTGCGAACCTATCAAGCGCTCGCCACGCTGCAGCTGGGCGGTGCGACACTGACCTCGACGACCAGCTATCGCTACCGCAACTCGCAATATGACCTGGACAATGACGGGACCGATGCACAGCAGCTTGCTGCGGCCATCGCCAGTGGCGCGGTAGTCGTCCCGATCGACACCGCAGGCTCGTCCTACGTCATCGACCGGACGAAGAGCTTCACCCAGGACTTGCACATCAGCGGCAATGCCTTGTCGAACCGTCTGGCCTGGCTGGTGGGTGCCGATCTTGTCGACCTGACCAGCCGGTATCAGGTGACGACGACGCGCACGCCGACCCCGGCCAACAGCTCGATCGGCACACGGGCGCCCGCGCGCCTCGAATATCGCAGCTATTCGGCCTATGGCTCGCTCGGCTACGACCTGACCGACAAGCTCAACGTCACGGGCGAACTGCGCTACACCACGGACGACCGCTCGCTGAGCGCACGTCTCTTCGATCTCGGCACTGGCCTGCCGGTCGGCGGCGCGGCGCGAGTGATCGATGCCGAGACCAAGCCCGACAACATCTCGTACAACGCGACGCTGTCGTACAAGCTGGGTGGTGGCGTGCTGACCTACGCCAAGGTTGGGTCGAGCTATCGCGCGGGCGGGTTCAACTCCAATCTCGGCGATCTTCGCCAGCCGATCCCGATCCCGGCCGCTTATGGCAACGAGAATTCGACCAGCTATGAGGTCGGTGTCCGCGGCGCGCCAACCCGCACGCTCTATTTCGCTGCCGCCGGTTATTATACCGACCTGCACAACATGATCGGGCAGATCGATAATGGCTGTGTGGTCACAAATCCGGTGTGCCCGGTGGCCGCCACCACCTTCCTCACCAATGTCGGCGATGCTCGCTCCTATGGCGTCGAGGCCGAGCTGACCAATACGCTTCCCGTCGCCAATGGCCAGTTCCGCTTCTCGCTGAGCGGGTCGTGGCAGGGCGGCAAGGTGACGAGCGGCAAGTATAAGGATTTCCGCTTGCCGCAGGTGCCCGACTGGCTCGCTTCGGTGAACCTCAATTTCCGGCACGGCTTCATCGCCGGCACGACGCTGGTCGCCAATGCGCTCTATTCGGTCCAGTTCGGCGGCCTGCAGGAGCTCAAGGTCAATTCGTTCAAGCTCGACGACTTCGCTTTGATCAATCTGCAGCTGGGCATCGAGAAGGGGCCAGTCACGGTGAGCTTCTTCGCCAACAACGTGACCAACGACGTCTATCGCGTAGCCCGCGACACCACGATCAACCGTTATTCGATCCCGCGTGTGTTCGGAATCGAGGGAGATATCCGCTGGCGGTGATCGGCGATCACGCACGAGCGGCAACTGCAGGAGAATAGAAGAAGGGTGATGCGCCACAGCACATGCCCAGGAGATAGCGGAAGGAGAACGATCATGAAGAAAGCGTGGTACTATGCCGGCGCCACTTGCGCCGCCGGAGTCTGTGCGTTTGCGATGGCCTATGCTGGCGGCTCGCCCGACGCGAGCACATCGCCGATCACCGTCGTCAACACCCCCGATTCTTCGACCAGCGTCACCCCTGCGGTCACGTCCGCTGCGCCGGCGGCCGCTGCCGCCACGACGAGCTACGATTTCGGGCCGGTCGATACGGCGTTCCAGAACTCGGCGATCGTCAACGGAGCGCTGATCGTCGGCACCGCCGATGGCACGATCCACGAGGTTACCAAGGGCAATTTCGATTCCGACAAAGCCTATGCGATCGCCTCGTCGTCCAAGTGGCTGACCGCGACGCTGCTGATGCGGATGGTCGAGGCGGGCAAGCTTTCCCTTGCCGACCATCCCTATCCGCGGCTCAGCTTTTGGACCGCCACCGACCAGCGGAGCGCCGTGACGCTCGAACAGACCCTGTCATTGACCTCCGGTTTCAATGCGAACCCGCTCACGGTCAGTTGCGTGAACAGCCTACTCTACACGCTCCAGAGTTGCGCCCAGACGATCTACAACAAGAACGTCGATACCGCTCCCGGCACCACATTCTCTTATGGACCAGAGCACCCCGAGATCGCGGCCGCCGTTGCCGAAATCGCCGGGGGCGAAAGCTTCAATCAATTGTTCGCCGACTATGTGGCCACCCCGCTGGGGATGAACTGCACACGCTATGTCCTGTCGTCTGCCAGTGCCGCGCTGGATCTCGGCGCGCGGGCCTGCAACACCACCTATCTCGCCAATCCCAACACCTGGGCGGCCGGCGGAGCGGTTTCGAGCGCTCACGATTATGCGAAATTGCTGCACGCGCTCCTGGCGGGCGGGTTCATTTCGGGCACGGATAATTTCCTCGCCCCCCGCACGGTTGGTCTTGCGCGCGGTTATATCCCGGCCAGCGCCGGATCGATGAACTGGCAATACGCGCTGGGGTCGTGGAATGAATGCCCCAAGACGGTGTGGGATCAGGAATGCGCTGACAACAAGATCAACTCGGCGCCCGGCGCCTATGGCTGGCTGCCGTGGATCGATCGCAAGCATGGCTATTATGGGCTGATTGCCACGCGCATTGCCGTCGGGGAGGGGGATACGAAATCCGTGCCGATTGAGCAGCAACTGCAACCCTTGATCCTGACCGCGCTGGGACAATGATCTCCGAGAATCGTTTGGGATGCTACGCCAACTGACGCGGGATGGCTGGTTTTCGAGGTCAACGGCCGAAAGCAGTCATTCCGCTTTCGGCCAACGCCGGCCATACAAATCAATGAAACCTCGGGGTTTAGAAGGGTGGTTCTTCACCGACCGGGGCCGTGCATTCGCCGTCAGTTGTGCCCGACGCACCCGCTGAAGATGCTCCACCAGTTTCCGCCAAGCTGCCTGTGACATGGTATGGCTGAGGTATAAATTATGGACAGGCTGAGAAGAGTTTTGGACAAATAAGGACGCAAATGAGCCAATGCGGACAAGCCCTGCATAGAGGGTTCGTATCCCTCCCGCTCCGGGAAAGCACGTTGATTTAACGTGGTTTTTTGACTTTTTAGTCCGGTAACCCGGCTCCCCGACAGACCACTGCGGCCAATCTGGCGTAATGTGGAGGAACTGAGCAAGAGGCGCGTCTTTTAGCGGCGTAAGTCTCTGCGGAGTGGGCTGCAGATTCCCCGCTTGCTCCTATCCTCTCCGAGAGAGCCTTACGCTGGCCAGGCCACTTCAACTTGCTATATCCTGTCCAGGGGGATAGGATGCGTTCGGCATGGTTTCACTCACCGACCTACTTCAGCAAAGCGCCGCACACGCCTGGCTGTTTATTCCGACTGCCATCCTTCTCGGTGCCTTGCACGGGCTTGAGCCCGGGCATTCCAAGACCATGATGGCGGCGTTCATCATCGCCGTCCGGGGTACGGTGCGCCAGGCCGTCCTTCTCGGTCTTGCCGCCACTGCATCCCACACGGCCGTGGTCTGGATCGTCGCACTAGGCGGCATGTGGCTGTTCGGCGGCCTCAACGCAGAGACGACCGAGCCCTATTTCCAGCTCGCTTCCGGCATCATGATCATCGCCATAGCGAGCTGGATGCTATGGCGGACCCGCCGTGAGCAACTGGCAGCCGGACATCAGCGCGACCGGGATGTCCACGACGACCAGGAGCATCATCACACACATGACGACGGGCATCACCACGAACATGGCCATGACCATATTCATGACGATCTTGACCGGGATTCCAGCCCGAGCGGGCTCGAACTCGCGACCGGCGGCTATGCCGATGCGCACGAGCTTGCCCATGCCGAGGATATCCGGCGCCGATTCGCCGACAGCAACGTTACGACCGGGCAGATCATCGTGTTCGGCCTTACCGGCGGGCTCATCCCTTGCCCCGGCGCGATCACCGTCCTGCTGCTCTGTCTGCAACTGCAAAGACTGACCCTTGGCGCCGTGCTGGTGCTGTGCTTCAGCATCGGGCTTGCGATCACCATGGTAGTGTCGGGCGTCATCGCCGCGATCAGCGTCCGGCAAGTCTCGAAGCGCTGGTCGGCCTTTGGCGAGCTCGTGCGCAAGGCGCCCTTCCTGTCCGTCGGCGTGATCCTGCTGGTCGGCCTTTACGTTGCCGTCCATGGTTGGATGGCGCTGCCGCACTGAAGGAGGTTCATATGAGTCATGCCGCCAACCCCGATCTCCTCAACCGGCTCAAGCGCGCGCAAGGGCATCTCGGCAAGATCGTCGAGATGGTCGCTGAAGGGCGCGATGGTCTCCAGATCGCCCAGCAGATGCAGGCGGTGATTGCAGCGATCGACAAGACCAAGACGTTGCTTGTGACCGATCATATCGAGCATCATCTCGAAGATGTCATCGGCCCATTGCCGCAGGCCATGCGGGGTGAGTTGGCCAAGCTGGGCGAACTCGCCAAATATCTGTGACGACCTTTTTGCGCCGTCGCGAGGGCACGGTTGACGCTGGCGCGGTTAGGGCATTAAACCAGCGACATGGGGATCGCGATCACCCCATGAGGCGACAGGCTGAAGTATCGCGTCCTGCTTTGTTCGAGGACGCTCCATGCCTACGCTAAACACAATTCCCGTTGATAAACTTGCCCGCCTCGTTGGTACGCCCCACGGGCCGACGGTCATCGACGTTCGCACCGATGAAGACTTCACCGCCGACCCGCGGCTGATTCCCGGCGCGGTCCGTCGGCCGTGGGCTGACGTTGCCGACTGGGCGGCCGACCATCGCGGCCGGTCGGTGGTTGCCGTTTGCCGTGAGGGCCACAAACTCAGCCAGGGCGCGGCAGCGTGGCTCCGTCAAGCCGGGGCCGATGCCGAAGCACTGGATGGCGGCATGAAGGCCTGGATCGATGCCGGCCACGCTCTCGTGCCCGAGGCAGTATTGCCGGCGCGCGACGCGCAGGGGCGGACCGTCTGGGTGACCCGCGCCCGGCCCAAGGTCGACCGTATCGCCTGCCCGTGGCTGATCCGTCGTTTCGTCGATCCAAATGCGGTATTCCTGTTCGTCGCACCGTCTGAAGTGGCAGGAGTTGCCGAGCGGTTCGGGGCGACGCCGTTCGATGTCGAGGGCGACGGGATTGTCTGGAGTCACGATGGCGAGCGGTGCACCTTCGACGTGATGGTGGATGGGTTCGGCCTGTCGAACCTGCAGCCGCTCGCTCATCTCGCGCTGATCGTGCGCGGCGCGGATACCGCAAGGCCCGATCTCGTCCCGGAGGCCGCGGGCCTCATAGCGCTTTCGCTCGGGCTATCGCGTATGTTCGCCGACGACCTGGAACAGCTCGACGCTGGCATGCTGATCTATGACGCACTCTATCGCTGGTGCCGGGACGCCACGAGCGAGACCCACGACTGGGTCTCGCACCAGCCCAAGGGAGTTCGCGCCAAGCCGGTGTCGGCATGAGCAGCGCCTCCGTTGACGCGATGGTCGCGCCGGAGACTCCGCGGGCTACGATCGCCCCGGTCTCGCTGGGCGAAGCTTTCTGGGTATGGCTCAGGATCGCAGCGCTCTCGTTCGGTGGTCCCGCTGGTCAGATCGCGGTGATGCATCGCATCCTCGTCGACGAGAAACGCTGGATCGGCGAACACCGTTTCTTGCACGCGCTCAACTATTGCATGCTGCTGCCAGGCCCTGAGGCGCAGCAGCTCGCCACTTATATCGGGTGGCTGATGCACAAGACGCGCGGCGGCATCGTCGCGGGCACGCTGTTCGTGCTGCCGGGCGCTATCTCGATCATGGCATTGAGCTGGATTTACGCACTCTACGGCCGAGTCGGCATCGTCTCGGCGTTGTTCTTCGGGCTGAAGTGCGCAGTTCTCGCCGTCGTGCTGCAGGCGGTGGTGCGGATCGGCGGCCGTGCGCTCAAGAACAACATCATGCGCGGGCTCGCGGCGCTGGCATTGGTGCTGATCTTCTTCCTCGGCGTCCCGTTTCCGGTCATCGTGCTTGGTGCGGGGCTGATCGGTTATGTCGGGGGCCGCGCGGGCATCAGTGCATTCCAAATCGGCGGCGGACACGGCGCTACGAAGGTCGCGATTGTCGAGGATGCCGACACGCTGCTCGGTGAGGAACTGCCTGCTCATGCCAGCCCGACCATCGGGCAGTCGCTGCGTCAGGCGATCGTCTGGCTTGTACTGTGGCTGGCGCCCGTCGCGGCCCTGCTTCTTGTCCTGGGCCGGGGTCATGTCTTCACCCAGATCGCGACCTTCTTTTCGACAATGGCGGTGGTGACCTTCGGCGGCGCCTATGCCGTGCTTGCCTATGTCGCGCAGCAGGCGGTCGAGACCTATCGCTGGCTCTCGCCCAGCGAGATGCTCGACGGATTGGGCATGGCGGAGACCACGCCTGGTCCCCTGATCATGGTGCTGCAATTCGTCGGGTTCATGGGTGCCTATCGCCATCCCGGCATGCTCTCGCCCTTGCTCGCGGGGACGCTCGGCGGGCTGCTTGCCACCTGGGTGACGTTCATTCCGTGCTTCCTGTGGATTTTCCTCGGTGCGCCGTTCATTGAGCGGATGCGCGGCAATAAGGCCTTGTCGGGCGCGCTGTCGGCGATCACCGCGGCAGTGGTCGGGGTCGTGCTCAACCTCGCGATCTGGTTCGCGATCCACACCATCTTCCGCGAAGCCCGGCCGTTCCGCGCCGGTCCGATCCACTTCGACGTGCCGATGCTCGCCAGCGTCGATCCGTGGGCGCTGGCGATCTCGCTGGCAGCGATCGTCGCGATGTTCCGTCTCAAGATCGGCATCTTCACGACGCTCGGCGGCGCCTCGGCGGCCGGCGTCGTCCTCTATTTTACCGGCGTGCTCGCATGACCGGACAGATCCGCCATTTCAACAGTCAGCTTCCCGGAGAACATCATGACCGACCCAATGATCGACCGACGCAACCTCCTTGCTGCCGGCGCCATGATGGCAGTGGAAGCCGCGGTGCTCGGATCGACCACCGCCGAGGCGCAAACGTCGACCGCACCGCCGGGCCGCGCCTTCGCGCCCCAGCCGGTGCCGCTGCCGTTCGACCCGAAGGCGATCACCGGCCTGTCCGAGAAGTTGCTCGTCAGCCATCACGACAACAATTATGTCGGTGCGGTGAAGCGATTGGGAGTGATCTCGACCCAGTTCGCCAGTCTCGACGCCGCCAAGGCACCCGGCTTCACGATCAACGGGCTGAAGCGCGAGGAACTGATCGCGTGGAACTCGATGATCCTGCACGAACTCTATTTCGCGGGTCTCGGTGCGGCCTCGCGGCCGGGTCGACCGCTTGCGCAGGCGATCGAGCGGGATTTCGGGAGCCATGATCGTTGGACGGCCGAGTTCGCCGGCATGGGCAAGGCGCTGGGCGGCGGCTCGGGTTGGGTGCTGCTGCAATGGAGCCATCGCGACAATCGCCTGACCAACCAGTGGGCGGCGGATCACACAGCTACGCTGGCCGGGTCCACGCCGATCCTCGCGCTCGACATGTATGAGCACGCCTATGCTATGGATTTCGGAGCGAAGGCCGGAGATTATGTGGACACCTTCATGCGCTCGATCGCGTGGGGCAATGCCGATCGATTGGCCGCAAGGCTCGATGTGCGGGCATAGGGCGATGGCCAGGCTCGCCGCTGCTCATCTGCTTGCTCTGGCGATGGTGGCAATTTGTTCGTGTGGTGCGAGCAAGCCCGCAAATCAAGGACCGCCGCCGCTGGTACTCGAGAAGGTAATCCCGCTTCCTGACACCAAGGGACGGATTGATCACCTGGCTTATGATGCATCGAGGCGCAGGTTGTTTGTCGCCGAACTCGGCAACGACACCGTGGACACGATCGATCTGGCGTCCGGCGCACGCACGATTCGATTGTCCGGCCTGCAGCATCCGCAAGGCCTCGCCTGGCTCGACGGACCAAGCGAGTTGGCGGTCGCCGACCAGGGCGGCACGATTCGATTCTATAAGGGGGACAAGCTCGAACCGGTCGCGACGCTCAAGGTGGGCGATGATGCCGACAATCTGCGTGTCGATCCGCGCAATGGCTTCCTGATTGCCGGCTACGGTGATGGCGCGCTCGCGACGATCGACCCTGCGACCCACGCCGTCATCAAGCAGATGCCGCTGCCCGCGCATCCCGAGGGGTTCCGGCTCGACGGCGATACGGTCTGGGTGAACCTGCCCGACAACGGCTCGATCGTTCGCGGCGATCTTGCTTCCGGCAAGGTGACGGCGCGGTGGTCGACCGGCCTGCACCGGCTCAATTTCCCG
>FSUD01000538.1_pt1 | contig 15141 bp, 14 predicted proteins | sample 1637011 | NCBI WGS metagenome assembly FSUD01 (sample SAMEA3914816, study PRJEB12502) | metagenome | biome: forest; material: soil | place: USA | collected 2011-09-16 | depth 0.3 m
ACCATGCACCGGGCACCAGCGACCTGCCGCCCGTCCGCGTCGGCGTCAGCGTCGGCGATTCGGTTTCCGGACTTTATGCCGCATTGGGCGTGCTCGCAGCGTTGTGGCAGCGCGATCGCGCCGGCGGCGACGGTGTCGGCCGGACGATCGACGTCGCGCTGACCGAAAGCATCCTCAGCCTGATGGAGGGGATGCTCCCCGAATATGGCGCGCTGGGCAAGATCAAGCAGCCGACCGGCGGCGGCATCGCCACCGCGGCGCCGACCAACGCCTATCCGACCGCGGACGGCGTCTGGATGCTGATCGCCGCTAATAGCGAGCCGCTGTTCGCGCGCCTGATGGGGCTGGTCGGCCGCACCGACTTGATCGGCGCGCCGGGCTATGCCGGCAATCAGGAGCGCGTCGCCAATGTCGCGGCGCTCGACAGGCTGATCGGCGACTGGACCCGCACGCTCGACGCCGACACGCTGGAGGCGATGCTGACCGAAGCGGATATTCCGAGCTCGCGCGCCTATACCGCCGCCGATATCGCCGCCGATCCGCAATATCGCGAGCGCGCCATGGTGCGCGAGGTCGCCGACCCCAATTTCGCCAATCCGGTGCTGCACAACGGCATCGTTCCGCATGTCGTCGAAGCACCAGGCAACATACGCTGGGCGGGCCCGGCGATCGGCGCGCACACCGATCGCATATTGGGCGACTTGCTCGGGATCGATCGGGCCGGCATCGATGCGTTGCGGCGCGACGGGGTGATCTGAGGTGAGCGTCGAAGGTCCACGCACGCTCTATCGCAAGGTGTGGGACGCGCATGCCGTCGCTCCGCTCGGCGGCGACGAATGGCTGCTCTATATCGACCGCCACTTGCTCTACGAAGTGACGAGCCCGCAGGCGTTTGACGGGTTGCGCGCCGCCGGGCGTACCGTTCGCCGGCCCGACCTCACCTTCGCGGTGGCCGACCACAATGTGCCCACCGAGAATCGCGCCGGCGGGCTGGCCGCGATCCGCGATCCGGACAGCCATCTCCAGGTTGCGACGCTGGAGCGCAACGCACGCGAGTTCGGCCTTTCTTATGCCGAGCTGGATGGGCCGCGGCACGGCATCGTCCATGTCGTGGGGCCCGAACTGGGCCTGACCCTGCCCGGCGCGACGATCGTCTGCGGTGACAGTCACACCTCCACGCACGGGGCATTCGGCGCGCTAGCCTTCGGGATCGGCACGTCGGAGGCCGAGCATGTGCTGGCGACGCAGACGTTGGCCCAGAAGCTTTCGAGGACGATGCTGATCCGGATCGACGGGCGGCTCGGCACGGGCGTGACGCCGAAGGACGTGATCCTCGCGATCATCGGCCGGATCGGCACGGCCGGCGCCAACGGTCATGTCATCGAATATGCCGGCACCGCGATCGACGCGATGGACATGGCCGGGCGGATGACGATCTGCAACATGACGATCGAGGCGGGCGCCCGCGCCGGGATGATCGCGCCCGACGACAAGGCGTTCGCCTGGCTCGAAGGCCGGCCCTGCGCACCGCAGGGTGCCGAGTTCGAACGCGCTCGCGCAGTGTGGCGGATGCTGCGCAGCGATCCCGGTGCTGCCTATGATACGGAAATCGCGATCGATGCGGCGGCCATCGCGCCGATGGTCACCTGGGGCACCAGCCCCGAAGCGGTAACGACGATCGCCGGCACGGTTCCCGATCCCGAAGCGGAGGCCGACCCCGCCCGCCGCGCGCAGATCGGGCGGATGCTCGACTATATGGGCCTCGCGCCGGGCCAGAAGCTCGCCGGCCTGCCGATCCAGGCTGCCTTTATCGGCAGCTGCACCAACAGCCGGATCGAGGATCTGCGCGCCGCGGCCGAGATCGCCCGCGGCCGCCATGTTGCCGCCGGCGTGCGCGCGTTGGTCGTGCCGGGCTCGGCCGCGGTGAAGCGGCAGGCCGAGGATGAGGGACTCGACGCGATCTTCCGTGCTGCCGGCTTCGACTGGCGCGATGCCGGTTGCTCGATGTGCCTGGGCCTCAACCCCGACCGGCTCGCGCCGGGCGAGCGCTGCGCCTCGACCTCCAATCGCAACTTCGAAGGCCGCCAAGGACCGGGTGGCCGCACGCATCTCGTCTCCCCGGCAATGGCGGCGGCGGCAGCGATTGCCGGCGCGCTCGTCGACGTCCGGGCGCTCGCCTGATGGAGCCGTTCTATACGCTCGCCGGTATCGCTGCACCGCTGCCGATCGCCAATGTCGATACCGACATGCTGTTATCGGCGAAGTTTCTGAAGACCGTGTCGCGCGCCGGACTCGGCAAGGGTTTATTTTACGCGCTTCGCGTCGATGCGGCCGGCCGGGAACGGCCCGATTTCATCCTCAACCGCGAGCCATGGCGGCAAGCGCGCATCCTGATCGCGCTCGACAATTTCGGGTGCGGGTCGAGTCGCGAGCATGCTCCCTGGGCGCTGCTCGATTTCGGTATCCGCGCCATCGTCGCGCCGGGGTTTGCGGACATCTTCTACGGCAATTGCTTCAAGAACGGCATCTTGCCGATCGCCCTGCCCCGCGCGACGATCGACCTGCTGATGGCTGAGGCGGCCAATCCCGCCACCGCAGCAATGACCATCGACCTCGAGGCCGGGACCATCGCCCATGCCGGCGGTGTGCTGGATTTTGCACTCGATCCGCAGCGTCGCACGCGCCTGCTCGGCGGCATCGACGATATCGCCCTCGCCCTGACATTCGAAGACGCCATCGCCGCCCAGGAAGCACGGACGCACGACGAAGCGCCCTGGCTCGCCGATGCGCGACTGGAGTTGGCGCAATAAAACCTAGGTCCGGAGGACTGGCCTGAGACGTGGCGCGGTCAGTATCGGCCAAGCAGTGATCGGTCCGCGCCGCCGGCCCGGCGTGAAACGCATCGGCATACGGGAGTGACCGTTGACCAGCGGCACGCTCTCGTACCGATCGGTCCGCGCCAGATCGACGTCGAAATCGGGCATCCGTTCGAGGATCTCGGTCAGGAAAATGCGCAGATCGGCGCGCGCGAGATTCTGCCCGAGGCATGCGTGCGCGCCCCAGCCGAAGCCGAGATGCGGGCGCTTCGGCCGGTCGGGATCGAAGGTCTCGGCATTGACGAACACCGTCTCGTCGCGATTGGCCGAGTTGATCGCGCACAACACGCGATCACCCGGCTCGAACTGCGCCCCGCCAATCTCGACGGGCGCCATTACAGTACGTGCGACGCCAGTACTCGGCGAATAGAGGCGGATGACTTCCTCGACTGCCGCCGCCATGCGCTGCGGTTCGGCGATCAAGCGGGCACGATCCTCCGGATGCTCGGTCAAATGACGCAGCGCATGCCCGATCGCAGCGATAGTGGTGTCCGTGCCGCCGAACAGCAGCATCATCGCCAGTTCGCACACCAGCCCGGTGCCGAGCGGTGCGCCATCGACCTCGGCCGCAACCAATGCGGCGAGCAGGCCGCCGGGATCGTAGTCCCGTTCCTCGACGCTGCGGCGCAAGTCGCCAGCCAGCCAGCGCAGTCCGTCGATCGAGCCGCTCGCCTTGGCCACCGCCTCGTGCAGCACCCGGCCATAGTTGCGCCAGTGTTCGAATTTCAGGCCCAGGATATCGAGGATCAAGAGGGTCGGCATCGGCCGGGCGAGATCCATGACCACGTCACATTCGCCGCGAGCGATCAGCGTGTCGATCAACCAGTGCGATATCTGGGCGATCCGCTCGCTCGCCGCTTCGACCGCGGGTATCGTGAACCAGGGCTGGAGTAGCGCGCGCAAAGCGGTCGCCTCCGCGCCGTCCATCTCGATCATGCCGATCCGCATGCCGTTGGGCGGAATGGCGACGCCGCCACCGAGCCAACCATCCTCCCGTGCGAACCGCCCCGACGCAAGATGCTCGGCATCGCGCAACGCGGCGCGGTTGTCGGCGTACCGGGTCAGGATCGAGAAGCCGCCATAAGCGTCTGAGCGAAGCACCGGGCATCCAGCGCGCGCGTGGCTGTAGATCGCGATATGGTCACGAGCGAAATCCGCGCTGTGGTGATCGATACTCCCGTCCGGATCGGCTGGAATCGGAGCGGAGGACGCAGGCGTTCGCTCCTCCTCCATCAGAATTTGTAGCCCATCCGAACACCGTAAAGCGCCGGCTCGTCGGCCGCGCGCCGGTCCGCCTGACCCGAAGCCGAGACGTTGCGGAAGCGCACCTCGTCCGTGATGTTGCGGCCCCAGATCGCCACCGAGAAGCGATCCCCCGGCAAGTTCCAGGTAATGCTGGCATTGGCGACGAAATGCGCCGGCTCCACGATGCGGTCATCGACCGTCCAGTAGAATTTGGACGAATAATAGACGTTGAACGACGGAACGACCGAACCTTCGCCGACATGGATCTTGTAGTCCGCGGCGAAATTCAGCGTCCAGTCCGGCGAGCGGACGTTGCGCTTGCCGGTCACATCGACGATCGCCGAGACGTTGCGGCCGTCGCCGCCCGGTACCGGAAGATAGACCTGCGAATTGGGGAAGCTGGTGAACTTGGCATTGAGGTAGGACACGCCAAGCTTCAGGCTCAGGTCACGCGTCGGGTTGTAGGCGATGTCGAGATCGGCACCGTTCGAGCGCACCTTCGCCGCATTGCGCAGTTCGATCAGGTTGGTGACCGGATTCAGTGCCTGCACTTGCAGATCCTTGGTGTTGTAGTGGAACACCGAACCGTTGATCGTCACGCCGGGAACAGGCGAGAATTTCAGTCCGGCCTCATAGGCGTCCACCTTCTCCGGATTGATCGGCACCGGCGTCGCCGTCAACGCATTGGCGTTAAAGGCGCCGCTCTTGAAGCCCTCCGAAAAGCTCGCATAGAACATCAGGTCGGAATTGGGGTGATAGGCGATCACGACGCGTGGCGTTGCCGCGTTCCACGTGTGCTTGGCACCGGTTACGATAACGGCGCCGTTGCGTTGGCCAGAGATCGTCTTGCTCTCGCTGCTGTAGCGCAGACCACCGGTAAGTTCGAAAGCACCGAGCTTGAGTGTAGCGTCGGCGAAACCGGCAAACGCTTCGGTTAATTGCTGAACCGTCGTGTCCGTCACGCCCGGCGTCAGCGTCTCGAGCGGCGCGAGCTTGCCATCCTGCCGGAGGTAGAATCCGCCGACGACCCAGGTAAAGGCACCCTTGCCGGTCGAGTTCACCAGCACTTCCTGGGTGAAGTTGCTGCCGACGTCGCGATTGGAGATTGCGACGAAGCGCGTCGGCGTCGTATCGGAATCATAGACGACCGAGCGCGACAGATAGTGGCGCCAGGCCGTCGTGGAGGTAACCGCGATGCCACCAAGGTCCCAGTTGATCCGGCCCGATGCGCCATACTGACCGGTCAGATATCTGACGTGCTCGTTGCCAATGAAGTCATAGGGACCGTAAACTTTCAGCCCGCCCGGAACATAGCCCTGATAGCCGTTGATCGGCTGGGTCAGGATCGGACTGGCATCGTCGCCATGCATGCCGTCACCGCTCAGCGTTATCTTTAGATTGGCGGCCGGCTCGATCAGGATCGCACCGCGCAGCGTCCAGCGCGTGGCGTCGCCGACCCGCGACCCGAAGCCATTGGCCGGGTTGAGATTATGGAACCAGCCGTCATGGCTGTCGTAATTGCCGGCCAGCGAAACTGCGATATTGTCGCTCAGCCCGGTGGTCGCGAAGCCGTTGAATTTCAGCGCGTTGAAATTGCCGTAGCTCGCGGTGAAAGTACCGGCAGGCTGATAGGCCGGCTGGCGAGTGGTGATGATGATCGCGCCGGTATTGGCATTGCGGCCGAACAATGTGCCCTGCGGCCCCTTCAGCACCTGGATCGATTCGAGATTGGCGAGCTCATAGAGCTGGCCGTTGACCGTCGGCATGTAGACGCCGTCGATATAGGTCGCGGCCGAGCCCGGCTCGCCGAGGTTGGTGACGGTCGAACCGACGCCACGGATGAAAGGCTGCACATACCCGCCGCTCTCGGTGATGGTCATGCCGGTCACCGACTGGGCGATATCATGGGTCGAGCCGATGCCCTGGTTGCTCAGCTCATTGGCGGTCAGCGCGGTGATCGAGATCGGCACGTCCTGCAGCCGCTGTGCGCGGCGCTGCGCGGTGACGATGATGTCGCTGTTGTTCTGCGGATCCTCGGCAGGGGGAGACTGCGCTTCGACGGCCGCGCCGGCAGGCGTGGCCGTGGGAGGCGCGGCCGGGGTCGACTGAGCCTTGGCATCGTCATCCTGCGCGGCGGCCGGCGACACCATTGTTCCGGCGGCTATCGCGGCAATCACCCCAACAGCGGCGGTCGTCGAAAGCGGATTCATCCTCATGTCAGGCACCCCGTCCCTATCGGCCGACCCCCACCGGGGGTCTACGCCAATGCTGGCGCCTCACGCGGGCGCCTTGCCGATAAAACTAATGGTGATTTGTTTTCTGTCAATTCACCTTGAGAGGACGACCTATATCTTTCGGGGAGCTGAGCTAAAATCGTCTTGTGCCGTGCGCTGCCAGCCACCCAATTGCGGGTCAGATTCACCGTTAGGTTCGAATCGGAGAAAGTAGCCGACTCAGATCGTCACGGCCTGCATCTTTGCCTGGAAGCCGCGTCGCGAACCCAGAACGACGGGTATGATGATGAGCACCATCGCCAGTTCGACGATCGTGATGCCGAAACCGAGCGAGCGGCCGCCGAGATGCAGCCGATCGCTGATCGCTCCGACCACCGGCGGCCCGAGACCAAGGCCAGCGAGCGTATAGACCATCATGTTGAATGACGCGGCGATGCCCCGGAAGCGGTCGGGCGTGAGCAACTGCATGCCGACATAAAGCGCAGGCAGCACGAAGGTAGATTCGAAGACAAACAAGCAGAATAGCGCTGTCGCAATCGGAAGGCTGGGCGCGAAGGCGGTGCCGGCGGCAAGGATCAGCGCAAAAACGGACCCCACCCCCATCACCACCAGCGGCGCGCCGGCAACGCCCCGGGCACGAAGGCGATCGAGCACATAGCCGCCGCTGAAGGTGCCAAGCGGCCCGGCGAGAAGCCCGACCAGTCCGATCAGCGTGCCTGCCTCCGCCGGGGTCAACCCGTGCATGCGGACGAACAGGCTCGACGAAAAGCTGGTCACCGAATAGCCGGTCACCGCCGTCATCGCGCCGACGATCAGGAAGGGCAGATAGCCGCGCAGATTGGCGAGAATGAAAGCGAAGCCCTCGCGCAGCGCCGCCATGCGTGCGGTCGCCGGCCGCATGCGCGGCGGTTCGCGCAGCCAGAGCAACAGGATCAACACCGGCAGAGCGGCGAAGCCCGCGGCGATAAAAATCCCCTGCCAGGGTACGAAATGCGCACCGCCAGGGAAGGTAACGCCCCCGCGCGCAACCAGCGCCGAGAGCAGCGCGCCCCCGCCAAGAAACGCGAAGCCGAGCCCGAAATTGGCGCCCATGCCGAAGATCGCCGTGCCCCGCGCCAGGTTCGCCGGCGCGAAATAAGCGGCGAGCAGCGACATGCCCGCCGGGACCAGGCACGCCTCACCCATGCCGACCAGGAAACGCGTCGCGAACAGCGTTGCGAACGAGGTGGCGAAGGCGGCGGCGATCGTCGCCAGGCTCCACAGACTAATCCCGACCATGATCAGGTTCCGCCGGTTGGTCGCATCAGCGACCGCGCCAAGCGGCACCGCGAAGCCGCAATAAAGCAACGCGAAGCCGGTGCCCTGGAGCAGGCCAAGCTGCAGGTCGCTCAGATGCATGGCGGCGCGGAGCGGCTCGGCGACCAGCACCATCACGAACCGGTCGATGATCGCGACCGTGTGCGCGAAGCACAGAACCGCCGCGACATACCATTTGTACGCGCCCGTCTCGTGATCCGCGACGGTGCGGAGCGCGGCGTCGCCGGCCGCCGGCAAGATGCTTGCGGCCATGGTCAGCGAGCCTGGGGCTTGGTCGCGCCCATGTCGAAATAGTCGCGCCACTGGGCGATGCGCCCGTCCGTCACCTCGAACGCCCCCATTACCGGGACGATGATCCGATCCTTCCCGCGCATGAAGCGATCGACCCGCTCGGTCAACACGACGTTGCCCTTCGTCGCGATGTGGATGACCTCCCAGTCGCAGCTATCGACCGGCCAGGCATCGAGATGTGCCATCACCGCCTCACGACCGCGCACCGGTTTCAGCGGCATGTTGTGATAGAAGATGTCGGCCGACATCAGGGCGTAGATGCGGTCCTGGTCCAGTGCGTTCCACGCCGCGACAAAAGCAAGCACGGTCTCCTCGGCATCCATTCCGCTCTCCATGCGCCGCGACGCGTTCGCGCGCTTGTTTTTCTAACAGTGATTGGTAGAATTACGGGCAAAACCGGTGCGGTCAAGCGCCAAGGGATGAGAGGAGCTCGAATTGGCCCAACCGACCGCTCAGGCGCTGCAGGAACTGCTCGACAAGCAAGCCGTGACCGAAGTTCTGCTCGGCTATTGCCGGGCGATCGACCGCCGCGACGCCGACCTGATGCGCCGAGTCTATTGGCCCGACGCGATCGACGATCACGCCGTGTTCAAGGGCGATGTCGAAGCGTTCATCGCATACAGCTTTCCCTTCATGCATGGCGTCATATCGGCGCACAGCATCACCAATATCTGGGTCGACATCATCGGCCCTAACAGCGCTTTTTCCGAATGTTATTTCCAGGGTTTCCACGACTTTCCCGCCGACGGTGGCGGGCGCCTGGAGCGGGTAGTTGGCGGGCGCTATCTCGACCGGCATGAGCGCCGCGGCGGCGAATGGCGGATCATTGCCCGGACACTGGCGATCGACTGGTATCACGAGCGTGCCGGGAACTCGGTATGGGACAGCGGGCGGTATGCGAACCTGGAAAATCGTGGTGGGCCCAAGCCCGACGATCCGCTCTATCGGCTTCATCCAAAGGGGACGTCGCTCTGAACAATGCCGCACGCCGTTCAATCGATCCAGACGGTTTCCGTGTCCAACTCGCCTCCGCCGGCAAATGAGCGATTGCCAATGATATGCGGGCAGGTTTATCTATCGATGTAAGTCTAAATCCCAACGGCACGACATAGCAGCGGGAAAGCCCGCAGGGAGAGGTCGATCATGAGCGGTCAAAGCGCAACCCGGACGTTGGACGACGTCGAGGATGTCGATTTCGCCGATCCCGCTTTTCTCGCCGATCCCTGGACTCCGCTGATCCGCCTCCAGGAAGAAGCGCCAGTATTTTACAGCAAGAACCAGGGCGGCTGGATCATCTCGCGCTACGACGATGTCCGCGCGGCCTTTGCCGATCGCCGCCTGTCCGCTTCGCGCGTCGAGCAGCTGTTTCGGGGTATGCCCCCCGAACTGCAGGAGCAGCTCAAGGCGGTTCGGCTCTATACCAGCCTGCTCGTCAATCGCCTTGACGGTCGCGACCTCACGCGTGTCCGCGTGCTCATGCTCAAGGCATTCGACCGCGGCGCGATCGCCAAGGTCGAGGGCTTCATCAACGAAGTGGTCGATGAGATTCTCGATGAATGCGAGCGGTTCGGCGAGTTCGATTTTTCCTCAGTGGTGGGCGCGGTGCTGCCGACCCGAGTCATGCGGCGCCTGTTCGACCTGCCCGAGGAATATCAGCCGCTGCTGTTCAAGCTGGCCTCGGATTTCACGGCCGCCAGCGCCGCCGCGACCGTGACTCCCGAATTGCTGCTCCAGCTCGACCAATCGATCCGGACGATGAATGAGGTCTTCAACACCTTCATTCCCGAGCGCGAGAAGAACCCCGGTGACGATCTCATCTCAGGCATGATCCATGCCCGTGACGGTCTCAACAAGCTGACCAACGACGAGATGCTCGCCCAGCTCCACGGCATGGTCGTAGCGGGCGCGGAGACCACCGCCCACACGCTCGCGACTCAATTGGTCCGGATCGTCGGCAACCCCGCCTTGCTCCAGCGGCTGCGCGACGATCCGTCCTGCGCGTTCAACATGACGACCGAATTGCTGCGCTATCCAGGCACCGTAAAGTGCATGACTCGCTACGCTGGCGAGGATATCGAGATGCGCGGCCAGACCATCGCCAAGGGCGACCTGATGTGGATCATGCATGCCGGCGCCAACATCGATTCGCGCATGTTCGACGATCCCTTCGCCACCGATATCGACCGGCCCAACCAGCGCGATTTCATGTCGTTCGGCCCGGGGCTGCATTTCTGCGTCGGCCACATGCTGGCGCGCACCGAATTGGTGGCATTCTTCACGCGCGCCTTCGCTCGCTTCGACGTCGAGATACTGCAGGACGAGTTCGAGATGGTGCCGAGCTACATCTTCTACGGCTATAAGAGCCTGCGCGTCCGCTTCACGCCGCGCTGACCACATGGGAAGGCTGGACGGCAAGGTCGCGCTGGTGACGGGCGGCCTGCGCGGCATCGGCCGCGCGATCGTCGATCGCTTCGTCGAGGAAGGTGCTCGCGTGATGGCCGCCGATCTCGACGATGAGGGCGGCGATTTCGACGTGCGGCACGGTGAGCGCGTCCACTACCAACGGCTTGATGTGACTCGCGACGACGACTGGATCGCCGCGTTCGCGACGTTGGAGAGACACTTCGGCACGCCCACCATATTGGTCAACAATGCCGGCACCAGTCGCACCGGCTCGATCGCCGACGCGACCGAGGCGGACTGGCAGTTCGTGATGAACACCAATGCGCTCAGCGTCTTTCTCGGCTGCCGCCACGCGGTACGGTTGATGGCCGAGACGGGCGGCGCGATCGTCAACATCGCCTCGGCGCGGGGCCAACGGCCGGGATCGACTCAGGCGGCCTATTCGGCGTCGAAGGCGGCAGTGCTCAACCTGACCGAAAGCACCGCGCTCCATTGCGGCGAAAATCGCCTTCCGATCCGATGTAACGCGATCTGTCCGGGCGTGGTCGACACGCCGTTGATGCGCACGCACGTCGCCAAGTCAGGCAACGGCGCTCTGTTAGAGGCGATGGCGAAGATGCAGGCGACCGGGCGATTGGGCGAGCCGCGCGAGGTCGCGGAGGCGGCGGTGTTTCTTGCGTCGGATGAGGCGAGCTTCGTGACGGGCGCGATCCTGAACGTCGACGGAGGATTCCGAATACGCGACCGTTGAGGCCGGCGCTCAGCCAGCGTCCAGCACCCTCCGTAACCCTTCGATCGACGCCGCATAGAAGGCCTCGATCCGCGCCCCGATCTCCGCGGGCGGCACGGTAAAATCCGTGGCGTCGGATCGCCACACCATCTCCGTGCGTCCCGCTCCCAGCGGCCGCAGGATCACGTTGCCGTGCACGGCCTGCGCCGGCAGACGATGCGGTGGCAGGATCTGGTAGCGCAGCATATGCCCCACCGGGTCGATCGCCTCGAGCCGCTCTTGCACGCCGTTGCCGTTGCGCACGACCGTCCGAACTGCGCCAACGCCCGCGCCGTCCACCGAACAGGCGCTGACGCTATCAGCCCAACCCTCCAGCCCGCCGAACGTGGCGATCATTGCCCAGACCGTCTCGATCGGATGATCGAGTTCGGCCCGGACGCTCGCATAGGTGATGGATGAACTTGTCATGTGCCCCGACTCCTGCAACAACACAAACCTAACGATGCTTTGTTAATCGCGTCAACCGGGAGCGGATATGCGGGCAAGACGGCTCGACGGCAGGATCGTGCTGATCACCGGCGCGGGTGGTGGCCTCGGCCGCAGCTATGCCCGCTACGTTGCCGGGCTCGGCGCGCATGTCGTGGTCAACGATCTCGGCGTGGCGATGGACGGCACCGGCCGCTCGCCGGTCCCGGCCCGGGAAGTCGCGGCGGAGATCATCGCCGCCGGGGGCAGCGCCAGCGCGGATGCATCCGACGTCACTTCGCCCAAGGAAAGCGCCGGGTTGATCGACCGGCTGATCGCCGAGCATGGCCGGATCGACGCGCTGATCAACAATGCCGGGAATTTCCTGCCACCCAAGCCCTTCGCCGAAACCACCCTCGACGAATTCGAGCGCGTCTGGCGCAGCCATTGTGGCGGTACCTACAATCTTTGCCGCGCGGTGTTGCCGCACATGCAGGCGGCGGATGCCGGGCGGATCGTCAATACCTGCTCGACCCAGGGACTCTATGGCGCGGCGCCGAGCGCCGCCTATGCCTCGGCCAAGGCGGCGGTGACGGCCCTCACCCTCTCGGTCGCCGCCACGGTGCGCGGCAGCGGGGTCGCCGTCAATTGCCTCAGCCCCGGCGCCTTCACGCGTATGGTTGATGCGACCGAGCGGCCGCCCGAATATACAGCGGCGCTGCGCCGTAACCTCTCGCCCGATCTGGTCGCCCCGGTCGCGGCGTGGCTCTGCCATCCCGATTGCACCGACAATGGCGCGATCGTCCAGGCGTTTGCGGGGTGGATCAGCTATGCGAAGATCGGCGATCTCGACGGTTTCTGGGACTTTGCGCCGAGCATCGATTCGGTCGCGGCCGGCCTCGCCTCTTTGCCCGCCAACGGCCCCATCACAGGCGCCGCCGACACCGCGTCGCACGCTGCCGCCATCATCGCCCGGGCCGAAGCCCGGCGTGCCAGCCTCTAGGAGACTCACGATGCCAACCTTCACCCCCGGCCTGCTCAAGGGCAAGACCGTCTTCATCGCCGGCGGCTCCAGCGGAATCAATCTGGGCATCGCGCACGGCCTGGCGGAAGCCGGCGCGCGCATCTCGATCATCAGCCGCAAGATCGACAAGGTCGATGCCGCAGTCGCCGAACTCAAGGCCGGGGGCGCGGAGGCAATGGGCGCCGCCGCCGATGTCCGTGACTATGCCGCGGTCGAGGAGACGTTGCGTGCCACCCACGCCGCCTGGGGTGAGATCGACGCGGTCGTCTCGGGAGCGGCGGGCAACTTCCTCGCGCCCGCGATCGGCATGTCGGCCAACGCGTTCAAGACGGTGATCGATATCGACTTGCTCGGCACCTTCAACGTGCTGCGCGCGTCCTACGACTTCCTGCGCAAGCCCGGCGCCTCGGTGATCTCCATCACGGCCGGCCAGGCCGTCAACGCGACCCTCTATCAAAGCCATGTCTGCGCGGCCAAGGCGGGCATCAACATGCTGACCAAGGTGCTGGCGATGGAATGGGGACCGACAGGCGTTCGGGTCAATGCGATCGCGCCGGGGCCGATCGCCGATACCGAAGGCATGGCGCGGCTGACTCCTACGCCCGAAGCCGAAGCGGCGCTGAAAGCCGTGATTCCCCTACGCGATTATGGCACCAAACAGGATATCGCCGATCTGGCGATCTATCTGTGCAGCGATTCCGCCAAGTACATCACCGGCGCGATCCTCGATTGCGACGGCGGCTCCTCGCTCGGACGCGGGCTCCAGCCCGCCAACGGGTGAGCGTAATGGGCGACATCCGGGTCGAAACCGCCGATCGGGTGATGACGATCATCCTCGACCGCGCGGCCAAGAAGAACGCGATTACCGACGCGATGTATGGCGACATCGCCGCCGCCCTGACCAGCGCAGCGAACGACCCGGCGATCGGGGCCGTGCTGATCCGTGGCGAAGGAGATGATTTCTGCGCCGGCAACGACATCTCGATGTTCGCTGCCTCCGCCGCCGGAGAGGCCGACATCTCGACCTCCAATGTCGGGCCATTCCTCCGGGCGCTCAGTACGTTCCCCAAGCCGATTGTCGCCGCCGTTACCGGCCGCGCGATCGGCATCGGGGTGACGATGCTGCTCCATTGCGACCTCGTCTATGTCGCCACCGACGCACTGCTGAGCACGCCGTTCATTGATCTCGGCCTCGTCCCCGAAGCTGCCTCAGCGCTGCTGATCCCCGCACGGATCGGCCATGTCCGCTCGTTCGCTCTGTTCGCGCTCGGCGAGAAATTGAGCGGCGCCGAGGCCGCGACGCTCGGCATCGCCAATAAGGCGCTGGCGGCGGAAGACGTCGGCGCGGCAGCGGCGGCGGCCGCACGAGCACTGGCTGCCAAACCCCTGTCGGCGGTTGTCGCCACCAAGAAACTGATGCGCGATGCTGACGCGATCGAGGCTGCCCTCGTGGCAGACAATGCCGCCTTCATCCGGCAGCTCGCAACGCCCGAGGCGGCAGCCGCGTTCGCCGCCTTTGCCGCGCGAAAGGGGCCGCCGGCTTGAGCGCACCGATCGACGTCACCACGGACGAGAACATCCGCCTCCGCGGCGAGGTGCAAGGGCCGGACACGGCTCCATTGGTGATGCTGCTGCACGGCGGCGGTCAGAGCCGTCATGCCTGGGCGGGCACGGCGCGACGGCTGATCGCGGACGGTTTCGCAGTCGGCACGTATGACGCACGCGGACATGGCGACAGCGGCTGGGCGCCGGACAAGGATTATTCGATGCTCGCTCATGCGCGTGACCTGGTCGCCGTGCTGCGCGCGCTGGGCAGGCCCGCAGCGTTGGTCGGCGCGTCGATGGGGGGGATCAGCGGCTTGCTCGCGGCAACCGCCCTGCCCGATTTCGTTCACGCGCTGGTGCTGGTCGATATCGTCCCGCGCTTCGCCCAAGGCGGCGTCGAGCGAGTCCGCGCCTTCATGCAGGCGCATCCCCAAGGCTTCGCTTCGGTCGAAGAAGCTGCGGTGGCGGTCCACGCCTATAACCCCAACCGGCCACCGTCGAAGACACCCGACGGCCTGATGCGCTCACTCCGCGAGGGCCCCGACGGCCGGCTGCGCTGGCATTGGGATCCGGCGGTGGTCGGCGAGGCCCCCGGCCCCGAATTGTCCGAGCTGCTGAGCGAGAAGCTCGCCGCTTTGCCTCCGTCATTGCCGCTGATGCTGGTGTCCGGCGCGCAAAGCGATGTGGTCGATGCCGACGCGATCGAGGAATTCCGCCGCCAGGCACCCCAGGCCGAACTGGTAGAGGTATCGCGCGCCGGGCATATGGTCGCGGGCGACCGCAACGATGCCTTTGGCGAGGCAATCAGCGGGTTCCTGAAGCGCGTTCTCTCGCCAGCCGGCAACGTTCAGACGGCAGGCGCCGCCCCATAGGCCTTTTTCAGCGCCGCCCGGTCGATCTTCAGCGTCGCGTTGCGCGGCATCTCGTCGATCGTCGCGAGATGCCTGGGAAGCTTGAACCGTGCGATCCGATCGGCGGCATGGGCGAGCAAGCCGTCGAGCGTCACCGTTG
>FSUD01000083.1_pt1 | contig 15088 bp, 19 predicted proteins | sample 1637011 | NCBI WGS metagenome assembly FSUD01 (sample SAMEA3914816, study PRJEB12502) | metagenome | biome: forest; material: soil | place: USA | collected 2011-09-16 | depth 0.3 m
CACCAGCGCGGCGCGCTCTACGTCGAGGATCCTGCCGCCACCGGCATCGTCGCCACCGCGCGCTTCCTGCAGGGCAAGGAGCTGAGCTACAACAACCTCAACGACGCCGACGCCGCGTTGCAGCTGGTCGCCGAGTTCCGCGATGCCGACCCAACCTGCGTCATCGTCAAGCATGCCAATCCCTGCGGTGTCGCCACCGCCGAGACGATCGAGGCCGCTTACGCGGAAGCGTTCGCCTGCGATACCGTGTCGGCATTCGGTGGGATCATCGCGGTCAACCGACCGCTCGACGCCGCGACCGCGACCGCGATCACCGGCATCTTCACCGAAGTCGTCGTCGCCCCCGATGCCGATGAGGAAGCGCTGGCGCTGTTCGCCGCCAAGAAGAATTTACGCCTGTTGCTGACCGGCGAGCTACCCGATCCGGCCCGCGCTGGCCTGGACGCCAAGTCGATCACCGGCGGCTGGCTGGTCCAGAGCCGCGACAATGGCCGGATCACCGCCGCCGACCTGAAGACCGTGACCAGGCGCGCGCCGACGCCGCAGGAACTGGCAGACTGCCTGTTCGCCTGGACCATCGCCAAGCACGTCAAATCGAACGCGATCGTCTATGCCAGGGATGGCGCGACGGCGGGCATCGGCGCGGGCCAGATGAACCGGCTCGAATCCGCGCGGATCGCGGCGTGGAAGGCGAAGGACGCCGCCGACAAGGCCGGCTGGGCGACGCCGCGCACGATCGGATCGGCGGTCGCCTCAGACGCGTTCTTCCCGTTCGCCGATGGGTTGCTGACGGCGGTCGAGGCTGGCGCCACCGCAGTGATCCAGCCGGGCGGATCGATCCGTGACGACGAGGTGATCGCCGCGGCCGACAAAGCCGGGCTGGCGATGGTGTTCACCGGCATGCGCCATTTCCGGCATTGAGCGCCAAAAGTCACACCAGGGTCACACTATCAGCGTGGTTCAGCTACCCTGTAGCAGGAACCCCAGTTCAGGGTCCGCCAGCCCGCTAGCGCGCCGCGCCGCACGCCGGGCAAAGGCCAAGGTACAACGCTTGCGCCCCGGCGCGCTCAACGGATGAGTCGCCGGCTCCCGCAGAATGGCGGCATCGTAGCGATTGGCGATGATGATACCGGACCTGTCGGGCAGGAACGCTTCCCCGGCCAGCGGCGAATGGTCGAACCCTTCGGGCACCGCCCAGAAGAACCGGTCGCAATGATCGAGATAGTCGAACCACTTGCCGTCGCCGAGCAAGTCGGCGCGCGACACCTTGATCTCGACGATGACGATCTGCCCGCGCGAGTCGATCGCCATGATGTCGGCTCGCCGGCCGCCGTCGAGCGGCACCTCGACCATCGCCGACAGATCGTGGCGCGCGAGCATGCGGATGACGCCGCGCGCGACATCTTTCGCGCACAGCGCCTCATTACCATCGGGAGGGCAGCGGGGAGACGCATCGAGCATCCCCCCGTATTAGAACATTAGGCGAACGTAGGAAACCCCTACGCGCGACGTTCACCGATAGAAGATGTGATTGCCGATCGTCGTGACGCGCGCCTTGCCCCAGCCCGGCGAGACTCGACGGGCGTGGAAGAACATCGCCTGGGGGGCGGGATTGTCCCATTCCTTGTCCATCGCGACCTTCGCGATCGCCATGGCGGTGCGATATTGCGCGCCCGAGCGGACTTCCGGAATCCGGCCGCCGCGCACGAACGAAAACTGGCCGGGCTGACGCACCACGCCGCAGATCGAGCGCGGAAAGCGGCCCGAGGTGGTGCGGTTGATGATCACATTGGCAACCGCCAGCTGACCCGAGAGCGGTTCACCCTTCGATTCGAAATAGATCGCACCCGCCAGGCAATTGAGCTCTGAATCGCCTTCGCCCGCGATATTCTGATCGGCGACCGCCGCAGCCAGGCTGGCATAAGCGATGCCGGCGGCCGGCGGAGTCGGGTTGGCAACGTGAACCTCATCGGGAGAATCGGTCGTCGCGGAAATATCGGGCGTGGGAACCGATCCTGGGACCGGAGTGTTGATTGTACGGACCGGAACGGTGATCACGGCGGCCGCATCGGGCAGCTGGTCGAGACCCAGTGCCTTGCCCGGACTGCTGACGCCAGCCAGGGCGAAAATCATCATAAACGTCGCCACGGGACCCGCGGCGCGAGGAAACTTCAACATTAAGTCAGGCTTAAGTGCGGTTGGAGCGCGGATGCGATCGTTTCAAACCAGATCGCCCGGGCAGCCCCCCGACTGCGTAACCGTTAGGGATCGCACCCCATCACAGCACAACGCGTTTGATAGTGAGGCGTCTTTCGGGCTCGCGCCGCGCCAAGTCAAGTCTGGAGGATCGTTTCAGCGGCGAACCGTTCTGCCGCTGCGATGTCCAACTCGACCACCCACAGGTCGGGATCCGACCGCCGTCGCCTGGTCCAATAGTCGGTCAATGCCGCCGGATCGTCGACCGGGCCGACCCGGATCAGCGCGGTCTTTCCGTCGGGTCCGATGCCGCGTTCGAGCGCCTGGGCGTGCTCGCCGCGATCCTGGGCGATGATCAGAAGAGCGCCCGCCGTCGCGTCACCTTTCGCCAGCACCGTGGCAAAACCGCCCTCTTGATTGGCGCGCCGGACCAACGCGTTGACCAGCACATTGCTGGCGATCCGGGCGCTCACTCCGGGCGGTAACCGGGCAACCCGGCCAGCGGGATCGAGGACCGCATGAAGGTGCCGGTGCCGCGCGCCGCTTCTTCCCCGTCGGCATCGATCAGCCGCGCTTCGCCGATAAACACCCGCCGCTGGCCGCTGATCCAGCGCCCCTCGGCCACCACCGGCCCTTCCTTCAACGGCTTGGTGAACAGCAGGTTGAACGCGGTCGTCAGCAGGAATCGATCGGTCACCAGGCTGTTGCAGGCATAGAAAGCCGCGTCGTCGAGCATCTTGAAATAGCTGGTGCCGTGGGCCGCGCTGCCGGCGTGGTAATATCGCGGCCCGATCGTGAAGTGGATCCGCGCCATCCCGCTCTCGGGAATCTCCAGCGCGGACTCGAACAGCTGGTTGATCGGCGCGGCGGCGTAGAGCGATTCGAGCGCGCGGAAATGGGCGGCCGCCCCGGCCTCAGGCGGCATCCCGCGCCTCATCCTGCATCAACAGTACATAGATGGCATCGCGCGATCCCGCGCCGCGCAGTTTGGCGATGAACCCGGGTTCGCGCAGCCGCCGTGACACCCGCGCCAGCGCCTTCAGATGGTCCGAACCCGCATCGAGCGGAGAGAATAACGCGAACACCAGATCGACCGGCATATCGTCCACCGCGGCGAAATCGATCGGCTTCGCCAGCAACGCAAATGCGCCGACGATCGAGGTCAGGCCGGGCAAGCGCGCATGGGGGATGGCGATCCCTCCGCCGAACCCGGTCGAGCCCAGCTTCTCGCGCGCGGACAGCGCGTCCGCCGCTTCCTTCGCGTCGACGCCATAGGCGGTGGCGGCGAGCCCGGCGAGTTGCTGCAGCAACGCCTTCTTGCTCGCCACCGTTAGTCCCTCGGCAATCGCCTCGGGCCGGATCAGGTCCGACAAATCGATCATCTGCCGGTATCCTCAGCTCGCCCGGTGGGGTTCGACCCAGCCGATCGTCCCGTCACCACGACGATACACCATGTTGTACGCGCCAGTTCCCGAATTGCGGAACATCAGCGCCTGGGTATTGCGCAGATCGAGCATCATCACCGCGTCGGACACCGTTGCATCGGGCACGTCGACTCGAGTCTCGGCGATGATCAGCGGCCCATCACCCGGCTCTTCCTCACCACTTGCCTCCTGGAACAGGGTATAGCCGGCATTGTCATAGCCCTCTCCGTCCAGTTCCCCATTGGCGGCGGCCTTCCGGTCCTTCAACCGGCGCATGTAGCGGCGCAGTTGTTTTTCGATCTTGTCGGCCGCGCCGTCGAACGCGCCGTTGGCGTCGTTGCCGTCATTGCTCGCCTTCAGCACCAGGCCCTGCATGACGTGCGCCACCACGTCGCATTTGAAGCGATTGTCGTGCGGCCCCTTGCCGAAGGTCACCTGCGCCGACAGGGCGCGGGAGAAATATTTGTCCGCAATCCCTTGCAGGCGATCCTGTACCAGGCTCTGCAGCGCATCGCCCGTTTCGACCTGATGTCCAGAGACACGGATTTCCATTTTTCTTCTCCATCTGACGGGGCTGCGCCATTGCGCTTGATCCCCGCGGCGCGCGTCAACCGGACGCGTCGGCCCCCCAAAGCGGGTTCTTCAGTTTCGCCACGAAATCGGCATGGCGGGCTAGTTCCTCCGCGCTCGCGGCAAAGACGCGCATCGGCCGCGGCTGAGCGACGCGGCGCGGATCCTCGTCGAGCACTGGCACAGTCGGCTCTTCGTCGGCGACCAGGGTCAGGCCGATCTGCCGCCCGCCGGTCAGCTCGACATAGACTTGCGCAAGTAGCTGCGCATCGAGAAGCGCGCCATGCATCACGCGATGGCTGCGGTCGATCCCGTAGCGGTTGCACAGCGCATCGAGCGAATGCTTGGCGCCCGGATGCCGTTGCCGTGCCATTGCGACGGTATCGATCATCCGCTCCATCGAGATGATGTCGCGGCCCATCTTGCCCAGCTCGCCGTTCAGAAAGCCGAAGTCGAAGCTCGCATTGTGCGCGACCAGCCTGGAATCGCCGAGAAACTCCAGCAGTTCCTCGACCTTCTCGTGAAAACGCGGCTTGTCGGACAGGAAGGCCTCGGACAGGCCGTGGACTCGGAATGCCTCGACCGGCATCGGCCGTTCGGGATGGAAATAAGCGTGATAGGTGCGGCCGGTCTCGACCCGGTTGATCATCTCGACGCAGCCGATCTCGACCATGCGATCGCCACCGCTGAAGGAAAGCCCCGTGGTCTCGGTGTCGAAAATGATCTCTCGCATGCTTTACGTTATCGGACTTGGCCAGCGCGGACGCAAGCGATGACCCTACGCACGGCGGCACGGGTTTGATCCAGATCACAATCGGTGGAGATGACGAAATCGGCGCGCTCGCGCTTTTCCGCGTCGGGCGTCTGGCGGGCCAGGATTTCGGCGAGCCGTTCGCGGGTCATGCCGGGCCGTGCGAGAACACGTTCGGCTTGTGCTTCGGCATTGGCGGACACCACCACCGTCACGTCAACATTGCGGTCGCCACCGGTTTCGAACAGCAGCGGAATGTCGAATACTACCATCGCGTCATCGGCGTGGCGTGCGAGAAACGCGGCGCGTTCTTCGCCGACGGCCGGGTGGACGATCGCCTCCAGCCGCTTGAGCGCCGCGTCGTCGCCGAACACCAATGCGCCCAACGCAGCCCGGTCTACTCCGGCCGGGCCGGTTGTTCCCGGAAACGCGGCCTCGATCGCCGGTATCGACCTGCCGCCCGGTCCCTGAAGCGCGCGAACCGTGGCGTCGGCGTCGAACACGGCGATTCCCTCATCGGCAAACATCGCCGCGACGGTCGATTTGCCCATGCCGATCGACCCAGTGAGGCCGATCGTGATCATGCGGTCAGCAGCGCCCGCAGCTCATCGTCGCGGGTCCGCGGCGGCTCGGCCCCGAACAGCAATTCGAACGCCAGCGCGGCCTGGCCGATCAGCATGTCGAGCCCATCGACAGTATCCAGCCCGCGGGCATCAGCGGCCAGCAACAGCGGCGTTTCGAGCGGCGCATAGACCACGTCATAAACTACCGCGTCGTCCGGCAGCGGCGACAGGTCGATTTCGAGTGGTGGCTGGCCAACCATCCCGAGCGAGGTCGCATTGACCAGCAAGGCAACCGACGGGAGCGGTGCATCGAGCTTCAGCGCATTGCCCTTCAACCCGAAGCTGGCCAGCAGTCCCGCGCCCTTCAACGGATTACGGTTCAGGATCGTCACAGACCCGACGCCGACCTTCGACAGCGCAAACAGGACAGCCCGCGCTGCACCACCTGCGCCGATCACCGCGACTGGCTTGCCCGTCAGGTCCATGTCCGAAATCGGCGCATAGAAGCCCGCGGCATCGGTGTTGGTTCCGACCAGCGCACCCTCTTCGGTCCGAAACGCCAGATTGATCGCGCCGATCGAGCGCCGCACGTCGCCCGGGTCTGCGACAAAATCGAGTGCGGCTTCCTTGTGCGGCACGGTGATATTGCATCCGCGCCAGTCGGGATCGGCGCGGCGCTCGGCGAAATACTCCGCCAGCCCCTCGCGAGAGACCTGAGTCTTGCGATATTCGGCGTCGATCCCGAGCGCCTTCAGCCAGAAACCGTGGATCACCGGCGACTTTGAGTGTGCGATCGGATCGCCGATCACTTCGGCATACGTCATGACGCCAATTCTCCCCGCGTCCGCAGATAATCGAGCACTGGGAGCAATGGCATGCCCAGCACGGTGAAGTGGCTGCCCTCGATCTTGCCGAACAGCTGGACGCCCGGGCCCTCGATCCGGAAACAGCCGACACAGCCCGCGATCGCTGGCCACTCCAGATCGAGATAGGCCTGGATGAAATTCTCCGACAGCGGCCGGACGAACAGACGCGCGCGTTCGACATGGCGCCAGACCGGGCGGCCATGCTCGGCGATCACCGCGGCGCTCCAGATCGCTTGTTCACCGCCCGACATCGCGCGGAGGTGAGCGGCGGCGTCCTCCCGGTCGACCGGTTTGTCGAGCAACGTTCCATCGGCCAGCGCAACGATCGAATCGCTGCCGAGCGTCAGCGCGGCTGGATAGGCTTGCGACACCTTGATAGCCTTCAGCTCGGCCAGCGCATCGGCCACGTCGCGGACCGGCTGGCCCGTCATCGCCGCCTTGACGCCATCTTCATCGACTCGGGCGGGTTCCGCCACATAGGCGACGCCCGCGGCATCGAGCATCGCTCGCCGCGATGCGCTTTGCGACGCGAGAATGATCGTCATTCGTCGTCCACTTGTTCGTTGACCAATGAGATGATCGCCGCGGCGGTTTCCTCGATCGAACGCCTGGTCACATCGATCACCGGCCAGCCATTGTCGGCGAACATCCGCCGCGCATAGGCGACCTCTCGAGTCACGGCTTCATGATCGACATAGGCGGTCTCGGGACTCTGGTTAAGCGACAACAGCCGGTTGCGCCGCACCTGGATCAGCCGGTCGGCGCTGGTCGTCAGCCCGACCACCATCGGATGCTTCAGCTCGAACAGTTTCGAGGGCGGTGGCGATTCCGGGACGATCGGGATATTGGCGGTCTTGAACCCGCGATTGGCGAGATAGATCGAGGTCGGCGTCTTCGAGGTGCGCGACACGCCGGCCAGCACGATGTCGGCTTCCTCCCAATTCTCCCAGCCAATGCCGTCGTCATGCGCAATGGTGAACTGGATCGCGTCGACTCGGTCGAAATAGGCTTCATCGAGGACGTGCTGCCGCCCGGGCCGCGCCTTGGCTTGCTGACCGAGCAGCCCGGACAGGGCATCATTGACCGGATCGAGCGGCGCCACCGCCGGCAACCCCAGCGCGCGGCACCGCGTTTCGAGCGCTCGCCGCATCTCGCTCGAAACTAGCGTAAAAAGTACCAGCCCGGGATTGTGCGCGATCTCCTGCAGGATGCGATCGAGATGCACTTCGCTCCGGACCATCGGCCAGAAATGGCGGATCGTCTCGACATCATCATATTGGGCGAGCGCGGCCTTGGCGATATTCTCCAGCGTCTCGCCGGTGCTGTCGGAGAGCAGATGGAGGTGGAGCCGCATTCAGCGAGCCGAAAAGCCTGTGGGCAACATGGGCAAAACCGCTAGCGCAACCCTGCCACCTCGCCAAGCGATCAGCGGCGGTGGAAAAGCGGGGTAGCTATCCACAGCCTCGTCCACTTGTGCCGATTCGCTGAACAGCCTGTGGAAAATGGGGACGGGATGCCGTGACTCGGCGCGACTCCGTCGTACCGCTGCGGTCAAGCTGTTGGCATTTGCTGGATGACCGCATAAGCCCCGCCATTCACCGACCAAACACTACAACAACCTTCTTTCTATAGAATCTATATGACTCTTGGATCCGGCCAGTTTGCGGAAAAGCCACTGCTCGCGACGCTTCGCGGCGAGCGGCAGGACGTGCCCCCAGTCTGGCTGATGCGCCAGGCTGGGCGTTACCTTCCCGAGTATCGCGAACTGCGCGCGCAGAAGGGGGGCTTCCTCGATCTCGCGACCGATAGCGAGGCGGCGTGCGAGGTCACGCTGCAGCCGATCCGCCGGTTTGGCATGGACGGCGCGATCCTGTTCTCCGACATCCTGATGGTGCCCTGGGCGATGGGCCAGCGGCTATGGTTCGAGGAAGGCGAAGGGCCGCGTCTGGCACCCAAGCTGGTCGATCATGCCCTGAGCGAGCTCGAAGCCGCTCCAGAGCGCTTGCAGCCGGTCTATAAGACCGTTCGGCGGGTCGTGGCCGGGTTGTCCCCGCAGACCACGATGCTGGGCTTTGCCGGCAGCCCCTGGACCGTGGCGACCTATATGGTGGCCGGGCAAGGCAGTCGCGACCAGGGCGAGACTCGCCGCCTCGCCTATCGCGACCAGAGTGCGTTCGCCGCGATCATCGCCGGGATCGAAGCGGTGACAATTGATTATCTCTCCGCCCAGATCGACGCGGGCGCCGAGGCCGTGCAACTATTTGACAGCTGGGCGGGTAGCCTCGCGCCGGCCGAATTCGAGCGCTGGGTGATCGCGCCGACCAAGCGGATTACGGCCGCCCTGCACAAACGTCATCCCGGCACGCCAGTGATCGGTTTCCCCAAGGGCGCCGGCGCCAAGTTGATCGACTATGCGCGCGAAACCCGCGTGGATGCCGTCGGACTGGACGAGACGGTCGATCCGTATTGGGCCGATGCCGAACTGCCGGTGGATATGCCGGTGCAGGGCAATCTCGATCCCCTGGCGCTGATCGCAGGCGATGAGCCGATGAAGCGCGCCGCCCGTCGAATTCTTGCTGCTTTCCCCGAGCGGCCGCATATCTTCAATCTCGGCCACGGCATCCTGCCCGACACGCCCATTGCGCATGTCGAACAGCTGCTGGAGTTGGTAAGGAACGGATGATGGATTTCCTCGTCTCGATCTATCTGTGGCTCAAGGCGGCGCACGTCATCTTCGTGATCTTCTGGATGGCTGGCCTGTTCATGCTGCCGCGCTATCTGGTCCATCACCAGGAGTCGCTGGGCACGCCGGAGGCCGACAAATGGGTCGAGCGCGAGGGCAAATTGCGCCGGATCATCATGACCCCGTCGATGATCCTGGTCTGGGTGTTCGGGCTGACCATCGCCACGGTCGGCCAGCATTGGACCGAAGGCTGGCTCCACGCCAAATTGCTGCTCGTCATCCTGATGAGCGGTTATCACGGCTGGATGGTCAGCTATTCGAAGCGGCTCGCCGGCGGCAAGGCGACGCTGTCCAGCAAGCAATTGCGGCTGGTCAACGAACTGCCGGCGCTGTTCGTCGCGGTCATCGTCATCCTGGTGGTAGTCAAACCGTTCTGACGTGCTTGACTTGGGCGAGTCGGCTCCATAAGTCCTTGTCGCAGGCGCTGTCCGTTCGGATGCGCTTCCTTTCCTCCAGCTTCGCCCACGCGTCCTGACGCCGGCCAACGCTAGAAACTCTCCCCCCAAGACTCCCGGACACGCCCGAAATGCATCTTAAAGACCTCAAAAAGAAACCCCCCGCCGAACTCGTGGCCATGGCCGAGGAGTTGGGCGTCGAGGGTGCTTCCACTCTCCGCAAGCAGGATTTGCTGTTCGCGATCCTCAAGGAACAGGCCGAAAACGGCGACCAGATCATGGGTCTGGGCACGATCGAAGTGCTGCCCGACGGCTTCGGCTTCCTGCGCAGCCCCGAGGCGAATTACCTCGCCGGCCCCGACGACATCTATATCTCGCCCAACCAGGTCCGTAAATTCGGCCTGCGTACCGGCGATACGGTCGAGGGCGAAATCCGCGCCCCCAAGGACGGCGAGCGCTATTTCGCGCTGGTCCGCCTGACCACCGTCAATTTCGACGATCCCGATGCGGTCCGCCACCGCGTCAATTTCGACAACCTCACCCCGCTCTATCCCGAAGAGAAATTGACGCTCGATCCGCAGGATCCGACCGCCAAGGACAAGTCGGCACGGGTGATCGACATCGTCAGCCCGCAGGGCAAGGGCCAGCGCACGCTGATCGTCGCCCCTCCGCGCGTCGGCAAGACCGTGATGCTGCAGAACATCGCCAAGGCGGTGACCGACAATCATCCCGAAGTCTTCCTGATCGTGCTGCTGATCGACGAGCGCCCGGAAGAAGTCACCGACATGCAGCGCAGCGTGAAGGGCGAGGTGGTCAGCTCCACCTTCGACGAACCCGCGCAACGCCACGTCCAGGCCGCCGAAATGGTGATCGAAAAGGCCAAGCGTCTGGTCGAGCACAAGAAGGACGTCGTGATCCTGCTCGATTCGATCACGCGTCTCGGCCGTGCCTACAACACCGTCGTTCCCTCGTCGGGCAAGGTGCTGACCGGCGGTGTCGACGCCAACGCGCTGCAACGGCCGAAGCGCTTCTTCGGCGCCGCGCGTAACATCGAAGAAGGCGGTTCGCTCTCGATCATCGCCACCGCGCTGATAGATACCGGCAGCCGCATGGACGAAGTCATCTTCGAAGAGTTCAAGGGCACCGGTAACTCGGAAATCGTCCTTGATCGCAAGGTGGCGGACAAGCGTATCTTCCCGGCGCTCGACGTCGGCAAGTCGGGCACCCGCAAGGAAGAGCTGCTGGTCGATCAGGGCAAGCTGTCGAAGATGTGGGTCCTGCGCCGCATTCTGATGCAGATGGGCACGATCGACGCGATGGAATTCCTGCTCGATAAGATGAAAAATTCGAAGACCAACGAGGATTTCTTCGACTCGATGAATCAGTAACCGATAACGCCTTGAATTAGCGACGCTAATTCAAGAGTCGTTTCGTTTCGGTCGGCAGAGCAACGCTCCGGCCGACGGCGCGGATTGACTCCGCGCCGCTGACGCTGACCCATCCAGCGGCGCGAGGTTCATCCCCGCGCCGTTTTTGGTTGCCCCCACTCCCTCCGCTGCTACCCCAAGCCCATGCCGACTTTCGACATCTCCGACGTCTTCACCGCCGCGGGCCTCGCCGCTTTGGGCCAGGTCATCATGATCGACCTGATGCTGGCGGGCGACAATGTCGTCGTGCTCGGCACACTGGCAGCTGGATTGCCCGAGAGGGACCGCAAGCGAGTCCTGACGATCGGCGTGGCGGTGGCGCTCGCTTGCCTCGTCGTGTTCGCCTGGTTCGCGACTCAATTGCTCCATGTCGTCGGGCTGCTGTTCGCCGGCGGCGTGCTGCTCCTGTGGGTAGCGTGGAAGCTATTCCGCGAGCTCGGGGAGGCGCGTAAGCACCGGGCACAGGGCGATGCGGCTTCCGAAGGCCAGCCCGCTCCCGCCAAACCCGCCAAGAGCTTCGCCAAGGCCGCATTTCAGGTGGCGCTAGCCGATCTGTCGATGAGCCTCGACAATGTGCTGGCGGTGGCCGGTGCCGCGCGCGACCACCCGACCGTTCTGTTCTTCGGCCTCGCGCTGTCGGTTACGTTGATGGCGGTCGCCGCCAATCTGATCGCCCGGTTGATCGAGCGCTATCACTGGATCGCCTATATCGGGTTGGTCGTGATCCTTTATGTTGCCGGGTCGATGATCCGTGAGGGCTTCGTCGATCCGCAGGTCGGGTTGGGCCGGCTGTTCGGCTGGATCTGACCGCGGACGGAACAACCGGGCGTTTGGGCGGCTTCTAGACACCGCCGATGGACATTGCCGCGCTCTTTTCCGCCGAATCGCTGGCCGTGCTCGGCGAGGTGGTGGTGATCGACCTCGCGCTGGCTGGCGATAATGCGGTCGTCGTCGGATCGATTGCCGCCGGGCTTCCCGAGAAGCAGCAGAAGAAGGTTATCCTGGTCGGGACGATCGCGGCGCTGGTGCTGCGGATCTGTTTTGCCTTGGTGGCGACCTATCTCCTTCATTTCGTTGGAGTTATGCTCGCGGGCGGGCTGCTATTGCTTTGGGTGGCATGGCGGATGTGGTGCGAGCTTCGCCATGATGCCGCCGACAAGAAGCACGGCACAAAGTCACCCAAGAGCTTCGGCCGCGCCGCTTTGGCGGTGGCACTGGCCGATGTCAGCATGAGCCTGGACAATGTGCTGGGCGTTGCAGGTGCCGCGCGCGATCATCCGGCCATTCTGGTTTTCGGTCTGATCTTTTCGGTTGCGATGATGGGGCTGGCCGCGAACCTCGTCGCCAAAGTCATCGATCGCTATCGCTGGATCGCCTATGTCGGGCTCGCGGTGATCCTGTGGGTCGCGGGTTCGATGATGTATGACGGACTGACCAACCCCCATGTCGGCGTGTTGCCGGCGCTGGGGATTGACGCAAAGTCCACTCAACTACCTGTAATATAATCTATTTCAGATTGTCCGCGAAAAATTCCATCGTTCGCTCATCGGCCAGCGTTGCGGCCCCATTGACTCGGCGGTTGCCGAATTCGGTCGCGAAGCCGTGATCGACCCCCGGATAGTCGTGCAGCGTCACTTTGGGATGATCGTCGAGCCCGGCATGCATCGCTTTCTGAGTCTCGGCTGGCACGAACCCGTCGCTGCCGGCGATATGCAGCATCAGCGGCCGCGCGATCGCGTGCTTCTCGCCGAGCAGCCCGTCGATGCCGACCGCATAATAACCGACCGTCGCATCGATGTCGGTACGCGCCGCAGTCATATAGGCTAGCCGCCCGCCCAGGCAGTAACCGACCGCGCCTACCTTGCCGCCGCCAACGCGCGACCGCGCCGCACGGATGCTTGCCTCGATGTCGCGAATGCCCAGATCCTGATCGAACTTGCCCATCCAGTCGAGCGCCGCCTTCATCTCGTCGGGAAGGTCGGGATCGAGTTCGATACCCGGTTTCAGCCGCCAGAACAGATCGGGTGCGATCGCAAGATAGCCCGCCTCGGCAAGCTGATCGCACTTGCGCCGGATGCCGGCATTGATCCCGAATATCTCCTGAATGACGACGATGGCCGCCGTCGCGTTTCCGCCCGATGGCTCAGCGATATAGGCGTCGAAGCTGCCGTCGCCGGCGAGCGTGGTGATTGTGATCATCCCGGTCATTGTCTTGCTCTCCCGATGGGCGTTGCGGTCAGGGCCTGGTCGCGCGCATAGATGGCGTCTAGGTAGCAGCGCCAGTGGCCTGCTCAAGCGGAGTTTGGGTCATGAAGATCAATGTCGAGGTGGATTGCACTCCCGAAGAGGCGCGCCGCGCGATGGGACTTCCCGACCTGACGCCGATCCACGAAAAGTATGTGGCGTCGATGATCGACGCGATGAGCGGCACCGGGGTGAAACCCGAGCTCGTCGAAAATCTGATGAAGAGCTGGATGCCGATGAGCGATGCCGGCATGTCGTTCTGGCGCAAGATGTTCGACGCAGCGCCCGGCAAGCCCGAGTGATCGCGGCGGCTCGCCGATCCTGACATGATAACGATCTTTGCTCCGTCGAGCGGACTGCCACCCGCGGCGATCGCGATCGTGCGGATCAGCGGGCCGGGGGCGTTGAGCGCCGCGCGGGCGCTGGCCGGGACCTTGCCCCGTCCACGCGAGGCTCGCGTTCGTGCGTTGCGCCATCCGGAGACTGGCGAGCTGCTCGACCGGGGATTGGTGCTGGTTTTCCCCGGACCGTCGACGGCCACCGGAGAGGATCTGGTCGAACTCCATCTGCACGGCGGTCGTGCGGTAGTGGCGGCGATTGAGGCGGCACTTGCCGAACTGCCTGGATTAAGACGCGCCGAGCCCGGGGAGTTCACGCGCCGTGCGCTCGCCAATGGCCGAATTGATTTGGCCGAGGCAGAGGGGCTGGGCGATTTGCTTTCTGCCGAAACGGAGTTGCAGCGGCGGGCCGCAATGGCGTCGGCCGATGGCACGCTGTCGCGCCGCATCGCTGATTGGCGCGACGCGCTGCTGATGCTGGCGGCCCGGCTGGAAGCTGCGATCGATTTTTCAGATGAGGATGATGTGGCGACGGACAGCGCCTTGGTCGGAGACGTTTCCCAAGCCGCATTGGTCGTCGCCGACGACATCGCCACAACTCTCCGCGCCCCGTCGGTCGATCGACTGCGGGACGGGATAAGGGTGGTACTTGCCGGGCCGCCGAACAGCGGCAAATCGACTCTGCTCAATGCGATGGTCCGCCGGGATGCGGCGATTGTCTCGCCAGTCGCGGGCACGACACGGGATCGTATCGAGGTATCGGTGTCGCGGTCAGGCCTGCCGTTCGTCATCACCGACACCGCGGGCCTGCGCGATTCGACCGACGATTCGATCGAACGGATCGGCATCGACCGGGCTGCAGAGGCGATGGCGACGGCGGACCTGGTGGTGTGGCTGGGCGATCAGCCCCCCCCTCTTTCAGCGAAGTCGATCTGGCTTCATGCTCGAGGAGACCAGCCCGGTCGGACGGCTATGCCGGAAGGGCCGGAAATGACTGTATCGGGTCTGACGGGCGCCGGTGTGGAGGCGTTGTGGGATCACCTGATGGGCCGAGCGCTCGACATGGTGCCTCACGGTTCCGATCTGGCGCTCAATGAACGGCAAGCCAGGCATTGCCGGGAAGCGGTGGACGCACTGCACGATACTGACGCGAAAGATGAGATTATCGTTGCCGACTCGTTGCGCCGGGCGATTGCGGCGCTGTCCCGAGTCACGGGCGATACTGGCGTGGAATCGATGCTCGATGCCCTTTTCGCGAGATTCTGCATCGGAAAGTGAGTGTTCCACGTGGAACATCGCTGCTAGTTCCGGGGCATGAAATCCTTCGATGTCATCGTTATCGGCGGCGGCCATGCTGGCGTGGAGGCTGCGGCCGCGGTCGCCCGTCGCGGTGCAAGCGTGGCCTTGGTCACCATGCAGGCCGCCAATATCGGCATGATGTCGTGCAATCCTAGCATCGGCGGGCTGGGCAAAGGCCATCTGGTGCGAGAGGTCGATGCCTGTGACGGGCTTATCGGCCGCGCCGCCGATGCGGCGGCCATTCACTATCGAATGCTCAATCGGAGCAAGGG
>FSUD01000167.1_pt1 | contig 15069 bp, 13 predicted proteins | sample 1637011 | NCBI WGS metagenome assembly FSUD01 (sample SAMEA3914816, study PRJEB12502) | metagenome | biome: forest; material: soil | place: USA | collected 2011-09-16 | depth 0.3 m
GTTCTTGGCCGCTTCCTCGAACACCTGGCGCAGCTTGGATTCGGACTCGCCGTAAGCCGAGCCCATGATCTCCGGCCCGTTGATCAGGAAGAATTGCGCATCGCTCTCGTTCGCCACGGCGCGCGCCAGACGAGTCTTGCCGGTGCCGGGCGGGCCATGGAGCAGCACGCCCTTGGGCGGCTCGACGCCCAGCCGCTGGAACAGCTCAGGATAACGTAGCGGCAGCTCGACCATCTCGCGCAGCTGGTCGATCGTGTCCGCCATGCCGCCAATATCGTCATAGGTGACGTCGGCGCGGCGCGCGTCCTGCGGCTCCTCATATTCGGGGCGTAGCTCGATCTCGGTATTCTCGTCGATCTGGACGATGCCCTTTGGGCTGGTCGCGATCACGGCGAGGCGGATTTCCTGCAGCGCATAAGCCGGCGCGCGCAGATATTGCGCGACGTTGGGCGGCATGCCTTCGGGGTCGACACGTTGCTGTCCGGCGGTCGCGACGACATCGCCCTGGCACAGCGGACGCCCGAAAAAGGTCCGTTGCAGCGCGTTGGTCGATCCCTGCAATCGCAAATTCTGTTGTGCAGGTGCGAACACGACTCGTGTGGCGGCCTTCACTTCGGCCTTACGGACGTCGACGAAGTCGCCCGATCCGACTCCGGCATTGGCGCGCTGGAGGCCGTCGATGCGAATCAGCTCGAGCCCCTCATCCTCCGGATAGGGCGCGACGGCGCGGGCCGGGGTGCTGGTCTTGCCGACGATTTCAATGACATCGCCCTCGCCGATGCCCAAAGCAGCCATCAGCGCGCGGGGAATATGGGCCAACCCGCGGCCGCTATCCTCCGATCGCGCATTTGCTACTTGCAGTTTGTGCAGGCGCGCGTCGTCGCTGTCGGCCATCGTTCACCTCTTCGCCCGAGAAATCGAGAGCGCGTGAGATAGCGACGCGGTTCCGGTTGTGCGAGGGGTGGTCGGTCAGGTGCCGGGAATCGCGGACAAAAAAAGGCCGGACCAAAAGGCCCGGCCGGGAAAGTTTTTAGGAGAGGATGCCTGAAAGGCCTGCTCTATGTGCAGCGCAGCGTATTATTGTGCAAGTGCGAAATGAAAACGGTTGCATGCATTTTTCGCAATCGTATCTGGTGTTTCTGCAAGGGAAAGGCATAATTTCCCGAAACCGCGATATGTACGCAACCGCACAATTAAGGGGTTTTAATGCGCCGCCTGCCACCGCTTACCGCGATCGAAGCGTTCGTCCAGGTTGCCCGGACCGGATCGGTCAAGGCGGCCGCCCAGGAACTCGCGCTGTCCGCGCCCGCGCTGAGCCGGCGAATCCAGTCGCTGGAACGGTTCATCGGCAAGCCGTTGTTCGAGCGGCGGCATCAGGCGGTGGCGCTCAATTCGGACGGCGAGCGGCTGCTGCAGCAGATCGCCCCGGTGTTGGACCGGTTGTCCGACGCGGTCGAGACGATGACCAGCGGGACCGAAGTGATGCGCTTGCGGCTCGGCGTGTTGCCGCTGTTCGCAGCGCAAAGCCTATTTCCGCATATGGCCGAACTGCGCGCGAAACATCCGCAGCTTCACCTCGATATCGACACCGCCGGGCATAACATGGCGCGAGTCGGCGACGGGCTCGACGCGGCGATCGCCCTGGCGCGCGAGCCCGATCCCAGCCTCTATTCGAAACGGCTCGACCGCAATCAGGTCTATGCGATCGGCGCTCGCTCGCTGATCGAGGGGCTCGATCCGGTGACTCGACCCGAACAGATGTCGCGCCTGACCGCGCTGATCCACCGCGACATGCCGGACACGTTCAGCGCCTGGCGCCACGCCGCCGGGATGGACGAGCTTGAGCCGGCGGCGATCGACCATTTCGATTCGGGCGCGCTGATGCTGGAGGCGGCAGCGCAGGGGCTGGGGGTCGCCTTCATGCACGCCACGCACTTCGCCGGGGCGCACGATTCGCGGATCGTCAAGCTGTTCGATATCGAAGTGGCGAGCCCGTACAGCCACTGGTTCGTCTGCCGCCCCCGCGCGATGCAGCAGCGCGTGGTGAAGATCTTCCACGACTGGGTCGTGGAGATCATGGGCGTGCAGGACTGAACCAGAGCACCGTGTTCCTGCGAAAGCAGGAGTCCAGAGCCACGAACGATGCGCGTTGTTACCCTGGGCTCCTGCTTTCGCAGGAGCACGGGAGTTCTTGGCGTTACTCAGCCCGCGCCTTGACGATCTTGCCGGGCTCGCGCGGCGGCTCGCCCTTGGGCAGCGCGTCGACATGCTCCATGCCTTCGATCACCTCGCCCCAGACGGTATATTGCCCGTCGAGGAAGGTCGCATCGTCGAACACGATGAAGAACTGGCTGTTGGCCGAATTGGGATCCTGAGTCCGCGCCATCGACGCGACGCCCCGCACATGGGGCTCCTTTGAGAATTCGGCGGGCAGATTGGGCTTCGACGATCCCGACATGCCGGTGCCGGTCGGATCGCCACCCTGCGCCATGAAGCCGGGGATCACGCGGTGGAACACGACGCCGTCGTAGAAACCTTCGTTCGCCAGCTCGACGATTCGCTCGACGTGCAGCGGCGCGAGATCGGGGCGCAGCTTGATCACGACGTCGCCGCTATCCAGCGTCAGGGTCAGCGTTTCGGGGGTATCGGCCATTGTAGAAGCTCCGGGATTCGGGGGGACCGGCGTGCCCTAAACTGCCATCGCGGCGCTGGCAAACACGCAAAAATGCCGCTAACGGCTCCGCTCATGGATACGCAGGCGCCCGAGTTGAGGTCAGACGATGAGCGAGACCGATCTGTCGCCTGTGGAGGGCGAAGCCGAATTCGATAGCGCACCCGAGGCGCAGCTGGACGAAGACGACCGGCTGAAGCCCGAATTCGTTCGCGCGGTTCTCGAGCGCGTCGAGGATGGCGACAAGGCCGGTGCACGCGCGCTGGTCGAGCCGCTCCACCCCGCCGACATCGCCGATCTGTTCGAGCTGACCCCGCATGAGGATCGCGCCGCGCTGGCGACCGCGCTGACGGACCTGCTCGACGCCGACGTGTTCGCCGAGATGAACGATTATGTCCGCGAGGATTTGATCGACAGTCTCGAGCCGCATCAGGTCGCGGACATCGCCGCCGAGCTCGACACCGACGACGCGGTCGCGATCATCGAGGACCTCGACGTCGAGGATCAGCGCGAAGTGCTGCGCGCGATGGAGCCCGACGATCGCGCGGCGATCGAGGAAGCGCTCTCGTATCCGGAGGAATCCGCCGGCCGCCTGATGCAGCGCGAGCTGATCGCGGTGCCCGAACATTGGAGCGTCGGCGACGTCCTCGACTATCTGCGCGGCCATGAAGAACTGACCACCGATTTCTGGGAAATCTTCGTGGTCGATCCCAGCCACAAGCCGGTCGGCACCTGTCAGCTGTCATGGATCCTGCGCACGCCGCGCGGGGTGGCGATGGCCGATGTGATGAAGCGCGAGCAGACATTGATCCCGGTCGACATGGACCAGGAAGAAGTCGCGCTTCGTTTCCAGAAATACGCGCTGATCTCGGCCGCGGTGGTCGATGCGGCGGGGCGGCTGGTCGGCATGATCACCGTCGACGACATCGTTCACATCATCTCCGAAGAGGCTGGTGAGGACATCCTGCGCCTGTCGGGCGCGGGCGAGGGCGACATCAACGAGCCGATCCTGCTGACCGTACGCACACGGCTGACCTGGCTGGTCGTGAACCTCGGCACTGCTATCATGGCGTCGTCGGTGGTCGGGCTGTTTCAGGGCGAGATCGCCAGCTTCGCGCTGCTCGCGGTGCTGATGCCGATCGTGTCGGGGATGGGCGGCAATGCCGGCACGCAGACGCTGGCGGTGGTGGTGCGCGCGATCGCGACCAACCAGCTGACCGATTCGAACACTGCGCGGATGATCCTGCGCGAGTTCAGGATCGCCGCGGCGAACGGGATGTCGCTTGGCGTGCTGATCGGGCTCGGCACCTTGCTGATATTCCATCGCCCCGATCTGTCGCTCGTCATCGGGCTGGCGATGATCATCAACAATCTGATCGCCGGCCTGTCGGGGGTGATCATCCCGGTGACGCTCGACCGGTTCAGGGTCGATCCCGCCGTGTCGTCGGCGGTGTTCGTGACGATGATGACCGATTGCATGGGGTTCTTCTCGTTTCTCGGCCTCGCGCTCTTGTGGGGATTGAGCGGATAACCCAGATCGGCCGGATGCCGCTTCATCTCACCAAGGTCGCGTTTGGCGTTACCAGCCTGGAACAATTCGCCGCGCGCTGGGCTGCGCGCGAGGGCGAGCCGCCCTATGAACTCGGCACGCGTTACTTGCCCAAGAGGTTCGCGGAGATAGCGGGGCAGGGATCGCTGTTCTGGATCCTCAAGCATCAACTGGTCGCGCGCTCGCCGATCGTGGGGTTCGGTGAACTGGAGGGCGGCCGCGTGTCGATCAAGCTCGATCCTCACCTGGTGCTGGTCGAGGCCCGGCCCAAGCGCGCGCATCAGGGCTGGCGCTATCTGGAAGGGCAGGATGCACCGCGTGATCTGGGCGCGGGCAGCGAAGGGATCGGCGCGATGCCGCCCGAACTGGTCGGCAAGCTGGCCGAGGTCGGGCTGATCTAGGGGCGATGGTCATCAAATCCCAGCCGTCACCCCGGACTTGTTCCGGGGTCCACCGGGAGGCAAGCGAGGAGCCAGAGGCTTTGAACTGAGCGCTGGAGGCTTAGTGGGCCCCGGAACAAGTCCGGGGTGACGAATTAGGTCGTCGCGGAATCTAGCCCTACTTCCCGTCGCTGGCGCAAGTAATCGGGCCGCCTGCCAGCGCATGCTTCACGCACCGCCCGTCGCCGCTTACGGCGACATGGCCCAGCCCGGTCGAGGTCAGGTCGGCGGTGAAGCGCGCATTGGCCTGGGTGTCGCCCGGGCCGTCCAACCGCACGGTCAAATCGTTGGCGACCAGCCCTTGGGCGGCGATCGATCCGGTGCCGTTGGTCGACAGCCGCGCGCGTCGCGCGACGCCGGCCAGCGATACAGTGCCCGATCCGATCAGCGTGGTGTTGAATTCATCGACATCGAGGCCCTGCGCATCGATCGAGCCCGTTCCGGTCACCTGGAAATCGATCCGCTGGCCACGCACCGCACCGGCGATCGCCAGCTTGCCGCCGCCGACCACGGCCGCGCTGCGCAGTACCGGCGCGGTGACGGTGATGACGATCGGGCCCTCGCCCTTGCCCGATCCCTGCTCGCCCCAGCCATTGGCGTTGCGGTGAACGATCAGCGTGGTGCCTTGCACATCGAGCGAGACGTCATCCAGCGCGCGGGGATCGCCCTCGGCGCTACCGCTGGAGCCGGGGCCGACCGTCAGCCGGACCTCGAACGGCCCATCGACCCGGATGCGGTCGAAATTGGTGACGATATAGCTGCGCCCGGCCGCGCTGGCGGGGATGGCGAGCAGAGCGAGGCTGAGCAGCAAGCGGGGTGACATGCGTCAGCATCGCACCCGCGCCGCTCCTCACGCAAGCCTCAGCTACAATTGACGTCGCCCGACCCGGCCTTGGAGGTCGTGCACTTGGCGCCGCCGGTCAGCGTCACGTCGCCCGACCCCATCAGATTGACCGACGCCGCGCCGGCCACCGCCGCGCTGACGCTGCCCGATCCCATCACAGACACGCTGGCGCTCGACGTCTTGAATTGCCGCGCCTTGATGTCGCCCGATCCGGCCACCGAGAAGTTGCCGGTCCTGGCGGTCCCGGCAAGCTTCATGTCACCCGATCCGGTGAGCGACAGGATCGCCGATTGCACGTTGAGTCCGGTAACGGACAGATCGCCCGATCCGGTCGCGCTGGCGGAAAAACCGTCGCCTTCGACTCGATCGACGGTCATGTCGCCCGAGCCCGTCGTGCTCGCCGCGGCAATCCGCGGCATCGTGACATGGATGATCACGTTGCGCGAACTGCCTCCCCAGCTGAACCCGCTCGAATGCTTGCGGCTGATCTTTAGGCTGTCGCCTTCTTTGGTGATCTCCAGCTTGTCGAGTTCCTTCTGGCTGCCCTCGGCTCGTACCGAAAAGGCCGGTCCGACGCGCACATCGACATCGTCGGGGCCGGCGGCATCGACCGCAGTGAATTGATCGATCGCGAAGGTCCGCGAGCTTTTGGGGCCGTTGTCGGGGGTCAGCTCGGATCGAGCCGCGCCCGAACAGGCAGCGAGAGGGACCAGGGCGAGCAAAAAGATACGACGCATGACATCCTCCATTGTGTATTGGTCGAATAACACACATTCGCCTGCGAAATCAACCGGCGCTTCTTGCTCCCGACAGATAGCCCTTCATGCCGGCACAGAGGTTTCCGACAAAATTGCTGCCGGGCTGAGCCCGTAATACGACCTTCCCGGTTTCGTTCGCAGGGGCCAGCGCAATGACGAGCCGTTCCAGCCCGATACCGCCTCGCTCGTACCAGACGAACCAGATGTTCTGAACGTGATAGGCGCGCAGAAACCGCGCCTGCGGGCTGTCATCGGTAGTGACATCAGTGCTGTTGAAGAATGTGCCTGCATCGGCGATGCCGTGGATCGGAGCGAACAGACGGTCGAGTTCCGTGCGGGCGTCGGCCGGCAAATCCGTTTTGTGCTCGACCAGCGTTGCGCCTGCCAGCGAGCAGGGCGGGAACGAGGGCATGGCCGGTATCGGCCTGTCAGGCGACGCAGGTTCCGCGCGGGCATCCTGCGCAGCCGCCAACCAGATCATCAGTGCAAGCGAAGCGATCATTCCCGTAACCTCCCGGAGGCAGGACGATCACTTATCCGCCGATCGTGTCCGATCGGTGGCAAACGAAAAGGGCGGCCCCGAAGAGCCGCCCCTCAAGTTCTGGGAGTTGGAGCCCGTCTTACGCGGGCACCTTATCCTTGTTGTGGATCGCCGCGGCCTTGCGCAGGATATCCAGGATCTTCTCAAGAGCACCCTTTTCGTCGGTCTCTTCCATCGCCGCTAGTTCGCGGGCGAGGCGGCTGGCGGCCGCTTCGAAGATCTGGCGCTCGGAATAGCTTTGCTCGGGCTGGTCCTCGGCACGGAACAAGTCGCGGACCACTTCGGCGATCGACACCAGGTCGCCCGAATTGATCTTCGCTTCATATTCCTGCGCGCGGCGCGACCACATGGTCCGCTTGACCTTGGGCTTGCCCGTGAGCGTATCGAGGGCTTCGCGCAGCGTCTTGTCGGAGGACAGCTTACGCATGCCGACGCTTTCGGCCTTGTTGGTCGGCACGCGGAGCGTCATCCGCTCCTTTTCGAAGCGGAGCACATAGAGCTCCAGCGTCATGCCGGCGATTTCCTGTTTCAGCAACTCAACGACACGGCCAACACCGTGCTTGGGGTATACGACATAATCACCGACGTCGAAGGACAGCGCCTTGGCAGCCATGTAACTTCAACCTTTCATTGGACAGGTTAGCCCCGTAGATAACGCGCGAAGCCCGGACATGGCCTCAACGCGGGGCTGTTCGTGATGTGTGTGTCTCCACCCGGAGGCGCCGGATACGGCCTCCGTCCTGACCTATTTAACAGAGTCGTAATAAAATTACCAGTGCAGTGTCGTTTTCTTACGACGCGTTTGCCCGATTTGGGCAGCAAGGACTCTGGCTGGACTCTGGCGCGACGCCAAATGGTCAGTCGCCGGTGCCGGGCTCCGGTGAAAAATACTTGTCGTATTTGCCGTCTTCGCCCTTGTGCTCATCGGCATCGGCGGGCGTCTGGTCGTTCTTGCGCGTGACGTTGGGCCAATTCGCAGAGAAGGTATTGTTGAGTTCCAGCCACTTCTCGAGACCGTTCTCGGTATCGGGCAGGATCGCCTCGGCGGGGCATTCGGGCTCGCAGACGCCGCAATCGATGCATTCGCTGGGATTGATGACGAGCATGTTCTCGCCTTCATAGAAACAGTCGACCGGACACACCTCGACGCAGTCCATGTACTTGCAGCGGATGCAGGCGTCGGTAACGACATAGGTCATTTCTAGGGTTTCCCAGTACGATTTTGGGCCGTGCTATGCCTGCGAGTCGGCGGCGTCAATCGATCGTGCCTTCCTGCGAGACGTTATCAGTTTTGAGGTCGGCATAACAGGCGCGCGCTTCGGGGGCAGGACCGCGGCGATTGGGCAGCGCTTCGATCCGCAACACGCGGATGTCGCCGTGATGGGCAAAGGTCAGGATATTGCCGATGCGAACTGGCGCGGCGGCGCGTTCGACGACGCGGCCATCGAGCCGCATCCGGCCCTCGGTGACGAGTTCCTGAGCCAGTGCGCGCGTCTTCACCAGCCGCGCAAACCACAGGAAACGGTCCAGACGGATGCTTTCCGTGTTGGTGGCGGTGCCAGCCCGCTCCCCCTCCCGACCGCCCATTTCAGGATACTCTGTGGGTGGTCGGGAGGGGGAGCGGGCTGGTACCGCGAAAGAAAAGCGCGTCAGTCATCCAATATCCCGGCCAGCGCGGCAAAGGCGTTGTCGCGGGGCGCTGCCTTGGGCTTGGTGAGGGCGGGCAGGCCCTGCCACATCCAGCGCGGCTTGCCCTGGTCGTCGGGCTTGGCGGTGCGGAAGCCGAGTTGCGCCATCAGCCGCGACAGCGTGTCTGGCTGCAGCCCGATCGAGGTCGCCAACGCGGAATCGGGCGCGAACGGCGCGCGGCCGCCTTGCGAGCCCTTCATTCGGGAATCGTGCGCGGTGCGGGCAATCCGCTCGACCAGGTCGATCCGCACCGCTTGCTGTCCCAGCGGACGAAAGCCGTGGGTGAGGTCTGCCCCAGGCGCGCCACGCAGCAGGACGGTCGCGCCTTCGCGGGGCGCTTCGGTCAATCCCATCAGCGTGCGGCGCCATTGCGTGGGCCCGGCCTTGAGCAAGGCGGGCGCGAACAGGTCGAGCGTGCCGATCGTGACGCCGAGTCTTCGTAACTCCCTTCGCGCAAGCGGATCGAGCGCCTCGACCAATTGCCCGGCAGCACGGCGGGGGAGGATGCCGCCCGACTGAAGCAACGCCGCCGCCATCGCGCGTAACGGCCCGCTCGCATCGGCATCGCGCGTGGCCGCATCGAGTTTGCCGAACACCGGCAGATGCTGGGTAAGCTGTTCGGCCATCCAGCGGTCGATCCGGGCCTGCACCGCCTTGCGATCGGATGGATCGAGCCGGTCGAGAGCACGGTCGAGTTTCACGCGTGGCTGAGCGAGATTGGGTCCGGATGTCACCACCCCCACCACAATTCCGCGCCAGAAAACTTCCGTTAGTCCCCGGACTTGATCCGGGGTTGTCGAAGCACGGTCCTCCGTATCGACTCGCCCTTCGACAAGCTCAGGGCGAACGGAGAGGGGAGGCGGACTGGATAGAGAAAAATCTGCATCCGCCGCCGCCGCCAATTCGCGTGCGCGCCGCCCAAGTTCCTTGCCCAGCCGTTTCTCTGCCGCCGCCAGCAACAGGCGCTTGTCGCCCGCTCGCGCATCGGCCGCGACGGTGAAGCGAAACCCTTCCAGCGTACCGATCGAATGGTCTTCGACCATCACTTCGCCCTGCTCGCCGATCACGACCGGCAACGCGCCGGCATCGCTGCCGATCTGGCGCAGCAACACGGTGGTGCGCTTGTCGACGAAACGTTGAGTCAGCGACGCGTGGAGCGCGTCGGACAGCCGCTCCTCGACCTCGACGGTGCGGGCCGCCCAGCGTTCTGGCTCGGCCAGCCAGTCGGCGCGGTGGGCGATATAGGCCCAGGTCCGGACAGCGGCGACACGGCCCGCGATCGTCTCGACATCGCCGCGAACGTCCTCGAGCCGGGCGACTTCCTGCGCGAACCACGTTGAGGGGATATGGCCGTCACCTTCGCTCAGATGCTTGTAGAGGCGAGAGACCATCCGCGTATGCGGGTCGGCGCCCAGCTTGCGGAAATCGGGCAGGCCGCACGCTGACCACAGTCGCGCGACCTGCGCCGGCGAGCGCGCGCGGTCGCGCACCCAATCCTCCTCGGCCAGCCGCTTCAATACCCCCAGATCGGCAGCTGGGGGTGGCGAACGCAGCTGCGGATGGCCGGGGCGTATTTCCAGGCTGGCGATCAAGTCATTGATGGAACCGAGATCGGGCTCGCCGTCACGCCAATAAAGGAAATCGAGCGACGGAAAGCGATGCTCCTCGATCGCATGGACTTCTTCGGGGGTGAAGGCGTCGGGCCCTTCCTCGACCAGCGCCCCGAACGTGCCGTCGCGCTGATGCCGCCCGGCGCGGCCGGCGATCTGCGCCATCTCGCTGACCGTCAGCCGCCGCTGCCGGTGTCCGTCGAACTTGGTGAGGCCGGCGAACGCGACATGGCTGACGTCCATGTTCAGCCCCATGCCGATCGCGTCGGTGGCGACGAGATAGTCGACTTCGCCCGCCTGGAACATCGCGACCTGGGCGTTGCGTGTGCGTGGGCTGAGCGCACCCATCACCACCGCCGCGCCGCCGCGCAACCGCCGCAGCATCTCGGCCACGGCATAGACTTCCTCCGCACTGAACGCGACGATCGCGGAGCGCTTGGGCAGCCGCGACAGCTTCTTCGTCCCGGCATAGCTCAGCGTCGAGAAGCGCGGGCGATTGACGATCTCCGCCTCGGGCACCAGCGCCCTGACCATTGGCCGCAGCGTTTCGGAGCCGAGGATCATCGTCTCGTCGCGGCCCCGTGCGCGCAGCAGCCGGTCGGTGAAGACATGCCCGCGCTCCGGGTCGGCGCCCAGCTGTGCCTCGTCGAGCGCGAGAAACGATACCTCGCGATCCAGCGGCATGCTCTCTGCGGTACACAGGAACCAGCGGGCGTTGGGCGGCACGATCCGCTCCTCGCCGGTCATCAGCGCGACACGGTCCTTGCCCTTCAGCTTGACCACGCGATCATAGACTTCGCGCGCCAGCAAGCGGAGCGGAAAGCCGATCATCCCGCTGGAGTGACCGCACATCCGCTCGATCGCGAGGTGCGTCTTGCCGGTGTTGGTGGGCCCGAGCACCGCGGTGACCGGGCGCTGGTACGCGCTCATGACTCGTTCAATGTCGGGGACGTCAGCGTTTGGCGCAAGCGTTTCGGCAAATCGAAAAGAATCCAGATTCACACATACTTAAGCAGTTCCGGGTGAGGAGTCGTTCATCCCTTGCTCTGCACGGCCCACCGCACGGCTGTGGGCGGACCTATTCGGTTAAATTGACTTTAACGACTCGCCCCCACACTGATTCGTGCCTGCGCCGGGGGTGGATCGGCGACAAGTTTACGTTGCGGGGCGTAATTCGTCGTGTTTTTGCGGAACGACCATTTCGATCAGACGGGCGGGGCCGCGGTCCTGTCGCTCGATCGAGCGCTCGTGCCCGTCACCGACCTTACCCTTCTCGAAAAGACTCGCGCGGCGATCGCGCGGATCGACTGGGCGCCCGATCTCGGCGCGCGGATCGGTTCGCTCGAATGGTTTCGCGGTACCGCGACCTGCACCGCGCTGATCGCTGCGACCTGGGCGCTGTCGCCGGGATTCGCCAAGCCAGTGATTGGCGCGACGCCCGCGCCACTGACAGGGACCGCCTGGGACAATGCCCGAGCGCAAGCCATCGCGCCGCTCGCCTGGGGCGCCGATACCGGGCAGCGGCTGGCGGCGAACGATCTCGTCCGCCCGCTGACCGAAACCCCCGAGCGCCCGATCATCGAGCAAAGCGCGGCGCTGGGTGACGGCGATACGCTGGCCGGCGCGCTGCAACGCTCCGGCGTGTCGCGTACCGACGCGTCGGCTGCCACCAGCCTGATCGCCGACGCCGTGGCGCTTGACCAGATCAAGCCCGGCACGCGCATCGACATGGTGCTCGGTCGCCGCGCGTCGAAGTCGCAACCGCGGCCGCTCGAAAAGCTCAGCTTCCATGCCAGCTTCGACATGTTCCTCAATCTCAGCCGCACGGCCAATGGCCTGTCGATGCAACGGCAGATGATCGCGGTCGACGACACGCCGCTGCGCATCCAGGGGCTGGCGGGATCGAGCCTCTACAAATCGGCGCGCGCCGCCGGTGTGCCGTCGAAGATCGCGGCAGATTACCTCAAGGCGCTGGCTTCGCGCGTGTCGTTGAGCGGGGACGTGTCGCCGGGCGATACGTTCGACATCATCATCGAACAGCGCCGTGCCGCGACGGGCGAAGTCGAACTCGGCAACATCCTGTTCGCCGGGCTCGATATGGGCCGCCACAAGGTTCAGCTGGTCAAATGGCGCGGCGAGGATGACGACGGCAACGGCCAGTGGTTCGACGCCAACGGCCAGACTCAGCGTCAGGGGTTCATGGGCCTGCCGGTGTCGGGCCGGATCAGCTCGTCGTTCGGCATGCGGATGCATCCGATCCTGGGTTATTACCGGATGCACAAGGGCATGGACATCGCCTGCCCCTATGGCTCGCCGGTCTATGCGGTGATCAGCGGCGTGGTCGACTGGGCCGGCGGCAAGAGCGGCTACGGCAATTTCGTCGGCATCCGGGGTCCGGGTGGGGTCGGCACCGGCTACGGCCATCTCAGCCGCGTGCTTGTGCGCAACGGCCAGCGTGTCGAGCGCGGTCAGGTCGTCGCCTATTCGGGCAATTCCGGCCTGTCGACTGGTCCGCATCTCCATTTCGAAGTCTATCGCGGTGGCTCTGCGGTCAACCCGCGCGGCTTCTCCTTCTCCAACATCGCGACGCTGACCGGCAATGCGCTGCGGGCGTTCAAGTCGAAGGTCGCCGAGTTGCTGGCGGTCCATCCGGGCACTGCGCACTAACCTATTCCGGTTCCGCGCGCGGGAGTGTGCATTAAAGTCGATCAACCCGGCCCAATCGGCCCGATCCGCTTGCGTGCGACGGGCGAGGCGATAGAAGCTCGTGCATGGATCGTATTCTCATTCGCGGCGGCAATCGCCTGTCGGGCAGCCTGCCCATTTCCGGCGCCAAGAATTCCGCGCTCACGCTGATGCCCTGTTCGCTGCTCACCGAGGAACCGGTGACGCTGCGCAACCTGCCGCGGCTCGCCGATGTCGACAGTTTCGGGCATTTGCTCAACCAGCTCGGCGTGTCGACCGAGATCGAGGGCGCGCGGCCGACCGATTTCGGGCGCGTGATGACGATGCGCGCCGGGCGGCTGACCTCGACCGAGGCGCCCTACGACATCGTGCGCAAGATGCGCGCCTCGATCCTGGTGCTCGGGCCGCTCGTTGCGCGTGCTGGCGAGGCGACGGTATCGCTGCCGGGCGGCTGCTCGATCGGCAACCGCCCGATCGACCTTCACTTGAAGGCGCTCGAGGCGATGGGCGCGGACATTGAAATCACCGCCGGTTATGTGAAGGCGATCGCGCGTGGGGGCCGCCTGTCGGGCGGTCGCGTGACCTTCCCGATCGTCTCAGTCGGCGCGACCGAAAATGCGGTGATGGCGGCAGTGCTCGCCAAGGGCAGCACGGTGATCGAGAATGCCGCGCGCGAGCCCGAGATCGTCGACCTCTGCAACCTGCTGCTGGCGATGGGCGCATCGATTTCGGGGATCGGCACGGAAACGCTGACGATCGAGGGCCGCGACCGGCTGCACGGTGCGACCTATCGCGTGATGCCCGACCGGATCGAGGCGGGCAGCTATGCCTGTGCAGCAGCAATCACCGGCGGCGATGTCGAACTGGTTGGGGTCAAGGCGGATGACATGCGCGCGACCATCGCCGCGCTGATCGATGCCGGCGTGACGGTCGAGGAAAAGGGCGCGAATCTGCGTGTTGCCGCCACTGGCCCGCTCCAGCCGCTGACGCTGTCGACCGCGCCGTTCCCGGGCTTCGCCACCGACATGCAGGCGCAATTCATGGCGATGCTGTGCCGCGCGGAAGGCGCCAGCGTGCTGACCGAGACGATCTTCGAAAACCGCTACATGCACGTGCCCGAACTGGCGCGGATGGGTGCTGACATTACCGTCAAGGGTCGGACTGCGGTCGTGCGCGGCGTTCCCGGCCTGGTCGGTGCGCCGGTGATGGCGACCGACCTGCGGGCGTCGATGAGCCTGATTATCGCCGGCTTGATTGCCAAGGGCCAGACGGAGGTCAGCCGGGTGTATCACCTCGACCGCGGTTATGAGCGGCTCGAGGAAAAGCTTCAGGCAGTGGGCGCCGATATCGAGCGGGTCGGCGACGGCTGATGGCTGCTGGGGGGCTTTCCACTACGCTGAGCGATCGCCAGGCGCTCTGGGCGTTCGTGCTTGGGTGTATCGCGGTGACCATCGGCGTGCTGATGCACTTGCCGATGTTCCTGATGGGCCGGACCATGCATTACCGGCTCGCTGGGATGGCGATGGGCTGGGACATGGTGCTCGGCATGTTCCTGATCGTTGCCGGGGTCGGGGTGGCCGCTTACGGCCTGTTGCCGCGCGATATCGCCAGACAGCGAGCGGTCAGCGAGTCGATCGAAATCTCCGCGCCGGAGGACGCGCCGCTCAGCGCAGCGCATTGGCGGTTGATGCTGGTGCTGGTCATCGCGTTGATCATCGACGTCATGAAGCCGGCCTCGCTCGGCTTCACCGTGCCGGGCATGGTCAGCGAGTATGGTGTGCCCAAGGCGACGGTCAGCCTCGTCCCGTTCTTCGCGCTCATCGGCACCGTGACCGGATCGGTGGTGTGGGGCGTGATCGCCGATATCTATGGGCGCAAGGCGTCGATCCTGCTGTCCGCGGTGATGTTCGTGGGCACCTCGATCTGCGGGGCCATGCCCGATTTCTGGTGGAACGTCGGCATGTGCTTCATGATGGGCGCGGCGGCCGGCGGTATGTTGCCGGTCACCTATGCCCTGCTCGCGGAGATGATGCCCAACAAGCATCGCGGCTGGAGCCTGGTGCTGGTTGGCGGACTGGGCGCGGTCGGCGGCTATTTCGCGGCGAGCGGGCTATCCGCGCTGCTTCAGCCGGTGTTCGGATGGCGAATCCTGTGGCTGCTCAATCTGCCGAGTGGATTGCTGCTTGTGCTGTTGGGCGGGCTGATCCCTGAATCGGCGAAGTTCCTGCTGGCGCGGGGCCGCGACGCCGAAGCGCAGGCGGTGATGGCCCGGTTCGGCGCCA
>FSUD01000891.1_pt1 | contig 14890 bp, 21 predicted proteins | sample 1637011 | NCBI WGS metagenome assembly FSUD01 (sample SAMEA3914816, study PRJEB12502) | metagenome | biome: forest; material: soil | place: USA | collected 2011-09-16 | depth 0.3 m
CCAATAGACCGACAGCTCCTCATTCTCGGGCAGCTCGGCGGCCCATTCGGCCTTGAAGCTCTCGCCCTGCTCGCGCCAGCGCTTGAGCAATTGCTCGCGGCTCCAGACTTCGCGCCTGATCGGCTTGTCGGCGGCGATGATCTTGCGCATCTCGGCCTCGATCGCCGGCAGGTCCTCCTCGGTGAAGGGCCGGTCTTTCGGCGCGAAGTCGTAATAGAAACCGTCGTCGGTCGAGGGGCCGAACGTTATCTGCGTACCGGGGAACAGGTTCTGCACTGACTCGGCCAGAACGTGCGCGTAATCGTGCCGCGCCAGCTCTAGCGCATCCTTCTCGTCGCGGCTGGTGACCAGCGCGAGGTTGGCGTTCGCCTCCAGCGGGCGGGTGATGTCGCGCAGTTCGCCATCGACTCGCGCGGCGATTGCCGCCTTGGCGAGGCCGGGGCCGATCGCCGCGGCAATATCCGCCGGCGTGGTGCCGGGCGCGACTTCGCGCACGGAGCCGTCGGGGAGCGTGATCGAGAGCATTTGCATGTACCGTTCCTGTCGAATTGGCGCGCCTATGCACGCCTGCGCGTCCGAGGGGAAGGGACTGGAAACGGGAGAGCGGACACTGAACTCGCCCCTTTCCGGGCGAGGTCCTCGACGATGCTAGAAGCGTGCGCCGAGTTCCCCCCGGAAAGCCGGGAGGGTGATAGTGCTGGTCGAGGCAAGCTGACGCTGCATAAAGCGGAATATAGGTTGGACCGACCAAACAATCTAGCGGCGTCGAAGGCTCGCCCAGATCGCCAGTGCGTCGCGGCGCGCGGCGGCGAGCGTCGCCGCAGCGTCCGCATCAGGCGTCGAGAAATCGTAGATCAAGCCGAGCCTGGGCGAGAGCCGCACTCCGGTCGTGCAATAGAGAGGCCGTCCGGGATTGGTTGACCGATTGCAGCGGGCGACGAAGGATGGGTCGCAGACAGAAAGGGATCAGGTAGAACAGGAGGAAGATGGGCGGCAGGCTCATGTCTCGTACCTGCCAGCCCGAGCTTAACGACCCGTGACAGTCGAAACAGGCACATTGTCCAGCGCTGCTCAGTCGCGTGGCAATTCCCTGATCTCCACGGTCCCGCCACACTCGAACACCGGGTTCCCGGCCAGCAGTTCGCAGGCAGCCGCTAGGTCGGGTGCACGGACTCGGATATAGCCGCCGAGAAGGTCGCTGCTTCCCCGAACCGCGCCGTCGCGCCGAAAGGCTTTCCCCGACCCGATCGCACTGCCGCCGTCGAACACGCCGCGCGTGCGCAACTCCTCGAAATAAGCTGGCCACATTTCCGGCCTCAACGGGGTTGTCGTGTCGTTGTACATCAGCAGGATGAAATCGCATTCAGCGGTCATCCCGGCCCTCCCTTCGCCAGTTCAGCCTGTATCAAGGCGTGGATGTCGATGCCGAAGATTGTCAGCCCGTGGATATTGGCGTCGTCGATCGACACGCCCGACAGATTGACGTCGCTCAACCGCGCACCGCTGAGGTTGACGTTGATAAAGGTTGATGCCCCCAGATCGACATCGTCGAACGTCACACGGGTGAGCGCGCAATTGCGGAATACCGCGTCGCGCATCGCCTGATTCTCGAACTTCTGCACACTCATTCCCTCACTCCCCGGTCAGATTGCCAGCCGCAGCAGCAGGTGTGCCGCTTCGACCAATTGTTCGCGTTCGTCTTCGTCCAGCCTTTCATCGATCGCATCCGCCAGCCATTTGCGGCGTTCTTTCATCGCCGAACGCAGCGATTGTCGCCCACGCACGGTGATCGCGATGATCTTGGCGCGGCCATCCTCAGGGTCAGGCGAGCGCTCGATCATCGCCATGTCCTCCAGTTGTTGGAGCAGCCGAGTGAGCGATTGCGGTGCCAGCCCCTCTTCCGCGGCCAGCGCTACCGCCGGCATCGGCCCGGCGCGATGGAGAGTCGCGAGCAGTCCCAGCGCGCCCCCGCTGAACACGCCTGAAGGCGTTTCGACTCGCAAGCGGCGCGCGAGCCGCAACACCGCGCGGACGATCAGGGCGATGTCGCTGTCGGTATCGATCGCGCTTGGCATAATGATACGCATAGCGTATTAAATCGCCGCACTCAATCGAGGACTCGCCATGACCGACGCCCGCACCTGCAACGCCACCGCGATCATCCCTTGCAATGACCTCGATGCGGCGGAGGCGTGGTGGAACCGGCTGGGCTATTCGCGCCCGGCCGATCAAGACTATGACGGTTATCGCATGCTGTCAGACGGTTATGGCGGCGAAGTTCATCTGAACCGCGCGGTCATCGGCTGGCTGGTGCCGGGGCACAATCCGTTCGGCATCTATCTCTACACCGATCGAGTCGACGAACTTGCCGCGACGATGCGCGACGAGATCATCGAGCGCGAGAAAGCGCCGACTCACAAGGATTGGGGGATGTACGAATTCGCGCTCAACGGACCCGACGGGCTGCTGGTACGGATCGGCTGGCCAACCCGCTTGATCGTGTAGTCAGGCGGCCTGCGCACCAACGGTGCCGGTGCGGAATGCGCGCAATGCGGCATGTTCTGCGTCGCTCAGATCGGGGGCCATGGCCCGCTGGACATTGGTCAGGTGGCTGCGGACCCGGCCGTTGAACCAGGCGACCTTGGAACCCAGCGAAACCCAGTCGAGCGGCGCATCGCTGGCGATGAAGTCGCGGGTGTTGAAGCGCAGATCCTCGGTCAGCGCGATGCACTCGACCTTCAGCTCATAGACTCGCGCCCGCATCCCCGAATCCTGCTGCGTTAGCAGTGGGGCGAATACCTCACGATGCACGAACATCTGGTACGATGCGATCAGCATCACCGCTTCGGCGACCTTCTGCTTCACCTGATTGACCGAGCCCGGATCACGCGCCTCGATCAACGCGTCTCCCTCGGCCATGTGCCGCTCCAGCGCGGCGTGAAATTCATCGAGCGTCTTTGGCATCAGCGTCCCCAATGCCGCCGATCTACCCCCGATTGGTTAGCAAAGGCTTGGGTAGATGTAACATCCGCCCGATACGCACCCAAAATGGGTAAGCCTGTAGTATTGTTGTAATCAGGCAGGGACGACCAGCCCGAACGGCACCACATGATTGGCGGAATCGTGACCGATCAGCGCTCGGCCTTCGTACGGCACCTTCATCAACTTGCTCCAGTCCCATGCTATTTGATCCGGGCTGTGCCCGAAATCGGCCTGGCCGTCGGCGGGAGGCAAGGTGATGCCGCCCAGCCGGATCGAGGACACGCCGCTCAATTGAGTGGAGTTCGCGACGTGGAACATCATCCGGTCGACGCGGTAGAGATGCTCGCTGACTTCCTCGATCAACAGGTCATGATCGGCCAGATCGGGCAGCCAGGGCGTGCCGATCAGCGAATCGAGGATCGACAGGTTGAACGCCGCGGCGGGGCGGCCGCTGCCGACGATGCCCGGTTCCAGCGCCGATTTGTCCTGCCGGGTCAGCCAGGCGAGCGTCCGCGCCGCGCACTCGCGGCCGCCGTCCTTGCGGTTGATATCGACCGGCATCGGCCCGTGGATCGGCTTGCCGATCTTCTTCGCGTAAAGCGCGCCGAGCATGAAGCCCATGTCGGAATAGCCGATATAGGATTTGTGCCGCGCGGCCTCTTCCAGATGCGGAAAGATCAGCGGGAACAGCCGGTTCGAGCCGTAACCGCCGCGCGCAAACCAGATGGCGTGAAAGCTGGGGTCATTGGCATATTTCAGGAACGTATCGGCGCGCAGCTGATCCGGCCCGGCCCAGGTATGCCCTCCCCCCGATGCCCAGCATTGCGGATCGATCACCAGTTCCACGCCATATTCCGCGGCCAGCGCGGGAACGGCGGCCAGCTCGCGCTCCTCCACCCGGTTGGCCGGCGCCATCACCGCGATTTTCATGCCCAGCGCCGTCCCATCCTTGCCGTCCCGTGAGAAAGCGGGGATAGCCCCAGCCAATGGACAACAGCAAATCCTGTTTCTTCGTGGGCATCGGCGGCTCGGGGGTGATGCCGCTGGGGGTGATCATGGCCGCACGCGGAGTCACCGTCGCCGGATCGGACCGCAGCCTGGACCAGGCGCGATTGCCGGCCAAGTTCGATTATCTGCGCAACCTTGGGGTCGAACTCTACCCGCAGGACGGCAGCGGCATCACCTCGACCGACCAAGTCGTTATCGCCTCCGCTGCGATCGAAGAAACCGTGCCCGACATGATCGCCGCCACCCGGCTGGGCTGCGAACGCCGCAGCCGCGCCGAGACGCTGAGCGACCTGTTCAACGACAGCACGATGGCGATCGGCGTGGCGGGCACCAGCGGCAAGTCGACCGTGACCGGCATGATCGGCTGGATCCTCCACGCGCTGGGCCGCGATCCGACCGTGATGAACGGCGCGGTGATGAAGAATTTCGCCAGCCCCAACGCCCCCTTCGCCAGCGCTTTGGTCGGCGGTGGCGACGTGTTCGTCAGCGAAGTGGACGAGAGCGACGGATCTATCGCACTGTTCGAACCGCGCATCGCGGTGCTCAACAATGTCAGCCTCGACCATAAATCGCTCGAGGAGCTGAACCAGCTGTTCGGCGACTTCATCGCCAAATCCGAACTCGCGGTGGTCAATCTCGACAATGCCGATGGCGCGCATCTGGCCGGCACGCTGCCCGCCAAGCGGGTGATCGGCTTTGCGCTTGGCGATCACGCCGATGCTCAGCTGAACGTGCGGGACATTGTCGAAGCCCCGTTCGGCGCGAAGTTCCAACTCGTCTCGTGCGATCACGATCCGATCGTGGTCGAATTGCAAGTGCCCGGACGCCACAACATCGCCAACGCGCTGGCGGCTATCGGCGCCTGCCACGCCGCCGGGATTGCGCTTCAGGATGCCGCGGTGGCGATCGGCGGCTTCACCGGCTTGCGCCGCCGCCTCGAGCTGGTCGGCGAGACCGGGGGCGTCGCGGTGCTCGACGATTTCGGGCACAATCCCGACAAGATCGGCGCCACGCTGGCGACGCTGCACGCCTTTCCGGGGCGGCTCCTCGTGCTGTTCCAGCCGCACGGTTACGGGCCGCTAAAGACGATGCGGAGTGAGTTGGTCGAAGCGTTCGCGCGCGGGCTGAACCCCGACGACGTGCTCATCCTGCCCGACCCGGCTTATTATGGCGGCACGGTCACGCGGGAGGTGACCAGCGCGGACATGGTCGCCGACATTTCGGCGGCTGGCCGCGACGCTCGCTACATCGCCGACCGGGCGGAAGGCGCGAGCCTGATCGCCGACATGGCGCGGCCCGGCGACCGGGTGATCGTGATGGGCGCGCGCGACGATACGCTCAGCCAGTTGGCGGGCGAGATTCTTGCGAAAATCGCCGAACGCGGCTGACCCCACAGGCCGTGCGGCCGGGCCCGGACGCGCCAAAGGTCACACCAAGGTCACACCAAGGTCACACTATCACGCGTTTGCGAAGGCGTCCGGGGAGCCCCTACGGCTAACTACGATGTCAAAGAACTGGCAGGAGAATTTCACGCGAAATCCTACATTGCAAGCCCGGCCGGAACTGTCGCTACCGTCTGCGATCGCCAGCGCCGCAACGACGCCGGCGATCGCAAACATGGTAGAATACTCGGATCAGATCGGCTTGGCGCCCGGCGTGCCGCACTTGGCGAACTTGCCGTTGGCAGCCTTGCAGCGGACCGGCTTTTTGGCGGCAGGAGCCGGGCATTTCATGAACCGGCCCTTGGCGTCCTTGCACCGCGTGGTAGCGGCGAAGGCCGGCGTGGCGGCGACGGAAACGGCGATGAAAGCGATCAACAAGCTGCGCATAGGATAAAACCCCTTCGTCTACAGGCCTGTAGACGATGCGCGCATGCAGCCGGTCTCGCAAGGGCGTTCCCTACTCGAACCGCGCCACGATGGGCCTAGTCGACAGCAATCGCTCCGATCTCGCCCTCAAGGATATCACCGGCAAGCGCCTAACCCATCAGCGGATTGATCCAGCCGCAGCCTACCAGTGCTGCTTTCCCCCGTCGATTGGCCGACCCCACCGCCGAGGCTCGTTTGACTCTTTCGGTTTTTCGTGCGGCTTTGGAGGCGTGTTCAGCATCTTGCGGAGCACGTCATCTTCGTTGGGGGCCGGGGTCGGGCATGGCTGAAACACCTTTGGAATTCATGTCGATTTTCAACGCGCGGCTGTATCCCTCTCGCTCGATTGAACTCGAAGCACAGGAACTGGATCACGCCTTTCACATTGGGATGATGCTGTACTCCTGGAACAGGGCTCACGCCAAATTATTCGCCTTGTTCAAGCATCTGCTGAATAAAGAAAACGAGGAACTGACCACGGGTCTCTGGTATACCATAAAAGACGATAGCTCACAGAGGCGCATGCTCGCCGCCGTAGTCGCTAGTCTCTCAGGGGATTTGAAATATTATAGACAACCCCTCTTGTGGGCTATCAAAGCAATGGATGCCATAGCGACGTATAGAAATGATGCAGCGCACGCTGAGATGCAGTTGTTTCTTGACCTAGATGGTTCCGGTCAATTCTTCTCGCCATCTGACTTTAACAAGAGTGAGCTAATACGGAGACTGGAGGAAAAGCCGGTATCCGAAACATGGCAAAAGGTTTGTGGTGACCTAAACGCGATATACAATTATCTTAACCATATAGACTTCAGCCTTAGGTTGAGCGCGCATCGTCCATTGACGCGCAGACCATCATTACAGTCTGTTCGTATAGATACAGCCCAGAGTCAGGCAAAACGTCGTCGAGCCAAGCTCGCAGTTCGCGAACGCCAACGTCAATCATCTTCTGTGTAATCTCAAACGCCGGTCTGTCGGTGCCGGGTTTATCGGTCTGAACATGCTTTGCCATGTATGAAATGTAAAGCCCCCTTGACGTAAAGCTCGCTTGTCATGTAAAGCTTCCTTCACTGATTCGAAAGGAACCTTTACATGTCCTTCTTTGGCCAAAACCGAGCGATCAAGCTGTACAACAAGCGGGTCATCGTGCTGAGCCTGATCTACGCCGCGTTGCTGATCGGCGCTGTCTATGGCTTCAAACACCATCTGATCTCCGGCCCTGCGGTCTGGATCGCGGGCGTCCTGCCCGCGCTGCCGATCATCGGCATCTTCGCCACGATCGGCCTCTACCTGATCGAGGAGAGCGACGAATATCTGCGCATGATGACGGTGCGCCAGACGCTTTGGGCGAGCGGTTTCTCGCTCAGCATCGCGACGATCTGGGGTTTCCTCGAAAGCTTCGACCTCGTCAGCCACATCCCCGTTTACTGGGTGTCGGTGCTGTGGTTCGGCGGGCTCGGCCTCGGCGCGCTCGCCAACAAGCTGACGCTCGGGAGGGGGTGGTGAACAATCGCCTCAAGGTCCTGCGCGCCGAGCGCAACTGGAGCCAGGGCGATCTCGCCGAGCGCCTCGACGTCTCCCGCCAGAGCGTCAACGCGATCGAGACCGGCCGCTACGACCCCTCGCTCCCCCTCGCCTTCAAGATCGCCGAACTGTTCGAGCTCGCCATCGAGGAAGTTTTTGTCAGTCCGTCAAAGGAAGTTTGAGCCATGACACCATCCACCAAAGCCCGCTTCGTCGCCGTAGCCGCCTTGCCGCTGCTGCTGATCAATCTCAACCAGGCGCACGCCGCACCGCAAAAGGCCCAGATGCCCGTGTCCTCGCTGGCGTCACCCGAACAGCGGATGGACCACATCTCGATCGTCGAGATGGGCAAGGGGTCGCCGGTCATCCTGATCCCCGGCCTCTCCTCGCCCCGTGCGGTGTGGGAGGATGTGACGGCCGAGCTGGCCAGGAACCACCGCGTGATCCTGGTCCAGGTCAACGGTTTTGCCGGCGACAGTCCGGGCGGCAATCTAAAGTCGGGACTGCTCGACGGCGTGGTCGCCGATCTCGACGCCTATATTGCGAAGAACAAGCTGAGCGGCGCGGCGGTGGTCGGTCACTCGCTGGGTGGGCTGGTCGGGCTGATGCTGGCCAAGAAGCACCCGGCGGATGTCGGCAAGCTGATGGTCGTCGACTCGCTGCCCTATGTCGGCGAGATATTCCTGCGCGGGGCCACCGTCGCGATGGTCGAGCCGCAAGCCAAGGCGATGCGCGACCAGATCGCCGCAAGCTACGGCAAGCCCGCCAATGCCGCATCGGCGGAGGCGACCGCCAATGGGCTGGCAATGACTCCGGATGCCCGCGTCAAGGTGAAGGCCTGGGCGCTCGCCGCCGATCCGCGAGTCGTCGGGCAAGCGCTGTACGAGGACATGACCACCGATCTGCGCCCTGATATTGCCAGCATCGCCACGCCGATCACCGCCATCTATCCGGCGCAGGGCGATGATCTCTACCATGCCCTTTATGGCAAGGCGCCGAAGATGACCTACGTTCCCGTCGCTGCCACCGCGCATTTCGTGATGCTCGACCAGCCCGAAGCGTTCGCCAAAGCGCTGACCACGTTCCTCGCCAATTAAAGGATAACCCGTCACCCCGGCCTTGATCCGGCATCCCGCTTCCCTCGGACGATCCGGAAGAAGCGGGATGCCGGATCAAGTCCGGCATGACGGGAAGGGAAGTTTCGCCTAGACGCCCAGGCATGACCGAACCCGCCACTCGCCCGCCGCTCGCTTATCACCTGACCGTCGGCAAGGGGCCGCCGATCCTGTTCCTGCCTGGTTATGCCAGCGACATGGAAGGCACGAAGGCGCTGGCGCTGGAGCAATGGGCGAAGGCTGAGGGCCGCACTTTCCTTCGCTTCGACTATGCCGGTTGCGGCGCTAGCTCCGGCAATTTCGAGGATCAGACGCTGACCGGCTGGCGCGATGACGTGCTGGCGATGCTGGATCTGTTCAGCGAACCTGCGATCCTCGTCGGATCATCGATGGGCGGCTGGATCATGCTGATGATCGCCCGCGATCATCCCGAACTTGTCGCCGCGATTGTGGGGATCGCCGCCGCGGCCGACTTCACCGACTGGGGCTTCACGATGGACGAGAAGATGAAGCTGCTCAACGACGGTAAATTGGAGCGGCCATCGGACTATTCGGATCAGCCTACCGTCTACACCTCCCGGTTCTGGCAATCGGGCGAAGCGTCGCGGATGACCGCGGGACAAATCGCGATCGATTGCCCGGCGCGTTTCCTGCACGGCATGCGCGACCCCGACGTGCCGTGGATCCGCAGCACGCATACCGCCAGCCAGTTGCGTTCAGCCAATGTGCAGATTGCCCTGGTCAAGGACGGCGATCACCGCCTGTCGCGCGACAGCGACATCGCGTTGCTGATCCGCACGGTTGAAGAGGTCGCCCAACTGCCATGATCCTGCTCGCGCTTGCCTTCGCCCTTCAGACTGTGGATTCGCTGCCGCCCACCACCGCTCCGGCGATCGACGCCCGCTACAAGGCATGCCTGAGTCTCGCGACCAGCGACCCCAAGGCGGCGGAGAACGAAGCCGAAAGCTATCGCCTGTCGGGCGGCGGCGCGAAGGCGCGCGAATGCCTGAGCCTCGCTTACGCGCAGGAGGAACGCTGGCGCGAAGCGGCAACGTCGTTCGAGGGTGCGGCGCACGATGCCGACACGGCGAAGGACATGCTGGCGGCAAAATATTGGGCCGAGGCCGGCAATGCCTGGCTGGCGGCGAGCGAGCCGGTAAAGGCGCATGCTACGCTCGATGCTGCGCTCGCGCCCGGCACGCTGGCGGGGCAGGACAAGGGCGAGGCGTTGCTCGACCGCTCGCGCGCGCTGGTTGCGGCGGGCGAGATGAAAGGCGCGCGCGTGGACCTGGATGGTGCGCTGGACAATGCGCCTAGCGATCCGCTCGCCTGGCTGCTGTCGGCGACCTTGGCGCGCCGGATGGGCGACTTGCCGCGCGCCAAGGGGGACATCGCCGAGGCACTGAGGCTGTCGGCCGACGACGCCTCGGTACAGTTGGAAGCGGGCAATATCGCGGCGATGGACGGTAATGCCGACGGCGCGAAGGCGGCCTGGCAGCAGGCGGTCAAGCTCGCGCCTGGCAGCCCGATGGCGGCCAACGCGCGCAAGGCGCTGGCTCAGTTCGATGCACCGGAGCCAGCGCCCCCCGCGACCGCTACGCCAGCGCCCGCTCCTGCCAAGAAATAGGCTGCGTCAGCACGCCACTTTCGCTGGCAAGACGGATGGAGCGCCCCTATCTCCCGGCCAGACCCCAGGGAGATGCGGCGATGAAATATCTGCACACGATGATCCGAGTCACCGACCCCGAGGCGACGGTGAAGTTCTTCGAACTGCTGGGCATGAACGAAGTGCGCCGCATGGAAAGCGAGAAGGGCCGCTTCACGCTGATCTTTCTCGCGGCTCCCGAGGACGAAGTGGCGCCCGGCGAGCGCGCGAGCGCGGAGGTCGAGCTGACCTATAACTGGCCGCCCGAGAATGGCGAGGCCGAGCATTACGCGGGGGGCCGCAATTTCGGGCACCTCGCTTACCGCGTCGACAATGTCTACGAGACCTGCCAACGGCTGATGGACGCCGGCGTCACGATCAACCGCCCGCCGCGCGACGGCCACATGGCGTTCGTCCGCAGCCCCGACAACATCTCGATCGAATTGCTGCAGAACGGCGTGCTCGATCCCGCCGAGCCGTGGCTGTCGATGCCCAATACCGGCGAGTGGTGAGATGCCCGCCGATTGGCCCGACCAGCGGCTGATCGACCTGACCGGTGCCGAGACGCCGATCGTCCAGGCACCGATGGCTGGGTCGAGCGGCGTCTCGCTGGCGGTCGCGGCGATCGAAGGCGGCGCGATCGGATCGCTGCCCTGCGCGATGCTGACGCCGACGCAAGTCATCCTTCAGGCAGCGGAGGTGCGGGCCGATGCCGATGGGCCGCTCAACCTCAATTTCTTCTGCCATCATCTGATGGAGGCGCCCGACGACAGCGCGTGGCGCGAATTGCTCGCGCCGTTCTATACTGAGGAAGGGGTCGAGCCTGGCCCATCACCACCGCTGCGGCGTCCGTTCGACGCCAGCATGGCGGAGGTTGTCGAAGCGGTGCAGCCAGAGATCGTCAGCTTTCATTTCGGCCTGCCCGCGCCGGATCTGCTCGCCCGGGTCCAGGCAAGCGGTGCGGTCGTGTTCGGCAACGCAACCACGCCCGAAGAAATGCGCTGGCTGGCCGAGGCCGGAGTAGACGCCGTCATCGCTCAGGGCGCGGAGGCCGGTGGTCATGCGGGTTGGTTCCTGGACGGGCATCGGCCCACGCCGCTCGCCGAATTGCTGCGCACAAAAATCGCCGTACCGGTGATCGCCGCGGGCGGGATTGTCGACGCGGAAGGCATTGTCGCGGCATTGCACGCCGGAGCAAGCGGGGTGCAACTCGGCACCGCATTCCTCGCCTCTCCCGAGAGCCTGGCGAGCGCGCCGCATCGCACGCTGCTGGGTACCGCGACCGAGACCGTGTTCACCAATCTGTTCTCGGGCGGCAAGGCTCGCGGGCTTCGTAACCGTCTTATCGATATGATCGGACCGGTGAACTCGCTCACGCCGCCCTTCCCGCATGCTTCGGCTGCGCTGGCGCCGCTGCGGGTGAAAGCGGAGGCGGACGGGCGCGGGGATTATTCGCCGCTCTGGGCCGGGACGTCGGCCTCGCGCGTTCGCCCTGAACCTGCCGCCGAGTTGAACCGCCGGCTTGCCCGCGAGGTACTGAAGATCATGGAGACGAACTGATGGCCGCGCTCGACATCGTCCGCATTCCCGCGCTGAGCGACAATTATATCTGGCTGATCCACGATCCGGAGAGCGGCGAGACGGTAGTGATCGATCCCGCCGAAGCTGCGCCCGTTCTGGCCGAGGCGAAAGCGCGCGGCTGGACGATCAGCGCGATCTGGAACACGCACTGGCACCCCGATCACACCGGCGGCAATGCCGAGATCAAGCAGGCGGCCGGCGTGCTGGTCACCGCGCCCGCCGGGGAAGCCACGAAGATCCCGACCGCCGACCGGCTGGTCAAGGAGGGCGATGTGGTGACGATCGGCACACACGCCGCGACCGTGCTGGAAACACCGGCGCACACCGCGGGGCACATCACCTATCACTTCGCCGGGGATGCGGCGCTGTTCCCGGGCGATACGCTGTTCGCGATGGGCTGCGGCCGCCTGTTCGAAGGGACGGCGGAACAGATGTTCGCCAACATGCAGCGGCTCGCCGAGCTAGCCCCGGAGACGCGGGTGTATTGTGCTCACGAATACACACTGTCGAACGCGCGCTATGCGATCGTCGCCGAGCCCGACAACCAGGATACCGCAGCCCGGCTAGGCGACGTCGAACAGGCGCGGGCGAAAGGTCTCGGAACCATTCCGACGACGATCGGCGAAGAGCGCGCGACCAATCCGTTCATGCGGGCAAGTTCGGTGCAGCAATTCGCTGAGCGCCGTGCAGCAAAAGATGCTTTTCGTGGTTGAAACTGGTAGATTATTTTCCTCAACAGGGACTGCGATGGAGTCGCCAATGCGAATGACCGCCCCCACCCTCATTATTGCCGCACTGGCCCTGGCCGGATGCGCGCAAAGCCCCGCCGACATTGCTCGAGCGCAAGCGAGAGATCAGGCGACCCAGGCCGAGCTCGGCAAGCAGCTCGCCGGGCTCACCAAGACCGAAACCAGGGATTGCCTCGACCAGTATCAATCCTCGTCGCTGAAGGCATACGGTCCGACTCTTGTTTACACCGTCAGCAGCAACCTGAAGTACGTCAACAATACCGGCGGTGGCTGCGAAGCGGTCGAGCAGGGCGACATCCTTGTCACCAAATCGCCGACCGGGCGGCTGTGCCGCGGCGACATCGGCACGACGGTTTCGCCCTCCACCAGGTCTCTGACCGGCAGCTGCGGGCTTGGATCGTTCACGACCTATAGGAAGGTCAAATGACGATGCGTGTGGCGGTCGTCGCTGCGGGAGTGATGGCGGTCCTGGGCGCCGCCGCCCCAGCAGCGCCGCGCGATGACGATCTGGCCAAGGCGCTCGCAGGCCGCACCCCTGGCAAGCCCACCAATTGCCTCAATACGCAAGGCATGTCCGGCCCCCAGATCATCGACGATCACACGATACTGTATCGCGAGTCCGGCCGCCGCATCTGGCGCAACGACTTGCCCGATGCCTGTCCGTCGCTGCGCCCGATGACGACCATCATATTGCGCGTCTATGGCAGCCAGACGTGCCGCAACGACACGTTCCGCACGATCGATTCGGGGTCGCGTATCCCCTCCGGCATCTGCCGGCTGGGCAGCTTCACCCCCTACGACAAGCCCAAGCCCTAGGCTCCCGGATAGCGATCGAACGTCGGCAGTTCGTGGGTTCGCTCCATCCAGCCGATCCGCTCTGCGATCTGGACATGGACTTGCGCCGGCAAGTCGCCAGGCTCATCGAGCGTACCCGACTGAATGTCGGTGATGCCGGGCAGCGTTTCCGCGTTGGTATAGAGCAATCCGGTGCCGCAGCGGCCGCAGAAATACCGGCGACCATTGTCCGATGATTCGTACACCGTCGGCGCGCCGGCGGTCACGGTAACCTGCTCCGTCCGAAACATCGCCCATCCGACCATCGGCGCGCCGGCATGGCGACGGCAGTCGCTGCAATGGCACAAAGCGTGGTGCATCGGCTCGCCCTCGATCGCGTACCGCACCGCTCCACAATGACATCCGCCCGTCCGCATTTCTTCCTCCTATCGTTGCTCGAACGATAGCAGATTCACGCGAACAAATAAAGAACGACCGTCTAGAGTACGAACCGGCTGAGGTCGGTGTTGCGCGCGATGCTGGCGAGTTGCGAGTCGACATAAGCGGCGTCGATCGTCAGGCTTGAGCCCTTGCGGTCCTCGGCGTCGAAGCTGACTTCTTCGAGCAGCTTTTCCATTACCGTCTGCAGCCGCCGCGCGCCGATATTCTCGACTGCGCCGTTCACTTCGGCGGCGATCTTCGCCACCGCGCGAATGCCCTCCGGCGTGAAGTCGATCGTCACGCCCTCGGTCGCGATCAGCGCCTTGTACTGCTCGGGCAACGACGCCTTGGTATCGCTCAGGATCGCGACGAAATCGTCCTCGGTCAGGCCCTTCAACTCGACCCGGATCGGCAAGCGGCCCTGAAGCTCGGGCAGCAAATCGGACGGCTTGGCGACGTGGAACGCGCCGCTGGCGATGAACAGGATATGGTCTGTCTTCATCGGCCCATATTTGGTCGCGACCGTGGTGCCTTCGATCAGCGGCAAGAGGTCGCGCTGCACCCCCTCGCGGCTGACCGATCCGCCGCGCACGTCGCTGACCGCGATCTTGTCGATCTCGTCGAGAAAGACGATGCCGTTGGCCTCGGCATCGGCCAGCGCGACGCGACTGACCTCATCCTGGTCGAGGCGCTTGTCGGCTTCCTCCTCGACCAATTTGTCCCACGCCATCGGCACGGTGAGCTTGCGGCGTTTCAACTGCGGCCCGCCAAAACCCTTCATCATCTCGCCCAGGTTGATCATCTGCGCGCCGCCGCCGGGGATCTCGAACGGCATCTGGGGCGTCGCCTCCAGCTCGATCTCGATCTCCGTCTCATTGAGATGGCCGTCACGGAAGCGTTGCTTGAAACTCTCGCGCGTCGCCTGGCTCGAATCCTTGCCGACCAAAGCGTCGAGCAAGCGGTTCATCGCCGCGTCCTCGGCCTTGTCCTTCACCGCCGAGCGGCGGCGCTCCTTTTCCAGCCGGATCGCTTCCTCGACCAGGTCGCGGGCGATCTGTTCGACGTCGCGGCCGACATAGCCGACCTCGGTGAACTTGGTCGCCTCGACCTTGACGAACGGCGCGTCCGCCAGCTTGGCGAGACGGCGGCTGATCTCGGTCTTGCCGCAGCCCGTGGGCCCGATCATCAGGATGTTCTTGGGCG
>FSUD01000222.1_pt1 | contig 14653 bp, 11 predicted proteins | sample 1637011 | NCBI WGS metagenome assembly FSUD01 (sample SAMEA3914816, study PRJEB12502) | metagenome | biome: forest; material: soil | place: USA | collected 2011-09-16 | depth 0.3 m
CCTTCAAGCCGATCACTGTCGCCGCCGCGATCGACAGCGGTACCGTCACCTCGATGGCGAAGCGGTTCGACGCCACCGTTCCGCTGGCGATTGACCGCTTCCTGATCCACGATGACCGCGGCGACGAGCAGCGGCGCTGGCTCAACATTCCTGAAACGCTGATCTATTCGTCGAACATCGCCACCGCGCGCATCGCCGACGAAATGGGCGGGGAGAAATTGAGCGCGATGTTCCGCGCGATGGATTTCGACAAGCCGATGCCGTTCGAGCTTCCGGCGCGGGGCAATACGCTGTTTCCCAGCAGGTTCACGCGCATCACGACGATGACCACGGCTTATGGTCACGGCATCGCGGTGACGCCGATGCATCTGGCGGCGGCTTATGCCGCGCTGGTCAATGGCGGCATCTGGCACGCGGTGACGATGATCAAGGTCGCGCCCGGTGCGCAGGTTCCGGGGCGCCGCGTGATCAGCGAGCAGACCAGCGCGCGGATGCGTCAGCTGTTGCGGCTGATCGTGATCGACGGCACCGGGCGCAGCGCCAACGTTCCCGGCTACCGCGTCGGCGGCAAGACCGGCACGGCGGAAGTGGCGACTGCGGGCGGCTATTCGAAGAAAGCCAATGTCTCGACGTTCGCGGCGGCTTTCCCGATGGACGCGCCGCGCTATGTGGTGGTCGTGATGATCGATTCGCCTGTCGCTGCCGTGAGAACGGCCGCCTATACCGCCGCCCCCGTGGTTAGCCGCTTCATCCTGCGCGCTGGGCCGATGCTGGGCGTCGTGCCCGATCCCAGCCGCGACATCGACGTCAGCGAGCTGACGCCGCTGATCTGGCACCGAGCCGGCGAAAAGCCGCAGACCATGGCGGATCCCGAATGAAGCTCGGCGGGCTGGTGGCGGGCGGAGGCGACGCCAGCGTCACCGGCTTCGCCATCGATCATCGCAAGGTCGCGCCCGGCACGATCTTCGGCGCGTTCGAGGGGCTGAAGGTCAATGGCGAGGACTTCATTCCGGCAGCGGTCGCGGCGGGTGCGATAGCCGTCGTGGCTCGGCTCGAAGCGGTGGTCGAGCGCGCGCTGCACATCGCTGCCGACAATCCGCGCCAGAAATTCGCTCAGATTGCCGCGCAATTCTTCGCACCGTTTCCGGGAACTGCGGTCGCGGTGACAGGCACCAACGGCAAGACCTCGACCGTCGAGATGACTCGCCAGCTGTGGCGGATGGCGGGTATCCACGCCGCCTCGATCGGCACACTAGGGGTCACGACCTCCGATGACAGCGTTTCTACCGGGCTGACCACGCCAGACGTCGTCACCTTCCTGTCCAACGTGGCTGGCCTTGCGCGAGAAGGTGTCACGCACGTCGCGTTCGAGGCATCGAGCCACGGCCTGTCGCAATATCGCACCGAGGGACTGAAGGTCATTGCCGCCGCCTTCACCAATCTCAGCCGCGATCATCTCGATTATCACGGCGACATGCACTCCTATTTGACCGCCAAACTGCGGTTATTCTCCGAAGTGCTCGATGACGATGGCACGGCGGTGGTCTGGGCCGACGATCCGCAGGCCGCGCGCGTGATCGATCTGGCGCATGCCCGGCGCAACAAGCTGATTACCGTTGGCGAGCGCGGCGGGGCGCTGCGGCTGGTCAGCCGCGACCCGACCCTGCTGGGGCAGGGGCTGGTGATCGAAGCGGAGGGCCGCGAGCACAAGGTTACCTTGCCGCTGATCGGCGCGTATCAGGCGGCGAACGCACTGACTGCGGCTGGGCTGGTCATCGCGACCGGCGGCGATGTCGCCCAGACGATTCAGAATTTGGCACGGCTACAGCCGGTGCGCGGACGGCTGGAGCGGGCGGTCATCACTCGGGCAGGGGCGCCGGTCTATGTCGACTATGCTCACACGCCCGACGCCCTCGAAGCGGCTATCGATGCGCTCAAGCCGCACACCGCCGGGAAACTGATCGTCGTATTCGGTGCAGGAGGCGACCGCGATCACGGCAAGCGCGAGTTGATGGGAGAGATCGCGCAACGCTACGGTGACGTGGTGATCGTGACCGACGACAATCCCCGCGGCGAGAATCCGGCAGAGATTCGCGCCGAAGTCCTGAAGGGCGCGCCAGGCGCGACCGAGATCGGCGACCGTCGCCGCGCGATCGGCGAAGCGGTGGCGATTGCCGGGGCCGAGGATATCGTGCTGATCGCCGGCAAGGGGCACGAGGAAGGGCAGATCGTCGGCGACCTGGTGCTACCGTTCGACGACGTTGCGGTGGCGCGCGAGGCGGCGGTATGAGCGCGCTCTGGACTTCCGGCGAGATCGCCCATGCGACCGGCGGTGTTGCGTCGGAGCCGTTCGAAGCATCTGGCGTCACGTTCGATTCCCGCGAGGCCGGTTCGGGCGATTTGTTCATCGCGCTGACCGGCGAGAGCACTGATGGACACAAGTTCCTCGACCAGGCATTCGATCGCGGCGCGGCTGGCGCGCTGGTGAGTGAGCCTAGCGGCCATCCCAATGTCCAGGTCGCAGACACGTTTGTTGGCCTCGAAGCGCTCGCCAAGGCGTCCCGTGCGCGCACCGCCGCAAAGATCGTGGGCGTCACCGGATCGGCGGGCAAGACCGGCACCAAGGAAGCTTTGTTCGCTGCGCTCGACCGTTCGCCGGCCAGGAAGGCGCATCACTCGGTCAAGAGCTACAACAACCATACTGGCGTCCCGCTCAGCCTGTCGCGGATGCCCGCCGCTACCGATTATGGCGTGTTCGAGATGGGGATGAACCACCCCGGCGAGCTGGCGCACCTGACCACGTTGGTCCGTCCGCATGTCGCCATCGTCACGACAATCGCCGCCGCGCATGTCGAGTTCTTCCCCGACGAAAGCGCGATTGCAGATGCCAAGGGCGAAATCTTTCAGGGACTGGAGCCGGGCGGCGTGGCAATCGTGCCGTTCGATAGTCCGCATTGCGCTCGGCTGACCGAAGCAGCGCGGCCTTATGCCGAAAAAATCGTGACGTTCGGGCTCAACGAGGGCGCGGAAGTGACCGCACTGGAATCGATCCGCGCGGCGAACGGCGGCACCTTTGTTACCGCCCGCGTCGGAGAACGCGAACTCAGCTACACGATCTCTCAACCGGGCCAGCATTGGGTGGCCAATTCGCTGGCGGTGCTGGCGGCGGTCGATGCAGTCGGTGCGGATCTGGCGCTCGCAGGGCTCGCGCTGGCGGAGCTGGATGGCCTGACCGGGCGCGGTGCACGGCTGACTGTACCCGTTGGCGACGGCACAGCGCTGGTGATCGACGAAGCCTATAACGCCAACCCCGCTTCGATGCGCGCGACGCTCTCCGTCCTCGCCGCCGAACCGGGCATGCGCAAGCTCGCGGTGCTGGGCGAAATGCGCGAGCTGGGAGCGAAATCGGACGAGTATCACGCTGCGCTGGCGGGGCCGGTTCGTGACGCCGGCGTCGAGCTGGTCATCCTGGTCGGCGAACGGATGACGCCGCTCGCCAAGGCGCTTGAGAGCCAGATTGAAATCATGCATGTGCCCGACGCCGCGACCGCGCGCGGCCGCCTGATGGCGGTGCTTGCGCCGGGCGACGCGGTCCTCATCAAGGGTTCGAACGGGGTCGGGCTGTCCGCGATTGTCGCGGCACTCGCGGGCGGGAAGTCGTAATGCTGTACTGGATCGCACAAGCCCTCGGGTTTCCCCATGTCCTCAACCTGATCCGGTATCAGACGTTCCGGACCGGCGCCGCCGTGGCGACTGCTCTCCTGATCGGCATGATCATCGGGCCGAAATTCATCGGCTGGCTGCGGGTACGCCAGGGCAAGGGCCAGCCGATTCGCACCGACGGCCCGCAATCGCACCTCGCCAAGCGCGGCACGCCGACGATGGGCGGGCTGATGATCCTGACCGCGCTGAGCATCTCGATCCTGATCTGGATGGACTTGAGCAATCCGTTCGTCTGGGCGTGCCTGTTCGTGACGCTCGGCTTCGGGACGATCGGGTTCCTCGACGATTACGACAAGGTGCAAAAGGCGAGTACCGCCGGCGTTTCCGGGCGTATCCGGTTGCTCGGCGAGTTTGTGATCGCCGGGATCGCCAGCGCGATCATCGTTCACACCAATGCCGCCAATGGCACGCATCTCTATGTGCCGTTCTTCAATTCAGTGGTGATCGATCTCGGCTGGTTCTACGTGGTGTTCGCGGCCTTCACGATCGTCGCGTTCGGCAACGCGGTGAACCTGACCGACGGGCTGGATGGCCTCGCGACGATGCCGGTGATCATCGCCAGCGTCGCCTTCATGCTGATCGTCTATCTCGCAGGTAACGCGAAGTTCGCCGATTATCTCGGCATTCCGCATATCCCGCGTGTCGGTGAACTCGCGATCTTCTGCGGGGCGATGATCGGGGCGGGGCTCGCGTTCCTGTGGTTCAATGCCCCCCCGGCAGCAGTGTTCATGGGCGACACCGGCAGCCTGGCGCTGGGCGGGGCGCTCGGCGCAATCGCGGTAAGCGCGCATCACGAAATCGTGCTTGGCATCATCGGCGGCCTGTTCGTGGTCGAGGCGATGAGCGTCATCATACAGGTGTTCTGGTACAAGCGCACCGGACGCCGCGTGTTCAAAATGGCGCCGATCCACCACCATTTCGAACAGCTCGGCTGGCCCGAATCCACCGTGGTGATCCGGTTCTGGATCGTCGCGCTGGTGCTGGCGCTGGCGGGGCTCGCGACGCTGAAACTGCGGTGATTACTTCGCCCCTCTGGGCCGGCAAGCGGTATGCGGTGCTTGGGTTGGCGCGTTCGGGCGTGACGACGGTCGATGCGTTGCTGGAGAGCAAGGCAGTTGTCGTCGCGTGGGATGAGAAGGAAGTCGCGCGCTTTTCCGTCTCGCGTGACTTCGCAAACTTGCCTGACGATCAGGGAAATGTCGCTCGTCCTTGGCAGGATTTTCGCATCGCGCCGTTAGACGATCTGACCGGGTTCACTGGAGTCGTCGTATCGCCCGGCGTGCCGCTCAACCGCCACCCGATCGCCGCGAAGGCGCACGAAGCTGGGGTCCCCGTCATCGGCGACATCGAATTGTTCGCGCAAGCTCGCGCCGACCTGCCGCCGCACAGGGTCGTCGGCATCACCGGCACCAACGGCAAGTCGACCACCACTGCGCTGGTCCACCACATCATCGAGACCGCCGGCATCCCGGCCCGGATGGGCGGCAATATTGGACTACCGATTCTGGGCGAGGAACCGTTGCCGACCGGCGGCATCTACGTCCTCGAACTGTCGAGCTATCAGATCGACCTGACCCTTAGCCTCGATTGCGACGTCGCGGTGCTGCTCAACATCACGCCCGATCATCTCGACCGTTATGACGGGTTCGAGGGCTATGCCGCGTCGAAGGCTCGGCTGTTCGCGATGCAGTCGAAGGATCACGATGCGGTGATCGGGATCGGCGACGAGCAATCGGCCAGGATCGCGCGCAGCCTGTCGGCCAAGGGCGAGCATCTCCACAAGATCGCGCCGGGCGTGTGCATGGATCAGTCGCGTTGGCCGAGCCTGCAGGGCCCGCACAATGCGCAGAACGCACTGGCCGCGATCTCGGCGTGCCAGGTACTCGGTATTCCGGAATCGGCAATCGACCGGGGGCTCGAAACCTTCAAGGGCCTGCCGCATCGGATGGAGCGGATCGCGACCGTCGACGGTGTCGCCTGGGTCAACGACAGCAAGGCGACCAACCCGGACTCGACCGCGCCAGCGCTGGCGGCGTTCGACGGTGTTCACTGGATTCTCGGCGGACAGGCCAAGACCAAAGACCTCGACGCGTGCCGCCCGAGTTTCGGCCATGTCCGCGCGGCCTATACGATCGGCGAAGCGGGGGCGATGTTCGCCGATCTGCTGAAGGGTGACATGCCCGTCACCGACTGCGGCACGCTGGCCAAAGCGGTTGAAGCCGCGCGCACCGCCGCCAAGCCCGGCGAGACCGTCCTGCTATCGCCAGCTTGCGCCTCGTTCGACCAGTTTCGCGATTATGAGGATCGCGGCGACCAGTTTCGCGCGCTGGTGGAGGCACTGGCGTGAGCACGATGCCCGCCCGGGACGGTATCGTCGCCCGGGTGTCGCGGCGCGGCGGGCGCGGTGATCGCAGCGCGCTGGGCGTGTGGTTCTGGGATATCGATTGGGTGCTGCTGATCCTCACCCTGTTCCTGATCGCGATCGGGCTGGTCGCGGTGGCGGCGGCGTCGCCTGCTTCGGCGCAACGTTATTCGGATGCCACGCACCATATGGCGCCGCTCTATTATTTCTGGCGGCAACTGGGATGGGTGTGCGTATCGCTGCCCGTCCTGATCATCGTGTCGATGCTGCCGATCGACAACGCCCGGCGGATGGCCCTGATCGGCTGTGCGGCCTTTCTGGTGATGTTGATGCTGGTGCCGCTGGTGGGGGTGCAGGTGAACGGCGCTCGGCGCTGGCTCGGGGTCGGGGTCGTGCAGTTCCAGCCGTCGGAATTCCTCAAACCCTGTTTCATCGTCGCGGTCGCCTGGCTCTTGTCGCTCCGGACCAAGGATTCGGCGCTCTCGGCCGGAACGCTGGCGGTGTTGACCGGTGCATTGACCGCATTGATCGCCATGCTGCTGATGATGCAGCCCGATTTCGGGCAGACCGTGGTGTTCTGCTTCGTCTGGCTGGCGCTACTCCTGATTGCCGGAGTTTCGGCGCGGACGATCGGGTTCCTGATCGGTGCCGTGCCGGTCGGGCTGGTCGCTGCCTATCTGTTCTACGGCACCGCACGCACGCGGATCGACGCCTTCCTGTTTCCCGGATCGACCGACGCCGCCGATCATTTCCAGATCAATGCGGCCAAGGCGACGCTAACCGCGGGCGGCTGGCTCGGCACCGGGCCGACAATGGGGCAGATGAAATTCCGTCTGCCCGAAGCGCATACCGATTACATCTTCTCGGTGATCGGCGAGGAATTCGGGCTGGTCTCCTGCGGCATCATCGCCGCGATCTTCCTGGCGATCGTCGTGCGCGTGTTCGTCAAACTGCTCGATGAGACCGACGATTTCCGACTGCTCGCCTCTGCCGGGCTCGCGATCCAGTTCGGGTTGCAGGCGCTGATCTCGATGGCAGTCAATACCGGGCTCGCGCCGTCAAAGGGCATGACGATGCCGTTCATCAGCTATGGCGGATCGTCGATGATCGCGCTGTCGCTGGGCATGGGATTGCTGCTTGCGTTTACGCGCCGGAACCCGTTTGTGACTCGCTCTCCCTATGCCGTCCGATGGAGTGGCGAATGACGAAGACGCGGCAATTCATCCTGGCCGCAGGTGGTACGGGCGGGCACATGGTCCCGGCCGCGGCGCTCGCCGCCGAGCTAAAGAAGCGCGGGCACAAGGTCAACCTGATCAGCGACGAGCGCGGAGTGCGTTTCCCCGGCCTGTTCGACGGGATCGAGACGCATGTCCTGCCCGCCGGGCGGATGCAGGGCGGGCCGATGGGTTGGCTACGCGCGGGCAACGCGATGCTGAAGGGGCGGACGCTCGCGATCGACTTGTACAAGGAATTGAAGCCAGCCGCCGTGATCGGTTTCGGCGGCTATCCGGCGCTGCCGGCGTTGCTCGCGGCGTTCAATCGCGGTGTGCCGTGCGCGGTGCATGAGCAGAATGCGGTGCTGGGCCGAGTGAACCGGCTGGTGGCGGGCAAGGTCGATGCGATCGCCACCTCCTACGCCAAGGTCGAGCGGCTTGCAGACAAATATCGCGGCAAGGCGCACCTGACCGGCAATCCGGTCCGCGAAGAGGTGCTGGCGTTGCGCGACAAGCCCTATCCGATGCTTGAACCAGACGGCATCTTCCGCGTGCTGGTGACCGGCGGAAGCCAGGGTGCGAGCGTGCTGAGCCAGGTAGTGCCCGACGGTCTGTCGATGCTGCCGGTCGCGTTCCGGCGCCGGTTGCAAGTGACTCATCAGGCGCGAGTCGAGGACATCGACGCCGCACGTGCCAAATATGCCGAGCTGTCGATCGCGGCCGACCTAGCCACCTATCTGCCCGATTTGCCCGAGCATCTCGCCTGGGCGCATCTGGTGATCGCGCGGGCTGGCGCCTCGACGATTGCCGAACTCACCGCTGCGGGACGTCCAGCGATCCTGGTGCCGCTGCCGGGCGCAACCGACGATCACCAGACCGCGAACGCTCGCGAGATCACCGAGGCGGGCGGCGCCCGGACGATCGCGCAACCGTCATTCACCCCTGTGGAACTTGCCAAGCAGATGCAGAAACTTGGGCTGGAGCCCGCCGCGCTGGAGAATGCAGCGGCACGCGCACGATCGTGCGGTCACCCCGACGCGGCGCGTGATCTCGCCGATCTGGTCGAGAGCCTCGACGCACCCTTGGGCGACATGCCGATCGGTGCCGCACAACCGACTATCCAGGGCGGGGAGGCGGCGTTCGCATGACCGGCCTCAAGACAGATATCGGCGCGATCCATTTCGTCGGCATCGGCGGCATCGGCATGTCGGGCATTGCCGAGGTGATGCATAACCTGGGCTACAAGGTTCAGGGGTCGGACGTCGCCGAGGGCTATGTCGTGCAGGGGCTGCGCGACAAGGGCATCGACGTGAAGATCGGTCATAACGCCGACAATCTGGGCGACGCCGCGGTGGTGGTCGTCTCGACCGCGATCAAGCGTGCCAACCCTGAGGTCGAGGCCGCGCTCGAACGCCGCGTGCCGGTGGTGAAGCGCGCCGAGATGCTGGCGGAACTGATGCGGCTGAAATCCACCGTCGCGGTGGCGGGCACGCACGGCAAGACGACGACCACCAGCATGGTCGCGGCGTTGCTCGATGCGGGCGGGATCGATCCGACCGTGATCAACGGCGGCATCATCAATTCCTACGGCTCGAACGCCCGGCTCGGCGACAGCGAGTGGATGGTGGTCGAGGCCGACGAAAGCGACGGCAGCTTCCTGCGGCTCGACGGCACGATCGCGGTCGTGACCAATATCGATCCCGAGCATCTCGACCATTACGGCAGCTTCGACGCGATCAAGGACGCGTTCGTCCAGTTCATCGAGAACGTGCCATTCTACGGCGCCGCGATCCTGTGCCTCGATCACCCCGAGGTTCAGGCCGTCCTGCCGCGTGTGCGCGACCGCCGCATCGTGACCTACGGTTTCTCCACTCAGGCGGATATTCGCGGCGTCAACGTGACGCCGTTCCCGGGTGGCAATCGGTTCGAGGCGATCATCCGCCAGCGCGACGGCACCACGCGCTCGATCGAGCATATCGAGCTGCCGATGCCCGGCCGCCATAATGTCCAGAACGCGCTGTCGGCGATCGGCGTCGCGCTGGAACTCGGCGTGCCAGATGCGACGATCCAGCAGGGGTTCGCCAAATTCGATGGGGTCAAGCGGCGCTTCACCAAGGTCGGCGACGTGTCGTTCGGGAAGAATGCGGGCGCGACGATCATCGACGATTACGGCCATCACCCGGTCGAGATTCGTGCTGTCCTGTCGGCGGCGCGCGAGGGTGCTGCGGCGCGCGTGATCGCGGTGGTGCAGCCGCATCGCTACACTCGGCTCAGCAATCTGATGGAGGACTTTCAGCAAGCCTTTAACGACGCCGACATGGTCTATGTGACCCCGGTCTATGCCGCGGGCGAACAGCCGATCGAGGGCGTCGATGCCGAGGCGCTGGTCGAGGGTTTGAAGCGGCGCGGGCACCGCGCGGCCGCGACGGTTGGCTCGGCCGAAGAGCTGGCGAGCGAGCTCGCCAAGGTGATTCAGCCGGGCGATCTCGTCGTCTGCCTGGGCGCGGGTGACATTACCAAATGGGCGGCCGGGCTGGCGGACGCGGTAGAGGCGGCGCGGTGAGCATGGTCCTCGATCTTCCCCAAGTTCGCGGCCGGCTGACCGCCGACGCGCCGCTGGCGCCGTTGGTGTGGTTCAAGAGCGGTGGGACGGCGGAATGGCTGTTCGAGCCGAAGGACATCGACGACTTGCGCGATTTCCTGCGCGATCTCGATCCGGCGACGCCGGTGATGGGGCTGGGGCTGGGCTCGAACCTGATCGTGCGCGACGGCGGGGTACCGGGCGTAGTGGTTCGGCTGGGCAAGGCGTTTACGGCGATCGAGCGTGCCGATGAGATGACACTTCGTTGCGGCGCGGGGGCTTCGGGCATCCTGGTCGCCTCGACAGCGCGCGACGCTGGCATTGCAGGCCTGGAGTTCCTGCGCGGCATCCCTGGCACTGTCGGCGGATTCGTACGGATGAATGGCGGCGCTTATGGGCGCGAGGTCGCCGATATCCTGACCGATTGCCTGGTCGTGTTGCGCGACGGCAGCATGCGACGACTGGAGCTGGCCGAGATCGGCTATACCTATCGCCATTCCGACTTGCCTGAGGGCGCGATTGTGGTCGAGGCAACGTTGCGTGGCGCGCCCGGCGACCCCGCGGCGATCGGCGCCGAAATGGACCGCATCGCCGCCGAGCGGGAGGCGTCGCAGCCGCTGCGCAGCCGTACTGGCGGATCGACCTTCAAGAATCCGGATGGCCACAAGGCTTGGCAGCTGGTCGATCAGGCCGGGTGTCGGGGCTTGCGGCGGGGCGATGCGCAAGTGTCGGAGAAGCATTGTAATTTCCTGCTCAACCTCGGCACCGCGACGAGCGCGGACATCGAGGCGCTGGGCGAAGAGGTGCGGGGCAAGGTGAAGGCGAGTTTGGGCGTGACGCTGGAATGGGAAATTCAGCGTGTCGGCGTGTTCGCCGACGACGCCAACCAAAGACTCGTGGGGGTGGTGAAGTGAGCCTCCATGTCGCAGTCCTGATGGGCGGCTGGTCCGCCGAGCGCGAGGTCTCGCTTATGTCCGCCAAGGGCATCGTCGAGGCACTGGAATCGCTTGGGCATCGCGTCACCGCAATCGACATGGGCCGCGACGTTGCGCTCAGGCTGGCCGAGATCAAGCCCGACATCGTGTTCAACGCACTGCACGGCACCCCCGGCGAGGATGGCAGCGTCCAGGGTATGCTCGATCTGATGGGGCTGAAATACACGCATTCCGGCATGGTCACCTCGGTCATCGCGATCGACAAGGTACTGACGAAGCAGGCGCTGGTGCCGCACGGCATCCCGATGCCCGGCGGGCGCATCGTCAAGTCGGTGGACGTGTTCGAGGGCGACCCTCTCAAGCGGCCTTACGTGCTGAAACCAGTCAACGAAGGCTCGTCGGTCGGCGTTGCGATCGTCACCGATGACGGCAATTACGGCAATCCGATCGGTCGCGACGTCGCGGGGCCGTGGCAGGAGTTCGAGGAACTGCTCGCCGAGCCCTATGTGCGTGGGCGTGAACTGACCACCGCGATCCTGGGCGGGAAGGCGCTGGGCGTGACGGAGCTCAAGCCCAAGAGCGGCTGGTACGATTACGATGCCAAGTACACGGACGGCCTGACCGAGCACGTCTTTCCGGCGCAAATCCCCGACGACATCACCGAAGCGTGCAAGCGCATCGCGCTCCAGGCGCATCGTCTGCTCGGGTGCAAGGGCGCGTCGCGCGCCGATTTCCGCTGGGACGACACGCAGGGGATCGAGGGGCTGTTCCTGCTCGAAGTGAATACCCAGCCCGGCATGACTCCGCTCAGTCTGGTGCCAGAGCAGGCGCGGCATCTGGGCATGAGCTATCCCGAACTGGTTCAGGCGATCGTCGACGAGGCGCTGGCCGAGGATTTGCCGGCATGAGCCGGGTTCCCGCCAAGGGTCGCGGTCCGGCACCGCGCAAGCAGCAGCCGAAGCGGCGGCAGAAGAAGCCGTCGATCCTCGACCGGATCATGGCCGCGCTGCCGGTCAGCCAGGACACGCTGCAACGCATCGCTACCTGGTCGATCCTGGGCGCGGTCGGCGTCGCCGCGCTGGGCGTTGCGACCTGGTTCGGCATTCCGGGCATGGTCGGCACCGCGGTCGCCGAGCAAGTCGGCAATGCGGGCTTGCGGGTCGAGAAGATCGAGGTGCGCGGCGCCAAAAGGATGGACCCGATGACGGTCTATGCCGTCGCGCTCGGCCAGAAATCGCGAGCCATGCCGCTGGTCGACCTGAACGAAGTTCGCGACAAGCTGCTGCAATATGGCTGGGTGCAGGACGCGCATGTCTCGCGCCGCTTGCCCGACACGCTGCTGGTGCGGATTGTCGAGCGTGTCCCGGCGGCGGTATGGCAGGACCAGGAGCAGCTGAGCCTGATCGACCGCGACGGCGTGTTTCTGGAGCCGGTATCGTCCGACGCCATGCCCGATCTGCCGCTGGTGATCGGGCCGGGTGCGGACCGGCAGGAGCCGGCCTATCAGACGCTGATGGTCGCCGCTCCCGCGCTGAAGCCCCGGGTTCGCGCCGCGACCTGGGTCGGCAACCGGCGCTGGGACTTGCTGTTCGACACCGGCGAGACGCTGTCGCTGCCCGAAGGGGATAGCGACGCCGCCGCGGCGCTGCGCAAATTTGCTGAGATGGACGGTACGCGATCGCTGCTTGGCAAGGGCTGGGTGAAGTTCGACATGCGCGACCCGACCCGGATGGTGGCGCGCAAGCCCGACGGGTCGAGCGAGCGTGCGATCAACGATCCGGCGACGGAAAACGAGTCTGGCCGGTCGATACCGGCGACGGGGGGAAGGGCGCTCACGCGCTCGGACGTGTAAAGGGGTATTGGGTATGGCGAAGGCAGCACCGGAAGGGTTGATCACCGCACTGGACATTGGCTCGTCCAAGGTCTCGGCGATGATCGCGCAAAAGGGCGATGGCGGTGAGCTGATCGTGCTGGGCACCGGTCAGCGCGAGAGCCGCGGCGTCAAGCGCGGCTGCATCGCCGACATGGCGGCGACCGAAGCCGCGGTGCGTGAAGCGGTCGAACAGGCCGAGCGGATCGCCCAGACCAATATCCAGAATGTCTGGGTCGGCTTTTCCGCCGGCGGACTGGTCAGCGATGTCGCCTCAATCGAGTTCGAATTGGGCGGGCACCGCATCGAACAGACCGATATCGACGCGCTGCTTCGTGCCGGGCGGGAGTCGATCGATCCGGCGGGGCGGATGGTGCTGCACGCGCAGCCCGCACTCTACACGCTAGACGGCATTACCGGGGTGAAAAACCCGCTCGGCCTCCACGCTGACCGGCTCGGCGTCCATATCCATGTCATCGCCGCCGACGGATCGCCGGTGCGCAATATGGGCCTGTGCGTCGCCAAGTCGCATCTCGAAGTAAAGTCGATCATCGCCTCGCCGGTCGCGACCGGCCTTGCCTGCCTGTCGGCCGAGGAGCGCGAACTCGGCGTCGCACTGGTCGAGATGGGGGCCGGGATCACCAACGTCTCGCTGTTCGCCGGCGGGATGCTGGTCGGGCTGACCACGATCCAGATGGGTGCGTCCGACATCACCGACGATATCGCCTCGACCTTCGGCTCCAGCCGCAAGCAGGCCGAGCGGATGAAGTGCGTCGACGGCTGCGCCAATGCGACGCCGCGCGACAATCACGAGATGATCGAGATCACGCCCCTATTCGACGAAGGGCCGTCCGACGAAGGATCGGGCGAGGGGCCGCGCATTACCAAAGCGCAGTTGATCGCGGTGATCCGGGTACGGCTCGACATGCTGATGAAGGAAGTCGGCGACGCGCTGACCGCGATGAAGTTCGAGGGCAATGTCGGGCGTCAGGTCGTGCTGACCGGCGGCGGCGCCGAGCTGCGCGGGATCGCCGATTATGCGCAGGCGGCGCTGGGCCGGGCGGTTCGTGTCGGCAAGCCGCGCGGATTGACCGGGCTGCCCGAAGCGCATGCCGGGGCGGCGTTCGCGACCCTCGCTGGTCTCGCGCATCACGCGGCAAGCGACCCGATCGATCTTCGTGCGTTATCGAACAACGAGCAGACAGTGCACCGGCCGTCGGCCAGCTCATTGTTTCGCCGTCTGATTCGCACTGCTCGGGCAAATTATTAAAGAAATGAGTAAATTCGGGCCGCTTTGTTGTGGATAGTGGTTCGGGGATAGTGCAAAACGTACTGGGCATAGGGTGCCCCTGGGTTTTTCGGGGCACGACGGAGTAATAGATATGGTCGAATTTCTTCCTCCCGATGTCGATGAACTGACCCCGCGTATCGCGGTCATCGGCGTTGGTGGCGCGGGCGGCAACGCGATCGCGAACATGATGCGTAACGATGTTCAGGGGGTCGACTTTCTGGTCGCCAATACTGACGCGCAGGCGCTGAAACAGTCGAGCGCGGGGCAGAAGATTCAGCTGGGCGCGAAGATCACGCAAGGCCTCGGCGCCGGCAGCCGGCCCGAAATCGGGCGCGCGGCGGCGGAAGAGACGATCGAAGCGGTCACCAAGATGCTCGACGGCGCGCATATGTGTTTCATCGCCGCCGGCATGGGCGGCGGCACCGGCACGGGCGCTGCCCCGGTCATCGCCAAGGCGGCGCGCGACATGGGCATCCTGACCGTTGGCGTGGTGACCAAGCCGTTCGCGTTCGAGGGCAATCGCCGCGCCAAGGCGGCCGATGCCGGGATCGAGGAACTGCAGAAGTATGTCGATACGCTGATCGTCATTCCGAACCAGAACCTGTTCCGCGTCGCCAACGAGAAGACCACCTTTGCCGATGCCTTCAAGATGGCCGACCAAGTGCTGTTCTCGGGCG
>FSUD01000119.1_pt1 | contig 14478 bp, 16 predicted proteins | sample 1637011 | NCBI WGS metagenome assembly FSUD01 (sample SAMEA3914816, study PRJEB12502) | metagenome | biome: forest; material: soil | place: USA | collected 2011-09-16 | depth 0.3 m
CCCGACGCTCGTTCCGGCGCGACATAGAGCAGATCGAGCTGGCCATCGAGGAACCGCCCGCGAGTCTCCGCCTTGTTCTCGTCCACGCTGGTCAGGGTCGCGGCGCGAATGCCGACCGCTTCGGCCGCGCGCAGCTGGTCGTGCATCAGCGCGATCAGCGGGCTGACGACGACGCACGTCCCGTCCAGCATCACCGCCGGCAATTGATAGCAAAGCGACTTGCCCGCCCCGGTCGGCATCACTGCCAGCGTGTTCTCCGCCGCCAGCACGCGCGACACGACCGACTCCTGCACCCCGCGAAATGCCGGAAAGCCGAAGGTCGAGTGGAGTTGGGATAGCGCGTCGGTCACTTGCGCCTATATCGCCGCGCGAACGCTCATGCGAAAGGGGTCCAATGCCGGAAGTCGTCGACAATCGCGCCGAACACGAATTCGAACTGGTGATCGACGGCCATCGCGCCATCGCCGCCTATCAGCTTGAGGACAATGTCATCGTTTTCACCCACACGATCGTGCCGAAGAAGCTGCAGGGCGGTGGCGTCGCGTCGAAGCTGATCAAGGCGGCGCTCGATTCCGCGCGCGACCGCGGGCTCAAGGTCATCGCCCAATGCCCGTTCGTCGCCGCCTATATCGAGCGCCATCCCGAATATCGGGCGATCCTCGCGTGACAATGAGCTTCGGCGATCAACAGACTGACATTGGATCGCACAAATAGAGCTTTACGAACGCGTCAAAGCTTTCAGCTACAAATCTATCACTCTCAGGCGTACCGCCGATCATCGCCACCCGACCACGATTCTCATCCTGCGTGCAGGCGATTGCCCAGCCCCAACACCACAACGAATAATCAGCGAAGAATAGATATTGTTCAGCAACCGCGGCGATCTCCGGATGCCGGATGGCGTGTTCGAATTCCTCGGGAATCGTCTTGATCCGACCCGTCCACCACCAAGTCGTCATTTCGTCGTCTAGATTCTCACTGCCTGGCGATAGTGTGAGGAGATAACGGCGAAAATCTTCCGGCAATGTTAGCCCCGTTCGGCGTTCGAGCAATTCGGTGCCTTCCCGGCGAACATCGTCGCGCCCCTCAGACACCGCGCTCTTCTCGAACCAGGCGAGCAACTGATCCATGAAATCTTGGCTCATTCCGCCGCCAGTTCCTGCTCGCGCTCCTGCGCCTGGCGCGCCCACATATCGGCATAGAGGCCGCGCTTGCGCAGCAGCTCGGCATGGGTGCCGCGCTCCTTCACCTCGCCCGCTTCCAGCACGACGATCTGGTCGGCATGGACCACGGTCGACAGGCGGTGGGCGATGACGATCGTCGTCCGCCCGCGCTCGATCGATTGCAGCGTGGCGAGGATTTCGTCTTCGGTACGGCTGTCGAGCGCGCTGGTCGCTTCGTCGAGGATCAGGATCGGCGGGTTCTTGAGCAAGGTGCGCGCGATCGCCACGCGCTGTTTCTCGCCGCCCGACAGCTTCAGCCCGCGCTCGCCGACTCGCGTTTCGTACTGCTGGGGCTGGCGCTCGATGAAACCCGCGATCGCCGCGCCCCTGGCCGCACGGACAACCTCCTCGTCAGTCGCGCCTTCGCGGCCATAAGCGATGTTGTAGCCGATCGTGTCGTTGAACAGCACGGTGTCCTGCGGGACGATACCGATCGCCGCGCGCAGGCTGGTCTGAGTCACTTGCGCGATGTCCTGCCCGTCGATCGTCACGCGCCCGCCGGTCAGATCGTAGAACCGGTAAAGAATGCGCGCGAGCGTGGATTTTCCGGCGCCCGACGGCCCGACCACCGCCAGCGTCGTCCCCGGCCGCACGTCGAGATCAATCCCCTTCAGGATCTCGCGGTCGGGATCGTAACCGAAATGCACGTCCTCGAACCGCACATGCCCGTCGATCACGTTGAGCGGCAGCGCGCCCGGCGCATCGACGATCTCGCCAGACGTATCGAGCAAGTCGAACATCGCCGCCATATCGACCACTCCCTGACGGATCGTGCGATAGACCATGCCGAGCAAATCGAGCGGGCGGAACAACTGGCTGAGCAGGGTCGAGACGAACACCACATCGCCCGGCGTGAAGCGCCCCTGGCCCCAGCCAAGCGCGATGAACGCCATGCCGCCGCCGAGCATCGCGTTGGTGATCAAGCTCTGTCCAATATTGAGCCAGGCCAGGCTGTTCTCGCTCTTGACCGCGGCATTGGCATAGGCGCCGACCGCCGCCTCGTACCGCCGCGCCTCGCGCTCCTCGGCGCCGAAATATTTCACTGTCTCGAAATTGAGCAGCGAATCGACCGCATGCGCGACCGCGCCGGTATCCAGGTCGTTCATCCGCGTCCGGAGCGCGTTGCGCCAGTCGGTCACCCAGCGCGTAAAGGCGATATAGAGGACGATCATCACCAGCGTCGAAACGACCAGCCCCGCGCCGAAATTCGACCAGAAGATCTGCATCACGAAGGCGAGTTCGAGGATCGTCGGCGCGATGTTGAACAGCATGAAGTACAGCATCGTATCGATGCTCTTGGTGCCACGCTCGACCACCTTGGTGACGGCGCCGGTGCGGCGTTCGAGATGGAAGCGCAGGCTCAATTGATGGAGGTGGCGGAACACCGACGCCGCCAGCCGCCGGGTCGCTTCCTGCCCGACGCGCTCGAACACTACGTTCCTGAGGTTGTCGAACGCGGTGCTCGACAGCCGCGCGGCGGCATAGCCGATCACCATCAGCACGACGAAAACGGGCACGTTGGCGACGCCCGACACGTTGCGTCCGGCCATCGCGTCGACGGCATATTTGAGTGCGTAGGCGGCGCCATAGACCTGCACCACCTTGGACAGCAGCACGAAGATCATCGCGCCGACGATCCGCGCCTTCAGCATCGGCTCGCTTTTGGGCCACAGATAGGGAAGGAACCGGCGTAGCGTCGGAATCAGCGGGCGTTCGCTCGTCGGCGGGGTCGAAAGGGGCTCCATCGCCGTTTATGTAGTAAACCACGCGCCAACAGGGAACCGTCCTCGCATCTCATTGATTTTAGACGCGTAAGGAGGCCGGACATGGGATCGGTATTCTACGTGATCGCAATCATGGGCTGCGGCGACGGCTCGACGCAATGCGCCGAGGCCAGGATCGTGCCGACCCGTTACTATAGCGCGGCGCAATGCCAGGCGGCGATGCCGGCCACGCTGATGCGCAACACCGATCTCGATTTCCCGACCCTGACCGCGTCCTGCCGCCAGGTCGGCCGGTCGATGGCCAAGGCGCAAGCCGCGAGCCCGCGTGGCTGATCTGGCGCTCGACTCCGCCCACCGATAGAAGGGCGAATGGGGATTTTCGTACGCAGGCTCATTGGCGTGATCGTCGGCATCGTGGTCGCGGCCTTGCTGATCGATACCAGTTGGGCGGCGGCCAACACCTGGTTTCCCGCTCCCATCCCAACCGATGCCAGCGACACCGACTTGCTCGCCGGCTTCGTGATGAAGATGCCGCTTGCCGGGCAAGTGACGATCGCGATCGGCTGGTTCGCCACCGGTCTCGTCAGCGCATTTGCCGCCTTGAGAGTCGCGCAATGGCGGCCGGCGGGATGGGTCGTAGTGGCGGTGGTGCTCGCGACCGGCATCTGGAATCTGACTCAGCTGACCCAGCCGCTCTGGCTGCAAGCGGCGACCTTGGTCTTGCCTTTGGCGGGCGCGTGGCTTGCCGAACGGCACTATCACCGCGCCCGGCCCGGCGATCCGCTGATCAACTGAAGCTGAGATTTCCCAATTCCATCATCCGGCATTTAGGCCCAACTTCCTTTTTGCCGTCACCCCGGCCTTGTGCGGGGTCCGCGATGCCGAAAGCGCTGCACAAGAAGTATTGACCCACCGCTCGGATGCCCGGCGGACCCCGGCACAAGGCCGGGGTGACGGGAGAAATGGGCCATGTCTTCCTGCAACAGTAAATGTCGATCCGCCCCAGGCGCCGGTGCGGTTGGTGTGCCGCTACGAGCTGGGTCCACGCTTTCGCGGGGATGACGAATGAAGTTTACGAACAATGGCTCATTCGAGCCTAACGCGGACGAGTCCAGCGCCGCAGATCTCGCACATCGTCCGGATAGAGCGAACGGCGACGCAGCGCGCGCCACCACGCTCTCGCGATCCAGCCGATCTTCGCGATCGCCGGGGTACTGATCCGGTGATCCCAGGCATGGTCGCCCGCCTTCACCACTTGCCGCCCGATCTCGCCGTAAATCCCCGCCGCCGCCATCACCGCCCAGGCCGAGCGGAACGGCAGCCGCGCCGCGCCGACCATCGCGCTTGCCTCATATTCGGCGGCATATTCGACCAGCCAGCGCGCCAGTACCGACAGGCGCGAGCGGAACGGCGGCTTCATGTGCTGGCCGGGCGGCATGTCCATTTCGACCAGCCAGTCGTCGGGCAAATAACAGCGGCCCCCGCGATCATCCTCCTCGATATCGCGCGCGATATTGGCGAGCTGGAACGCGATGCCCAGATCACTCGCGCGGTCGAGCGTGTCGGTGGCGCCGGGCGGCACACCCATGACGATCGCCATCATGCAGCCGACCGCGCCCGCGACATGGTAGCAATAGCGATAGAGGTCCTTCTCGCTGCGTGGCCGCCAATCCTCGAGGTCGAGCCGGAACCCCTCGACCACGTCGCGCGCGAATTGGGGCGGCATCGCGGTCTCCGCCGCAACGATCCTGAGCGCGTCGAAGGCCGGGTCGCCGACAATCTCGCCCGCCAGCGCCGCCTCGGTCAGCAACGCGATCCGCGCCAGCCGCGCCCCGGGGTCCGCCACAACGCTCAACTCATGCCCGTGATCCTGACCATCGGCGAGATCGTCGCAGCGCCGGCACCAGGCATAGAGCAGCCACGCAAGCTCGCGAGTCCGGCGGTCGAACAACCGGCTGGCGGCGGCGAAGCTCTTCGAACCGCGCGCGATTGATTCCTGCGCGGTGGCGACGATCGCCGCTCGGCTGGGGAGGTCGGCGGCGCGGCTCATCCTAGTGCCGTACTCCTGCGAAAGCGGGAGTCCAGGAGTCGCTGGCGGATCGCTCATGGCCCTGGATTCCCGCTTTCGCGGGAATACGGGACCGGGGCGACCTCACAAGTCCTTCGCGCCGATCTGACTGATCGTGGTCGCGGGCGTGAAGGCCGCCATCTGGTCGATCAGCCCGTCCAGCGAGGAATCGACGATCAGCAGCCCGCGATGCTGCGGCCGGACGAAACCGACGCTCGCCATCTCCTGCCAGAACGCGATCAGCCCGTCATAATAGCCGCTGACATTGAGCAGCCCGACCGGCTTGGCATGATAGCCGAGCTGCGCCCAGCTCAGCGCTTCCCACAATTCGTCCATCGTGCCCGTCCCGCCGGGCAAGGTGACGAAGCCGTCCGACAGGTCGGTGAACGCCTGTTTGCGCTGGTGCATCGTGCCGACCACATGAAGCTCGGTCAGCCCGCGATGCGCGACCTCGGCATCGACCAAAGCCTGGGGGATGATCCCGATCACCTCACCGCCAGCTTCGAGCGCGCTATCGGCGATCGCGCCCATCAGCCCGAGCTTGCCGCCGCCATAGACCACGCCAATCCCGCGCTTGGCGAGCGTGCGACCGACTTGGCGGGCGTTTGCGACGAAGGCAGGGTCGGCGGGCGACGCGGATCCGCAGTAGATTGCGAGACGTTTCATGAGATTATAACCTTGGGAGGACGAGGCGCTCCTACCATCTTTGGCGACTTTGTGTCGCGTTGTGTAGGTGGGGTGGCCAGCCACTTGACCAGAGCATCGACCGATTGTCGATCTGCCCGCCAGCCTTCGAAGTTCACCCGGTATGGGCCGATGCTGACCCGGCGGTAGCTAACCACGATATCGTCATTGAACCTGTATCGAGCGTTTTGCCAAGCTGACGCGGGGGCGGCATCCATTGGAAATTCGGCAGCTACTCGATCTCTACGATATTTACCGGCAACGTCGTAATAGTAATCACCGACTTTTACCCAGCCATTGTCTTGTCGCAGCGACAGGACCTTAGCGCGCCGCGCGCTGGCCGCCTCCTTGTCGGGCTGATCCAGCGGAACTTTGGCAAACGAGAGTTCGTAGACGCTCGATTGGGGATCGACGCCCGCTGGCTGATCGCCGCGAGAATCATCGGTAGTGAGCGAGCTTTTCGATATCCTGAATTGCAGGCCATTCGCAAACCCCTCAGGATTGCGGAACAGTGTGTGAACTACATCGCCACTGTCGTCGTCCCCAAAGACCGGCTTCAAATATTCATCGAGCGAGGCGGTGCAGCGATGTCCCGCGGAATCGGTGGTCATCCCGTTGTACCGCAGCCACGACACGGGGATGTAGAGATCTGTGTGGCCGATCCGCATTATTTGTGTGTCGGCCGCCGACCGATGACCTGACGACGATTTGGCGCCGCACTGGATCCCTTTCGCCGATTGCCGAGACTCGCTCTGACCCTCGCGAGAGATTCCCGCTACCATCGCCGAAATTGTAATGATGATACCGACACAAATGATGATGCCGATATAAGGGCCGCCTCTCACTTATCCTCCAGCATCAGCTTGGCGGTCGCCTTGGCGCTTCCTATCACCCCCGGAATCCCCGCGCCCGGATGAGTCCCCGCTCCCACAAAGTACAGGTTCGGGATGTGCGGGTCGCGATTATGCACCCGGAACCAGGCGCTCTGGGTCAGGATCGGCTCCAGGCTGAACGCGCTGCCCAGATGCGCGTTCAGATCGCGGGCGAAATCGCTCGGCGCGTAGCTGAACTTGGTGACGATGCGGTCGTGGATGTCGGGGATCAGCCGCCGCCCGATCTCGTCGAGGATACGTTTTTCCAGGATCGGCCCAACCTCGTCCCAGTCGACCGGAAACTTGCCCATGTGCGGCACCGGCGCCAGTGCGTAGAAGGTCGAATGACCCTCCGGCGCGACGCTGGGATCGGTCACGGTCGGATGGTGCAGGTAGAGCGAGAAATCCTCCGCCAGCACGCCGTGATCGTAAATATCCTCGAGCAATTCCTTATAGCGCGGCCCGAACAGGATCATGTGGTGCGGGATGCCGGGCCAGGTGCCCTTGATCCCGAAATGGACGACGAACACCGACGGCGACCAGCGTTTGCCCGCCAGCCCCGGCACCATCCGCGCGGCGCTGCGCGAGTCCGTCAGCAAGTCGCGGTACGAGTGCATGACATCGGCGTTGGTCGCGACCGCATCGGCCTCCGCTGTCCAGCCGCTCTTCGTCACCACGCCGGTCGCGTGGTCGCCCAGCATCTCGATCTTCGCCACCGGGTCGCCCAGCCGGATCGTCCCGCCCAGCCGCTCGAACAACGCGACCATCCCGGCGATCAGGCGATTGGTGCCGCCCTTCGCCCACCACACCCCGCCGTCGCGCTCCAGCTTGTGGATCAGCGCATAGATCGAACTGGTGGTGAACGGATTGCCGCCGACCAATAATGTGTGGAAGCTGAGCGCCTGACGCAGCTTCTCGTTCTTCACGAAGCTGGAGACGATCGAATAGACCGACCGCCACGCCTGGTATCGCATCAGCGCGGGCGCGGCGGAGATCATCTGGCGGAAATCGAGAAACGCGGTCGCGCCGAGATTCTCGTACCCCTCGTGGTACACGCCAGCGGAATATTCCAGGAACCGCCGGTATCCCTCGACATCGCCGGTATCGAGCCGGGCGATCTCCGCGGTCAGCTGCGTGTCGTCGTTCGAATAATCGAAGCTGATCCCGTCGCGCCAGTTGAGCCGGTAGAACGGCTTGACCGGCATCAGCTCGACATCCTCGCTGATGCTGCGCCCGGTCAGCCGCCACAATTCGTCGAGCGACGCGGGATCGGTGATGACGGTCGGCCCGGCATCGAAAGTAAAACCGTCGCGCTCCCAGAAATACCCGCGTCCGCCGGGCTTGTCGCGCGCCTCGACGATGGTCGTCTCCACCCCCGCCGATTGCAGCCGGATGGCCAGCGCCAGCCCGCCGAACCCGGCGCCGATGACGATCGCGCGCTTGATCATCGCCGACCGCCGATTACCGAATCGCGGATCGCCGAGACCGCGCGGCCGACCGGAACGGGCGGTTTTCCCGCCAGCAATCGTCCCTTGTCCATCAGCGTCGATCTCCCGGCATAGAAGCGGCCTATAAGGCCGGGGCGCAGCCGGTAAAAGCGTTCGAGGATCCGATAACGTTCTTCCGGCTCGGCGGCGCGGAACAGCATCGTGTCGAGCACCCGGTAAAAGGCCCGGTCGCGCCACGCCCGGGCCGCCATGCCATAGGTCAGATCGTGCAGCGCCGGGGACGACAGATCGCCCGAGCGCGCCACTGCCACCGCCAGCCGCACCGCGTCGGGCAGAGAATAACCGGTGGTCGGGTGGAACAAGCCAGCGCGCAGCCCGGCCTTGGGCAGCTTCGCTCCGCCCGCCGTCCAGAATGCCTGAAAGTCGCCGCCCATCGCGACCGGCAACGCACCGCGCTCCTCGCTCAGCACGCGCTCGGCCTGCCAGCCCTTCGCCCGGGCATAATCATGGATCCGTGCCGTCACCGCCGGCTCGTCGAGATCGGGCGTGTCGCTGTAATAGGTATCCTCGACGAACATCCGGGTCGCCGCGAACGGCAGCGAATAGACGAAGCGATAGCCGTCGATCTGATCGACCGTGGCATCCATCACGATCGGCCGGGGCACGTTGTGCGGCTCGCTCAGCTCCAGCTCGCGTCCGGCGAATTTCTGCCAGCCCAGGTCGAGCATCGACACATCGCCCGCCCCGCGCGCGTCGATCACCCCGCGCGCCTGAACCCGGTCGCCATTGGCCAGCACCGCCGCGCCCGCTCCGACCCCCAGCACACGCGCGCCGGTGATCAGCTGGCCAGGCGCCAGGCTGGCGCGAATAACCCGATCGAAATGCGCCGAGCGGATCGAATAATAGCCGGTCTTCAGCGTCCGGTTGTGCGCCGGAAAGGCGACGTCATAGCCCGGCCAGCCATGGCTCACCAACGGCGCGACCAGCCAGCGGTCGCCGTCCGCGATGTCGCTGGCGAAGAACGACCAGACATGCTCGCCCCCGATCCGCTGCAAACCCTCGATCAAGCGGATATCGCAATCGGGCCGCTTCTTGCGCAAGGCGAGCGCGATCAGCCCGCCGGCGAGTCCCCCGCCGACGATCGCAACGTCGCATTTGATGATCGCCGGCATGGAGCAGGGCTACCGGAATGGCCCGACGACGCAACCTCAATCTCCCCTCCCTTTCAAGGGAGGGGGCTATTAGCTACGCCGCCTTACGCAGCGGCATTTCGGTGGCGATCGCAGCGCGCACCGATGGCCGCGCCCGGATGCCCTCGCGCCATGCCATCAGCGCCGGCCAGTCGCCCAGCGACACCTTGGCATATTCGGCCCAGTTGAGCACCGCGAACAGATAGGCGTCGGCGACCGTGAACCCGTCGAGCAGATAGGCGCGGCCATCGAGATGCCGGTTGAGCAAGTCGAAGCGCTTGCGCATCAGCGTGCGGGCATGGTCACGCGCGCCATCGGTCGCCGACGAACTCATCAGCGGCGCGAACACCGCCTTGTGGATTTCGGTCGAGACGAAGTTCAGCCACTTGGTCAGTTCATACCGCTCGGCCGTATAGGGCGCGGGCGCAAGCACGCCCTCGGCGGCCAGATCGGCGATATAGGTCAGCACCGCCGGGCCCTCGCTCAGCGTCACCGCCCCGGCTTCCATCGCGGGCACATACCCCATCGGGCTGATCGCCGAGAAATCGCGCCCGTCGGGCAGCGGCGCGCCCGGCGTCACCTGGATGAAATCGGCGTCGAGTTCGGATTCCTCGATCGCGATTCGAGTCGCCAGCGAGCAGGCGAAGGGGATGAAATAGAGCTTCATGACGAGTCCTCCTGGAGGCGAGTTGCTTTCTGTACTATTTCGCATAGATTGAGGGCCAGTCAAGGATTCTTTGCGAATTGGTACATAAACCAGAGACGCGGCCACGCGGCCGCCCGCGCGGTTTCGATCCCGCCGACGTGCTGAAGGCGGCGTCGGAGCGGTTCCGCACACATGGCTTTGCCGGCACCTCGCTCGACGACCTGGTCGATGCGACCGGGCTGGCGCGGCCCAGCCTCTACGCCGCGTTCGGCGACAAGCGCGCGATCTACCTGGCGGCGCTCAAGCGCACTTATGACTGGTCCAGCCGCGGCTTCGACCGGCTGATTGCGCAGGATTTGCCGATCTCCGAAAGCCTGACGCTGATGCTCGGCTCGATCATTGACGGCTATATGTCGGGCGAATGCGGGCCCGCGGGATGCATCGCGATCTCGACCGCCGCGACCAGCGCGGTCGACGATCCGGAGATACGTGACTGGCTGGCGAGCTTCCTGAAGCTGGAGGACGACCGAATCGCCGAGCTGCTGACCGCGCGCGGCGACCCGCACGCCCTGGCGCACGCCCATATCGTCTCCGCGGTGATGCACTCGCTCAGCGTCCGCGCCCGCGCCGGCGCGGGCCGCGAAGAACTGGACGCCATCGCTCGGGAATGCGTCGAACTGGTTGCGTGACCCGCGCGGGGCCAAGCGCCTAAACCCCGGTTGTGACGGCAGCCCTCGCCATCCTGCTTTCCGCGCTCGCGATGACGGCGATCGTCGGCGTGCGCTACCTGATCAGCAGCGGCGCCTTTGCGCTGGCGACCAGTGCCGTCCGGCCGGGTCTCTACGCTGGCCTCGATCGGCAAATCCGGCGCGAGATCGGCTGGAGCCTCGCCTCTGCCGCGATCTACGGAATCCCCGCCGGGATCGTCGCCTGGGGGTGGCAGAACCTCGGCTGGACGCGGCTCTATACCGACATCCACGCCTGGCCGCTCTGGTACCTGCCGGTCTCCGTCCTGCTCTATCTCGCCGCGCACGACACCTGGTTCTACTGGACGCATCGCTGGATGCACCGGCCCGGCTTGTTCAGGCTCGCGCATGCCGTCCACCATGCCAGCCGCCCGCCGACCGCCTGGGCGGCGATGGCCTTCCATCCGATCGAGGCGCTGACCGGGGCTATGGTCATTCCGCTGCTCGTATTGCTCATTCCGATCCACGTCGCGGCACTGGGCGTCGTGCTGAGCATCATGACGGTGATGGGCGTGACCAACCATATGGGATGGGAAATCTTCCCGCGTTTCCTGTGGCGCGGCCCGGTCGGCGGCTGGCTGATCACCGCCAGCCATCACCAGCGGCATCATGCCGAGTATCGCTGCAATTACGGGCTCTATTTCCGCTTCTGGGACCGGCTGTGCGGCACCGATCGCGGCGTCGGCGAGTTCGCGACGCGCTCGCGAGGCTGATTCCATCGTGTTGCGCAGCCGCAACATATTTAGGCCACTCTATTTTGTCAGGGAGCCAAAGCGTCGTAACGGGCGTTGCCCTTGACCATAACGTTACCCATCCGGAGTGTGCCTGTGCGTCTTGTAGTCAGCCTGACCCTGTTGTCCGCCGCTTCCTTCGCTTCCGCTCCCGCCTTCGCCCAGAATACCGGCGGCACCCCGCCCGGTGGCCCCGAACAGATCGACACCGACAAGGATACCGTCACGGTCGGTGTCGGCGGGCTCTTTGTTCCCGATTATGAGGGATCGGATCACCATATGGTCAGCGCGGCGCCGCTGGTCATCGGATCGGTCGACGGGTTCAACTTCTCGGTCGTGGGCAATCGCGCCGCGGTCGACCTGATCCCCGACGGCAAGGGTCCGACCTGGGATTTCCAGGCCGGCCCGGTCGTGGCGCTCGACCTCAACCGGTCGTCCAAGTCGCTGATCGACGATCCGCGAGTCCAGGCGCTGGGCAAGCGCAGCGCCTCGATCGAGGCGGGCGGGTTCGTCGGCATCGGCAAGACCGGCGTGTTCACCAGCCCCTATGACAAATTGTCGCTATCGGTCAGTTATCGGAAGGGCTTCACCGGCGCTCAGCGCGGCGGCATCTTCACACCGACGATCAATTATCTGACCCCGGTCAGCCGCAAGGCGGCGATCGGCTTCCTCGTCTCGGCGGAGCGCGCGGAGCGTGGTTATGGCCGCGCCTATTACGATGTCAGCGCGGCGGGTAGCCTAGCCTCTGGCTTGCCGCAATTCACCACGCGCGGCGGGTGGAAGAGCTGGACCGCGGGCGGTTTCGCGACCTACGCGCTGACCGGCAACCTGCTCCACGGCGTCAAGCTGATCGCCGGCGGTACCTATACGCAATTGCTCAACGATTTCGCGGACTCGCCCATCGTCAGCATCGCCGGCAACAAGAACCAATGGCTCGGCGCGGCCGGGCTGGCCTATACGTTCTAGGGGCAGGCGGCTTCGGATTGCCTGAGCAATCCGAAGACTCGCCACGTCGGGCAGCGGTGCGGCTAACGGCCGCTCCGTCCGACGACATGGCTTTCCGGTCGGCTACGCAAGACGCCGCGGCCGGTTGCGCCCGCCACGGCCTTTGCTAGGCTGGCGTCATGGCCCGTCGATCGTACCGCACCTTGTTTCGCGAATTCCAGCGGATGCGCGGCGAGGAGCCGGAGGGCGGCTTCGTCGCCGATCTCGAATATCTCGAGAATCGCGACCTGGATCTGTCGGTGCGGCTCGGCGCGATGCTGGCGTTCAACGCGCTGATCATCACCATCGGTACGCATCCGCTCTCGGCCTCGCCCGGCGCCCCGCTCAGCTTGGAGGCGGGCACGCGCCCCATCCTGACGATCCTCGCCGCGATCGGCATCGTGCCGCTCGCCATCTCCAGCTGGCTGTGCCTCAAAGGGCTGATGATCGGCGAGGAGTTCGATCCGCTGGAGGATGCCGATCAGGGCGCGCGGCGCGAGCAATTGTTCGCCGCGTTCATCAAGTCGATCGACGCGCAAGGCCGCCTGCTGTCGCTCGGCGTGCGCTGGAGCCTGGCCGGCGGCGCCGCGACCATCGCGGTGTGGATCGCGATCCTTGCGACGAAGATGCTGTGAAGCGCTGATATGGCAGCGGGGGACAGCAAGCGAGGCGTGGGCGGCTGGCTGCTCTTGTTCGTGATCATCTATAGCGGACTCGCACCACTGGTGGAGCTGACAGCAGTGGGGATTCAGTTCTTCGGGCTGAGTGCCAGGATGATCGCCAGACTCCCCGCCCTCGCGCTGCAACGCAACCTGCTGGTGATGCAGGTCGCGGTCCAGATCGCGGTAGAGTTCTTCGTCGGGTATCGTCTGTGTCGCGTCTTCACGCCGCTCAGCGTGCGAATCGCGATCGCTGCACTGTGGCTGCTTGGACCGTTGACGACCGGCCTAGGCATGACCGTCCGCAAACTGGCAACTGGTTGGAATTGGAGTCAATGGACACACGCCTTCACAATCTCGGGGACGCAGGTTCTGGTTTTCGCCACCGTCTCGACAGTGTATTTCCTGCGCTCGTCGCGCGTGGCCAATACCTATTATCCCGACGACAAAGATAAGGAGCTGGCCGCGACCTTCGCGTGACGGCGCTTTCCAATGCGCGGCACTGTGCTAGAAGGGGCCATCCCCGGGGGACCGCGCGCAAGCGGTTGAGAGGCAGCTGAAGCTGCGACCCGCCGAACCTGATCCGGTTGAGACCGGCGGAGGGAGGGAAGCGGTTTTCACCCCGAAACCCGTCGCCCGAGCTCCGACACTGGAGCGAACACCCATGGCCGACATTGATTCGAAGATCGAACGGACTCCCGATGGAAGTCCGCGGCCCGCCCGCACCGAAATTGGCGTCACCACCGGACCCATTCGCGGGTCGCGCAAGATCCATGTCGGCCCGCTCAACGTCGCGATGCGCGAGATCGACCTGGAGCCCACCTCCGGTGAGCCGCCCCTGCGCGTCTACGACACCAGCGGCCCCTACACCGACCGCGCGGCGCAGATCGACATCCAGGCCGGCCTGCCCAACCTGCGCCGCCAGTGGATCGAGGCGCGCGGCGATGTCGAGAGCTACGACGCGCGCGAGCTTCGCCCCGAGGATAACGGCCAGCTCGGCCCCGACCGTTCGGGCGGCGTCCCGCAATTCCCCAACGTCGTGAAGCGCCCCTTACGCGCCAAGGCGGGCATGAACGTCAGCCAGATGCACTATGCCCGCCGCGGCATCATCACGCCCGAGATGGAATATGTCGCCACCCGCGAAAATCTCGGCCGCGAGCGCCTAAGCCAGTATATCCGCGACGGCGAGAGCTTCGGCGCCACCATCCCCGATTTCGTCACGCCGGAGTTCGTCCGCGACGAAATCGCGCGCGGCCGCGCGATCATCCCCAACAACATCAACCACCCCGAATCCGAGCCGATGGCGATCGGCCGCAATTTCCTGGTCAAGATCAACGCCAATATCGGCAATTCCGCCGTCGCCTCGAACGTCGCCAACGAAGTCGACAAGATGGTCTGGTCGATCCGCTGGGGCGCGGACACGGTGATGGACCTCTCCACCGGGCGAAACATCCACGACACGCGCGAATGGATCGTCCGCAACTCGCCCGTCCCGATCGGCAC
>FSUD01000403.1_pt1 | contig 14294 bp, 8 predicted proteins | sample 1637011 | NCBI WGS metagenome assembly FSUD01 (sample SAMEA3914816, study PRJEB12502) | metagenome | biome: forest; material: soil | place: USA | collected 2011-09-16 | depth 0.3 m
GGTCAGGCCCAGCCGCGGTGCACCCGGAAGCGCGTTCGAGAAAGGATTGAAGTAGTAGCAATTGCCAACGCCCGGCGTGCCGGTCTGGAAGTTGCAATTGGGGCCGCCAAGGCCGCGCAAAGCGGCCTGAAGCCGAACGGTCACCGTATCGCGGAACGCCAGCCGGCTGGCATATTGGCCATAGGTAAGGTCGAGGTTCCAATGCACGTCGGAGGTGAACGACGTGTCGGGCAAACTGCCCTCAAAGCCGGTGGTGAAGCGCATTTCGGTACGGCGCTGCGGCGTGAAGTTGGCACCGTAGTCGAACAGCGGGTTACCGCCGTTGAGGAAGATGCGGAATGCCCCCAGGGGGATCAACGCGCCATTGGTGCCGGCCGGGAAGAAGGTTGGATTGGCGGCGACGATCGCCTGGAAGCCGGGGTTAGATCCTGGCACGTAATAGCCGCCGAGCGTCGCCGGCGTGGTCGAGGTGTTAAGCCCCGTAATGTCCGCGGGAAGCGCGCTGGCCGGGACTTCACGCGAGGCGGTGAAGGACGGCGAGCGGTTCGGCGTCGGTGCATCGGTGATGGTGTAGAGGCCGTCGAGATGGAATTCGACCGAGTCCGACAGCTGGCTGTGCAGTTCACCATAGAATTGCGCGCGGATCTGCTTGTCGACGAGATTGTCCCACGGCGTGTACTGCGCGCGGCACACGGTGAAGCCAGTGGGGCTTGGGTTGGTCAGGATTTCGCCAAGCGCCGCGCAGCCCGGATCGGGGATCGCGTTGCCACCGTTGAGCTTGGTATAGCCATTGAGCGGGATGAACCGGCTGGGATTCGAGCCAGCAGTCCAGCCGCCTTGGGGGTTGTCGGCGAATGAGCGAAGCGCCCAGGAGCGCGCGGCGACGGGAAGGTCGGATTTGTATTGGAGGTCGGCCGACAGCATGATGCTCGAGCGGTCGTTATGCCAGCCCCACAGGATGCTGCCCGACGCATCACCCTTCGAGCCAGCGACGAGGCGATAGTCGCCGGACACTTCAAGCCCGCTGAAATTCTTGCGCGTGATGAAGTTGACCACGCCCGCAACGGCATCGGAACCATAGGTCGCGGCAGCGCCGTCCTTGAGCACTTCGACCCGCTGGATTGCGGCCGCTGGCATGGTGTTGACGTCGACGAAATTGGTGAAGGTCGGCATGCGCTTGCCGTTGAGCAGGACCAAGGTGCGCTCAGGGCCGAGGCCGCGCAGGTTGACCGATGCCTGGCCTTCATTGGCGGCGCCGCGGCCAGCGACGAACTGGTTGGAATCGCCAATGATGCCGGCAGCGACCGGGAGCGCCTTCAAGAGTTCGACCGTTGAGGGCGAGCCCTGGTTGCGCAGGTCCTGCGCGGTAATGACGTTGACCGGCATCGCCGTCGTCTCGCCGGTGCCGCGGATATAGGAGCCGGTGACGACGATGTCCTTGCCGCCATCCTGATCCGCTGGCGCGGCCGGCGTGGCGGCATCGGCTTGATCAGCAGCCGTAGCAGCGGGCGCGGTCTGAGGATCCGGGGTCACCGGCGCGGGTGCCGCAGCGGCTGGTTGAGCCGTTTGCGCGGCGGCCGCCGGCGCGATGGTCATCAGGGCCAGGCACGCGACAGAGCATGTCAGGTCGACTTTGAGTTTGTGCATTTTATCTCCCCCTTCAATCGATGTGTGAGCGATCTTCCTGCGGATCCGACTTCGCAACATCGCAAAGTCCACTTTTATCGATTTTTTATTATTGTTTTTGAGTATCTTGACGACAGCACGGCCCTCATCCGGGGTAGTTGCGGTCGGTTAGGTAAGACCTCCGAAACGACGAAGGACGTTGAGCGTGATGCGCTCGACATGAGGATCGCGGGCGCCGAGGGCATGCGCCCATTCGGTTGTGCCGCTGTTGAAGACCTGGCCCGCGCCACGAGAGAAAGCGGCCATCACGGCATGACCATGCAGCATCCGCTTCATCGTCTCGTCGGTGGCTTCGCCATAGACGATCTCGGCGGTCTGATTGAGCTTCTCGCGGGCCAGAATCGGCTCGTGGCCCCGGCTGAGATCCTCGGCATAGGCTGTCGGCGCTATACCAATAATCTCGATATTTTTAGGAACTCCGAGCAACGAGATCGATGCCAGGCCGCCATCGGGGCGAAACTGGATGAGGCAACCGTCATTCTCGTAGCCAAGCAACGGGAGCGACGGTGCCAGCAGATCGCCATAGAAGAGATCCGCACCCTCAAGCGCCCAATGGCTGTCGTCATAGATCGTATAGCCGCCGGCGCCGCGCGCGACGCACATGCCGAGTCGGTGATAGCCGCCGAATAGAAAGCTCAACCCGAGCAGTTCGGCTTCGGGCCGGCCGAACACGGGATGCGACCACCAGCCGGTTGCCTCGCTCCCCCGGTCGGGTTCGAGCTCGACGCCCTTGCCCTTGTGACAGACCATCTGGCCGCCATCCCAGCGCACCTTCCAATAGGAGGTATTGCCCGAGAGGACCGCGAGATTGCCGCCGCGATCGACAAAGGCATCGAGCGTCGAGCGCTGATTGCCCGACCAATATTCGCTATGTCCGACGACCAGCGCGACCTTGTATCCGTCAAGCGCCGAGGAATCCTGGTCGAGGTCATAATCGGTCAGGAAGTCGATATCGAGGCCGATACTGTCGGCCCATTTGACGAAGATGTGCTCCCATTTGTTGACGAAGCCCGCCGACAGATCGAGCGGACCAAGCCCATGCGCGGTGCGGAAGATCCGCGACGGCAGCACTGGGGGCTCGCCGAACGCGCGGGGGCCGGCATTGACCGTCCGCGGCACATCGGAAGCGACGTGCAGGATACCTTGCGCGAAGGGCCGCAGCGCGGAGACGACGCCCAGACCATGGTCGAGCGCCTCGGCCATAGTCATCCGGCCGTCCATGACGGCACCGGCGTCACAATAGGTGTTGCGGCCTCCCCACCAATTATAGGCCTGGTAGGTGTTGGTTGCGAGGATCAGCACCGCGCGGGCTTTTGCCTGCGCGGTCTTCACGCACAGGAAGTGCCGCGCCTCTTCGCCAGCGTCGCTGACCACGAGGACTTCGTAATAGCCTGTGGGCCAATCGGCCCCGACCACAAATCTGGTGGATACCGGCCAGTTGCAGCCCAGCCTGTCCGCTTCCGCGGGCACGCCGTGGTTCTCGACGAGAATCCCTTCGGAGCGCAGCGCGACCAGTCGCTCGGTGCCGATCCGGGCAACCTCCAGCGTGCAGCGCGCGGTATCGCAGGAAATATGGAGAGCGACCTGGTCGCCGGGGCGCGCGCTCAAGACGTCGGTGTAACAAGCGATCATCTGCCCAGCCCCCTTCCACCGAGAGCGACCACCTCGCGCTTATGCGCTGATCGTGGCCGCTGCATTGCTCGTGTCCGCCGATGAGCACCGGCTGACTGTGGAAGAGATAAAAGCCGAAAAATATCTGGTCTGCAAGTCAAATACGATATTATTTCGGTTTTTAGTGGACACGCGGCCCGACCTTGACGAAAGTATGGCGACGCGGTGGCATGCGATCGAACGTGCTGCGGATGGCGTAGTGGCGTGACCCTGGGGGTATGATGGTCAAGAAGCGTGAACCTGAGCTCGTGACGGCATCGAACGCGGTTCGAGCGCGCAAGCCGTCCCAGGAGCGCAGCAGAACGCGCTTTCAAGCGCTGCTCGACGCCACGGCCAAACTGCTTGAAACCCGTGATTTCACCGACGTCGGTCTATACGACATCTCGCAGCTCGCAGGCGTTCCTGCCGCTTCCGTCTACCATTTCTTCCCGACCAAGGAGGCAGCCTTCGTCGCGCTGGCACAGCGCTATTTTGAGGCTCAGGGCAAGATCCTGCGCGAACCAACCGAAGAGCAAGGCGTCAACGGATGGGGCGAACATTTGCGCACGCGCTATCTTCGCGCCGTCCATTTTTACAATGAGAACCCGGCGTTCTCTCGAATAATGTTCAGCGGGACGGTGTCGGCGGATGTCCGGCGGATCGATCTCGAATTCGTCTCGGTGAGCGAGCACTCGCCGCATTACTGGCTCGCGCGCTATTACGTCATGCCGTATTTGCCCGACGCTGAGCTCAGATTCGCCACATTGGTCGGCATCTATGACGGCGTGTGGGCGGCATCCTATGCGCGCTACGGCAAGATCACCGAGGATTATAGCCGCGAGGGGATTCGCGCCGGCATCGCCTATTGCCGCACCTTCCTTCCCGAAGTCCTGCCGCTGCGCTCGCCCGACCAGGCCGTCGTCGAGGCCCCCCTCCCGTCGGCGCCAGGTCGACTCACTCAGTCGAGATAGGCAGCTTGATGGACGCGCAATCGATCGACGCCGCCGCGGATGCCGATGCGGTGGAAGCGGCCCGGACGCCAAAGCCGCTCAACCGGCTCTATCGCTATTATTCGCTGTCCGTCCTGCTGCTCGCCTTCATCTTCAACCTGGTCGACCGCCGCATCGTCACCATCCTGGCCGAGCCGATCAAGCATGATTTGCACCTGGCGGATTGGCAGGTCGGCGCGACCACCGGCTTGGCCTTTGCCTTATTCTATAGCGGGCTCGGCATACCGATCGCGCGGCTGGCCGCGCGCTACAACCGGCCACGGCTGATCGCCGTCTGCATGGCGCTGTGGAGCTTCTTCACGATCCTGTGCGGCAGCGCGACGGGGTTCGCCAGCTTGCTGTTCCTACGCATGGGCGTCGGCGTCGGCGAGGCGGGTTGCACGCCGACCGCGCACTCGCTGATCACCGATTATGTGCCTCGCGAAAAACGGGCGTCGTCGCTCGCTTTCTATTCGCTCGGCGTTCCGCTGGGGACGCTCGTGGGCCTAGGTCTTGGCGGTCTGATCGCCGACGCACTGGGCTGGCGCATGACCTTCCTGTTCGCGGGCGCCCCTGGCCTTGCGCTGGCGGCCCTGGCCTATTTGACCCTGAAGGAACCGCACGACGGGTTGCTAGCCCATCAACGCCGTCAACCGATCGCGTTCAGCGCCGCGCTCAAGGAACTGGCGGGCAAGCGCAGCTTCTGGTTCGTCTCGCTCGCCGCCGCTGCCGCCGCGTTCAGCGGCGACGCACAGGCAGCGTTCATCGCGCCCTTCTACATGCGATGCCACGGCCAGGAACTCGCCGCGCTGGCCGGGAGCGTCGGATTGAACTCGATGGGGTTCCTCGGCGTCGTCCTGGGCCTCGCCCAAGGACTGGCGGGGCTGCTCGGCACGGTGGCTGGTGGCGCGCTCGCCGATCGGCTGGGCAAGCGCAACTTCAGGACGCTGGCGATCATCCCGGCTTGTTCGTCGCTGATCGCGATCCCTTTCTATCTCGGGCTGTTTTCAACCAGCAACATCGTGCTCGCCTTCGTGTTCAACGCGATCGGCTTCTTCTTCTGCAGCATCTGGTACGGGCCAGCCTATAGTATCGTGCAAAGCGTGGTCTCGCCGCCCAACCGGCCGACCGCGACCGCGCTGATGATGCTGATGATCAGCGTGCTCGGGATCGGGCTCGGACCGTTGATCATGGGCATCGTCAGCGATATTGCCGACACGCTTGGCCATCTCGGCTCGGCCGAAGGGCTCCGCGTGGCGATGCTCCTGTCGCCCGTCGGCCTGGTGATTGCCGGCCCGATGTTCTTCTTGGCCAGGAAGACGGTACGCGGAGACTTTGTCGGCTGATCCTGACCATCATGGCAATGCTTACGACTTTCCTACAACCGAGGCGGTACCGTCTGCCGTCCCTGCCCACTGTCGGCGCGCCCATGCTTCCGGTTCGGGCTGCCCTGCGCATCACAATTGATTCCGCGATCGACATCGTTCTTCGCCGGGCAGGGTGGCGTTCCAGCGCTTCGGCGGTCGCGGTAAAACCATCTTGGGCGCATCGGCTGCCGGCCGGTACACGGCAGCGGCATAACGGCGCACGTGCGCAGCCGGTGCGGTACTGATCGTGCCGGGATGTGCGCCGGATATTGCGACACGGTTGGGCAGCATCGCCTCTGGTCGGCGCTTGCGATACCGGCCCCCTATTGTCGATTGCCTGCATCGTGCTAGCGATCAACGGAAAAACGTGGTCAAGGAGCTGAGCATTGCGACAGCACTCGGGGCAGACTGCGCCGTAGCGCGGCCGGCCACCTTCGCGCTCCCGCTTTAGAAGCGGGCCCCCGCGGTAATGCCGAACCGCCGGCGCTGGTTGACGTACGCCTGATCGGAGCCAAACGATTCTCCCACGTCGTCAATCGCGATCGGCCTGACCGTGTTCGCGAGGTTCTTCACCCAGAGCGATCCATAATATTTGCCGTTCTCTGACTCGAAGTTGAGCCGCGCGTTGAACAAGGTGAAGTTACCAATCGCCTTGGAGTTTTCCTTGTCGATAAAGTACTTGCCGTAATGCTTGGCACTTACCTCGGGCGTGAACTTTCCGAGCCTTGTCGCGATTTCGTAAGCGATCGAGGCGTTGAAGTTATAGTCTTCCTGGAGCGGGAGCTTGTTACCGATCAGTGCGGCATTGTCAGGCGACGAGGGGTCGAGGACCTTGGTGATCTTCGACCGCGCGATACCGAACCCGCCGTTGATGGTCAGCTCCTTGACCGGCTGGAGCTCGATTTCGAGCTCGGCGCCATAGAGCCGCGCGCCAGGCAGATTGGTGAAGGTCTGCTCGCCGTCCTTGAGCTGGTTGGTCTGATAATCGGTGTAATTATAGTAGAAGACCGAGCCATTGACGCGCGCCTTACCACCCCAGAAGGTGGATTTCACGCCGCCTTCATAGTCGACCACCTTTTCAGGCCGGATCGCCGTGATGGGAAGCGAGGCATCCGGGACGAGATCGAAGATTGAGTTCGCGGTCGGCTTGAACGAGCCGCCCTTGAAGCCCTTGGACACGAGCACATAAGCCATTGTCCGCTCGGCCAGCTGATAGTTCAGCGCGCCCTTCCACGTGACCTGGCCGAAGCTGTCGGTGCCGCTCGCGCCGGCCGGGTTACCCTGCCTCAACAAGGTACCAAGCTGGCCGGTCTCGACTGCCCGTTGGAAATCCGGGTAGCTGAACGCCGTCCGGCCGACGGTGGTGGGGAACTCATAGATCTTGCGGAAGACGTATTGCGCGTCTTTGCGTTCGTGCGTGTAGCGTGCGCCAGCCGTGAGCATCAGCTTCGGCGTGATCTGGTACGTCGCGTTGGCGAACCCAGCATAAGTGTACAATTGCTGGTTCATGCTGCGCGCGTACAGGGTCGAATTAGCGTTCGGATAGAAGCTCGAGATATTGGTGAAGCGCGCAGTGCCATCGGCGCTAAGCAAATCGTCGAGCTTCTCGCTCATGTAGAAACCGCCGATGATCCATTTGAAGGGGCCATCGCCGTTCGACGCGAGCCGGAGTTCCTGCGTGAGCTGGCGATCCTTGAACTGCTCGAGCACGTCGACGATCGGCGCCGGCGAACTGTCGCTGTCATATTCACCGACCATCTTCACGTCGAGGAATCCCGAGACCGACGTCAAGGTCGCAAAGCCGGCATCGACATCGACCGTCAGCGACACAGGGATGTGGCGCAGATGCTCCTTATTATCGCCATCGGTCTCGATGATCGTGTAGTTCGAGGCCGGGCCGAGATTGCGATAACCATAGCTTGCTTGCACGTCACCGATCGAGGTGAAGCCATTCTGGTCGACGCCGAGCGCATTGTTGTCGGAGAGACCCGGCGTTGACTTCCAGCCGACGGTGCCGACGACGCTCTTGAAGTATTGCGCCTTAAGCGATGCTTTGACGGGGCCGGAATTCCAGTCCAGCACCAGCCTGCCGCCGTAATAGTCCTCGGCATTTTCCTTGCGGTTGAGCGTGATGTTGTAGACGTCGCCGTCGCGGTCGTTCGCCAGCACCGAGATGCGAGCGCCAAGGTTCGAGGTGATCGGACCGCTGATCGCCGCGCGGAACTCGCGCATGTTCGAATTGCCGTAGCTGACTTCGGCATAGCCCTCCGTCGTCGAGCCCGGCGCCTTCGAGATGTAGCGAATGGCACCGCCGGTTGCGTTGCGGCCGAACAGCGTGCCCTGCGGTCCGCGAAGGACTTCGGCGCGGTCGATATCCCAGAGCGGCACGCCCTGGGCATAGATCGCGTTCATCGGCAGGTCATCGAGATAGACCATGTTCGATGTCGTCGAATTGCCGTTGAAATCGCCCTGGGCGATGCCGCGGATGCCGGTCCGGTTGAGACCGAAGCCGGAGGTCTGCTCGACCTGGACGTTCGGCACCAAGGCGCCGAGATCCGCGCTGGTCTGGAGAGTCCGTACCGACTTTGAGTCCAGCGCGGTAATTGAGATCGGCACCTTCTGCGCACTTTCCGAGCGCCGGGTCGCCGTGACGATGATGTCCTTGATGCCTTCGTCATCTTGCGGCGCGGCGGCATAGGCCGACTGCGGAGGAACGGGCGTAGGAGGCGTCGTTGTGGTGGCATTGGTCGTGGCCGACGCGGGCGCGTCCTGCGCGCTGGCTGCCAGCGGCATGAGTGCCATCGAAATCAAAACAGTGCCGGCAACTCCAGTCAGTAGTTCGGTCGCTTTGCGCATGGTTTCCCCCTCATTTGTTGAGCCCTCCTACAGGCCTGTAGCTTTTGCTATATTTGGATGTTGATGTTTATGGGCGTTGCTTGTCAAGCTAAAGTCATAAACCTGACGCATTCAAGACTATTGTCTTTGTGTTACAATGGCTTATAAAATTGCTATTTCTGCCGCTCGCCCCGCACAGAATCTACGAAAAGCTATAAACTGTGATTTTCAGCTCCTGACCCGCGCCAGAAACGAATCACCGTGCTCGGTCAGCGGGAGCGTCCCCAGCTCCGCTGCAATCTCTTTGGAAGCGGCCGCACTCGAACGCCGAGGGAAATCGGCGCTCTGGAGACCCAGGTCGGCTCCCTTCACCCTCGGCAGCATCGTGCGATGCTGAGCAAATCCGGGCGGCCATTGACCGCGTCCCAGCGCATAAATCCGGTGCCCATTGCGGGGTAGGCCGATCCAATTGACGATCGCGATAGTCGCGCGTCACGCGCAGCGCGGCGCCGCCCCATTGGCTCGAGCGTCAAAGACGCTGCGTTACCGAAATAACCCGTTCTTGACCGCTTTCAGCGGGGATAAATAGTAAAAGCTACCGTGAACGTAGCTCGACCGGAGCCGCTGAGACTCGCATGGTCGCGCTCGGCTCAGCCGCTGCCCCCGATCATTCCAGCGTTGCTGATTGCCCAGGGAAATGCTCCGGGCAGCCCTCAGGGTTGCGTTGCGTCACCCTCGGGCACGAGCTCGCGGAATTGCTTGGTCGCCTGGAGCGCGCCCTGACCCATCAGATTGATGTCCGTGGCGACGGTAAGGATCTGAAACCCCATTTCGGCCATGCGCGCTGCATAAGCGGGCGTCATGTTCTGTATGCCAGCAACCTTGCCGCGCTGTCGCGTCGCCGCCACGATCCGCTCATAGATCGCCAGGATCTCGGGTTCCTCTCGGTCGAGCTTGGGCACGAGGCCCATCGTCATGCCGAGGTCGCCCGGACCGACATAGACGCCCGAGATCCCTGGCGTATCTAGAATGGCCTCGAGATTCTCGACCGCTTCGAGGGTCTCGATCTGCGGCAGCACGAGGACGTTTTCGTTGGCGATCGACTGGTACGTGCTGGTCACGCCATAGAGTGCCGCCCGGAACGGTCCGTTCGATCGAGTGCCTTGCGGCGTGTACAAGCATGCGTCGGCGAAGCGCTTGGCTTCTTTGGCAGTGTTCACCATCGGACAGATGACGCCCCAGGCACCACCGTCGAGCACCTTGCCGATGATCCCGGGCTCGTTCCACGGGACGCGCACGAGTGGCGTCACGCCCGACCCTTTCAGGACCTGCATGCAAGAGACGGCCGACATGAAGTCCTGCAAGCCATGCTGGATATCGATGGTCAGGCTGTCCCAGCCCGCCTGCGCCATCATCTCGGCGGTATAGGCGTTGGGGATCATCAGCCAGCCGTTCAGGCAGGCCTTGCCTTCGCGCAACCGCGGCAGCAGCGGATTGGTCATCGTGTAATCTCCCCTGGCGTGCCCATCGCGGTTTTCACGACGCCGCGCCTTCGCGGCACTTGCGTGCCAGCACCAGATAGTGAAGCGACTGCATCTTCTCGGCCAGCTCGATGAGCTCGATCAAATAGCCGTCAGGATCGCGCACCGAGAAGAATTTCGATCCGCTCGGCTTGCAGACGAGATCCTTGGCGACGAAGCCGGTCGGCTTGATGCGCTCGTACGCAGCTTCGGCGTCCTTGACGGTGAGCGATATCCACACGCTCGGCATTTCGCGCCGCCGAGCGGCGAAAGTCGCCCGGTCCGGCGTATCGGGCAATTGGACAATCTCTACCGCCAAATCCCCGAGCACGCCTGTAACGTACGATGGCGTGCTGGCGCGATTATCTATCAGAACGCTCATCCCGAACATGCGTTCGTAGAATTCGATCGACGCAGAGAGATCCGCGACCTCGATGACGGCGTGCGAGATGGTGCCGACGGTTGCGAGCGATACCGTCGTCATGCTTGTGCGATCAACTTGACGTCGAGATAGCCTATCAGCCCCTCGGTACCGCCTTCCTGACCATGCCCGCTTTCGCGCACCCCGCCGAACGGCGTTTCAGGCGTGGAGACGGCAAATGTGTTGATCCCGACCATGCCGGCCTTGAGCGCGCGCCCTACATCGCATGCGGTCTTCGCTGAATCGGTGAAGGCATAGGCGGCAAGCCCGAACGGCAAGGAATTGGCCCGCGCGATGACGTCGTCGAACTGCTCGAACCGTACGATCGGGACGACCGGGCCGAACGGCTCTTCAGTCATGATGCGCGCATCGTCGGGAACGTCGGCCAGGACCGTCGGCTCGAAGAAGAAACCGGCATTGCCGATCCGACTACCGCCCGCACGCAGCGTCGCGCCACGCTGGACCGCATCGGCAACGAATCCTTCCATCGCATCCAGGCGCCGAGCGTTGGTGAGTGGCCCCATATGGACGCCTTCGTCCATGCCGTTGCCGACCTTCAGCGATTTGGCGACCTCGGAGAAGCGATCGACAAACCGGTCGTAGATCCGGTCTTGAACAAAATACCGGCTCGGCGAGATGCAGACCTGGCCGGCATTGTAGAATTTGCCGAACGCAGCGGTCTGGGCAACCGCTTCGGCATCGGCATCGTCGAACACGATGACCGGACCATGGCCGCCCAGCTCCATCGTCGTGCGCAGCATGTGATCCGCCGCCTGGCGCATCAGCTGCTTGCCGACCGGGATCGATCCCGTGAACGACAATTTTCGCGTGGCCGGGTGATCGATCAGCCGGCTCGAGATATGCGCCGGCTGGCCGAAGACGATATTGAGCACGCCGTTCGGCAGCCCAGCATCGACCAGCGCGCGGGCGAGCGCCGTCGCAGTCGCCGGCGTTTCCTCAGATGCCTTGAGCACCAAGGTACAACCAGCCGCCAGTGCCGCAGCGATCTTGCGGGCGGGCGTGAGCGCTGGAAAATTCCATGGCGTGAACGCCACCGACACGCCGACCGGCTCCAACACGACGAGCTGCCGTCCGCTGGGTGAACCGCCGGGCACGATGCGACCATAGGTCCGGCGCGCCTCTTCGGCGTTCCATTCGAAAATCGAGGCAGCGCTTTCCACTTCGCCGCGCGATTGCGCCAGCGGCTTGCCCTGCTCGAGGGTCATCGCAACGGCAATATCTTCGGCCCGCTCGCGTAGCAGCGCGGCCGCGCGCCTGAGGATCGCGCTCCGCTCGACCGGCTTCGACGTGCTCCAGGCGCCAAACGCCCGCTCGGCGGCGCCCATCGCATCGTCAAGATCGGCATCGGTGGCATGAACCACGACACCGATCGCCTCACCCGTTGCAGGATCGATAACGGGCTCTGTCTGGCGACCGCCACCCGAGCGAACTTCACCGTCGATAAGAAGGCCAACGTCCGAATACATTCCAGCTCCCACGGATATGGCGCTGCGCGCATTGTGTAGTTTTTGCTATATTACGTTATGCAGGATGTAAAGTGTCGATCCCGCACGCTCGCCGGGATTGACCATGAGAGGCGGACGAGCTGTCGGCCCCATCGCCTAGTTATTGCTACTTCGCGTGCCGCGGCGCGCGAGGAACGCGACCAATCATGTCATCCACCGCGCCTCGACGTCGCATCGTCTCAGTGAGCAAGGATCGGTGCGGCCGACTTGCGTTCGACCGATCGCCGGAAATGGAGGACAGTGGAGATGGCAAAAGCGACGACGAAGCAGACGCCGACCACCACCAGCGATCCCCGAGAGTCCGCATCGGTCACGAAAAACGAGCAGAAGAACGGTCCCGCGCCGCCGCCAAGGAGCTGCGCGCCGCCAAGCACAACGGCGATCTGGCGAGTCGGGTCGACCTCGACCGCCATGGGCAACTGGTAGGGCATGAAGAACAACCACATGAACCCGAAGACTGCCGCCGCGGCGCAGATCACGCCGAAGCTGGGCAATGTCCACAACACCGCGAGGACGAGGGCATTCGCCACCAGGCACGCGACGAAGATCGGATAATAAGGGAGCTTGGGGACCAGTGCCGCAGCGGCCGAGCCGAGGATCGACGAGCCGAGCACGATCGAGATAACGAGCCCCATCTGGCCAGAACTGAGCCCCGCCTGAAGCGACAAAGGCGCAAGATAGACAAACAGCCCGATCGAGAAGGCCGCAATCAGGAAAACGCTCGCCAGGACCAGGATCGAGGACGGCGAAACGAGCACTGCCAGCCGTGGCTTATCGGCGGCGGGCAAGTCGGCCATCGCCGAGGGCAACGCACCGGCTGCGAGGAGCGCCACGGCCGCCGTCAGCGCCATGCCGATAAAGGCCCCATTGGCGCCATAGGTCACCATAAGGGTAAGCGGCATCAGTGCGGCAAAGGCCAACTGAGTGATACCTTGCGCCGTAAGAAAGACGCCCGCCCAGCGCGCGGGCGTCGGCGAACGCGCGATCATGCAGCCGGTAATCCAGACCAGGAGGCCCTCGCCGCAGCCCGAGACGGCTCGATTCAACAGGATCGAATTACCGGTCTGGAACAGCATCGCAAGATCGGCCAGCCCTGTAACCAGCGCGGCGATCGCAGCGAGGAGACGAAGATTGCGTGGACGCAGCACGGCTCCGGCCACGATAATACTGATGCCAAGCGTCAGGAACTCCGCGGTCGTTGCCCAGCCCAATCCAGCTGCCGACAGCCGGCGCTCCGTTACTAGCGCGCCGAGCAAAACAGGCTGCACGCCGCAGATCAGCATACCGACCGTGCCGATCAGAAGATTGGCAGAAAGGGCCAAGGAGGACGGCGGATTGCCGATCCATTTTGCCCGATTCTCTCCCGCTGCTATCGCCATCAGACTTCCTCTCGACCGCTACGCGTCGTCTATCGCACACCGATTCCGATAGTCATCACTATATCAATTAGAATGTCAACTCCCCATGCAGCACCACTATCGCAGGTCACATCAAGTACTTCTAATATAGCTCTTGCTATATTTGTGACCGGCCGACATTATCGATCACCACCATCGGACGTCCGTGAGGCGCCGCGCATGGTTGATCGGCGAAGCCGACAAATTGGAACACTGGGGCGGAAGGGCGAACGAGTGGCGAAAAAGACTAAATCGAAGAGCATTTTGGTAACCGGTGGCGCAAGCGGGATCGGCGCCGCCATTGCGCGGCTCGCGGTCGATCGCGGGCACCGCGTGCTTATTGCCGACATCAACGAGCGCGGTGCGCGCGACCTCGCCAAGCAACTCGGCGATCAGGCGCATGCCATCGCCCTCGACATTACCTCAGACGAACAGTGGGACGCTGCTCTTGATGCCGCCTGGGCGCGCTTCGGCGACCTTGACGTCCTGCTCAACAATGCCGCGATCGTTCATACCGGCTACGTCCGCAACTTGCCGATCGATGCCCATCAGCAGACGATGGACGTCAATGCAATGGGGCCGATCAAGGGCATGGCGAAGGCACTGCCACGGTTCCTCGAACAGGAGCATGGCCATTTCGTCACGGTCTGCTCGATGACGGCGTTCCTGCCCTTCCCGGGCCTTGCGAGCTATGCTGCGGCCAAGCACGCGCTGCGCGCATTTCATCACGGCCTGGCCATGGAGGAACGCGACTCGCCGCTCAATTTCTCGATCATCCACCCGACCTCGACCGAGACGCCGATGCTCGAAAAGGAAGCAGCGAGCGACGAAGTGCCGATGGCCTTCAACTCCAAATCGGTCACCGCGGAGTTCGTGGCTGACGTGGTGCTAACGGCGATGGAC
>FSUD01000790.1_pt1 | contig 14251 bp, 10 predicted proteins | sample 1637011 | NCBI WGS metagenome assembly FSUD01 (sample SAMEA3914816, study PRJEB12502) | metagenome | biome: forest; material: soil | place: USA | collected 2011-09-16 | depth 0.3 m
AGCCTGACCATGGCGTTCCTGTGGAACTTCCTCGCCAATCATCGCCCGGGCGATAACGCCAATCCGATCCTGCCGACTGCCGACTTGCTGCTGATCAACCGGTCGGCGGTGGCGCAATGCGATGCCCGCGACGGGATCAAGGACGGCGTGATGAGCGACCCGCGCCAATGCAATTTCCGCGTGTCGTCGCTGCTGTGCCGCGCCGACAGCAAACCGGGCACCTGCCTCAGCGGCGAACAGGTGGCCGCCGCCGAAAAGATCTATGCCGGGCCGACGGATTCGCGCACCGGCAAGCAGATCTATCCCGGCTACACGCTCGGCACCGAAGGCGTGATGAGCGGCCCCGACGATCCGCACCCAGGCTGGACCGGCTATTGGTCGGAGACTGCCAACACGCAGGAGCCGTCGCGTGCCGACCTGTTCCGTTACTGGGTGTTCGACAACCCGCAATGGGATTGGTGGAAGTTCAACTGGGGCAGCGACGTCGATACCGTCCGCAATATGCTGGGCCCGGTGTTCGATGCGACCGATCCCAACCTGACCCCGTTCGCCCGCGCCGGCGGCAAGCTGATGATGTTCATTGGTTGGCAGGACCCTGTCGGCACGCCGCTGGAGGCAATCAACTATTACCAATCGGTCGAGGACCGCGCGGCCGGATCGGTGGCAGCGCGCGAAGCTGCAACGCAGGCATTCATGCGCCTCTACATGGTGCCGGGCATGGATCACTGCGCAGGCGGTCCGGGGGCGACCAACTTTTCCACCGCGACGCGCGATTCTACTCCGCCGGTGCGCGATACCGCGCACGACATGACGCTGGCGCTCTATGCCTGGGTCGAGCGTGGCCGCGCGCCGCAAAGCCTGATCGCGACACGCTTTGCTGCGGCGAGTGACGACAAGACGCCGCCGGAGAAACGGCCGATCGAGTTCCAGCGCCCGATCTGCGTCTGGCCGAAACAGCCGGTGTACAAGAGCGGCGACACGAAGCTGGCAAGCAGCTTCGCGTGCGAGCGACCACTCAAGTAACGATCAGGCGCTGAACACGATTGAGGTCGGGCTGCCGGTTTCGGCCACCACAACCGACTCGCCCGGCAGACCAGTTTTCTGATCGATCGCATGGCGCACGATGGTGTGCCCCTCCTCGGTGGCGACGAACATCGACTTGCCGTCCGGTGTGACCGCGAAGAAGCGCGGCGTCTTGCCGCCCGCGGGCACCGAATTGATCAATGTCAGCCGCCCGCTTGCCGCATCGATTGCGAAGGTAGCGATCGTATCGGCGCCGCGAACGGAAGCATAGACGAACCGACCGTCGGTGGAGACGGCAATCTCTGCCCCGGTGCTGTTGCCGGTGAACGTATCGACCAGCGCCGAGAGGACCTGAAACGGCCGCAACGCACCCGACCGGGCATCGAAATGATAAGCAACGACCGTCGAATCGAGCTCGTTGACGACATAAGCAAAAGCGTTGCTCGGGTGGAATGCCACATGGCGCGGTCCCGATGTCGCGCGCGCCATCGCCGTCGCGCTTTCGACGGGATGAAGCTTGCCCATCACATCGATCGTATAGACGACAACGCGGTCGCACCCCTTGTCGGGCACGACGATGAACTTGCCGCTGCGATCGAATTCGACCTGGTGCGGCTTGGGGAAAGGCTGTTCGACCCGGTGCGGGCCGATCTGGCCATCGAAGGGTATGACGCTGACCGGCTCGCCCAGCTTGCCGTCGGCGCCAATCGGCAGGCTGGCGATGCCCGACTTCACATTGCCCGCGACGACGTGGTTGGCGATGATCATGAAGCGATTGGTCGGATCGGGCGTCAGATGAACCGGGTTGCGACCGCCCGTCGTCACGCGGTTGAGAAACGTCAGCTTGCCACTCGCGCGGTCGATGCTGAACGCGCTGGCCTCGGTGGCGTCGCCATGCACGGTGTAGAGGAAGCGCCCGCTGCGATCGAATGCCAGATAGGATGGGTTGACCAGATCGCCGACCAACTGAATCCGATTCCAGGCGCCATCCGCACCGATCCGGTAGACGCCGATGCCGTCACCCTTCGCATTGCGCTCACGGCTGGTCCGGCATCCCACATAGGCGAACTGCGCCATCGATCCTCCCCTGGCGGCATGGGCCGCTCCGCTTAGTCCCGGCGTCAGCCCGGCCGCGATTCCCGCCATCACCGCGCGCCGCGATACCGGCCATGCCTGATCCTGGGGCCGAACCATATGCGCCTCCACCGATACGTGTTGGCGACCCTTGCTCTTTGTATTATCGTATGTCAAAGAACATAATCAGTGCGAGGAGCGTCGCCGATGGCCGAGATCACTGCCGACGAAAAAACGGTCATGCGGCGCGTCTTCTGGCGAATCGTACCGCTCTGTTTCGTGCTCTATATCGTGTCCTATATCGACCGCGCGAACATCGGATACGCCGCGCTGCAGATGAACACGGAGCTCGGCCTGACCGCAGACGCGTTCGGGTTCGCCGCCGGCATCTTCTTCATCGGCTATTTCCTGTTCGAAGTGCCGAGCAACATGCTGATGGCGCGGTACGGCCCGCGCGTATGGATCGCGCGGATCCTGATCGGCATGGGCGTGGTGTCGATGGCGACCGCATTCGTGCAGAGCGCGTCGCAGCTATACGTGCTTCGCTTCCTGCTCGGCGTGGCGGAGGCGGGATATTTCCCGGCGATCATCATCTACCTGACCAGCTGGTTCCGCGCCAAGGAACAGGCCACCGTGGTCGCGATGTTCACCGCGGCGATTCCGGTATCGTACATCATCGGCACGCCAGTCAGCACCTGGATCATGGACAATGTCAGCGGCTTCGGGCTGACCGGATGGCGCTGGATGCTGATCCTGGAGGGGTTGCCGGCCATGGTCGGCGGCCTCCTCACCTATCGCCTTCTGGTCGATCGCCCCGCCAATGCGCGCTGGCTGCAGCAGAACGAGCGCGACTGGCTGGAAGGAGAGATCGCGCTCGAACATCGCGCGGTCGAGGGTGTGCGCCACCTCAACACCTGGCAAGCGATCAGCGAGCCGCGCGTGCTGTATCTGTCGCTGATCTATTTCGTCTATCAGGCGGGTAGCCTCGGCGTCGGCTATTGGCTGCCGCAGATCGTCAAGCATTCGGGCAAGTCGCTCAGCAATGTCGAGACCGGGCTGATCGCCACCCTGCCCTATATCGTCGCGACGATCGGCATGGTCTGGTGGTCGCGCCGGTCCGACCGCAAGGGCGAGCGGCGGTTGCACACCGCCTGGCCATTGCTGCTCGCTGGACTGACGCTGGGCGTGGTGGCGGCAGTCAGCGGGCCAGTTCCGGCGACCATCCTGCTCGCGCTGGCGCTGACCGGCTTCTATGCGTTCAAGGCGCCGTTCTGGACACTGCCCGGCCTGTTCCTGTCGCGCTCGACCGCGGCGGTGTCGATCGCCGCGATCAACTCGATCGGCAATCTCGGCGGCTTTGCCGGCCCCTATCTGATCGGTCTGATCGCCAAGAAAAGCGGAGCGCCGGCGACCGGTCTGGTGTTTCTCGCCGGGCTGACGTTGGTCGCCTTCATCATGGTGCTGATGGCACCCCTCTCCCGACGGACCAGCGACGCATGACGATACCCACCCGCCAACTCCATAGCAGTGGCGCGACCTATACGATCGTCGATCTGGCGGCGCTCGACCTCGCCGCGTTGCCGGTGGTCCACCGTATCCTGATCGAGAATTTGCTGCGCGTGGGCGGTGACGATGTCGAGACTCGAGCTCTGATCGATCAATGGATCGCGGCGCGCGGCAGCGATGCGGAGATTGCCTTCTGGCCCAGCCGCGTGCTGATGCACGATACGACCTGCGGCCCTGCTCTGGTGGATATCGCCGCCGCACGATCGGCACTGGCAGAGGCGGGCGGCGATCCCTCCATCCTCAATCCGGTACTGCCGGTCGATGTCTCGACCGATCACAGCCTCGCGGTCGATGTGTTCGGCAGCCCCGACGCCCGCGCACGCAACATGGCGCGCGAGATGGAGCGCAATGCCGAGCGCTACAGCTTCATGAAATGGGCATCGGACGTGCTCGACAATTTCACCGTTCATCCGCCGGGCACCGGCATCATGCACACGATAAACCTCGAACGGCTGGCCACGGTCGTCAGCGCGCAGGATCGCGACGGCACGCGCTGGGCGATGCCCGATACGCTGATCGGCACCGATAGCCACACCCCCATGGTCAATGGCATCGGTGTACTTGGCTGGGGCGTCGGCGGGCTGGAAGCCGAAAGCGTGATGTTCGGTATGCCGGTGATGATGCGCGTGCCCGAAGTGGTCGGCGTGAAGTTAACCGGCCGATTGCGAGAGGGCGTCACGGCAACCGACCTGGCGCTGGTGGTGACTCACCGGTTGCGGCAGATCGAGCTGGCCGGACGCTTTATCGAATATTTCGGCCCGGGCGTTTCCCCGCTGTCGGCCGGAGACCGTTCCGTGATCGCCAACATGGCGCCCGAATACGGATCGTCGACCGGTTATTTCCCGATCGACCAGGCAACCCTGCGGTATCTGCGCGACACCGGGCGGAGTGGAACTGCGGTCCAGCTGGTCGAGGACTATGCTCGCGCGACCGGCCTGTGGTTCGATCCCGCAGCCGAGCCGACTTATACCCAGGTCGTCCATATCAATCTCGACGCAATCCGGATTTCACTGGCCGGGCCACGGCGCCCGCAAGATCTGGTGACGACGGCAGGGGTGCCCGCCTTGCTCGGCGGCCGCAGCGCCGGCGCGATGCCCAAGCGTCCGGTCGGCATCGCCGCGATCACCAGTTGCACCAACACGTCGGACCCCCGGCAGTTGATTGCCGCCGGTCTGGTCGCCCGTAAGGCCCGCGCATTTGGGCTCGTGCCGGCGAACTGGGTCAAGACGACGCTCGCCCCCGGGTCACCGACCGCCGACGCGTTGCTCGACCGGGCGGGGCTGCTCGACGATCTTGCCGCCGTCGGGTTCGCGATTGTGGGGTACGGCTGCACCGTGTGCATCGGCAATTCCGGCCCGCTCGCTTCCCCGATGCTCGACGCCATCGAGGCCGGGATCGCGCAACCAGTGGGGATTCTCTCGGGCAACCGCAATTTCCCCGGCCGAGTCCATCTGCAGATCGAGGATGCGTTCCTCGCCTCCCCAGCGCTGGTCGTCGCCTATGCGCTTGCCGGAGACGCCGCGATCGACATCGCCAACGATCCCATCGCGCAAGATGCGAACGGACAAGCGATCCATCTCGCCGACCTATGGCCGACGGGCGCAGAGATCGACGCCGTCGCGGCGCGAGCGATGCAGCCTGGCGACTACGCGTCCGCCTACGATGCTGCCGAAGCGAGTTCCGCCTGGGTTGCGCTGCCCGCACCCGATACTCCGCTCTATCCTTGGGATGCGTCGTCGACCTATCTGCGCCGCCCGCCCTTTGCGCGGGTCGAGCGCGAAGACCGGCTCGGGCGCTATCGCGCGGCGCTGCTGATCGTGCTGGGCGACGACGTCACCACGGACCATATCTCTCCAGCCGGGGCGATCGCGCCGAACAGCGACGCGGCACGCTGGCTGATAGAGCGTGGCGCCGATCCGGCCGATCTCAACGTCTTCTCGTCACGGCGCGGCAATTGGGAAGTCATGCTGCGCGGCCTGTTCACCAACCGCACCGTCCGCAACTTGCTCGCCGATGATGTGCCGCCGGGCAGCACCGTGCTCGAAACTGGCGGCGGCGCGATGCCGTTATGGCGTGCGGCAGCACGTTATGCCGAGGCGGGACAACCGGTCGTGATCGTCGCCGGCGAGCGCTATGGCATGGGATCGTCGCGCGACTGGGCGGCGAAGGGCGCCAGCCTGCTCGGCGCACGTGCGGTACTGGCGAGCAGTTTCGAGCGAATCCACCGCTCCAACCTGGTCAACATGGGCATCCTGCCGCTGCGCCTGCCCGCCGACCGCCACCCCTCGACGCTGATGCTCCGGCCCGAAGACCGGATCGAGATCGATGCCCCCGCCGACGAGCTGACGCCGCGCGCGATGGTCCCGATCGCCTTTCACCGCCGCGACGGATCGGTCGAACGGTTCGAGGCGCGAGCCGAGGTCGAAACCGCGCTCGAGCTGTCGGTGCTGCGGGCGGGCGGAATCATCCCGCTGATCCTGCAGGGTATCGTCGGCGACTAGATCAGCGCCGGGTCATCCGGTCGAAGAACGCGAAGGTGCGGTCGAGCGCCTGCAGACTGTACCGCCTGGTGTCTTCCGGAGTCTTGCCGATAAAGCCGTGGTTCGATCCAGGGATCAGCAGCGTATCGACGGGTACTCCAGCGCGCTTCAGCGCGTCGGTCATCACCTCGGTCTGGTGCCAGGACACTTCCTCGTCCGCGGTGCCATGGATCAGCAGCATCGGCGGCGTATTACCTTTGACATAGGTAATCGGGCTCGCGACCTTTTCCGCGTCGCCGCACGCGCCAACGCGACAGCCCAGCAATGCGGCCATATTACCCTCTCGAAGCGCGGTGCCGAGCTCGGTGCCATGCGCGCCTAGATCGAACACGCCGTACCAGATCGCAGCACCCTGAACGCAGTCGGATTGCGGTAGCGGCTTGGCGGCCACAGCCTCGGAGTGCGGCAAGCGTCCGGTCGAGGCGACGGGATCGAGTGCGGCAACACCGCACGACGTCGCGCCCAGCGCGGCAAGATGGCCGCCGGCCGAGCCGCCCCACAGATAGACGCGCTTGGGGTCGATGCCGTACTCACCGGCCTTGCTGCGCAGGAACCGAATCGCTGCCTTCACGTCCTGGATTTGCGCTGGAAATGGCGCTTCGCCGCTCAGCCGGTAATCGACCGAAGCGACGACGTATCCGCGTGCGGCCAGCATCGCCAACACTGCGGGGAAATCGGTGAAAGCGCCCGACTGCCGGCTGTCGCCGCGATTCCAGCCACCGCCATGGACCCAGATCACAAGTGGCCGTGGCTTCGCCTTGGCGCGGTCGCTGTGCAGGTACAGGTCGAGCTGCAACGGCCGATAGCCGACATAATTGGCGAACTCGACATGCGGCCGCGCCACGATGCCGCCGGGATAGCTCCCCTGTATCTGCGGAAAAGCGTCATTACGAACCGATTTGGCGGAGATTGCCGGCTGGTGGGACGGCGTGACCGCCCCCACCATCCCGGCCAGCAAGGCGATTGCGACTGGCGCCAGGATCAACCGTGACTTCATTGGAACACCTCGCCGATCGTAATTGCACTTATTCATTCGATAGTACGATCAGCGATCATGCTCAATGCGCGATCAACTCCGCCACGCTGTTTTCGGTCTCGGTGCGGATGCCGGCCTTCTTGTCGCTCCACGCCTTCCAGTTGGGATCGTCCTTCAGCTTTGCCCGGACTTTGTCGGTGACGACCGCGCGGCGGCCGAACGATGGCATGTCGCGATAATGCTGGATGAACAGCGAGTCCCACGGCGCACCGGTCTGGAAGCGGTTCATATAGAGTTCGTATCCGGTCAGTTCGCCGTCATCGATCCAGCCATCGAACTGCGGCAGGACATAGCCTTTCACGTAATCACGATACTCGCCGGCATCGCGATATTCGTAAGGGATGATGTAATAGACTTCGCCGACGCGAGCTTCGTCCGGATTGCGCGACCAGGTCAGGTCGCTCGAGTAGCTCGCGATCGGATCGGCCAGCGCCAACCCCGCCGCGTCCAGCCCGCCGGGTTGAGTCTGTTCGAGCAGGTTCCACTTGGCGACCTCGGGAAAGGTCGGAAAGTGCAGAATGACCATCGCGTCCCACACATTGGGCTGATGATACCAGCTGTAATAGATTCGGAACCCCGCCAGCGTCCCCTTGGCCTGCATCGCACGCAGCCGTGGCGCCAGATTGGCAATGAGGTAGCGGCGGAACGCGGGGCGGTTGGCGGCGGTACTGCGATAGCTGATCACCAGCGACTTGGGACCGTCCTGCAACTCCTGCTGGGCAAGCGCCGGCGTGCTCGTGACTAGTACGGCCAGCATGAACAGGCCGAGGCATTTGATGAGGAGTCGTCGGTGCATTTTCGTTACCTCTCTATGGGAGTCATCCGGGTCGCGGCGTCAGGCAGTCAGAGGGACCGCTGAGCCGCCCTTGCGCGGCCACAGCACCAGGATCAGGACGAAAATCGCGCCGGTGATCGCAGTCGATAGCGGCAGGCCGATGCCCAGTGCCTCGGTCTCGGCCAGCCAGTCGCCCATTGCCGTGCCGGCCGTGCGCGCGATCGCCAACGCCACCCAATACAGCCAGAAGCGATTGTTGCTGTTGTTGCGCCAAGCCAGCAACGCCAACAGCAGCAATGCCCCCAAACCGAGCGAGGCATAGCCCTTGCCGATCAGCTTCGAGCAGACGTCGCCGATAAAGGTGCCGAAAACACCGGCGCTCAGCATGGCGAGCCAATAAGCGACACCGGTATCGGGCATCCCCCTCGCTTCCGCCTCGGCCTCCTGCTTGCTGTGGTTCTGCATCGAGAGCCAGGCAAAGACGGCGAGCAGCGCAGTCAGAATCGCGCCGAACAGCAACCAGGGAATGATGTGCTTGAAATAATCGGCGATATTGGTCGCACCGGTACGGATGATGATGATCACCAGCCAGTAGAAGACTTCGCGCGGGACATGGTCACGACGTTCCAGCAGGAACACACCGGCGGCAAGCGCTGCCAGGATCGAGGTGCCGAGCACGATGCCCAGATGCGCTTCGTGCGCATAGAGATCGCCCATGTTGGTCCCGAACAGGCTGGCGAAAGTGATCGCCGCCCAATAACGCGCGTTGACCTTTGGAATGTGGGCAATCTGCATTTCGCTGCTCCGTAAGGAAGAAGGACATCAGTCCGGTTTGGTCGAGTGATTCAGAAGGGCGCTCGGCCACGCCAGCTCGACGTGGAGCCCCCCCGCCGGCGCCTCGCCAAGCGTGATCGCGCCGCCCGTCGCCTCGACAAGATCGGCGACGATCGCGAGACCCAGGCCATGGCCGCTCCCGGTCTCGTCAAGCCGGACGCCACGGCGGAGCACGGTTTCTCGTTCCCTGGCGGGAATGCCCGGACCGTCGTCATCGACCGTGAAGCGAATTTGTGCGGCATCGCGCTCTGCGCCGACCCGCACCACGCGGCGAGCGTGGCGCGCTGCATTGTCGAGCAGGTTGCCGAAAATCTCGGCGAAGCTCCCGGGGTCGATCCCGATTTCCCAATCGGCCGGTACATCCGCGTCGAACACCAATGTCATGCCGCGCTCGGTTCGTTCGAGTACCGCGAACAGCCCGTCGATCAGCGCCGCCGGATTGGTCGCCGCGACGCCCTCGCCGGCTCGGCTGGCGGCAGCGCGGGCTCGAGCGAGTTCGGACTCGAGGACCACGGCGGCCGCTCCGAGCGTCTGGTCGATCGCGTCGGCCGCAGCTGTCGCGCCAGCATTGCGCGCGACCCGGCTTTGCGCGGCGAGCGCCGCCAGCGGAGTCTTGAGCGCATGAGCCAGATCCGCAGCACGCCGCCGCGCTCGGGCGAGGTCGTCGCCGCGCGCATCGGCCAACGCATTGATTGCCCGGGCCAGCCCGACAATTTCCTGTGGATGATTGTCGGACAGGCGCTGCGCCGGATTGCGCTCCATTGCCGCCAGTTCGCGCCGAACCCGGCGGAGTGGCATCAGCCCCAGCTCGACCTGCAACCATGCCGCCAGAGCCAGTGCGGCGCCGAGCGCGAGCAGGAACATCGCCATCTCGTGCGAAAATGATGCCCGGGCTCGATCGAGCGGCTCATCATCCTCGCCGACCCGGACCGTTGTCGTCATGCCGCCGATCTGCACCTGGCGCTCGACAAGGATCAGGTCTTCTTCGTAGGGGCCGGGGACTTCGCTGTTTCGCCAATCGGTCGTCGCCGGCTTGCTCGCGGCCAGTGGCTTGTCGCCCAGCGAGGGAGACGCGGCGGTGCCGGCGGGTGCCTTCACATCCCAATAGAGCCCGCTCGCCTGCCGCCGAAAGCGAGCGTCGAGCTGGTTCGGATCGACCACAGCCTTGCCGGTGGCATCTATCCGAGTCGCGACAACGATCGCTTGTCCCTCGCGGATAAGCGCATCGGCCATGCGCTGTTCGGTATAATGTTCGAATAACAGGCCCATGGCGTGCCACGCCGCCCACAAGGCCAGCGCAATGGCGATCGCCGCAAAGGCGATCAGGCGCAGGCGCAACGAGCGCATCACTCTTCCTTCGCCTCTTTCGCCGAACGAGCGCCGCCCGTCAGCCGATATCCGAAGCCCCGGCGCGTCTCGATACTGTCGCTGCCGACCTTGCGGCGCAGGCGCATCACTAGCGCCTCGATCGCGTTGACGTCGCTCGCCTCCGCCGTACCATACAAGTGGTCGGCGATCTCCCCCACCGCGACGGTGCGGTCGGCATGATGCGCCAGATAATTGAGCAGGCGGAATTCGAGCGGCGAGACGCGCACTTCCATGTCGCGGACGAGGATGTGCATACGGCGCGTGTCAATCTTGATCCGACCTACCTCGATCACCGCCACGGCATGCCCGCTCGCCCGGCGCAATAGCGCGCGGATTCGAGTGACTAGCTCGCCCAACTGGAACGGCTTGGCGAGGTAATCGTCGGCCCCCGCCTCGATCCCCTCGACTTTCTCGGTCCAGTCGCCCCGCGCCGACAGGATCAGGACGGGAAACGTCCGCCCCGCCGCTCGCCAGCGGCGTAGCACCGTCAGCCCGTCAAGCTCGGGCAGGCCGAGATCGAGCACGACGACCGCATAATCCTCGGTATCCCCGGCGAACCACGCGTCGGCGCCATTGGCGATCCGATCGACCACGAACCCGGCCTCAATCAGTCCACGCTCGACATCGCCGCCGATATCGGGATCGTCTTCGACGACTAGCGCACGCATCAGCGTCGCGCTCCATCAGCTCGTGACCTGTGATGATGCAATTGCAACGCCATTACCTTCTCCTACGCCTAGTCCGCTGACGCTTGCCTGACAGATTGTATTTTCATTTGCGTCAGCACCATGTCAGTAAACGGATGCTAGGGAAGAGTCATGATCCGATCATCCGTCATTCACCCGCGGGCACCATACGCGCTGGCGACGATCACGCTGATGCTGGCGGGCTGCGCATCCTATTCACCCAAGCCGCTGGCGGCCGGTATCGCCCCAGCCGACACATCCGCGCTGGTCCGTGATGCCGCGAGCATCGACCGCCCGTTCCTCAAGCCCTCGAACATCGATCTCGGCGCGCCACTGGACGACAATGCGATCGCGGTGATGGCGGTGCTCGGCAATCCCGACCTGAAAGCGATGCGGGTCAAGGCTGGTGTCGCCGACGCCCAGGTATTCGCGGCGCGGCTGCTGCCCGATCCGACCTTCACCCTTGGCCTCGGGCATCTCCTGTCTGGGCCCGACCCGGTCGACGAGATTGCCAGCGGCCTGGGCATCGACTTGAACGCGTTGCGCACCGGCAAGGTGCGGCGGCGACTGGCAGAGGCGCAAGCCAAGCAGGTGCGGCTCGATCTTGCCTGGGCCGAATGGCAGACCGCCGGACAGGCGCGGTTGCAGGCCGTGCGAATCCGTCGCCTCGAGCATAGTATCGAGCTCATCACGATTGGCAGGGACGGTGCACAATCGCTGCTCGACCGCAACCTCCGGGCCGCCGCTCGCGGCGATGTGGCGGCGGACGCCGTGCAGGCCGCTCGCGCCAGCACAGTTGCCGCCCAGGACAAATTGGTCGTCGCCGAAAACGATCTGAACACCGCTCGGCTCGAACTGGTCAAGCTGCTCGGGTTGCCGCCCGGGATAATATTGAGGCTTGCTCCGGCGACCGCTGCCGATCCGGCGATCGATGCGGTGAAACTGACTCAACGAGCACTCGACAATCGCGCCGACCTACAGGCGTTGCGCGCGGGTTATGACTCGCAGGAAGCCGCAGTGCACAAGGCAATCCTCGATCAATTCCCGAACCTCGCGCTCAATCTCAATTTCACGCGCGACACCAGCAAGAACAATATCCTGGGGCCGACGGTCGATTTCACCCTGCCGCTATGGAACCGCAATCGCGGCGGGATCGCGGTCGAGCGGGCGACTCGAGAGCAGTTGAAGGCGGAATATGACGCGCGGCTGTTCCAGACTCGCGCCGACATCGCCGCCGCGGTCAGCGCGGTACTGCTCGCGCGGCGCCAGCGCGATGCGATCCGTGTTCAATTGCCCGAACTCGAACGGCTGGCGGTGGTAAGCCGCAAGGCCGCCACGCGCGGCGACCTGTCGCGCGCAGCCGCCGAGGCGGCAGAGGGAACGCTGGGCGACAAGCGAGTCGAACTCGCGACGGCCGAACAGACGATCGACGAAGCGATGATTGCGCTCGAACTGCTGACGGGCGCGCCCAGGGAGGATTGGTGATGAAGCCGGTAATCGGATTGACGCTGGCGATGATGCTCGCCGCGTGCAGCGCCAGTGATTCGGGCGAAATGGCAGCCGATCCGGTCGCGTTGGTGACGCTCGCCCGGGCACAGCAAGGCGCGATCAGCGAAACCGTCACGCTGTACGGCGCAGTGGAAAATGGCGCGATGGGCAAACTTGTCCTCGCCTCCCCGGCAGAGGGCACCGTCGTCGCGATTCTGGCGCCGGTCGGAACGGCTGTCCGCGCCGGGCAGGTCGTCGTGCGGCTGGCGCCCAGCCCGACCAGCCGGCTCGATCTGACAAAGGCGGCATCGGACGCGGCGACAGCGCAAGCCGCCTATGCCCGCGCGATCCGGCTGCGCGCCGATGGCCTGGTCAGCGATGCCGAGGTCGAGACCGCCCGCGCCGCCGCCCAGAGCGCCGGGGCGACTCGCGCCAGCCTGGGTGCGCGCAATGGTGGCCTGACGCTGCGAGCGCCAAGTTCGGGATTTGTCGAGACAATCGGGTTTGCCCCTGGCGACCTGGTGCCGGCCGGGAGCGCGGTCGCTTCGATCGCCGGGTCGGGCAATTTGCGTGCTCGGTTCGGCGTCGACCCTGCGCTCGCCGGCCGCATCACGAAAGGCTCGGTCCTCCAGATCACCGGGCCGAGCGGCGTGCCATTTGCGGCACCAGTCCAGTCGATCGATCCCGTCGTCGACCCCGCCACGCGGTTGGCGGCGATCTTCGTCACCGTGCCCCCGGGGCTCAAGATCGGTGCCAACAGCGCGCTCACCGCGCAGTTGACGCTGGGCGGCACAGGCAACGGGGCGGCGCTGACCATTCCTTATGCGGCGATCCTCGACGATGCCGGCCAGCCGTTCGTGTTCGTCGTATCGGACGGCGCGGCGCATCGCCGCGATGTCGAGATCGGCCCGGTTAGCGGCGACCGCATCGCCATCGCCAAGGGCATCAAGCCGGGCGATCAGGTCGTCACCGCCGGCGGCACTGCGCTGGAAGACGGCATGAAGGTGCGCACCAAGTGACCGCCGCGCTCTCTCGTCACGCGCGGTCGATCTGGCTCGCGGTCGCCTTGCTGACGCTGGGCGGCCTGCTCGCCGCGACCAAGCTGCCGGTCAGCCTGTTTCCGCATATCGATTATCCGCGTGTCGTCGTTGCGGTCGATGCCGGAGACCGCGACGCCGCGCAGATGGCGGCGGAGATTACGCGCCCGATCGAGGTCGCATTGCGCGCGGTCCCCGGAGTCACGCGCGTGCGCTCGACCACCAGCCGAGGGACAGCCGAGGTAGCGCTCAATTTCGACTGGGGCGACGACATGGTTGCCGCCACCTTGGCGACTCAGGGTGCGATAGCGACGATCCTGCCCGATTTGCCCGCCGGTACGCGGTTCGAGGTGCGACGGTCGGACCCGACGATCTTCCCGGTGCTGGGCATCGCCCTCACCTCCGACAATCTCGATCAGCAGGCGCTACGCCAGATCGCCGACCTGAAGGTGTTGCCCGCGCTGTCGACCGTACCCGGCGTTGCCGGAGTCGATGTGCTCGGCGGCTCCCCGCGCGAGTTCGCGGTCGATATCGATCCCGGCCGACTACAGGCGCTTGGTCTGACGCTACCCGACGTCGCCGCTGCGATCGGCAAGGCGAACAGCGTACGCGGCGTCGGCAAGCTTGAGGACCGCCACCGGTTGTACCTGGTGCTGGTCGAAAACCGTGTGGCTTCCGCTGCCGATATCGCCGCAATCCCGGTAAAGGCCGGGCAAGCCGCTGGCGCTGGCCTGGTGACACTCGGCCAGGTTGCACGCATCCACCCGGCCGCTGCGCCCGATTTCACCAAGGTCACCTCGAACGGTCAGAACGCCGTGCTGGTC
>FSUD01000155.1_pt1 | contig 14187 bp, 12 predicted proteins | sample 1637011 | NCBI WGS metagenome assembly FSUD01 (sample SAMEA3914816, study PRJEB12502) | metagenome | biome: forest; material: soil | place: USA | collected 2011-09-16 | depth 0.3 m
CCTCAAGGACGCGGTCAACTAGTCACGAGACGACACCAGGAGCCGGCCGCTGCTCGGAGCAGTCGGCCGGTTTCTTTTTTCGTGGCGAGTGAGCATATGACCGCCATCGATTGGCCGTCGGTCGGGCGATTAGCTCAGCGGTAGAGCGTCTCGTTTACACCGAGAATGTCGGCGGTTCGAGCCCGTCATCGCCCACCAGGTTCCTCACAAACCCCTGATCAACGTCGCGGCGCGCGCAATCCAGGGTGGATCGGTCACGATCTGCTGCCGAGCACCAGCACCGAGCGGCAATAGTTGCAGGCGATCCCCCTCTCGCCCGATCAGCCGGCCGAACAGGAACCGTCCATTGGCGCGCGGCACCAGCACGTCGCGATTGAGCGCGCTGCCGAATGCGTCGGGTGATAGCGGCACGCACCAGATCGTGTCGCCCGCACGGTAGTCGCCGACACCCGCCGCGACCGTCAGCGCCATCGCGCCTTCGGCCGGGCGCAGGGAAGGCACGAGTGCTGGCTTGCTCGGCGCATGAACGCCGTCGGCTTCGAGTATCGCGGCGACCGGCACTTCCATCTGGTCGGGCAAGCGAACCAGATCGGCGGCTTCCGCATTCAGCGCCTTGGCGATCCGGTTGAGCCAGTTGACCGATACGGTGCGCGTCCCCGTCTCCAGCCGGCCGATCGTCTGCGCGGTCGTGGGCGGGTCGCAGCGCCGCGCGACGTCCTCCAGCGTCAGCCCCTTGGCACGGCGCACTTCGCGGATCGCGGTAATCATGACGACCTCATATGTTCCAAATGGGTTATCTTCTTTCCTACATTCTCGACCATATGGCAAGAGCGGCGTCTCGGACGTACCGGAAAGGATGCCTTGATGCGCGATTTGATTGAGATGGAGATCGAGGGCGGTGTCTTGAGCCCGGCCAAGGCAAGCGCCCGGCGCGGCCGCAGCGTCACCGTCAATCGCGCCGAATCGCCCTTGTCCTGGCTCGCCGCGCGCGGCCTGGTCGATCGGCGGCAAGTCGAAGCCGGGGAGCGGTTGCGCTACGATTACGAGAGAGCGCAGCTCGGCGCGCGCGTGACGATGAATTGGGATGCAGCGCGAGTCGATGGCGGCGGCGGCGGTGACCGGCTCGACCCCGCCACCGCGCATCTGGCGGCCAAGCGCCGCTTCGACGCCGCAATCGCCGATGCCGGTCGCGGCTTGAGCGATGTGCTGTGGCGCGTGATCTGCGCGGGCGAGAGCGTGCCGGTCGCCGAACGCGCGCTCGGCTGGCCAGCGCGGGCGGGGCGGCTGGTACTGACGCTGGCGCTCGACCGGCTGGCGGATCACTACCGCCTGCCGTGACGCGGTTAGCGATTGGCCGCCTTCACCAGCAGGGCATGGACGGAACAGGCATCCGCGACGAGGCCGCGATCGGCGCGCTCCACCTCGTGCGGCCTGGGCGCGCGCAGTGTATCGCCGGTCGCCCCTGGTTCGATCCCGGCGAGATGCGCGATCGCCACCAGCCCCTCGCCCGGGGAGACGCATAGCTGGTCATAGTCGACGAACCGTTGGCGTGCGCTCACCTCGGCCGGTTCGGCGAGCAAGCGACGGTGCGTACTGGTCCAAACCTTGAGCCAATAATCGATCCGGTCACTCGGCTCGGTCGGCGCCGGGGCTCCCGGAATCAGCGCGGGCCGGTGATCGCGCCCGAATTCGTGATGGCCGAGCCAAGTCATGAAGCGCGCGCGAAACGGATCCGTCCGGCCCAACTCATTGGCGCGGCGATGCTGCGCGAGCAGCGACGCTGCCTGCTGCACCGGATCGCGGAACGGGTGGATCAGCACCGCATCGGGAAACGCCTCGACGATCCCGCCCAGCCGCAGGACATTGGCGTTGTTCTTCGACAGATAGCGCGGCCGGTCGTAGCGGTGCCGGACCAGCGCCACCAAGTCGCGGAACGCTTCGATCGTCGCCAGCTGCGGCTCATGGGGGTGGACGAAGCGGCGAGTCACGTAGCGTTTGGCCTCGAACGCGCGCCAGAACACTTCCTCGATCGCCTCGGGGCTGTCGAGGTCGTGTTCGATCCCGTCGCCATGCCCGCGCTCGCGCCGCTCGACTTGCCGCTTCATATTCCGGGTCATGCCGTGCCAGCTGTTCGGCGCCAGCGGGAAGGGCATGTCGCGATAGGTCAGCGAAGCGAAGGCACCGCTGTCGTGCAGCATACGGGTGACAATCGTCGTCCCAGCTCTCGCCAACCCGGCGACGAACACCGGCGCGCCGCCAACGACACGCTCCCCCGCCGCCCGGCCGAAGCGCGACCGCTCGATATCGAACGACATTTCCAGCACCGGCGCCGATCCCAGCGCGATGCGGTGAAGCAGACGATCAGCGCGGCTGTACGCGCCACTGGCGATATCGCCATCGGACAAGGGCATAACTCAAGCTCGTGGTGAGGAGGAGGATGCGCGCCTGCCAGTCGACAAAGGCAGCACGCACACCGAGCGGCAAAGGGCCGTCGATCAACAGTAAGAGGACAATTGGCGCGATCACGACGATCAGCGCCGCACCGGCACTCAGCGAGGCGGCCATCATTCGCGCCGCCAGGATCCGCGTCGCGCGTTCCTTGAGGTGCTCCGACACGCCGCGCCGCATCACCACCGCACTCGCCCGTCGGCCGAGGCGGCCGAGGGTCGCGAACCGGGGCAACAACGCAATGCGCCGGGCAATCTCCCCCGCCGCGATGATCGCGAGCAGCAAGAACAGCACCGGCAACAATGCGGGCATCGGAAAGTTCATCAGTTCGGCGTCTTCCCGCTCGGCCGCACCGTCGGGGTCGCACCGCGGCCGCGCATAGTGCGGATCAGACGTTTCACCGGATACCAGATCAGCGACAGCGTCATCAGGAAGACCGAGCCGACGATGCCGAGCACGACGCTGATCGCACCCAGCCCGACGCCGGGGCCGCCATAAGCCTGAGCGAGGCCGGGGATCATCAACAGTAAGATAGCGCCGGAGAGGGCGCAGATGCGTTGGGGGGTCATACGCATTGCTCCTTGAGTGCCGAAGTGACGGCGGTGGTGACGCCTGGGGCGTCGGGGTCGAGATAGCGGCTCCAGCTCAGCCACAATCGGCGGCCGGCGGAATCGGCGGAAATGTAGCGCCATCGAACCGAGCCATCGGGGGCGAGCCGCAGCAATTGGCCACGTTCGGTCTCTTCGATCATGACATCGCCGTTGGATAAAGGGGTGGCTCGCCCTTGCGTGGCGGTGGCGATGCCGCGCCGTGCAAAGGTTGCGGCAAGCGGAGAGCTGACCTTTCCGGTCGTGAAGTCGTAGACGAGTAAGCGGCTGTTGCCGTCGACCTCTCGCCCGCCGACGCCCCAGCGGACCCGGTTGTCGAACACCATCAGCCGGTGATCGTCGAGCAGCGATACGTCGTGCTGCGCCGACCACGGTCCGGCCTTGATCCACAACACCTTGCCCGTCGACGGACGATAGAGCGCCAGCAGCGACATGTTGCGCAGCGACAGGACCAGGTCGCCGGCTTTCCAATAAGGGCCGGACGTCATCACCGGTTGAATATCGTTGAGGTGGAACGGATCCTCCTCATACGGGCGGCCGCGCCATAACCCGCCCAGATCGTTGCGGTCGAAAATGTCGACCAATCGCTCCAGCTTGATCACATGGCCGTCCTCCGACACATGCGCCAACGCCTCATCGGCGAATTTCGCTCCGACCCCGACCACCGGCGAGCGCGGCAGGCGATAGGGGATCCACAGCGTTCCGTCCGCAGCACGCTCCAGCGAGTGGTGGAAGATGCCGTCGATCACCCATCTGGGCCGCCCGCAGGCGTCGATCCGCGCGAGCGGGGTGTTATCGTGGATGATCAGGTCGCCATCGGCGAGCAGCATCGGGTGCATCGGGCGCATCCGGTCGACGCCCTTGTCGCGGCGAAGGTCGACGATCGGCGAGGAAAAGTGCGACCGGGCATTGATCGCGGCGATGTCGGGCAGCCATTCCTTGACCATCCTGCCGTCCGACAGGCGGATCAACTGCACCGTCGCGCGGCCGCGCTTGACGTCATAGGGCGTGATCAGCGCGTAGCCCGGATCGACGAATGGCCGCGCGGTGTTGCGCACGAATCCCGCGGGCAATCGCTCGTAGCGGCCGTGGAAGAACGGCGTCGCCCCCTTCCACCAATTGCCGATCGTGTCGGGGATCGCGGCCACTTCCATTGCCGCGGCACCGGCAGCGCCATGCTTGTTGGCGCTGCGCACCAGCGCGGATACAGTGACGATCAGGACGATCGCGAGATTGACGGTCAGGACCAGCGTCCAGAGCGGCACCCGGCGGGCAAGCAGCGAACCGTCGCGATCGGTGGACATCTCATACTCGCGATCGGCCGCGCTGGGCATCAGCACGGCCCGGTTCCATCATTCCCGCTGCGGCAAGCCCGTGACATCACGCCCCCTGTTCCGCGCACGTACCAATGGTTCGACGCTAGGGACGAGTTGTCGCAAAAGTTTGTCACTGGGACAGATAAGCTGCCCCAGTTTGCGTGAGTGTTTCGTAATGTTACCGGGGTTCAACGGCGGTTTGCGCCGCGAGTTGCATCAGTTCCCTGGCGATGGCGTCAGCGCGCGCCTGAGCCAGCCGTTCAGCGCCAGCACGATCACCCCACCGGCCACACCGATCGCGGCATCCACGCTCCAGAACGCCGCCGGGCTGACCTCATCGTAGAAGCTGCCGATCCAGCCCGCGATCACCGACCCGGCGAAGAACGACAGGAACACGCCGCCCATCAATGTTGCGGTGACCTTTTTCGGCGCGGCCTGGCTGATCAGCGCCAGCAATACCGGCCAATAATAGAGAAACGCGAACCCCATCCCGAAAAAGCCGGCCAGCGCCCAGAGCGCCGACGTCTTGCCCGCGGCATCGGGCATCCACTCACCGGCGACGAAAAACAACGCCGACAGGCCGGTCAGGAACGATCCGATCCCGATCTTGGCAACATCGCCCGGCTCGCGCCCGCGCTTGGCCTGCCATGCCCAAAGCGCCACCACCGGCGGCACCGCGACGATCGACGCAAACGCATCGACCGAATTGAACCAGGACGCGGGCACAGTGCCCAATGGCGTCGCCAGGCTGACATGCTGGTCGACCCACAGCACGCCGATGCTCCAGATCATCGGATAGGCGACGTTGGGAAACAGCGTCATCGCCGCGACCAGGATCAGCAACCCGGTCCGGCGGCGTTCATCGGGGGTCAGCGGCGGGTGAACGATCCGCTCCATGCGCGGTCCGGAACTCGGCAAGTGGCGCTGTCCGGCGAGATAGATGATTAGCGCCAGCAGCATCAGCCCGGCCGCCACCGCAAACCCGGCATGCCAGCCATAAGCCGCCGCTACGCCGCCACAGGTGAGCGGCCCCAGCACCGCACCCACATTGATGCCGGCCGAAAAGATGGTGAAGCCCTGAGTCCTGAGCGATTCCGCCGCGGCCGGATAGAGTTGCCCGACTTGCGCCGAGATATTGCCCTTCAGGCACCCCGACCCGCAGATCAGCAGCAGTAACGCGAGCAGGAAGCTTTGGTCAAACGCCATCGCCAGATGCCCGCCCGCCATCAGCAATGCGCCGATCACCACCGTCGCCTTCGCGCCGAGCCAGCGGTCGGCGATCGCGCCGCCGATGATCGGCGTGAAATAGACCAGCCCGCCATACCAGCCGTAGATTAGCGAGGCGAAGGCGACGTCGCTGATCGGCCCGTGCCACGCGAACAGCTGGCGCAACGCGGCGAGACCTGCGACATGCTCGACATGGCCGGGCAGAAAGAGCTGCTGCACCATGTAGAGCGTCAGGAGTGACGTCATGCCGTAATAGGAGAACCGCTCCCACGTTTCGGTAAAGGCGAGATAGGCAAGGCCGCGCGGGTGGCCGAAGAAGCTCCTGTCCCCAATGTCGCTCGCCGCAATCGCCATGTCGGCCCCTTTACTGCCTCACGCTGGCGGCTAGGCTGGTCGATCGTTCGGGTAAAGGGAAGCGTGCGGGTGGCGATCGAGGAACTGGAGGCGACGCCAGCGATGCGGGCGACACCACGCGCGCGCGAATTCCTCGGCCATCCGCTCGGCTTGCCGGTCATCGCCTTTACCGAGGCATTCGAGCGATTCTCCTATTACGGCATGCAGACCCTGCTGGTGCTCTACATGGTCAAGGCGCTGCTGCTGCCCGGCCATGTCGAGAATATCGCGGGGTTCGCCGGGTTCAGCCAGTTCCTCGAATTGCTCTACGGCAAGCCGGTCAGCACGCAGGCGCTGTCCTCGCATATCTTCGGACTGTACACCGCGCTCGTCTATACCACGCCGATCCTGGGTGGACTGGTCGCGGATCGCTGGCTGGGCAAGACTCGGACGATCACGCTTGGCGCGTTGCTGATGGCGGCGGGGCATTTCGCGATGGCGTTCGACGCGTCGTTCTTGCTCGCTTTGCTGCTGCTGGTGATCGGCGTCGGCTGCCTGAAGGGCAATCTGGCTAGCCAGGTCGGCGCGCTCTACCCGGCGGGCGACAACCGCACCGCCGATGCGTTCCAGATCTATTATATCGGGATCAGCGGCGGCGCGTTCTTCGCACCGTTGGTCTGCGGCGCACTGGGCGAGGAAGTCGGCTGGCACTGGGGGTTCGGCGCGGCTGGTGTCGGGATGCTGATCGGCCTGATCATCTACCTCACCGGGCGCCGTCATTTGCCACCCGATCCCGTCGCCGAGCGCAAATCGGTGACAGAGCCCGCACCGCCAATGACTCGGCGCGACTGGCAAGTGCTGGTGCTGCTGATCCTGCTGATCCCGGTGCTGGCCGCGAGCGCGCTGGGTAACCAGCAGATGTTCAACGCCTATCTGGTCTGGGCTGACCGATCCTACGAATTCATGCTGTTCGGGCATCGCATGCCGACGTCTTTCCTGGTCTCGTTCGATGCGATAACGGGGTTCCTTACACTGGGCGCTGCGGTGATATTCTGGCGCTGGTACGGATCGCGCTGGCGCGAACCCGATGAGATGATGAAACTAGTGATCGGTTGCCTCATCTCGTCGCTGGCGTTCGCTCTGGTCGCACTGGTGGCGAGCCATGCCGCTGCGACAGGAACCAAAGTGCCGCTCTGGATCGCATTGGTCGTCAACACGCTCAACAATCTCGGCTTCGCCAATGTTTTTCCCGTCAGCCTCGCGCTCTATTCGCGCGCAGCACCGCGTGCGATCGCGGGGACGATGATCGGCATCTATTACCTGTTCCTGATGCTCGCCAATTACCTGGTCGGCGTGGTCGGCGGCTGGCTCGATACGATGCCGGCCGGGCAGTTCTGGGGCGTGCATGTCGCCGCGATCCTGGGCGCGGCGCTGATCTTCCTGATCGTGAAGCTGGTGTTCGGGCGGTTGCTGGTGCCGCAACCCGCCTGACTATTCGGCGGCGAGCAAGCTTTCCGCGCCACCGAGATCGACCGACACCAGCCGGCTGACGCCGCGCTCGACCATCGTCACACCGAACAGGCGGTGCATCCGGCTCATCGTCACGGCATTGTGCGTAACGATCAGGTAGCGCGTCTGAGTCTCGCGAGTCATCGCGTCGAGCAAGTCGCAGAACCGCTCGATATTGGCATCGTCGAGCGGCGCATCGACTTCGTCGAGCACGCAGATCGGCGCCGGATTGGTCAGGAACAGCCCGAAGATCAGCGCGACCGCGGTCAACGCCTGCTCGCCGCCCGACAACAGAGTCAACGATTGCAGCTTCTTGCCCGGCGGCTGCGCCATGATCTCCAGCCCCGCCTCGAGCGGATCGTCCGAATCGATCAGCTCCAGCCGTGCGGCGCCCCCGTTGAACAGGGTCGAAAACAGCCGCTGAAAATGGCCGTTGACCGCCTCGAACGCGGCAAGCAGCCGCTGGCGCCCCTCGCGGTTGAGCGTGCCGATCGACCCGCGCAGTTGGTTGACCGCCTGGCCCAGTTCGTCGCGCTCGGTCGCCGCGTCGAGCCGCGCCGAATCGAGTTCGGCCAGTTCGGTCTCGGCAACCAGATTGACCGGGCCGAGCCGCTCGCGATCGACCAGCAGCCGGTCATGCAGCGCAGATTCGGCGACCGGATCGCCGACGCTATCGGTGTCGAACCCGACATTCTGCCCGAGCAAGGAGGCCGGGCAAGCGAACCGTTCCCCCGACAAGCGGCCCATCTCGATCCGGCGCAATTCGTGGCTTTCGGCGCGGGCAGAGGCGCCGGCGCGAGCCTCGCGGGCGAGCGACAGCGCCTCGGCTGCGGCCTGACCGGCTTGTTCCGTCGAACGCAATCGCGTTTCCGCCTCGCGCTCAGTGACGGCGGCGGTTTCCGCCGCGGCGCGGAGGTCGCCATGCGCGGCCTCGCTGGTGGTGATGCGCTCCGCAAGCAGCGCCGGGCGAGCCTGAGCCAATTCGGCTTCCTCGGCCAAAGCCGCCTCACGCTTCGCCATGTCGGCGATTCGCTTAGCTGCCTCCCCCGCACGTGCTTTCCAGCTGCGTTGCTCGGCATCGGCGGCGGCGAGCCGCTCGCGATCGGCGGCGATCGCACGGTCGACGCTGGCACGATCGGCGCGAGCGTCGGAGGCGCTCGAGCGCCGCACTTCGGCCTCGGCCTGCAACCGCGCGACTTCGGCGCGAGTCGCCGTACCGTCCGGCAGCGAAGAGCGCGCCGCTTCGGCCCGCGCCATCTCGCTCTCTGCTTCGGCCAGTTCGGCGGCCAAGCGGCGCGTGCGCTGTTCGAGATCCGCACGTTGCGCCTCGATCCGTTCGAGTTGTGCGGTGGCGCGATCCTCGGCCCGGGCGGCATCGCGGGCGGAGGTGTCGGCTCGCTCCAGCGAGGCTCGCGCGGCGGCAGCATCGACGCGCGCGGCGGCAATCCGGCGCTCGGCATCGTCCAGCTGGCCGGTCGCCTTATCGACTGCGGTCCGAGCCGCCGGGCGCGATTTGTTGAGCGCGGCGAGCCGGTTGATCCGCTCCAGCCGCTCGGCCGCCGCCGCGCCGCCCGACTTCGCGACGTAACCGTCCCAGCGCCGCAACATGCCCGCCAGCGTCACCAGCCGTTGCCCGACCGCCAGCGGCTGGCCATTGTCGGTGTCAGCCACCAGCACTTGCGCCAGCCGTCGGGCGAGCGCCGCCGGCGCCTCGACATGATCGCCGAGCCGGGCAACGCCCCCGGCGCCGGGATCCCCTGGCAGCGGTTCGGCGCCCGCCCAGTAGCGATCGGCCGCCGCATCCAATCCAGCCTCCAGATCGTCGCCCAGCGCCGCCGCCAGTGCGCGTTCGTAACCCGGTTCGGCGCTCACCCTGTCGAGCAACCGGTCGCGATCCGAGGGGCGAGTCGCCTTTTCGAGCGCCAGCACTTCGCTTTCGATCACCGCCAGTTCGGCACGAGCAGCGGCACGCGCCGCCTCGGCAGTATCGCGTGCCTCCTGCGCCGAGCGCTCATCGGTATCGGCACGAGCTCGGGCGGCGCGGGCGGTTTCGGCCGAATCGAGAGCCTCGGTCCGCGCCTTCGCGGCATGCGTACGTTCCTGGCGCAGGGGCTCGACATCCGCGATCGCGCGCGCTTCAGCCGCGAGGGTGTTCTGATCGCGCACGGCCCGGTCGAGCCGAGCCTTTGCCGCCACCACCGCGGCGTCTGCAACGCGGGCATCGGCGAGTTCCGCGGCTTGCCGGCTCATCGCCTGCGCCAGCGCGACATCGGCGTCGCGCGCGGCACGCTCGGCTTCGGCCAGACTGGCGTCGAGCGCGGGCAGCCGTGCCGCCGCTTCCTCCGCTCGCACGCTCAATGCCCTGGTCTCGGCCGTCAGGCGGGCCAGCGCTTCAGCGGCGTCCTCGGCCAGCGCACCCTCACGCTCGCGATCCTCAGCAATCCGGCTGCGCTGCTCGGCCAGCTCGGTGATCCGGCGTTCCGCGCTGTTGAGTTCCGCCCGCAGCCCGGCGAGCGTGTGCGCCGCTTCCGATGCAGCCTCTCGCGCCGCGCTGGCCGCCACGCGCGCCTCGGCCACCGCTTCGGTCGCCGCCGTTTGATAGGCCGCCGATGCTCGTTGCGCTTCGGCGGCCAGCGCAACCTTCTCCTCGCACTGCGCGGCTTCGGCCTTGGCCGCATCCGCCGCCGCCGCCGCATCGCGCCAGCGCGCGAAGATCATGCGCCCCTCGGCGACGCGGATCTGGTCGGACAAGGTACGGTAACGCTCGGCCTGACGCGCCTGCCGCCGCAGCGCGTTCGCGCGCGCTTCCTGATCGGCCATGATCTCATCGAGCCGGCCTAGATTGGCCTCGGTCGCGCGCAATCGCTGTTCGGCATCCTTGCGGCGGACGTGAAGGCCGGCGATTCCCGCCGCTTCCTCCAGCATCGCGCGGCGTTCGGCCGGCTTGGCGGCGATCACCGCGCCGATCCGCCCCTGACTGACCAGAGCTGGCGAGTGCGCCCCGGTCGCGGCGTCGGCGAACAGCAGCGACACGTCTTTCGCCCGGACGTCGCGACCGTCGATCCGGTAGGCGCTGCCCGCGCCACGCTCGATCCGGCGCACCACTTCGCGATCGTCGCCGTCGACTTCGGCCAGGATCGAGACTTCAGCGAAATCGCGCGCGGGCCGGCGGTCGGTGCCGGCGAAGATAACGTCGTCCATCCCGGCGCCGCGCATCGACTTGGCGCTGTTCTCGCCCATCGTCCAGCGCAGCGCTTCGAGCAGGTTGGACTTGCCGCAACCGTTGGGGCCGACCACGCCGGTCAGCCCCGGTTCGATACGCAAATCGGCCGGATCGACGAAGCTCTTGAACCCCGACAGCCTCAGGCGCTTGATCTGCATCCCGTCAACGGCCCCCCATCGTCATGGCAGGGTCAGGCGCCCCGGGCCTTTAGCACGGCCTCCAACTGCGGCCAGGAGATCGCGTTTGCCTGCTCGCCGTTGACGAAGAATGATGGTGTTCCGGTCACACCCTTGGCGTCGCCGGCGCGCATCCCCTCGAGGATCTTGTCGAGCGCTTTCATGTCGGCAAGGCAAGCGCGTGCCTTGTCCTCGGGAAGCCCATGCTGCTTGAAGAAGTCGACATATCCCAGATAATCGGCCCAGGCCGCAACGGCCTGTTGCGGCGGCGCGCCTTGCATGCGCTGGAACAGGGCCTGACCCGCCGGCGACCCCATTTTATCCTCGATGGGACCCTGGTTGATGTACATCTGTTCGAGGATCGGGAAGAAGACTTCGTTCGGGACGCATTTGCCCAGCAGCGACGCCGGCATGTCGGGCTGGCCGTGGACCAGATATTCGCGGAATTCCCAGCTGACCTTGCCGGTGGCGACATAATTCTTTTCGAGCGGCTGCGTGCCGGTCCGGCCGAACTCGCCGCACACCGGGCAGGTGCGCGAGCCATATTCGATCAGCTTGATCGGCGCGTCGGGATTGCCCATGCGAATCCCGCCCTCGGGAGTCGCGCTGACGGTTTCGGTCCAGCTCTTGCCGGCCGGCGCCGCAGTCGTCGCGACGGGCTTGGCCGGGGCGCCGCCGTTGCCGGCATCGGTCGAACTGCCGCAGCCGGCGATCAGCATCATCGGCAATGCCAGGCCAAGAAAACGAAACGTCATACGATACTCCTTGGGGGAAGGGATTCAGCGGACCTTGCCGGCCACCACGAGATTGCGCAGCTCATCGCCGACGATCGGCGGGCCGCTCGACTGGGCGACTCCGGCGGCAAGTGCCGACAATACGGCGCGTAATTCGGGATCGGCAATCGCACGCAATCCGTCGCCGAGCGCGGCGGGCGGCTCGATCGGGCGCAGGCTAGGCGGCGCGACACGCGGTGCGCGCGGGGTGACACGGCCTTGCTTCAGGACCAATTTGGCGACCGCGCCATAGCCGAAGAAGCGGTTCACCCGCTCGACGATCTCTGGCGCGATATGCTGCATCATCGGGGCATGGCCGCTGCCGACCGTCACGGTCAGCACGCCATCTGATTTCTGGCCGCGCGGGAAACGAATCGATTCGGGCGACGACACGCCGGCATATTTCGGCCCGACAATCTCCGCCCAGCGCGTAACTATGCCCGATTGCACGAAACCGTAGCGCTTGAATGCCGGCCCGCCGACTTGCGGCAGCAGGTCGGCGACCGAGCGCGCCGGCCCGCCGCGCGGGCGGTCGGGCCTAGCGGATGGCTTGGTGCCGGAAGGGGAGCTGGGGCGTTTGCTCATCCGTGCCGTCATGCCATAGCGACGGGGTGGCCGCCAAGCTCCCATCCATCGCCCCGGCAACCGCACTGCTCGACTGGTATGACGCCAATCGCCGCGTCCTGCCGTGGCGCGCGCTGCCAGCCGTCACGCCCGATCCCTATCGAGTCTGGTTGTCCGAGGTGATGCTGCAGCAGACGACGGTAGCGACGGTGACGCCGCGCTTCCTCGCCTGGGTCGAGCGCTGGCCCGATTTCGCCAGCCTAGCGCGCGCCGACGACGCCGACATCATGGCCGCCTGGGCGGGGCTGGGATACTATGCCCGCGCCCGCAATCTCGTCGCTTGTGCGAAGGAAGTGGTCGCGCGCGGCGGCGAGTTTCCCGCGACCGAGGCCGAGCTTCGCACATTGCCGGGGATCGGCGACTATACCGCCGCCGCGATCGCGGCGATCGCGTTCGGGGAGCCCGCCACCGTCATCGACGCCAATGTCGAACGAGTCGTGTCGCGCCTGTTCCGGCTCGGCAACAAGCCAGAAATTCGCGCCGCCGCCGAATCTATCACGCCGGCCGAACGCGCCGGCGATTTCGCCCAGGCGATGATGGATCTGGGTTCGGCGATCTGCACTCCACGTAGTCCACGCTGTCTGCTCTGCCCGCTTCGCACCGAGTGCGCCGCGTTCACTCAGGGCGATCAGGAAGCCTTTCCGGTCAAGGCGGCCAAGGCAGCCAAGCCGCAACGCTACGGCACGATCTTCTGGGCCGAGCATGACGGCCAGGTTCTGCTCGTCCGCCGCCCGCCTCGCGGATTGCTCGGCGGGATGCGCGCTCTACCGACCGGCCCCTGGATAACAGGACCGCCGGGTCTCGCCGACGCGCCGCTCGCCGCCGACTGGCTGCCGCTCAACTCGACGGTCGAGCACGTCTTCACCCACTTCCGCCTGCAACTCGCGCTTGCGACCGCGCGCATCGACCGCCATGCAGCGCCCGACGGTGCCGAATGGTGGCCCATCGAGTCGCTGGGGGAAGCGGGCTTGCCCACGGTCTTCGCCAAGGCGGCGCGAGCGATAGGAGAGCATGGATGACGCGTTCGCTTCTCACCCCGATCCTGACCGGTACCGCGCTAGCGGCGCTGTTGAGCGGTGCCGCGATCGCGCAGCAAACCGCGGCGCCGGTTGCCTCGGCTCGGGCAACGACTGCCGCCCTGCCGCAGACTCAGGCGCTCTACCGATCCTATGTCGCCGACGGGAAGATGTCGGGCATCGTCGGCGCATTCGGCTTTGGCGATTCGCCCACCGCCTTCGTCTCGGCGGGCAAGGTGTCCGATGCACCGGGCGCGCTGGCCGCCGACCCTGACAGCCTGTGGCGAGTCTATTCGATGACCAAGCCGATCACCGCGATGGCAGCGATGATCCTGATCGAGGAGGGCAAGCTGCAACTCGACGAGCCGGTCAGCGACGTGCTGCCCGCGTTCAAGAACATGCGAGTCCAGCTCAACGAGAATACGATCGAAAGCCGCCCGGCGGCGCGACCGATCACGATCCGCAACTTGCTGACTCACACCGCGGGGCTGGGCTACAGCATCGTCACCAAGGGACCACTGCTCAAACTCTACGAGGATAAGGGCATCCTGCCGCTGCAGGTCAATGCCTCGCTCGAGGAGAGGCTCCGCATATTGCGCCCGGCAACGCTCCAGGAATTCGCCGACCGAGTCGCCAGCGTGCCGCTGATTGCCGACCCCGGCACCAAGTGGAGTTATTCGATCGGGCTCGACGTGATGGGCGCGGTGATCGAAAAGGTCAGCGGCATGCCGTTCGACACGTTCGTCCAGCGCCGCATCTTCGATCCGCTCCAGATGAAATCGAGCTATTGGACCGTTCCCGCCAGCGCGGCCTCACGGCTGGCGGCAACCGACGTCTTTATTGGCAACGACCGCGTGCCGCTCGATCCGGGCGCGACCTCGGTCTATCTCCGGAAGCCCAGTTTTCCCTATGGCGGCGCCGGGCTGGTCATGTC
>FSUD01000246.1_pt1 | contig 14054 bp, 12 predicted proteins | sample 1637011 | NCBI WGS metagenome assembly FSUD01 (sample SAMEA3914816, study PRJEB12502) | metagenome | biome: forest; material: soil | place: USA | collected 2011-09-16 | depth 0.3 m
CGCGCCATCGCCGGGCTCATCGCGACGAGGTGGTCGGCGAAGATCGGGTGCGTGCGCAGCCAGAAGCGATAGGCCTGACGGAGCGGAAAGCGTTGATCGTCGCGGTCGAGCCGGTTCGAGACCTTGGCGACGATGATCGGGCATGTGCGCCCCAGCATCCCCCGCATCCACACGGCCGTGCCGGTATAATGATTGCCGGGGACGAACACGATATCGGGCGCGACGCGCGAAACGATCGCAGGAAGCGCACGGATCAGCCCGAATTGCGACGTGTTCAGCTCGATCAGATCGACCCCGGGGGGCAGTTCGGCGGCGAGCGGGCCGCTCGAGGAGCCAAGCACCAACGTCACGCGCTGGCCGGCCGCCGCCCAGCCGCGCACGAGGCGCAGCATGGCGCGTTCCACCCCGCCGCCCTGCAGCGATTGAGCGAAAGTGAGGATTCTTACGGGGGCGTAAGGACTAAGCATATTAGCCGCCGCCTAACGCTGAAATGTAGCAGAAGTTTCCCAACCGCGACGATTCCTCAAAAAATATCGCATCCTATGTTGCGACGCAACATGCTCTTGCCAAGGGGCGCCTCTATCCCCAAATCGCGGCCAAGGTTTGGCGTCGTTCTAGGCTTGCCCCTAAGCGGCCATGATTTGCGGGCATTGGGCCCACCCTAGTGGCATTTTGCCAAGTCGAGCAGGATTGTGGAGCTTCGATGAACATCCGCGTTGTCGAGGCAACGGCCGAGCCTGCGCTGCCAGCGGCGAGTGACCTTGCCGGTCTTGAGCCGATCAAGAGCCTGAAGAGCCGCTGGCCGGTCGTGATCGCCGCGATCCTGACGCTGGCGATGATCGCGGGGCTTGCGCGCCAGCTGCTGGGCTCGGGGCTGACCGGGCTGCAGGAAGTGGCACCGACCAGCTGGGCCTATTATGTCGCCTTTGCGCTTCTCTACATCGCGCCGCCGACCGGCGACTACATCATCTTTCGCCGGCTGTGGAACATCCCGTTCGAAGGATTCGGCGCGCTGATTCGCAAGCGAATCGCGAACGAAGTGCTGTTCGGCTATTCGGGCGACGCCTATTTCTATGCTTGGGCGCGGGCGCGCGCGAAGATGGTCGCGGCCCCGTTCGGCGCGGTCAAGGACGTGACGATCCTGTCGGCGATCGCTGGCAATATCACGACCCTGGTGATGACCGCGCTGGCGTTGCCCTTTGCCTATGAGGCATTGCCGACGCGTTATTATACCGGGCTGATCATCGGCATTCCGGTCGTGATCGCGATGTGCTTGCCGTTCCTGATCTTTTCGCGGCGCGTATTCTCGCTCGATCGCGGCACGTTGTGGTGGATCTTCCTCGTCCATTGCGGACGGTTGAGCGCCGGCTGCCTGCTCATCGCCTTTGCCTGGCATTTCGGCATGCCCGGTGTGGGGATCGGCGCCTGGCTGATCCTGTCGGCGGCGCGGATGCTGGTGTCGCGTTTGCCGTTCGTGCCCAACAAGGAACTGGTGTTCGCCAATATCGCGATCGGCCTGCTGGGCTCGGGCAATGAATTGTCGAGCCTGATGGCGTTCACCGCCGCGCTGATCCTGGTCGTCCATGTCGTCTTCGCCGCCGGGTTCGCGGTCCAAAGTTTGATCGCGCGGCACGTATGATCGTCGTCTCATGCTCGTCGTAGACGTCAACGAATTCTACTCGCCGACCGGCGGCGGGGTGCGGACCTATATCGACCGCAAGATGGCGATCATGGCCAGCCAGGGTCACGAGCTGATCTGCATCGCCTGCGCCAAGGAAGACCGGGTCGAGGAACGCGCGGGCGGCGGCAAGATCATCTATTTGAAGGGCCCGGGCCTGCCGTTCGACAAGAATTACGGCCTGTTCTCCAAAGCCGAACCGATCTGGCGGTGGCTCGACAAGCTCAAGCCCGATGTGGTCGAGACATCGTCGCCGTGGCGCCCGGCCTGGATCGTCGGCAAGTGGCAGGGGACGGCGCTCAAGTCGTTCTTCATGCACAACGACAATATCGCCGCCTATCCGATGCGCTGGCTGGAAGGTGTCGCCCCGCCCGAGGTGATCGAGGATCATTGCGCGATCTATGCGCGCTACATGAATCGCTTCCTCGCCAATTTCGACACCGTCGTCACCAATGGCCCGGCGCTGGAAAAGCGGCTGAAGCGCCGTGGTGTGCACATCGATGCGGCGATGACGCTGGGGATCGAACGCAGCCATTTCTCGCCCGGCCTGCGCGACGAGCGGCTGCGCGCGGCGATGCTGGCGCAGCTCGATTTGCCACCGGAGGGGCATTTGCTGCTCGGCATGGGGCGGCATCACGGCGAGAAGCGCTGGCCGATGGTGATCGACGCGGTGTGCATGGCCGGCGAGAAGATGCCGATCGGGCTGATGCTGCTCGGTACCGGGCCGGAGAGCAAGAAGATCGAGGCGCGGATCGCCGGCAACCCGCATATCAAGATGTTCCGCCCGGTCTATCAGCGGCCCGAACTGGCGCGAATCATGGCGAGCTGCGACGCGCTGATCCACGGATCGGAAGCCGAGCCGTTCGGACTCGTCCCCTCTGAAGCGATGGCGTCAGGCTTGCCGCTGATCGTGCCGGATCAAGGCGGCTGTGCCGAGGTCGCCGATCCACTGACCTCCGAAAGCTATCGTGCGCGTGATGTGGTGTCGTGTGCCGCGGCGATTCCCCGCCTGTTCGCGCGCGAACCATCGATCCTGCGCAAGGCGGCGATCGTCGCGGCCGGCCGGGTGCGCACCGATCGCGAACATGCGATCGAGCTGATCGATTATTATCAGGGTCTGATCGACCAGCGTGCCGGCGTCAGCGTAGCACGTAGAGCGTAAACCGTCCGCGGTTCAGGCGCGTGATCCCGACCGCGCTTTTGCCCGCCACTTCCGCCAGTTTCTTCTCGATCTCGGGATTCCCGCTATCGGTCAGCGATTCGCCGCCGACCAGCACCGCCTGGGGCAAGGGCGCCGACCCCAGATTGCCCACCGACAACAGGGCGATCGCTCGCTCGCTCGCCGGGTCGAGCAAGCCGTGGCTGCGAAAATAGAACGGACCGGCGGCAAAGCGCGGATCGGGCATGCGCTTGGTCGCGGGCAGATATTGTGGAGTCAGCGTGGCGACCGGCCCTGCGATCCCGGCCTTGTCCATCGCACTGGCGAGCATCGCGCCATCGGTGATCGCGTTGGACATCGGGGCGCCCTTCTGCACCGCCAGCACCACCGCCTCGACCGAAGGCGCCAGCCCGGCACACGCGAAGGTCACGAACGCAATCCGCTCCCAACGCAGCGGCGGCCGTTCCTGCCAGGCCATTGCGAGGCGGACGAACAGCGGCGGCAATACGGGCAGCAGATATTGCCGCCAGGTCGGTTCCGGCAACAGCGCCGCGACCAGCCCCGCCAGCGCGAGTAACTCCAGCAATCGCGCCGGACCCGGTTCGACTCGCCGCCAGCGCGCCGCGACCGCGACGATCGCGGGCAAGGCGGTGCCGAGCGCGAGGAACTTGAGCGTATCGATCGCCTTGCCGCCGATCGTCAGCTTCGCCAGCCGCCCGGCGTCGCGATAATATTGGGCGGGGCCGATCGAGGGGAAGGTGAACACTTCGAACCGGAACGCCTCCGGCGCCTGCGCGGCCAGCCAGCCGACCAGCAGCACCACCGGTGCCGCGCCCAGCGCGATCATCGCCGGGCGATGCCGCTGGTCGAGCAACGCCCAGCCGAAATAAGCGATGGCAGGCAAAGCATAGCTGATCTTCGTGCCCGCGGCGGCGGCGAGCAGGAACCCGGCCAGCACCGACCGCGCGCGCGATCCTTCGCCGCGCGCCGCCTCGACCGCCAGCCACACCGCACCCGCCAGCATCGCGGCGGGCAGCGCATCGTTACGCGCCACTCCGGCGCTGAACAACAGGATGTCGCTGCATGCGAACAGAGCGGCGGTGCCCAGCGCAACCTCTCGGCTCGCCCCCGCCGCTCGCGCCCCGCGATCGACCATTGCGATAGTCGCGACGCCCAGCAGCGCATTGACGATCCGCAGCCCCGGCCAGGCCAATACTCCGAACAGAGCGGTCAGCGGCCCGAACAGCAGGGGCTGCAACGGCATCTGGAAATAGGCGAAATCGCGATAGGGCAATGCGTTCTTCGCCAGCATTGCGGCGGCGACATACTGGCTCTCGTCATGGTCGACCGGCCGCAGGATCGACAGCACCGCAAACAGCACCGCGAGCGCAATGACGGTCAGCTTGCCCCGGTCGAGCCCGCTGCCTTGCCGATTCTGAGTCATCCGTAACAACATGCGGCCGCCTGTAGAGCCACTGTCACGAATGCGCCACATCAAGAGAGCAAGCGGCGAACTCCAAAGGGAGGGACTTCATGCTCCGTATCGACCGCCGCTCGCTGCTGATGACCGGAACGCTGGGCCTGGGTGCCTTCGCCGTGCCCGGCTTCGCCCAGACCGCCACTGTCGCCGCCGCGACCGGGTTCACCCATTCGGTCGCGAGCGGAGAGCCGGCGACCGATTCGATGCTGCTCTGGACTCGCTACGTCCCCGTCGACGGCAAGCCGGCGCATGTGACGGTCGAAGTCTCGACCTCGCCCGACTTCAAGGTCGATGTCACGGGCGGATCGGCGATCACCGGGCCGTGGCGCGATTGGACGTCGAAGATCACGGTCGAGGGTCTGAAGCCCGGCACCGACTATTTCTATCGCTTCGCCGCACCCGACGGCAGCTTCTCGCCGGTCGGCCGCATGCGCACCCTGCCCGAAGGCGATCAGGCGGGCAGCTTCAAGGCGGCGATCTTTTCCTGCTCGAACATGCCGTTCGGCTATTTCAACGCCTACGGCCACGCCGCCGCGCGCGACGATCTCGATTTGTCGATCCACCTCGGCGACTATTTCTACGAGTACAAGACCGGCGGCTATCCGCCGATCAAGGATCAGGTGCGGCCGACCGCGCCGGACAACGAACTGCTCCATCTCGCCGATTACCGCGTCCGCTATCAAAGCTATCGCAGCGACCCCGATCTCCAGGCCCTGCACGCCCGGATGCCGATGATCGTGCAATGGGACGATCACGAATCGGCCAACGATTCGTGGGAAGGCGGCGCCGAAAACCACCAACCCGACGAAGGCGATTGGGATCTGCGCAAGATCGCCGCGGTCCAGGCGTATCGCGAATGGATGCCGGTCAGCGACGAGCCGTGGAAAACCTATGAGATCGGCAATCTCGCGACTTTGTTCCGGACCGAAACCCGGTTGCTCGCGCGCACCGCTCAGCCCGATGTCGCGCCGTTATTCAAATCCGCCGATCCGGTCGCTGCATTGAAGGCATTCCGTGACGGTGCCTGGATGGATCCGGCGCAGACGATGATGGGCACGCAGCAGGAAGACTGGCTGTTCCATGCGCTGCGCCGCTCGGTCGCGGCCGGGCAGAAATGGCAGGTCGTCGGCTTCGGCACCATTCTCGGCAAGACAATCATGCCGGAGGTGGCAGCGACCTGGATCAATCCCGGCGCGAGCGAACGCTCGAAGAATTACGTGTTGGCGGGAATCCAGGCGGGCAAGCTCGGCCTGCCGTTCAACTATGACAATTGGGGTGGCTACCCGGCGGCCCGCGCCCGCTTCCTGCGCGCGGCGCAGGGGGCGAATGCCAACCTCGTCGTCATCTCGGGCGACAGCCACAATGGCTGGGCCTATGACCTGGGGCAGGACGGCAAGGCGGCCGGGGTCGAATTCGCCGGGCACAGCGTGACCTCGAACGGCTATGAAGCCGGCAGCAAGACCGATCCCAAAGTCGTCGCTGCGGCGCTGGTCGCGGCGAACCCGGAACTCAAATGGGCCGACACCAGCCGCCGCGGCTACATGGCGCTGACGATCACGGCGGAGAAGGTCAGCAACGACTGGCTGTTCGTGCCGACGGTCAAGGCCAAGTCGAAGGATGCCAGCGTTGGCCACACCGCGACCGTGGCGCGGGGCAGAAACGTGATGGCCTGATCCGGCTCCCGATCCGGCGGATTGCCCGGCCCGGCCCCTCGTGGCAGGGTCGGCGCCGGGTCTTGGGGGGCGTCGGGTGAGCGAGAAACGGACTATCCTGCCCGGCGTTCAGCATCTGCGCGGCTGGGCGGCGATCGCCGTGGTGCTGTGGCACGCCAACGGGATCATGGGTAAGCCGGAATATCTGGGCGCGAGCCCGTTGCCGATGCTCGCTTATGGCCAGTTCGCGGTCTCGGTTTTTTTCTGCATCAGCGGGTTCGTCATCACGATCGTCACGCTCGATCGCACGACGTTGCGGCCCAGGATCGCGGTGCGCGACTATGTCCGCCATCGCTTCGTGCGCATCGTCCCGTTTCTGTGGATCTGCGTCATCGGCTATAACGTCCTGACCGCGCTCGGCACGCACCAGGTCGAATGGTGGCCGATGCTCCGGGCGTTGGTCGCCTGGCCGGTGCTTGAACTGAAGCCGAACGTCGTCTGGTCGCTGCGCCACGAATTCCTGTTTTACGCGATCTTCGCGGTGGCGATGCTGGCGCGCTGGCGGCAACCCTGGCTGCTCTATGCGTGGTTCCTCGCCCCGATCCCGGCGCTGATCGCGCATCCGTTCGTCGAGGCGTGGATCGGGGCGGCGCATCCGCAATTGCTCGAACTCTATACCGTGCTGTTGTGCGGCAGCCTGGTCGGCGCCAATCTTCAGTTCGGGGCAGGCTATCTGGTCGGACTGGCCTGGATGCGGGGTCGTGCCGGTTTCGGAGAAATCCTGCCGGGCTGGCCGTGGCTGGGCCTCGCCGCGATGATCGCCTGCACCGCGATCGAGGAGTGGATCGCGGCGCCCTTCGGTCTTGAGCGCGCTTTGGTCTGGACGCTGTTCGGCGTGCTGCCGCTCTATATCGCGCTGATCATGCGCACGCCGTTCCGGGGGCCGTTCCACCGGCTGGCGATGGTCCTGGGCAATGCCTCGTTCGCGATCTACCTGGTTCACAATGCGGCGTTGCTCGCGGGGCTTGCAGCCGCGCGCAAGCTGCACCTGGCGCCCAGCATCCCACTGCTGATCGGCCTGTGGATCGCCGCCGTCGCGAGCGGCGTGGCGGTGCATTATCTGATCGAGGCGCCGTTGCTGCGCCGGTTGACGCGGCGGCGCGATCCGCTGCCCGTCGCGGCGCGCTGACGATTTAGCGGATGGCCGTCACGAAATAATCGAGTTTGGTGTCGTCGCTAACCCTGAAGCCCGTGCCCGGGGAGAAGCTCAGCCCGCTGACATCGGTCACCCGCATCCCCGCGCCTTTAAGCAAGGCGGTCAGTTCATCGGGGGTCAGGAACTTGCTCCAGTCGTGAGTCCCTCGCGGGATCATCCCGCTGCCCTCGCCGACCGTGATCATCGCCAGCCGCGACAGCGCAGTGCGGTTGGGAGTCGAGAGGATCATCAGCCCGCCATCCGCCAGTGCCCCGGCCAGTCCGGCGATGAAGGCCGCCGGATCGGTGACGTGCTCGATCACTTCCATGCTGGTCACGAGGTCGAACCGCTCGCCCGCCAGCGCCTCGATGCTCCCGGCGCGGTAGTCGATCGACAGGCCGGATTGCGCGGCATGCGCGCGCGCCACGCCGATATTCTCCGCTGCGGCATCCACGCCGGTCACGCTCGCACCCATCCGGGCCAGCGGCTCGCATAGCAACCCCGCGCCGCATCCGATATCGACCGCGCGCTTGCCCGCCAGCGGGGTAAAGCTCGTGCCGTCGCCGTGCCAATGCGCGTCGATTTGACGCCGGATATAGCCCAACCGCGGCGGGTTGAGCCGGTGGAGCATCGCCGAGGATCCTTTCGGATCCCACCAGTCCTTCGCCAGTTTGCCGAAATGGCTGGCCTCGGCCGGGTCGATGGTCGTTTCGGACGTTACGGTTGCGTTCGCCATGCGCGCTTCCTATCAGGCCGCCTCTCTCATTCCAAAGGACTTCCCCACTCCGCCATGGCGCGCATCGTGATGAAATTCGGCGGCACCTCGATGGCCGGGATCGAACGTATCCGGAGCGTTGCCGCGCGCGTCAAACGCGAGGTGGAGGCGGGCAATCAGGTCGCCGTGGTGGTCTCTGCGATGGCCGGCGACACCGACCGGCTGGTCAATTTCTGCCGCGAAGCCTCCTCACTCTACGATCCGCGCGAATATGACGTGGTGGTGTCGAGCGGCGAGCAAGTGACCAGTGGCTTGCTGGCGATCGCGCTGCAAGCGGTTGGGGTGAAGGCGCGTAGCTGGATGGGGTGGCAGCTGCCGATCCATACCAGCGACGCGCATGCTTCGGCGCGGATCGAGGAGATCGACATTGCCGCACTCGATGCTTCGCTGATCGCTGGCGAAGTCGCGGTAATTCCGGGCTTCCAAGGATTGGCCGATGATGGCCGCGTCACAACGCTGGGCCGGGGCGGCTCGGATACCTCGGCGGTGGCGATGGCCGCGGCGATGAAGGCCGACCGCTGCGACATCTACACCGATGTCGATGGCGTCTACACCACCGACCCGCGGATCGTGCCCAGGGCGCGCAAGCTCAAGAAGGTGACCTACGAAGAAATGCTCGAGCTCGCGAGCGTCGGGGCCAAGGTGCTCCAGACGCGCTCGGTGGGGCTCGCGATGAAGGAACAGGTCCGAGTCCAGGTGCTGTCGTCGTTTACCGGCGATGACGCTCCGATGGCGGACACATTGCCCGGTACGATGATCGTGGGCGAAGAGGAGATCGACGACATGGAACGCCAGCTGATCACCGGAATCGCGCACGACAAGGGAGAGGCGAAGATCACGCTGATCAAGGTCGCCGACACGCCCGGCACCGTGGCCGCGATCTTCGAGCCGCTGGCCAAGGCCAATATCAATGTCGACATGATCATCCAGAATATCGCGCACCAGTCGGCGGGGCGCGACGGATCGACCGACGTCACCTTCACCGTTCCCGCCGCCGATCTGGCGCGCTCGATCGAGGCGCTCAACCAGGCCAAGGCCTCGATCGGGTTCGACGAACTGGTCCACGATACGCGCGTGGCCAAGATCAGCGTCGTGGGCGTGGGCATGAAGAGCCATGCGGGCGTCGCGAGCACGATGTTTACGACATTGGGCGCGCGGGGCATTAACATCCTCGCCATCTCGACCAGCGAGATCAAGGTCAGCGTGCTGATCGAGGAGGATTATACCGAATTGGCGGTGCGCGTGCTGCACACGGCGTACGGGCTGGACGCGGAGGAAGCGGCGTAGGGCCTACCAGACCTCGATCGTCGGATTGAACCCGCCGGCCTTTTTGCTGCTAGTGGCGTTCATCACCAGCCGGGACGGGACGACGCTGTCGCCCTTGTACTGAGGCTTCACGGTGAGGTTGTCGATAAGGCCGTCGTCGGCGAAGCGCCGTAGCGTTCCGACGATCAGTTCCCGTGCCTGCGCTGCTTCGGGCGTGATATAAACAACGTTCTCCGGAACATCCTGCCCGCCCAGCTCTGCGGGGAATACCAGAATCCTCACCAACTCGCCCTTGTCCGCCAGCGCCTGTGCGGCGGCGCGGCTTTTGACCTGTGAGAAGTCCGGCTTCACAGCGTTTCCCTTGACGGAAGTCTGACCTGTACTCGCCATTGGCGTCAATGTTGCGAATATTGCCGCCAGCAATGCCACCCAAACGCGCATTGTCTTCCCCCGCTTCCAATCACCCCTGACCAGCGTGGGCTTGCCCGATAGCGCTCCCGGGGGCTAGGCACCCGCTCCATGACGGATCATTCTTCTGGCGCTGAGCGCCTTCAGCGCCGGATGGCGCGCGGTGCGGCTTTTCTCGGGTCGGAGGTCGCGATCCTGTGCGGCGCGATGTCTTGGGTTAGCGAGCGCAACCTGGTGTCCGCCATGTCGAACGCCGGCGGGTTCGGGCTGATCGCGTGTGGGGCGATGACGCCCGAGCTGCTAGATGCCGAGATCGCCGGGACCAAGGCGCTCACCGACAAGCCGTTCGGCGTCAACCTCATCACCATGCACCCGATGCTGTTCGACCTGATCGAGGTGTGCAAGCGTCATGACGTCGGCCATGTCGTGTTGGCGGGCGGATTGCCGCCGGCGGGGTCGCTCGATGCGATCAAGGCGAACGGCGCCAAGCTGATCTGTTTCGCTCCCGCGCTCGCATTGGCGAAGAAGCTGATCCGCTCGGGCGTCGACGCGCTGGTGGTCGAGGGGATGGAGGCCGGCGGCCATATCGGTCCGGTCTCGACCAGCGTGCTGGCGCAGGAAATCCTGCCCGAGGTCGCCGAGCAAGTGCCGGTGTTCGTCGCCGGCGGGATCGGCCGGGGTGAGGCGATTGCCGCCTATCTCGACATGGGCGCGGCGGGGGTGCAGCTCGGCACTCGGTTCGTCTGCGCGACGGAGAGCATCGCTCACGCCAATTTCAAGAAGGCGTTCCTGCGCGCCAATGCCCGCGATGCCGTCGCCAGCGTGCAGATCGATCCGCGCTTGCCGGTCATCCCGGTGCGGGCTCTGAAGAATGCGGGCGGTGAGCTGTTCACCGCCAAGCAGCGCGAAGTCGCCCAGTTGCTCGACGAGGGCAAGGTCGAGATGATGGAGGCACAGCTGCAGATCGAGCATTATTGGGCGGGTGCGCTGCGCCGCGCGGTGATCGACGGCGATGTCGAGCATGGCAGCCTGATGGCCGGGCAGTCGGTCGGCATGGTGACCAACGAAGAGCCGGTCGCCGAGATCATCGCCCTGTTGATGGCCGAAGCCGCGCACGCCCTGGAAAAGCGCGCCGTCTGACGGGTCAGAAGGGGAGCGGCAGCCGCCGCCCCCATATCCGCCACAGCTCCTGAAGGCATCCGATCGTCCAGATCACGCCGACCACGATGATCGCCCAGTGCAGCCCCATGTTGATGCCCTGCTGAATCTGCGCGAGCTGATCGGCGGGCAGGTTCGGCGCCCAGACATCGACCCAATGCCCTGCGGCGTAGATCGTGCCGAGCAAGGCGAGCGCCCCAGCGGTCGTGCCGACCGCCAGCACCACGCGGATCGCCTTCCACCGCGGGCGCTGCCACATTACCAGATTATGGATCAGCCGGGCGACCAGCAGGATCATGATCGGCCACCACAGATCGTGCCATACCGGGGCCAGCTTGATCTGCATGCCGGGCACGTTGGACATGATCGGAATGTGGATCAGCCCGGTCCACCACAGGATGACGGCGATCCCGACCGCGACCTCGAACGCCGATTCCCATCCCTTTTGGGGTTTGGGCTGGATGCCTTTCAGATTGAGCTCGCTCAGGTCGGGCAGATGCTCGGGCTTCCATTCCTTCAAATGCTCGGTCAGCCAGCCGGTCCGCTCGATCACCGCGAAGATCAAGGTGACCAGCCCGGCATTGCCGAGCAACGACCAGAAGCCGCCACCGACCATCTGCATCAGCGCCCGGATCACGTCATGCGAGCCGAACAGCACGCTCGCGACGCCCTGGATCACCAGGATCACCGCGCAAATCGCCAGCACGACCTTCAGCGAGAACAGATAGAACGGAAAGATATCCGGCCCGATCAGCCATTGATGCGTGTCGTAGCGCGCCGCCACCACCAGCGGATGACCGAAATCGCGCAGCACATTGCTGATCTCGTCGCGTGTGAGCGACCGGTCGAGCGCTTCCTCGCGATCCTCGATCCGGCTGGAGATGACGTCGCGCAATTCGGCGATGATGTCGTCGGCCCGGGCAGCTCGCGGCAGATTCCAGCGGACGGCGTTCAGGTAGTTGTCGAGCAGGTCCATCACTTGGTCCCTTCGGTGATCGTGACAATCGATTCGGAGATCGCGTTCCATTCGGCGAGCAGCTCGCCGAGGAGGCGCAGGCCGTCGGTCGACAGCCGGTAGAAACGCTTGTTGCGCTTGGCGTCCTCGCGCCATTCGCTGGTCAGCAGCCCTTGAGTCTCCAGCCGGCGGAGCAGCGGATAGAGCGCGCTTTCGTCGATCGGCAGGCCGGCATCCTCCAGCGTCTGGCGCAGCGTGTAGCCGTACCGTTCCTCGCGCAGCGCGCCCATCACCGCGAGCACCAGCGACCCGCGGCGAAGCTCGACTCGCATTTTCTCGAACTGATCGTCTTCGACCGGCATAGCCTGTGTCTCACATGGTGTATGATACATACTGTATGACACACAGTGAATTGTATTGCAAGAGGGTCGTGATAGGGGTGCCGGATGGAGACCGGGCGCGCTGGATTGCCGATTTTGAGCTTTGCCGATGCCTCGGTGTGGGAGGCATGGCTGACCGCGCAGCCCGTTGATTCGAAAGGCGTGTGGCTGAAGCTTGCCAAGCAAAAAGCGGGCGCGGCGTGTGTCGGCAAGGCACAAGCGATCGACGGTGCGCTGTGCCACGGCTGGATCGACGGGCAGCTCAATCCGTTCGATGACGACTGGTGGCTGATTCGCTTCACGCCGCGAAAGCCGCGCTCGAAATGGTCGGAGAAGAACCGCAAGCGCGCCGAGCAATTGCTGGCGGAGGGGCGGATCGCGCCCGCCGGCCTGACCGAAATCGAGGCGGCGAAGGCCGAAGGGCGGTGGGACGCCGCCTATGCGTCCGCCTCGACCGCCGATGTGCCCGAGGATCTGGCGGCGGCGCTCGATGCCAACCCCCAGGCGCGAGCTTTCTTCGACACGCTGACTGGCGCCAACCGCTATGCGATCCTTTACCGCGTGCATGACGCCAAGAAGTCGGAGACCCGCGCCGCACGGATCACCAGATTCGTCGCGATGTGCGCGGCTGGTGAGACTGTCCACGGCTAGGCGCGTTTCGTCGTGCTTGATCGAGGCGTTGGCGCGGCCCCGCGCAATCTGTTAGCGCAACCGCATGGCCGTTACCGCCGCCGCTGCCGCTCGTGAAATCCTCGTCCGCCTGCACGACGTGATGGCGGCGCGCACGACTGCGCAAGCGAAGCTCGATTCGGTGGTCCGGATCATCGGCGAATCGCTCGATAGCGAAGTCTGCTCGATCTATCTGCTGCGTGAGGGGTTGCTCGAACTCTATGCCACGCGCGGTCTCGACCAGCTGGCGGTGCACGTCACCAAGCTGGCGATGGGCGAGGGGCTGGTCGGCACGATCGCCAAGAATGTCGAGACGCTGAATCTCGACGAAGCCGCCGCGCACCCCGACTTCGCCTATCGCCCTGAAACCGGCGAGGACGAATTCCACAGCTTTGCCGGCGTGCCGATCATCCGGCGCGAGCGTGCGGTGGGCGTGCTGGCGATCCAGCATGTCGATCCGCGCAAATATGACGATGTCGAGATCGAGGCGCTACAGACGGTGGCGATGGTGCTGTCCGAACTGATCGCCAATGCCGATCTGGTCGATGAAAGCGGAGCGGCATCGTTGCGCCCGCAATCGACTGCGACGGTGCGGCTGGAAGGGCTCAAGCTGGTCGAGGGCATGGCGGCGGGCCATGCGGTCTTTCACCAGCCGCGCATTACGATCGAGCATACGGTCGCCGAGGATACCGAGGCCGAGCGCCACCGGGTCTATGCCGCGTTCGACAAGATGCGCGAGCAGATCGATCGCATTGCGCAGCAGGCCGAGTTCGGCGTCGGCGGCGAGCATGACGAGGTCATCGAGACCTACAAGATGTTCGCCTATGACGAAGGCTGGTCGCGCCGGATCAACGAGGCGATAGATTCGGGCCTGACTGCGGAAGCGGCGATCGAGCGAGTCCAGCAACGCACGCGGATGCGGATGCGCCAGATCGGCGATCCGTTGCTCCAGGACCGCATGCACGACCTGGAGGATCTGTCGAACCGGCTGCTCCGGATCGTCTCGGGCCAGATGGGCACGGCGGCGCAACTGGGGCTCAGGCAGGACACGATCCTGCTCGCGCGGAACCTCGGCCCGGCCGAGCTGCTTGAATATGACCGTCGCCGGCTCAAGGGCGTGGTGCTGGAGGAAGGATCGCTGACTGCGCACGTCACCATCGTCGCGCGGGCGATGGGCGTGCCGGTGCTCGGTCGCGTGCGCAACATTCGCCAGACGATCGCCGAGGGCGACTTGCTGCTGCTCGACGTGACTGAGGCGGGGACGGCCTTGGTCCGCCCG